>Ga0209587_1001104_pt1 | contig 12924 bp, 15 predicted proteins | sample NGEPerD_2_FD_184512 | JGI IMG/M metagenome (GOLD analysis project Ga0209587, IMG submission 184512) | Arctic peat soil microbial communities from the Barrow Environmental Observatory site, Barrow, Alaska, USA - NGEE PermafrostL1-D... | ecosystem: Environmental > Terrestrial > Soil > Wetlands >... | reverse complement strand
GTGACGCTGCGCCACCACCTGGTCGACCCGCTCACGCGACTTCCCGCAGCCGGGCGGTGGCGCAGCGTCACCGTGGTTGCCCCGACATGCCTGCGCACCAACACCGCCACGACGGCAGCCATGGTCAAGGGCGACGACGCCCTTCCCTGGCTGCGCAGCACGGGCCTTCCGGCTCGGCTCGTCTCCCACGAAGGTGCCCTCGTCACTCTCGGGGGCTGGCCCAGGGAGGTGGCGGCGTGACTCTGTCGGATCTCGATGACGCCCTGTGGGCGCTGGGCCGCGGGACCGGCGTGGTGGCCCTGCTGATGTTCACCACGACGCTCGTGCTCGGCATCGTGTCGCGCTCGGGACGCCAGGTCGCCGGGCTCGGACGCTTCGGTCTCGCCGAGCTGCACCGCACCGCGGCCCTGACCGGGGTCGGGCTTGTCGCGGTGCATGTCACCTCCCTGTTCCTCGACCCCTACGCGCAGCTGAAGCTGGTGGACCTGGCGGTGCCGTTCCTCGGCAGCTACCGGCCGCTGTTCCTCGGGTTCGGCACACTCGCCGTCGACCTGCTCCTCGTGATCACGGCGGTGAGCCTGCTGCGCAACAGGGTCGGCCCGCGGGTCTTCAAGGCGGTGCACTGGCTCACCTACGTGCTGTGGCCGGTAGCCCTTGTGCACGCGCTCGGCAACGGCACTGACGCCGGTTCGCTGTGGATGGACGCGGTCGCAGTCTTCTGCTGCGGAGCTGTTCTCGCGGCCGTGTCCTGGCGCCTGCTCCCGTCGTACGCCGAACGCGGCCGTACCCGCGTGGCCCGGGTGGTGGCTCGATGACCCAGCTGCTCCAAGCACCCCTCGGCACCAACCGCCTGCTCGGTGCGGCACCCGACCTGCCGCTACCCCACCTCGAGGCCGGGGGACTGATCGCCCTGGTGGAGCAGGCCGGCCTCACCGGCCGCGGCGGGGCGGGCTTCCCCACCGCCCGCAAGCTCGCCTCGGTTGCCGGCAAGGCACCCGGCATCGTCGGCAACGCCACGGAGGGCGAACCCTTGAGCTCGAAGGACGCGGTGCTGCTCTCACGTTCGCCTGGACTCGTGGTCGACGGTCTGTCCCTGATCGGCTCGGCCCTGGGCGCGCGGCGGGTGCTGCTCGCGGTTGGGCCGGGGGTGCCCACCGGTCCCGTCCGTCAGGCTGCGGTCAACTCGCGCGTCGATGTGCTCGCCCTCACCGGAGGTTTCGTGGCCGGCCAGGAGTCCGCCCTGGTCAACCAGATCAACGGGCGCAGCGGCGTGCCCAGCGACGGGCTGGTCCCCGTGTTCCGCCGCGGCGTCGACGCACATCCCACCCTCGTGGTGAACGCGGAGACGCTCGCTCAGCTCGCGCTCATCGCCCGCTGTGGCGCCGACTGGTTCCGTCGCCTCGGCACCCCGGCTGACCCCGGGACCTTCCTCGTGTCCATCAGCGCCTCCAGACCGGCCACAGTGGCCCACCCGGGGGTCCTCGAGGTGCCGCGCGGGACGCCCCTTCGCGCGGTGTTGACGGCCGCCGGTACGGACCTCGACCGAGTGGCCGGCGTCCTGGTCGGCGGCTACCACGGCGCGTGGGTGCCACCGTCCGAGATCGACACGCTGCTCACCACCGCAGACCTGGCCCGCTTCGACGCCGGCCCCGGGGCGGGCGTGATCCACGTCCTGGACCGCGGAAACTGCCCGCTCGAGATGTCAGGGTCGGTGGCGGCATACCTCGCCGGGCAGAGCGCGCGACAGTGCGGCCCGTGCGTCAACGGCCTCCCCCGGATGGCACAGACGCTGCAACGGCTGGCCGTTCCCGGCGCCAGTCCTGGCCTGGTCGCCGAGGTCGTGCGCCTGCGCGGGTTGGTGCACTCCCGTGGCGCCTGCTCCCATCCAGATGGCACGGCCCGGTTCGTCGCCAGCACGATGCGGGTCTTCGCCGACCACGTCGAGGACCACCTGAGGGGAGACTGCGATGCGCGTGCACGTCGACTGGACCAGGTGTGACGGCCACGGCGCCTGCGCCGAACTGCTTCCGGAGCTCCTGACCACCGACGATTGGGGCTTTCCGATCCTGACCGGCGGACAACGTGAGCCCGATGTCCCCGCCGCCCTGGAGAGGCACGCCCGCCGAGCGGTGAAAGCCTGCCCGGTGCAGGCGTTGCGGCTGGTGGACTGACGGACAGCTCGGGTCAGCCTCGGCGCGACTCCAGGACGCGGAAGCCCTTGGCGCTCGCCTGCTTCTCGGTCGAGTAGCCCTGCTCGCCAAGCCACTTCGCCAGCGAGTCCGAGCCGAGGTTCTTCCCGACGACCATCACGGCACGGCCCCCGGGTCGCAGCCGCGGCAGCCACTGCAGCAGCAGGTCGTGCAGGGCGTCCTTGCCCACCCTGATCGGCGGGTTCGACCAGATCTCGTCGTACGTCGCCTCGGGGTCCACCTCGTCGGGCAGAACCGCGCGGAACCGGTCGGCGAGACCCATGCGCTCCGCGTTCTCGCGGGCGAGCAACAACGCCCGCTCGTTCACGTCGATGGCGGTGACCAGCGCCTCTGGCACGGCGAGGGCGACGGCGAGGCCGATCACGCCGTACCCGCACCCAAGGTCGAGGACCTCCCGGGCCGTCACGGGTGGTGCCTCCTCGCGCAGGAGCACACCGGTACCGATGTCGAGGCGCCCCTGGGCGAAGACGCCCGACCCCGAAGTGAGCTCGAGCCAGTGCCCCCAGATGTTGGCCCGCACCGGCACCCTCTTGAAGGGCGTCGCCGGGTCGGCAGTGAAGTAGTGCTCCTCCACGACTGCTCCCTTCGACCGTCCTGCGTCCACATGCGCGTGCGGTCGCCAACCTATCCACAGGCGTGCGTCCAGGGCTGTCCAGGGCGGACCGGGCCACGCTGTGCTGGGCCCATGCCCGAACCCTTGCCAAAGACAGAGAGCTGCAACGAGGTCACCCTCATCGGCCGCGTGAGTGCGGCGCCCGAGCGGCGCGAGCTGCCCAGCGGTGACAAGTTGGTGACGCTTCGAGTGGTCGTGGACAGACCCCCGCAGAAGGGCGCAACAAAACGCGCCGTTGACGTCATCGACGTGGCTTGCTGGACCAAGCGCACCCAGCGCACCGCTGCCGGACTGGGGGCCGACGACGCCGTGCGTGTGGAGGGAGCCCTGCGGCGGCGCTTCTTCGCCGCTGGAGGGAGCCGGGCGAGTCGCTACGAGGTCGAGGCGAGCAGGCTGGTGCGGGTCAGCCGGCAGGCGGGCCCATGAGCGTGTCGAGGGTGCGCACGGCACGCGACTCGCGGGCACGTGTGGCCAGATCCCCATCCGGCGGGTAGCCCACCTCCTCCAGGGTCAGACCCCGGGCTCGCGCCACGGTCACGGCCGGGTCGCGTCGGCGCCCGGCAAGCACCTCCGTGGCCCAGGCGCCCTCGCGGCGCCCCTCCCCGACCACGACCAGGCAACCCACGAGTGCGCGCACCATCGTGTGGCAGAAAGCATCGGCGCGGGCTGTGCACACCGCCAGACCCGTCGCGTCCCGGTCCCAGTGCAGCGCGAGCAGGGTACGGATCGTGGTGGCGCCCGCGCGCCTCCTGCAGAAGGCCGCGAAGTCGTGCTGACCGAGGAGCGCCTCGGATGCCACGTTCATCGCCGCGAGGTCCAGCGGCTGCGGGCGGGCGAGCACGTGGCCGCGAGTCAGCGGGTCCACCAGCTCGGGGCGGTCGGCGATCCGGTAGGCATAGCGGCGCCAGACGGCCGAGAACCTGGCGTCGAAGCCGTCCGGAGCCTCGGCGACCCGCAGGATCCGGACGTCGGGATCGAGGATGCCGTTGAGCCGGCGACGCACGGCGTCCATCGTCGGCTCATGGCTACGCCCCGCCGCCGCGAGCACCGGTTCGGGTGCGACGTCGAAGTGCGCGACCTGACCCCGGGCGTGGACACCGGTGTCGGTGCGACCGGCAACGATCAGCGAGGTGCCGGTGGTGCGCAGGACAGTGTCGAGAGCCCGCCCCAGCCCTTCCTCCACGGTGCGCAGGCCGGGTTGCCGTGCCCAGCCATGGAAGCCGGAGCCGTCGTAGGCAAGGTCGATTCGCAGCCGCACGTGCGCATCCTTTCGCACGTCCACCAGGCAAGCGAACCGACTGGTTGACAGCGGCTCTGAGAGGCTCGCTGCCGTGAAGGTCACGGCAGCACCGCTCGGACAGCTCGTCGGCGGCTGCGTCGCGCTGGGCATCGGGGTGGCGATGCTGCTCACCGCGGACCTCGGCTCCGACGGCTACTCCACGCTGGTCAACGGTGTATCGATCGGCGGCGACATGGCGTTCCTTGCCTCCAACATCGCGATCAGCCTCGGGTTCCTGGTGATCGCGGCCGCGCGGAAGTTGTGGCCGGGCCCAGGCACGCTGGTCCAGATCGTGGTCGTCGGGTTCACGGTGTCGTGGCTGCTTCCGGTGCTGGAGACGCCCGGCACCCTGCTCGGGCAGGCGCTGCTGCTGGCGGCGGCCTTTCCGGTGCTCGCGCTCGGGATCGCGGCGTACCTCGGCACCCACCTCGGCGCCGGACCGGCGGAGGCAGCCGCCCTGGCGTGGGATCCGCCGGTGCCTTTCCGCTGGAGCTACAGCGCGGTCCAGGGTGTCGGGGCGCTCGTCGGCTGGCTGCTCGGTGCAACGATCGGGCCCGGGACCGTGGCGGCGATCTTCCTGCTCGGTCCGGCCGTCGACCTGATCAGCCGGCTGCTCCGAGTCGACGTACGGCAGGAGCGCGCCTGAAGCCCCGGTGCCGCTGAAACCGCGGTGCCGCTGGGGTGACGCCTGGCTCATGATGGACCCATGACTGACGGTCCCTCCGCAGCTCCCCGGGGCGCACAGCCCCGCAACCCGCTGATCATTCTCTGCGCCCCGGAGCACGCCGACGTGCTCGAGTCGCAGTTCGCCCGCTACGTCCTGGACTACGACGTCCGGACGACCGCCAGCTCCGCCGAGACCCTCGAGGTGTTGCGGGGCCTCTCCGACGAGCAGCGGGTGGCCCTGCTCGTCTCCGAGACCGAGGTTCCGGACGACCACGTCCTCAGGGCGTTCCACGACTGGCGCACGCTGGTGCCCACGGCCCGGAGGATCATCACCGCGCACAGCAGCAAGTTCCGGGCCCGCGCCGAGGAGCTGCGCAAGGGCCTCGCGACCGGAAAGTACGACGCCTACCTGCTCATGCCGCGCGGAGTCCGCGACGAGGAGTTCCACACCGCGATCACCGAGCTGCTCTCCGACTGGGGGTCCGCCGCGCCAGTGGTGCCCACCGTGCACATCGTCTCCCCACAGCTCGACGCCCTCACCTCGGCGATCCGCGACTTCGCCTACCAGATGGGCATGCCGGCCGACGTGGTCACGCCCGAGTCCGTGACCGGCCGCGAAGTGATCGCCCGGCACGGCAGCGCCACAGCGTTCCCGATCGTCTCCGCGTTCGGCGGGGTCACCTCGCAGCCCTCCTCGGTGCGCGACGTGGCGGCCACCCTCTACGGCGCCCCCGACGACATCGACGTCGACAAAGTCGTCGACCTGGTGGTCGTCGGGGCAGGTCCCGCCGGGCTCGCCTCAGCGGTGTACGGCTCCTCGGAGGGCCTGACCACGGTCGTCCTGGAGTCCGACGCCGTCGGTGGGCAGGCCGGCACCAGCTCGATGATCCGCAACTACCTCGGCTTCCCGCGGGGCATCTCCGGCATGCGGCTCTCGCAGCGGGCGCGCAACCAGGCGATCCGCTTCGGCACCCGGTTCTTCACCGGCTGGCCGGTCGAGGCGCTGATTCCGGGCCCACCGGGCGAGCCGCACCGCTTGGTCACCGGAGGCGGCGAGGTCCGTGCCCGGGCCGTGGTGGTGGCGACGGGCGTGGCCTACCGGCGGCTCGGCGTCGACACCCTCGAGGAACTCGTCGGCCTCGGTGTCCACTATGGCGCCGTGGTCAGCGTCTCCCAGGAGATGGAGGACCGTGACGTCTTCGTCGTCGGTGGCGGCAACTCCGCCGGGCAGGCCGCATTGCACCTGGCCAGGTACGCCCGGTCGGTCACGATCCTGGTCAGGCGCCCTGACCTGGCCACCACGATGTCGGACTACCTGATCCGTGAGATGAAGTACGTGGCCTCCATCGAGGTGCGTCCCTGCTCGGAAGTGGTCGACGGCGGTGGCGAGGGGCGCCTCGAGTGGCTGGCGATCCGCGACCTCACCACTGGGGAGATCTCGCGTCACAACGCGGGCGGGCTGTTCCTGCTCCTGGGTGCCGAGCCGAAGTGCGACTGGCTGCCGCCCGAGATCTGCCGCGACGAGAACGGCTTCGTCCTGACAGGCCGCGACGTGCCCAAGGACTTTTGGCGCGACGGCCTGCCTCCCGCCAACCTCGCCACGTCGGTCCCAGGCCTCTTCGCAGCCGGTGACATCCGGGCCGGGTCGATGAAGCGCGTCGCCGCGGCGTCCGGCGAGGGTGCGAGCGCCGTACCCCTGGTGCACGCCCACCTTGCGCCCGATCAGCACTGAACCGCCCAGCCACGGACCTGCGGGAGGGCCCGCCACCTGGTGGTGACGGGCCCTCCCGATGCTGCAGGCAGTGCGGTGAGCGGCCTCAGGCCTGCTCGTCGTCCTTGACCTCTGCGTCGTCCTTGACCTCGGCGTCGGCCTCAGCCGGCGCGTCGGACGGTGTCTCGACCGGGGCCGTGCCTGGGGCCTCGGCCTGGGCCTGGGCCTGGGCGGTGTCCACGTCCGCGGCCTCGGTCTCGACGACCTGCGTCTGCCCGGACTCGTCGGTCGCCACCACCTCCGCGGGGGCGTCCTCCGAAGCCTGCTCGACCTGAGCGGCCGGTGCAGCAGCCGGAGTCGCGGCCTGCTTCTGCTTCGGCGCCGACGGCGTGTACGACTCGGTCACCAGCTCGATGACCGCCATCGGGGCGTTGTCGCCCTTGCGCGGACCGATCTTGGTGATCCGGGTGTAGCCACCGGGACGCTCAGCGAAGGTCGGCCCGATCTCGGTGAACAGCGTGTGCACGACCGAGTGGTCGTGGATGGTCTTGAGGACCTCACGCCGGTTGTGCAGACTCTGGACGGTGCCGAGAGGAGCCCTCTTGGCCTTGGTGATCAGCTTCTCCGCGACCGGACGCAGCACGCGCGCCTTGGCCTCGGTGGTGGTGATCCGACCGTGCTCGAACAGCGCCGTGGCGAGGTTCGAGAGGATCAGACGCTGGTGGGCCGGGCTACCGCCGAGGCGGTAGCCCCTCTTGGGTGTCGGCATTGCTTATCTCAATTCTCCCCGGCCGTGTCAGGTACCGGAGTAGATGGGGTCAAGTTGAGCTGCGGCCTAGTACTGCTCGTCCTCAACGAACGAGTCGTCGTCGTCCTCGTACGCCGCCAGGGCGGTCGCCGGGTCGAAGCCGGGCGCGCTGTCCTTGAGGGACAGACCCATCTCGACCAGCTTGGCCTTGACCTCGTCGATCGACTTCGCACCGAAGTTTCGGATGTCGAGCAGGTCCTGCTCCGAGCGCGAGATGAGCTCACCCACGGTGTGGATGCCCTCGCGCTTGAGGCAGTTGTAGGACCGGACGGTCAGGTTCAGGTCCTCGACCGGAAGGGCCAGGTCCTGGGCCATCTGCTCGTCGACCGGCGACGGGCCGATGTCGATGCCCTCGGCCTCGACGTTGAGCTCGCGGGCCAGACCGAACAGCTCGACCAGGGTCTTGCCGGCCGATGCGATGGCGTCGCGCGGGGTGATCGACGGCTTGGTCTCGACGTCGATGACCAGCTTGTCGAAGTCCGTGCGCTGCTCCACACGGGTGGCCTCGACCTTGTAGGTCACCTTGAGCACGGGGCTGTAGATCGAGTCGACGGGAAGTCGGCCGATCTCGTTGTCCGCGCCCTTGTTCTGGACCGAGCTGACGTAACCGCGACCGCGCTCGACGATGAGCTCCATCTCGATCTTGCCCTTGGCGTTCAGGGTGGCGATCTTCAGGTCGGGGTTGTGCACCTCGACGCCCGCGGACGCCTCGATGTCAGCGGCGGTCACGACGCCCGCGCCCGACTTGCGGAGCACCATGGCGACCGGCTCGTCGTGCTCGCTGGAGACGACGAGGCCCTTGAGGTTGAGGATGATCTCGGTGACGTCTTCCTTGACGCCCTCGATGGTGGAGAACTCGTGCAGCGCCGTGTCCACCTTGATGCTGGTGACAGAGGCACCAGGAATCGAGGAGAGGAGCGTACGACGCAGCGAGTTGCCGAGCGTGTAGCCGAAGCCGGGTTCCAGCGGTTCGATCACGAACCGCGAGCGGAACTCGTCGACGACATCTTCCGACAGGGTCGGGCGCTGAGCGATGAGCACTATTTCTTCCTTTCCGAGCCCACCCGATATATGACGGGCTCGAACTGCACACAGGGGTTGGGTTGAGGTTACTTCTTCGAGTAGTACTCGACGATGAGCTGCTCCTGGACCGGCAGCTCGATCTGCGCGCGCAGGGGCAGCGAGTGCACGAGCACCCGCATGCGCGTCGGGATCGACTCCATCCAGGCCGGGACGATCCGGTCGCCGTGCGTCTCACGAGCCACGATGAACGGCGTCATCTCCAGGCTCTTCTCGCGCACGTCGATGATGTCGTGTGCGGCGACCTGGTAGGAGGGGATGTCGACCTTCTTGCCGTTCACCCGGAAGTGACCGTGCACCACCAGCTGACGGGCGTGACGACGGGTTCGGGCGAAACCGGCACGGTAGACGACATTGTCCAGGCGGCACTCGAGGAGCTGCAGCAGGTTGTCACCGGTCTTGCCGGGACGGCGGCTGGCCTCGTCGTAGTAGTTGTGGAACTGCTTCTCCATCACGCCGTAGGTGAAGCGGGCCTTCTGCTTCTCCTGCAGCTGGTTGCGGTACTCGCTCTCCTTGATGCGGGTACGGCCGTGCTGGCCGGGGGCGTAGGGGCGCTTCTCGAACGCCTTGTCCTCACCGACGAGGTCGACACCGAGACGGCGCGACTTCTTGGTCATGGGACCGATGTAACGAGCCATGGGTCAAAGTCTCCTGTTCAGGTCTCGGGTCAGACGCGCCGGCGCTTGGGCGGGCGGCAACCGTTGTGCGGGGTGGGAGTGACGTCCTGGATGGTGCCGACCTCGAGGCCGATCGCACCGAGGGAACGGATCGCGGTCTCGCGACCCGAGCCCGGGCCTTTGACGAAGACGTCGATCTTCTTCATCCCGTGGTCCATCGCACGACGACCGGCAGCCTCGGCGGCCATCTGGGCGGCGAACGGGGTGGACTTGCGCGAGCCCTTGAAGCCGACGGTTCCGGCCGAGGCCCACGAGATCACGCCACCGGTGGGGTCGGTGATCGTGACGATGGTGTTGTTGAACGTGCTCTTGATGTGGGCTTCGCCCTGAACGACGTTCTTCTTCTCCTTGCGACGCACCTTCTTGGTGCCGGCCGCGCTGCGGCTCTTGGGAGGCATTGGACAGATTCTCCTTGGAAGTCTGGTGGAAGATCAGGTGCCGGTGGTTGAGGAGCCGGAGCGCTAGCGGAGGCGTCTCGAAACCATTGACGTGCGGATGTCTACTTGGCTTTCTTCTTGCCGGCGACGGTGCGCTTGGGGCCCTTGCGGGTGCGCGCGTTGGTCTTCGTGCGCTGTCCGCGGACGGGCAGGCCCTGACGGTGCCGGCGGCCCTGGTAGCTACCGATCTCGATCTTGCGGCGGATGTCGGCCTGGACCTCACGACGGAGGTCACCCTCGATCTTGTAGTCGGCTTCGATCGCGTCGCGGAGCTTGACCAGCTCCTCATCACCCAACATGTGGACTCTCGCGTTCGGGTCTACCCCGGTGGCGGCGAGGATCTGCTGGGAGCGGGTACGGCCAATGCCGTAGATGTAGGTGAGTGCGATCTCGATACGCTTGTCACGCGGGAGGTCAACACCAACGAGGCGTGCCATGAATGGCCTTTTCCTTTCAGAAGAGCAGAGCTCTTCAGTGGATCACGGTGGTCTGGTCGTGTCGCGCCTCCTGCCTCGCAGCGGGAGCTCCGGCCATCCGTTCCGGAGGTGATTGAGGGTTTCGGTGGTTGAGCTTGTCGAAACCCCTAAGCGATCACATAGTGGATGTATTCAGTTGTGAGACAACAGGGTCGTGTTCAGCCCTGGCGCTGCTTGTGACGCGGGTTCTCGCAGATCACCATGACGCGGCCGTGGCGACGAATCACCTTGCACTTGTCACAGATCGGCTTGACGCTCGGGTTGACCTTCATGTCAGCCCTTTCTCATATCGGCTGTTGACGCTGCACTGAACTGGTGACCTCGTAGGCTCGGTCACTTGTACCGGTAGACGATCCGACCGCGGGTCAGGTCGTAGGGGGAGAGCTCCACCACCACGCGGTCCTCAGGGAGGATCCGGATGTAGTGCTGGCGCATCTTGCCGCTGATGTGGGCGAGCACCTTGTGTCCGTTGGTCAGCTCGACCCGGAACATGGCATTGGGAAGGGCCTCCACGACGGAGCCCTCCATCTCGATCACGCCTTCCTTCTTCGGCATGTCCTCCGCAATCTTCTCCGCTGGTGCTGAATCTGGTTGTTTACCGTTGGGCCCGGGAACCGCCTGCCCCGACCGGACGAGCCGGTCATGGCAGTGGACCTCGTGTGCCGTCGAAGGATCCTCATCCCCGGGCGCGCGCAACACACTCCTACGAGCGAGTAAGCGTTTGTCCGGGCAGCCGCGAGGCACCACAAGACGAACCCACGTTGGGCCGGCTGCCAAGTCTAGGGGATAGCTGGTGACAACCGTTAATCTGCCCCGGGTCGTCGTAGCAGCGCCACCGGGTTGAACGGAGCCCACAACCGGCGCCCTGGCCGCTGGTTCCGCCCGAGCTGGCGCCGCTCTCGCATCACCTGCCGCCAGTAGGCGCGAACCGCCTCTTTGTCAGGCTCCCCCGCGGCGAAGACCCCGTCGTCCCCCTGCCGGGACAGCTGACCTGACGTCCCGGCGAGGACACGCGCCTGCGCCGGCCTCGAGGCACCGGACCGCACCGGAATCCCGAGGTCGCGGGCGTGGTCCACCAGCTCGGACCAGGCCCCCGCCATCTGGTCCGACCGACGACCGCGCGTACGACGGAGTCGCCGCCGCACCAGCTTGGTCAACGGCACCACGAGGGCGAGCAGCAGGGGTATCAACCAAGGCAGCAACCTGACGAGAAGGCTCCGCCTCTCCGCACCAGCCTGGTCGCGAGCGTGCTGCTCCTGGGCGAGGTCCGCCGCCGAGGCGGGTTCCTGCGGCTGGGTGGCCATGGCGCCGAGCGGCATGCTCGGAGGAGGGGGTGCGGTCGCGATCCCGGGCCGTGGGGCACGGTGGCTCATGAACTTCTCGGTCGGCAGAGTGCGCCACGACCCGTCGGACACGCGGAGCTCCACCCACGCCTCCACGTCGGCGCCGCGGACCTTCCCGTCGCGGGGCACCACGGCCCCCACCACCACCCGGGCCGGTACGCCGACGCGGTTGGCGAGCATGGCCATCGCGGCGGCGTACTGCTCGTCGTCACCGACCATGTCCCGCGCGAGCAGGAACTCGTCGAGCAACCGCTTGATGTCGTGGCCGGGGCGGTACTGGGCCTGCACAGGTCCGGACCCGTCGCTGTAACGGCCGTACCGGTGCAGGTAGTTTGCGAGAACGAACACCTTGCGCATCGGCGGTGCCGGGCTCGCCAGCACCTGGTTGATCAACGGGTCGACCCTCTCGGACCCCTTGACATCGAGCAGCGGGGTCGGCCAGGGGCGCATGTCCTTGCCCAGGCGGTCGTCGGGAAGGATCGCGGTGAACTCGTAGCGCTTGCCCGACTTCACTCCCAGCGCGATGACGGCAGTGGAGGTGGCGAGGTCGTAGCGGAGCTCGTTTCGCCTGGACTCGGTGTCGGCGAACAGGAAGCGCAGCGAGGTCAACGAGCCGATCGTCGGCACCCAGGCGCTGCGGAAGTCCTTCTCGAGGTCCACCAGCACGCGGATCCTGCGGCCCACGGTGTGGTTCTCGACCGTGGAGTCCATCCGGAGGAAGCGGTCCTGGGAGGTGCCGACCATCGTGTCGTTGTCGGGGAGCCACGCGAAGCCGTCGTACCGGTCGAGGGTCTGAAGGCGCACCCGGCTGCCGCGCGGCGCGCCCGAGATGGTGAGGATGACCTTGCCGTGCGTGTTGTCGGGCATCTGCTTCTCCTGCCGGGTGTAGGCGCGGAAGTTGCGCAGCGGAGAGTCCAGCACCGTGACGTCCGGCAGTTCGCCGACATGGGACCGCAACGTCGTACCCCTCGAGGCGTTGCCGGAGGTCAGCGGGATCGCCACGAGCAGGGCAGCTCCCACCACCAGCACCGCCATCAGCCCACGCAGGACCCGGCCGTGCGAGCTGCCCAGGACCTCGTCGCCGCTCTCCCGGCTCACCTGCAGCCCCCGGAAGGCCACCCACGCGATCACCGTGACAGCGAAGGCCACGGCGTGCCACCCGAGGAGGCCGTCAGCAGGCCTGCGCAGCAGCAAGACGCAGACCAGCACTCCCAACAGGGGCAACGCCGGCCCAGCCGAACTGCGCGACCGCAGCGCGAGGGCGCCACCCAGGACACCGCCGAAGTAGCCCAGCAGGAACGGCACCAGGGCGGGAGGCCCCGCGAGGTCCACGTACGGCAGCGTGCCGAGCAGCTCACTCCAGCCGGTACCGCTCCCCTCCAACACGTCGGCAAGCGTCTGCGCATCGGGTACGCCGCCACCGAGCCCGCTCGACCGCAGTGCCACCGGCCCGCCGAGCAGGATGGCCCCCAGCGGCGCGACCGCCACCAGCACGGCCGCCTGCAGCCGCGCGGTCGCGGCCACCACCAGGATCCCCAGGCCTGCCGCGATCTCTGCGAGGACGAGGAACCCCCAGCCCGCGAAAGTGGTGGCGAGCCCGACCACCGCGAGCCCGACCAGTGCC
>Ga0209587_1001103_pt1 | contig 12932 bp, 16 predicted proteins | sample NGEPerD_2_FD_184512 | JGI IMG/M metagenome (GOLD analysis project Ga0209587, IMG submission 184512) | Arctic peat soil microbial communities from the Barrow Environmental Observatory site, Barrow, Alaska, USA - NGEE PermafrostL1-D... | ecosystem: Environmental > Terrestrial > Soil > Wetlands >... | reverse complement strand
ACTCGCAAAACTTCAACCTCTGCGAAAGTTTTCGCTTTGCCGATTTCCAACAAAGCTTGATTTTTTATATCGTTAATTTGATTTTTCATTTTATTAGAGTTATTTGATTTGATCTACGACTAGGCTGAAGGAAAACATTGTCATCCCGAGCGACGGCAGGAGTCGAGGGATCCCTCTTGATTTCACAAAACTATATCGAATAATTATGTGAGATAAAGAGCGATTCCTCCGCTTCGTTTGCTCGTGCCTCGCGACACTCCGGTCGGAATGACAAATTTGTATTTTTCAATAACCTAATAATAATTTAATTACGAGTTTGTAAGGAAAGCTTAATTCCTAAAAAACTAAACCTCACACGGCACATCAACAAACTCCACTTCAACTCCAAATTTCTTTTCAATCAATTTTCCCAGATTCACAATGCCAATTTTTTCTGTATTATAATGTCCCGCATTGATTATGTTGATTCCGCATTCTTCTGCTTCTCTGACCACATTTTCTCTCATATCCCCCGTCACAAAAACATCAGCTCCCATTTCAATTGCATGGATATAATCAGGAGAAGCAGCTCCCGAAATTACTGCCACTTTTCGAACTTTCTTTTTCCCATATGGTAAGAAAAAACTTTTTACACCCAGCTTCTTTTCAACTAAATTGACAAATTTATCAAAATCCGTTTCTTTGTCTAATTCTCCAATAAAACCCACGTCAAAAGGCTGACACTTTTTTGCTCCGAATAATTTTGCCAAACTGATATTATTCCCAATCAACGGATGAGCATCGAGTGGCAGATGATAACCAGCCAGATTTAGATTATTTTCTAAAATCATTTTTATCCGATTCTTTGTAAAACCACTCAATTGCAAAGGTGATGGAACTGCATTGGCAAAAAATCCATGATGAACAATCAACATCTCTGCCTTTTTCGAAATTGCTTCGCTTATCAATCTTTGACTCAAGCTAACGCCTGTGACAATTTTTGAGACACTCTCTTTCCCTTCAATTTGAAGGCCATTAAAACAACCATCTTCAAAATCATTCACTTTCAGATATTCATTTAGATATTTAATTATTTTATCTCTTTTTACTGACATATTGTTAATTTATCTGATTAATCTTTATTTATAAAATAAAATTCAAGTAAAGCCACGCTAATGATAAACAAAATTGCACTCCACCAAAAAAGTAATTGTACGCTTTGCAAAAAAAGTAATCCACAAAAGACCAAAGCAAAAAAAACACCTTGACGAAATGCAATACTAACCTGCCTGAACTCTGCCAGATTGTCTGAGTTTTTTCTTCTGATAAAAAAACCACAAAGGGTAAAAAGGCTTACAAGGAAAAAGAGAAGAGTTAGAAAAAATAAAAAGATTCCGATGGCTCCTGCTGACTCTGGACTAAAACTATTAATTATAAAAATTAAAAAGAAAAAACATAGCAAAGTACTACTCACCATTGCTAAAATATATGTTTTGAGCGTCATAAATAATTCTGACCAATTATATATGAATAATAGCTTATTATACTCATAAATGCAACTTAATATATCTGTAAACTGATACCTTCTGCAAAATTTCACAATTTCCCTGACTTTCAATGAAATATTGGGAGTTCTTTTGTTTCAAATAAATTCGACATATTTGAGTCATAATGAGCTTTGCTCTTGCCTTATTCGTTTTTTTGCTTTATACTTACAATTGTTAATTAAACCTCTTGCAAAATTAATTTCGTGACGAGATTTATATATGAGATCTTTATAGCGGGGTAGAGCAGCGGCAGCTCGCGAGGCCCATAACCTCGAGGACGCAGGTTCGAATCCTGCCCCCGCAACAAATTAAATCATTTTAACATTTTAACATTTTTAAGAAACTTATAGATAGCACTTCTGTGTTTTATTTTTGTTTAAATGTTAGTATGCTTAAATGCTGATGTGATTTTTGCCAGGGTAGCTCAGTTGGTTAGAGCGCGGGACTCATAAGCCCGAGGTCGTGGGTTCGAATCCCACTCCTGGTACCAAAAGAGATAAAAGTGAAAAGTTTTCAAGTTGAAAGCCGAGATTATAAAAGTTTGAAAGTTATATGAAAAAAAACAATTTAATTGATTACAACAAAATCTCAGACCTTGTTTTTGAGATTGGAACTCTCCGAAATATGAAGAGAATGCATTGCCAAGTTCTTCCGCAGTCTAACGATACGATTGCTTCACATTCCTTTGAAACGGCTATTTTGGGAATGATTTTGGCGAAAATGGAGAACAGAGATGAAAACAAAGTTATCAAAATGTGCCTATTCCACGATATTTCAGAAACAAGGACTGGAGATGCAAACTATATCCACTCTCATTATGTAAAAAAGAACGAAAAACAAGCAACAAAAGATCAATTATCAAACACCCCGATTGAAGAAGAAGTCACAAATATTCTAGATGAATTTATTGAGAAAAAATCAGCAGAAGCAATCATCGTCAAAGATGCAGATTTGCTAAGTCAGCTAATTTCTCAATGTAATCATCTCAAAGACTCGGCCGAGCTTGAAAGATGGAATAGACATGCCATCAGAAATATAAAAACGAAATCTGCTAAAAAACTTGCAAGAGCAATTATGAAAAGAAATCCATTCGAATGGTTATATAACTTTCCCGATACTACTAAATAATTAGAAAAAATATAAATTAATATAGCGAGGTTAATATAGCGAGGTGTTTACAGGTTATAAGTTATATGTTATAAGTTATATGTTAATGGGGGCGTAGCTCAGTTGGTTAGATCCGCCGGCTGGCGGACTGTCACGCAGTAGATTCTATTTTAGGAAAGAAAGATTATATTTGGGGGCGTAGCTCAGTTGGTTAGATCCGCCGGCTGGCGGACTGTCACGCAGTAGATTCTATTTTAGGAAAGAAAGATTATATTTGGGGGCGTAGCTCAGTTGGTTAGAGCGACTGCCTGTCACGCAGTAGGCCACCGGTTCGAGTCCGGCCGTCCCCGCAAAATTTGAAATAATCGCTAATATTAGCGGTTATTTTAATAAACTCAATAAAAAAATCTGATTGATAATCAATCAGATAATATTTTTTGTTTATTCATTTATCAAGCCCATAATGCACTTTTCTACCTCCACTGAAAAAGAGCTATTTCTTTCATATGATTTTTCTTCTTTTAAAGATGTAAGAATATCTTTCATGCGTTCTTTTGATATCAACTTTTTTTCGTATAGACTACACACATCGCCTAAAATTCTAACAACACCTGAATCGTTATATGCTGACTTCCTTAATAATGTAGAAATTACTGATTCAACTTCGCCAATAGTTCCTCTTTACTTATCGGAATCGGATATTCGTCGAAAAAAAACGAGCAAGGAATAATTGATCTCTTCCGGTATTTCGTTTTTGTTCTGCTCTGATCGCAAACTGCTGAAGCTGTTTTCCGGTACTTTTTCATTTTAAAGTTTTACTGTATAATATTATTAAATGATTAGTTTAACTGGCCATATCGTCTGATTAGGGGATAATTTAAATTCTCAAGCTATTTAATGAAAAAAAATTCTAAGAAAATAATATTCTGCTTTTTTGGTATTTTGGCATTGATTATCGGCTATTTGATTTTGGCTAATTTTTCAATTTATTACAGGATCAATCAGGCCGATCTAATCACACCGGACAGCAAGTATGCATACACGATTGGAGGCGACAGAACAAATTCAACTAGTATGGTTTATGCGGCTTTGGGCGATAGCCTGACTTCCGGCGTGGGCGTTGATAAGTACGAAAGATCTTTTCCATATTTGTTGGCATTGAAATTATCACAGCAGAAACAAGCTCAAATTGATTTAAGAACATTTGCCTATCCTGGAGCAAGGACCGCTGATTTTATCGAAAATCTCCTGGGACCTGCCATCGCTGCCAAGCCGGACATAGTCACTTTGCTTATCGGCACGAATGATATTCATGGAAATGTCGGCATAGATCAATTTAGGGCAAATTATGATCATATTCTGGGCCGTCTAACCAAGGAAACCCAAGCAAAGATATATCTGATCAGCATCCCGTATATAGGTTCCGATGAACTGATGTTGCCACCTCTTAACTATTATTTTCAGCGGCAGGCGCGGGTCTACAATGAAATAATAATATCACTTGCCGAAAAGTATGATCTTCGCTATATTGATATAAATAATCCAACTTTTACCCAGTCACAAAAAAATGAAGGGTATTATTCCAGAGATCTGTTTCATCCGTCTTCTGAGGGCTATCGTCTATGGGCTCAAATAATTTATGATAATGATATTAATAGATAATGTAGTCGGATCAACAAATATATTCATTGCCATTTTTCTGGTGGTCTTTTTGTTGTCGATAGGAAAGCAAAAAGATAAAAAGTTTTTTTCTGTTTCTGTCTCGCAAGAGCTCAAAGGATTTGCGATTTTGGTTATTGTTTTTTCCCACATCGGCTATTCTCTATCGACTGACCATCGTTTTTTATTTCCTCTTTCGATCATGGCCGGAGTCGGAGTGAATCTATTCTTATTGTTATCGGGCTATGGTTTGACAATGAGTGCTCTCCGAAATAATCTTTCAATCGATCAATTCTACAGGAGGCGTTTACCCAAATTATTCATCCCTTTCTGGCTGGTTATTTTTGCTTTCTTTTTGCTAGATTTTTTCATCTTGAAAAGATCTTATGATACAAGCTATATCATAAATTCAATATTCGGCATATTCCCGCGTGGCGATCTATCTAGTGACCTTGATTCTCCGCTATGGTACTTTACGCTTATCCTATTCTATTACCTGCTGTTTCCGCTTATTTTTCATAGAAAATATTATTGGCTTTCGGCCTTGATGATCTACGCTGTTTCTTTTCTCTTTGTGAAATACGAATCAAATTATTTTTTCAACGTAATACATTTATATAAAGTTCATCTTTTGGCTTTTCCTCTGGGTATAATCTTAGCTGGCATATGCTTTAACAGGGAAAGGATGGAATGGGTGGCAGGAGCGATCAAGAAAAGACTGCTTTATAGTCAAATCTCATATTATCTTATTCTCTTTAGCCTAGTGTTTATGTCTGGTTATTTCGCCTACTATTCTAATGTCGGCGGCGATCCATTGAAAGAAGAATTAGCCAGTCTTCTCGTTTCATTCGCGATTTTGGAGATTTTTCTTATCAAGAAAGTCGATCTGAAATTATTTTCCCTGTTCGGTTTTTATTCCTATGAGGTATATTTGTTGCATTGGCCGATCGTGTCCCGCTATGATCTGTTTTACAAATCAATGCCGGGGTGGCTCGCAACGGTTTTGTATCTGGTCCTGTTCATATTTTTGGGCTGGCTACTTCAAAAACTTCAAAAAACATTTGTGAAATAAGAAAATAATTATATTTTCATTTGAACCGCCAGCAAGCCACTTTTTATCGCAACTTATTGCAACAAAAAATCCCTCTTAGGGATTTTTTTGTTATTATATTATACAATGCCTAGAATGTACTCCATGATAATTGAATTGATCTCATCGTATTCTTGTAATACCCTCTTACTTTTATAACCAATTCGGGACTAGGGGCTTCATTGTCATCAACAAAAACGTCATATTCATCTATACCGTCTTCGCCGTAGACAGGAATTTTCACTGGACCAGAAGATGTGTCAATATTAACAGTATCAGTAGGATCGGTCTCGAGAATATGATATGGGAAAATGCTAACTTCATCTAAAACTGCCTCCACCCCTAAGTCTGCATTGTAGAATGCTTGCACTGAATTAGTAACATCAATCACAGTCTTGGTTTGTTTTATGGCTATATTTGTCACAAAATAACCGATAAAAACAATAAGTGATGTTATAACCATTGTCACAAATAAAGCGGCTTGACCTTTTTGGAAATTATTATTTTTCATAAAATTGTAAATTATGTTCTAGATTATACAACCTGGCATTCCCGTAAGCGACATTATATAATGTCGCTTACTCGCAGGATAATTAAGATTCACCGAATATTCAAATTGTATTTTATTAAAACACATCAGACATTACTAATACACTCTATAAGCAACACTGTTTTGCAAATATAATTCGTCTTGAAGTCCACTATTATATTTAACTCTTAAACTAATTGTAATCAAGGGCTGATTACTTGCAAAATCATTAGTAGTATAAATTTTCAAATCAGAAACCAAAACTTTTGATGAGTTTAGGACTTTATTATTTCGAGCCAGATAGCTTCCGTTTGAATCGCAGACTCCCAAGTCATCAGATCTACAATATTTAGTATCTGCCAAATCATAATTTTGAAATTCTATAGCAGTACCGTTTAAATTTTTCTGAACAAGACCTCCTACAATTGCCTTCAATCCAGTAGCCATCCTCAGTTCCCTGGAAATCATTTCCATAAGATAGGCACCCTCTTTTTGCAGTGCATATTTTTCCAGAACTTGTCTTTGGGTCTTGTTGGCAACAGTAAAAATACTGACCGTCATAAGGATTACAATGGAAAAAATAAAAACAACCAAAATAATTTCTATTAGTGTAAATCCTTTTCTATTTTCTAAATTTTTATATTTCTTTTCAATCATGTTCAAGGAAGTTCTACAAAACTAATAAAATTTCACTTTTGGAATATATTCTTTGAGTCAAACCCTGGATTCCCTTCGGAATTTATGCTGAATTCAGTTCAGTAAGGGAATGACAAAAACTTCGTTTTATAAATGCTATTTAATGCCATTGCCATGGATAAAAACTAGTTTCAACAGAAGTAATATTCCCTTGACTATCTTTGACATTTGAAACAACGTCAATGAACTCTCCGTTTTGTGTTATAGTTGCCCACCTATCAAAGCCGGTGTCTAAATAGCCCGTTGGAATATCAAAGCTTGACTGAATATATAAATTTTCAGTGCAACTAGTTTCACCTTTACAATATATGTTTTTATGTGCTGGGGTTGAATCTTCAATGAGCGTATACCCTTCTCTAACATCATCCAAATTAATCATATTCACAATGGAAGTAGTGTTTTCTGGTATTTTATCCAACCATGCCCCGTCTACAACATACCAAGCATTATCTCTTTGTTGTCTAACAATTTCCATTTGCTCCTGGGCTAAATAAATTGCAGTCAATTTATTCTTGTTTCGAATTTCCATTTGAGTATTTTGACTAAAAAGGTACATAACAGAAACAACACAAGACGAAATTATCCCTACTGAAATAATCACCTCCAGCAAACTAAATCCTTCATTATTTTTATAATTAGTTATCATATGTTTATTCTAATAATCCAGTACTAGTTACTTTCACAACCGCAGTTTGACCATCTGCACCTATACGTATTGTAATTACAGCCGGGTCTGGACTAAAACTATCGGGAACACCATCTTTCAAAATTTCTCCATAGGGCGGAACAAAAAAAAGAGTAAATGCATTACTTTCTTCATCCGTTGTTTTGATGTTATTGGGAAGATAAATAGTTTCAAATGTTTCCCGGCCACTCTCAAAATCAGCAAAAATTCTATAAGAATTGGAATTTTGATAGAATTGAATTCCATACCCATCCGGATAACCTAAAATATCATCAAACTTCTTCAGATTACTTGAAAATGACTGAGTCCTTCTTATATCATCCTTAATTTGATAAACGCCAAAGCTCAATGCCTTTTTATCTTGATTTCCTCTATAATTTGGAACGATAAAAGCTAAAAACATACCAATAATCGATATTGATATCAATAATTCAACAAAAGTAAAACCCCGATTGTTCATATAGCGAATATTAAATAATTTCCGTCATTTGATATATAGGAAGCAAGACAGCGGCAACAAGTAATCCAACTCCAGCCCCGAGAGCAAATATTAAAATTGGCTCAATTATAGTCGTTATACCATCAACTGCCACGTCAACCTCTTTGGCATAAAACCGAGATAAATCATCTAATACGCTTTCGAGTTTACCTGTTTTCTCTCCAATTCTAATCATTTTAGATACCATCGAAGGAACTTGCTCACTATTTTCAAAAGTATAAGCAATAGACCCTCCAATTTTGACCTCATCAATACTCCCCCGAATTACTTCACGATATACATTATTACCGACAACATCGCCAACTATCGTCAGGGCACTAATTATAGGGATGCCACTCCTAACAAGTAAAGAAAAATTTTCCGAAAAACGAGACAAATAAAATTTCTTGAACATAGGACCAAACCCAGGAAGCTTTAAAAGAATTGAGTCTAGCTTTGCTTTTCCAGTATATGTTTTGAGATATTTGCCTAAAAGATTTGACCCTATAATAACAAATAATATAAGCAACAAGGCATACTGCTTTAGAAAACCGCTTGAAAATATTAAAGCTCTAGTTAGAAATGGCAATTGAGCGTCTGCTGCATCAAAAATACTAGTCAATTGAGGAACAACAAAAATCATAACCAGAATGCCAATAACAACAAACCCTGTTATAACAATTGTTGGATACATCAAGGCGCTCTTGACTTTACTATTTAAGAGATATTGCCTTTCGATGTAACTGGAAAGAGAAAGGAGTGTCTCCTGCATTTTTCCAGAAACTTCCCCCGCCTTTACGATGTTTACAGCAAATTCAGAAAATATACTAGGACACTCAGCCATAGCATCTGAAAAAGTTGAACCATCCTCAACCATTTTGATTACTTTCAACAAATTGTCTCGAAAATATATATTTTGTTCTTGATCATATTGAATTTTCAATGACTCTAACAAAGGAATACTTGCTCCAAGTAGGATTGAAAGCTCCTTAAAAAAAACAACTTTTTTCTTGTTGTTAACTCTTTTCACCTTCGACAGTATTTTCTCAATTGAGAAAAAACTATCAACAGGGTGAATTGAAATAATTATTAATTTATGTTCTTGAAGTAGTTCTATGGCCCTCTCTATTGTTATTGTATCGATTATGCCATAGCGTTTTACTCCATTTCTGGATACAACTCCGTACTTGAATTTCATTATAATAAATTATATTTTAAAACACACGACTAAGTGTGAATTATAGACCTCGCGAACAAGATTCTCCCAATAGAATGCAATCTCCATTATATCTCAAATCAATTTGAATATTTTTCTTTATTCTTTTGCACTTAAAAAGATTTGTCAAAAGGATTTTTTCGACTTTTCGAAGAAACATTATCCTCAATAACGCTAGCATTTAGCATCTCTTTGAATTGATAATTATCTCTCAGCTTTTTTATTGCATCTCTATTTAAATATTTCTCAAATTGATCATAAGGGTTAATAATTTCTTTTTCTTCTGGAACATAAACATTTTTTGATACAAAGTTGACTGAATAGGCAAAGATTCCAACAGCCAAAAGCACAACAACTTTTTCCAGTTGCGAAAGTAGAAAATTGAATACAACGGATTTATTTATATTTTTAATATTCATAATGTATTAACGATAATAGTATCTAAAATTAACTTTTAAGGCCAGATTTGGGTTTGGTGCAAATTCAGCATCTTTCTCCTCTTGCTGCTTTCTTGTGGCAGATATCTCTTCAAACTCAATTATAGGTAGATTCTTTTCAAGAATAATGATAAAATTGAGAAAATTTTCAAAACTGCCACTCGCTAAAAAATTAACCTTTGAGGAATTGATACCCTCAGTTTTAATTGGACTTGTTTCAAATGAGTATTGACTTATATTAATCAACCTATTTTTTTCCATAATTCCAATATATATTTCTGTGTTATTGCCAGTCGGAGGGAGATTATTTATTTTATCCGCCTCCTCAACCTTTAGGTCCTTGTTAACCTCATTGTAGTTTTTTACTATTTCTATCAATTGATTCTTTTTCAGAAGTTCTTCTTCCTTGCTTACAATGTCATCTTCAATCGTCCTATATTTAATATAGGATTCCGAGGCAAAAGTAAAAACCATAGCGACTGAAAACAGCAAAGATAATGCTATTATAGAAATTCTATTATAAATTATATTTTTAAAATCCATATTTGTTAATATTGATCAATAGTTTATTTTGTCTTCATCTATATATAAAGTACCAGAAAATTCGACACGGTCATTCTTATCAACTGATATATCATTTATAAAAATATCTGCTGCATATTCTTTCTTCTTGAACAGACTAACTTGACGCGCGATATCAAGATTCGTCTTCGCAATTCCAGTAAAATTCAAAACAATTTGTTTTCTTTCCTTTTTGATTGTAAACTTCTCCAAAAAAACGTTTTCGATAAGATCGTCTTGGAGAATTTGTAAAATTTTTGAATAATACTTATGGCTAGAAAGCAAAGTGTTAGCATCATCAATTTTTTTTTCCAAATTTAATATTTCGTTATTCTCAAACTCTTCTTGCAATATATTATCTTTTTCTGTTAATTCTTGGTCCAGGGTCTGAACTCTCTTTGCTAGAATTTGATTGTTGAAAACAAGCCCGATAGGTATTGCTAAAGAAACGAAAACCATCAGGAAAGAAACGAATAAAACAAAATTGCTCTCTGACCTAGGAGCTTCTTTTTTCAAATTGACATTTTTGGGCAATAGGTTGATTGATGACATAAAAATAATTAACTTGAAAAAATTAAATCTCTACTATTCAAATAATAACACATTTACCAGATAAGCACAAATAATTTCGTCAGAGAAAACTATAAGATATTCATTTCTTTGAATACTTTTTCAAAAATATAGATAGCTCTCCTTGCCTCTTCATGGTCAACCACGAAAGTATCATCATTTAATATATCTTCTTTCAACTTGCATGACCAAATAATATCTTCTTTATATTCTAACTGATTATCTGGAATCTTTTGTAGCCTTTGTTCAATATTGCTTCCTGAAAAATTTGCAGCTTTCAGAACCCTACTAAATAATTTTTCTGCTAGAATAACTGCATTCTTATAATCTGCTGGATTTTTTGATTCTACGGAAGAAGAAATTAAATCCCATTCTCTATGAGTTTTGGTTTTTGGTAGCCTTCCCGCTTCCATCGACTCTTCTACTGCTTCTTTTAGTCTGATTTTAAAACCTCCTTCAACTCTCATAAGGATTAATATTATTCCGATAATAAGCAAGATGGTTACCAAAATGAAGAAATATTTTATTATTGTAAAAAGAAAAGGCCACCAACTTATATTTAGCGTCAAATTTCCAACCTGCAAAAATTCTCCTGCAGCCTGAGCTGAATTTATCAGTTCGAACATATATTTTTAATATAACTTTATAATTTTGTCCTTGTTTCTAAATATTCGGTATTTGCTTCTTGCTCCATTCTGTATTCTTTTCATAAACATTCGCCACTTTCAAAACTGTTTTTTCATCAAATGCTTTCCCTATAATCTGCATGCCGACTGGCATTTCTTTCTCGCCATTACTCGGCTTTATAAATCCGCAAGGAACAGAAGCTGCCGGCAAACCAGCAAGACTGACTGCACTCAAGAAAATATCCTCCATATACATTTCCAAAGGATTGCCACTATGTTCACCAATTTTGAAGGCAACATTCGGAGTGGTTGGAGAAATTATCAAGTCCACATTTTCAAAAGCATCTTTGAAATCTTTTATAATCAAAGCTCGAACTTTTTGTGCCTTCAAATAATAAGCTTCATAGTATCCGCTACTGAGTGCATAAGTTCCAAGCATAATTCTTCTCTTTGCTTCACTTCCAAAACCCCTACCACGAGATTTTGTATAGACATCTAAGAGATTTTTCACATCTTCATTTCCATTTGCTGAATAACCATATCGAATGCCATCAAACCTTGCCAAGTTGGAACTTACCTCACAAGGAGTAATTATATAATAAGTTGGAACTGCATATTTTGTATGTGGAAGATTAATCTGAACAATAGTTGCGCCCAAACTTTCAATTTTCTTGATCGCTTTTTCAACAGCTTCCTTGATCTCAACATTAAGTTCGTCGAGAAAATATTCACGAGGAATCCCAATTTTCAAACCTTTAATGTCATCGTCTTGCAAAAATTCCTGATAATTATCAACTTTTTTGTGTGATGTGGTTGAATCTTTCAGGTCTTGGCCGGCAATTTTTTCCAGAACAATCGCCGCATCCATCACATTCTTAGTCATGATACTCGGACAATCAGTTGATGATGTCATCGAAATCAAACCATACCTTGATATTCTGCCATAAGTCGGTTTTAATCCCACGAGATTACAAAATGCCGCTGGTTGTCTTATAGATCCACCAGTGTCAGTACCAATCGAATACAGACATTGACCAGCTGCCACAGAAGAAGCTGATCCTCCCGAAGAACCACCAGGAATTCTTTCCAAATCCCATGGATTATGCGTTGTAAAATAATCTGAATTTTCAGTAGAAGCACCGTGTGCAAAAGCATCACAGTTTACTTTGCCAACCATTACTATTCCCTCTTTTTTCAACCTTGAAATCAAAGTGGCGTCATAAGCTGGAACATAATTTTTCAAAATATTAGAAGCGGCAGTTGTCAAAACTCCTTTGGTATTTATAATGTCCTTGATTGAGCAAGGAATCCCCAAGAGCTCTGATGTTTCATTGTTTTGGATTCTTTTGTCTGCTTGTTCGGCCTGCTCAATTGCCTCATTCTCAGTTACGGTTATGAATGACTTTATTTTGTCATCTGTCTTTCTAATATTAGAAAGATATGATTTGGTCAACTCAACCGCTGAGAATTCCTTTTTTCTCAATCCTTCGCTGGCCTGGGTTATATTTAGTTTATTTAATTCCATGGTTTAGTATTAAGTATATTGTATTAAAGTATGGCTCTTCGCCCATTTGTGTGGGTAGTATCTTTCTGGAGTTCACTCTTTAGAGTGTAATTTTGTTGAGATTAACACAATTCTTACAGGTTAAAACCTGAACTCCAATTTTATACTGTAAATCTGTTATTATTGTTAATTGTCATTCTCGTACTGAATCCCTCCCAAGGAGGACAGGCAAGTTCAGCATAAATTCC
>Ga0209587_1001102_pt1 | contig 12945 bp, 19 predicted proteins | sample NGEPerD_2_FD_184512 | JGI IMG/M metagenome (GOLD analysis project Ga0209587, IMG submission 184512) | Arctic peat soil microbial communities from the Barrow Environmental Observatory site, Barrow, Alaska, USA - NGEE PermafrostL1-D... | ecosystem: Environmental > Terrestrial > Soil > Wetlands >... | reverse complement strand
GTCTACCAGCTCGCGGGCTTCATGGGGTATCAGTATCCGTCGGAGCTTCATGGGGTATCCCGGTGATGCGTTGTGCCATGAGGTATCCACGGGCGCGGTTGTGTCATGAGGTATCCGCGCGCGGCGCCGCCGCCGATCTCAGGTTTCCTCAGGTTCGCCAGCCTTGCGCGGCACGTCTCGCATGTGAGGTTTCGTGAGGTCGGCGCCAGCGCTCCGAAGGCGCGATGTCAGGTTTTGACAGGTCGGTAGGCTTCCAGGTGCCGGGATTCCTTGCAACTAGGTTTGCGTCCACACCTGGGGCGGCTCGTGCCGAGCCTTCGGCATGTCTCACCATCCGGCCGGGTAGCGTGTGCTCGTGGCGGCCCGCCGGTACATGCGCGGTTCGCACCGACCACCGAGCGCCCCGGCCGCGACACCGGGGCGCCTCCCTTTTTTAGGGGTAAAGAATCCGCTTCGATCCGGTCGCGGCGGCGGTGTAGGTCCCTACTCGCCTTGTCCCATCCTCACGACAATGATGCTCAGCTCGCCGGGCTTGCCCTTCGGGAGCTGGTCGAGCTCCGCACTAGTCAGCACTTCGCCGGGCCGCTTCGAGCACGTGAAAGCGTCAGCGCCGCCGGGGTCCTGTCCCCATATCGTGACGACGGGGCCGCTAGCCTCGGGCGTTCGGCTTTCTAGGCGTTCTAGGCGCGTGGTGAGGCCACGGGCCATTAGACCCGCTCCCCAGGCTTGCGGACGGCGGGGCTGGCGTCCACGTACTCGACCACGATGCGCATACCGCCGGCGGGTTCGGGCCGCTCCGTGAGCTGAGCGCGGGTGACGGTCAGGCCGGGGTGTTTCTGGCTGGTGTAGGCGTCGGCTCCCTGGGAGTCCTGGTACCAGACGGTGATGCTGTGGTCTACCTTCGATTGCCGCTCGAGGGCGGCGAGGCGAGCTGCTGTGCGGGTCACGAGCGTTTCTCCTTCGCTGCGGTGCGGGCTGCGCGTTGTAGGTCTCGGGCGGCCTTCAGTTTCTCGGCGACCCTCGAGGCGGTCTCGTTGCCCGTCTTGGCGAGCGCTTCGAGGCGTTCGATGCGTTCGTCCATCGTGAGCTCGGCTCCCGTCATGCTCGAGCCTCGCGTACGCACCTGGCAAGTCCGATTATCAGCACGGCGCACGAGGCGTACGCGGCGGCGTCACCCTCCCCGCTGCGGAGCTCGTGCATGCGATCCCACACGCCCCGGGGCTCGATCGGGGGAGGGGGGAGGCTCGCCGGCCAGCGTGTCAGGTCGGGCCGGTCGGGATTCGCGGGGTACGCGTCGTACTGGTCGTGCCACGCCACGAGCTCGGCGAGGCCGTGCACGGCTTGGAAGTCGGCCCAGGCGGCCTCGTCATCGGGCGCTTTCATGGCGTGCTCGAGCACGGCGTCGGGGATGGCGCGCGCGACCTTCGAGCCGTACAGCTCCCACGCGCGGCGCCAGGCGGCGTGTGCTTTCGGTTCGAGCCGTTCGACGCGGGCGGCTACTGTCCTTGCCACGTGTCGCCTCCCTGTTCCTGCGTGGCGGCTTCGAGGGCTTCGATGCGTTGCACGAGCTCGGCGGCTTCGGTGGCTTTGAGGTACTGACCGGCGAGGGCGGCGAGGGCGTGCGCGCCCCTTACTTTCTCGGCGGTGTCGGCGGTGGGGTCGGTGGCGATGGCTTCCACCTCGAGCAGCACGCCCCACAGGACGGCCCGCAACTGGCGCAGGTCGCCCGGTTTACGGCGGCGTTTCCGCGCTGTTTTCGTGTCGCTCATGGGATTATGGCCGGCCCCCCCGGGGGGTACGCGTCGGCGAGGTCCACGCGGCCGGCGGCGAGCTGCGCGACACGATCCGCGGCGGCGGCGAGCTGTTCGGGAGGAGGGTCGCGGCATGCTCGTAGGGTGCAAGTAGAGCAGCGGCACAGGCATCCCCTTCTTTGCTCCCCACAACATGATAGGTTGATGAACAAGAGAACAATTCGGCCTGATGTTCTTGGAAGCAACTCCGTTTCGGGCCAAGGGTAGGAGAACCATGCATAAGGTATTTGGTGTGCTGATCGCGTTGATGCTCGTTGGTGGAGTGGCCGTGGCACAGGACGGAGCCCTGCCGGACGACGAAGCAGCGATCGACTGCGGCATCTACGGGGACACCCCCGCCGAGGGCTTCATCGCGCTGAGGACCGGCGAAGGTGCTCCGGCCGGCCACGGTGCCTACCTCGGCATGAACCCCGCCGAGATCGCCGATCACGTCGACGCCACCGAGACCGTGGGCGACGTCGTCGCCATGTTCTGCACCACCCCTGAGGAGTAAGCCAGCCCCTCGAGGCACGACACGAGGCTATCGGGGCGGTGCCGAAGCCGTGCGAGGCGGTGCGCGATGCGGGCGGCGTGCGGCTGGTCGATCATGCGCGCCGCGCTGCGAGCACAGCGGCCCACCACCGGACCCGCGCAAGGATGCGGGCCGGCATGGGGCGGAGGAGCGGCGGCAAGGGGCGCGGGTGACCGTGCATCGTCAGCTCACCACCGGCGCGCCGGACGGCACGTCCTTGACGTACCAGTCGATAATGTTCCGCTGGCGCAGCGTGATCTCGGCCAGGTCCGCAGCCGTGTCGAGGCTTTGGAAGGCCCGCATGCCGTCCGCCGTCAGGACCTCCGCCATGAACCGCACCTTCGCGTGGTTCCACATGCCGACCAGCGTCTTGAGCCCCCGGCCTCGCAGGTAGTACGTCACCCACGGCGTCATGAGCATGAGGTAGCAGACAGCGTTGTCGCCATCCTCGGCCAGGTCCGCCAGCTCGCGCGCCATCGTCTCGCGAGTAGCGCCGTCGAGCACCATTCGGGCGTCGCTGCGAGCGTTACCGAGGCGCTCCTCCGTCGGTTCGAACGCGGGTTTCATTGCAGCCTCGAGGCGTTCGCGGTACGCGTCGATCCGCTCGCGCGTGTCCTGAATCAGGCCGGCGGCGTCCTGCTGCAGCTCCTCGAGGAGGCGGGCGCGGTCCTCGCGCATCGCTTCGGCCGTGAGGCGGCCCGTCTCGCCCGCCGCGTGGTGTTCCCTCTGGTGACGCACGACGCGCTCGAACAGGTCGGTCGTGTTCGATTCGATTCGTGACAGGGTGGTGCTTCCGGGCGGCATGGGGGCGTTCCGGGCGCGGGTGAGGGTGCGGCCGATCACTTCGCGTAGGGCGGTCATGGTTTTGCCTGAGGGTTCCATGCCTTAGCGTAGAGAAGCGACGTGCACGACGTGCGAAACGACGCAAACGACGCAAACGACGCAAACGACGATCTACGAAGCGGTGACGCTCGACCAGTCGGGCGTGCGGCCGATCGCGGCGGCGAACGCGGCGACGGCCTCCGGCGTGTAGATCCGGTGCGAGGAGGTGTCCCAGGGTTGCACCTCACCGAAACGGCCGCGGCTGGCGTGGTAGCGGACCTTTCGCGGCTTCATGTCGAGGATGGCGGCCACGTCGCCGGTCCCGAGAATCAGCGGCACGCCAGCGGGGGTCGGGGCGGGGCGGGTGTCTACGGTCGCCGGTTTCATGTCGGCGCCGGCTTTCTGGTGGTCGCAGACGTTCGCGGCGTCATGGTGCGGGCGCAGCGGAGGCACGAGACGGTCGCGGGAATGTGCACGACTACGGATCGGCCACACCCGGGGCACGTGAGCACCACCGGGCGCGGCTTCGTCTCGGGGCGCGTCATGGTGTCGCCTCGACATGGTTAGGGGCGTTATCAGAACGGCGTCGGTGGTGCTCGGCGAGCTGGTCGGCCTGTCGATTCATGGCGTCGAGCTGGTCGCCGGTCACGCCGAGAAAGTCGCACGCGCGGAGTAGTGCCGCCTCGGTCTGCGTCTGGTCGTCTAGGGGTGCTGCTAGCAGGGTGTCTAGACGCGCGGCGACACTCGTCCCGGCGTACTGGCCCAGGTGGTGCCGGGCGCACAGCTCGGCGATCCGGTCCATAGGGTCGCGGTTCATGCTGCGACCAGCTCGGCGCGTTCGTCGGCTTCGAGGGCAAGGGCGCGGTCGTACGCGCTCGCGTCCCAGAACTCGGTGATCGCGTCGGCGTATAGCTGTCGCAGCGTCGGCGGTTCGAGGGCGTCGAGCTCGACTTGTACTAGTACGCCGTGGCGGCGAACGAATGCCGCGGCGCGCGGGTCGGTGGCCTTGCCTGGTTGCGGTGGCAGGTCGTACTGCTCGACCTGCGCGGCGGTAAGGGCGATGCGTCGCACTTCATCCCAGCAGCCGGTGCGCGCGATGAAGTCGCGCGAGATGTCCTCACCGCTCGGGTCGAAGTCGCCAGCGTACAGCAGCACCGCGGGCCGGCCGCGGGCTCGCACGTCCTGGGCTACCTGCTTGGCGAACGACTGCGACGCGTAGCCACCTGTCGGTAGGATCGGGATTCCCAGGTCGCCGAACCACGCTTCGAGCTGCGCGAGCAAACCGTTTTTCTCGACACCGAGGTAGATGCTCCACGCTTGCCCGTCGGTGCGATCGTGGCGGTAGATGTTGGCGAGCCACCGCCGGGCATCGTCGGCGCTGGCGAACGTCTGATAGCGGTGTATGGCGCGGGTGTTGTCTATCAGGTCGGGAAACTCGCCGGCGCGCCGCGCTTCGGCCGTGCGGCTGCTGAGCGTGCGGTAGGTCGTCTGCTTGTTCGGGATGATGAGCGCAGCGACCAGCCGGTAGAAAAGCTGGCGGAGGGTTACGGGCGTGTCGTACTCGTTCACAATCTCGGCGGCGCGCTCCACGATCGCGGGCCAACTCAGCCGGCTCATGCTTGCCGCCCTTCGCCCGCTGCGGCGGGGAGCCTCGGAGAAGTGTCCAGCAAGTGTCCACGGCCGGACGCTGTCCTAGACGGCGTTTCTAGCGCCGTTTTTCGGCTTTGGACACTTAGACGGTCTCGGCCATATGCACCGCGTAGCTCTTGACTAGTAAAAAGTATTGGTAAAACAGTCTCTAAGTGTCCACGGCCGTTTTTCGGACTCTCGAAAGCACGTCCTAGACGGCGCTTCTCGCGTGGACACTTCGTGGACACTTCGTGGACACTTCTCGCCGTGAGCATCACGACACCTGCCCAACGATTTGGACGCCATGCCAGCCGCGCGCGCCCTTGCGCTTCCCTTTCGAGACGCCGGGCTGCTCGCGGCCTGCCATCCACCGGCCTAGGGCGTCGCTACTCTGCGCGTCGTCTACGCCGTTGGCCGTGGCCCAGTCCCGGTATGACTGGAAAAGCGCGCGGTTCGAGGCGAACGCCTCAGCCTCGCCGAAGGTGAGCGTGTCCTCGCTCCACAGTCGGAACGGGTCCACCTTCGCCCGGTACTCGCGGGTCGCGTTCGTGACGGCTGTCGGTTCGTCGCCCATCGTGTAGCCGTCCCGAATCCAGGCGTGCGCGCCCTGTACGGCCCACGTAAATAGGGCGTCGAGCGCTTCCTGGTTCGGATCGTCTACCAGCGCCTCGCGTACGCGCGGGTCGAGCTTCGGGGGGCGAGCCTCGAAGGGTACGAGCTTCAGGCGCGACAACAGGGCATCGTCCTCCCAGTCGGCGGCCGGTACTTCGTTCGCGAGCATCACGACGGTGAAAGCGGGTCTAAAGCTGATGGGTTCGCGCATGTGGACACCGCGGGCGACGATGGTGTCCAGGCCAGTCATGCGTTTCACGGTTTCGGCGTCGAGCTTCGCGTTTCTGTTCGGCTCGCTCGTCAGCGCCAGCCGCGCAGCTCGCAACGCTACGAGGTCGGAGCGGGGCGCGCCGGCGTTCCGTTGCCGGCTTGCTTCTAGCAGGGTGCTCGGATCTACCGTCACGCCGAAGTCCGGCCCGAGGGCGGACAGTAGGCCCTCGCCGGCGGTCGTCTTACCTGTCGCTTTCGGGCCGACAAAGACGAACATCTCGCGGTTCGTGCGGCCCGTGATGGCCTGCCCGAAAACACGTTGGACGTACCCGGCGCGGCTGTCCTCGTGCAACAGGGCAAGCACGGCATCCCAGGCGGGGTGCTGCGCGTCGGGCCGGTAGCGGGCACGCGTCACGCCGGTGAAGATACGGTGCGGGTCGTGCTTGCTTAGCTTTAGCGTGCGGAGGTCGAGCACGCCGTCGGGCGTGTTCACTTCGAGGGCGTGCCCGTCGATCTCGGCATCTGTCGCGAGCACATGCGTTCGCAGCATGAGGTCTAGCGCCGCGTCGCGCTTGCTTCGGCTTCTGAGCTGCTTGGCGTACGCCTCCCACCGGCCGCGCTCGGCGTTGTCGGCGATCTGTTGCGAGGTCGCGGTGATGCTGCGTTGCGTAAGGATGGCGAGCTCATGCGCGCGGGCCGCTGCGGCCTGCCCCGTGACGTGTCGCCCTTCGCTGGGAAGGTAGACGAGTAGGCCGAGGCCGACGTGCTGGCGCAGCTCGGGGTAGTGCTGGTGCGCGATGCTGTGCGCATAGCCTAGATCGTCTTGGGGGTAGTCCAACAGGTCGAGGTCAGGCGGTGCGCGCAGCTTGCGGGCTGCGTTCGTGCCGGCCTGGTGCCTGTCTGGTGTCGCGGTTCCGTCGCCGTTTCCGCTCACCGGATTCTCGGTGGAATCATGCGCCCGGTGGTCGGCGATGTCGGGCGGCATCGGGACTTCTACCGCGTTCCGGCGAGTCATTCGAGCCTCGCGCGCAGCTCGCCGCGCCCATGCTGGCCTGCGATGTCGCAAGCGTCGCCGTCCGGCCAGGCCGGGTAGACGCTCACGCGGTGCGCGCCAGCGAGGTACGCGGTCCGTGCCCACCTCTGTTTCGCGGCTTGCCCGGGTGCGCCGTCGTCGCCGTAAATGTAGACATCCCGGCCGGCGAGGGCTTCGTACCAGAGACTCCCCGTCGTCGCGTTCATTCCCATGACGGCGGCCTGCCCGTCGAGCGCAAGCCATGCCGCCATGCCGGACAGCTCGCCCTCGATCACGAGCAAGTCGCCACAGTCAACGCATGGCGAGCACCACGCCGGGTTTTCGTCGCCCTTGAAGCCGGGCGCCGGCTTGTACTTCGGGCCGTCGCCAGGGTCAGCGAAGCGGCGCCGTACCGTCACGATCAGGCCGCGAGGGTCGAGCGTCGGGAAAAACCCGTCCCGAGCGGTTGAGGCTGTCCGGCCGTGCGTCAGGCCGAGCGTGGCGCGGTCCTCGATCTCGAAGCCGCGACCCTGCAAGACGGCCACGAGCGGCTCGCCGAGCTGCTGGCCGACGCGTGACCAGTAGCGGGCCGCTAGGGCGTCCGGTACGGGCTCACGGGTGCACCGGCGCGCTACGTCCTTCGGCGCTTCCTTGCGGGCCTGTGGGCGGGCTGCTGGCGAGCGTGTGGGCGCGGGGCGGCCTGCGTACTCCTCGAAGTATCGGACGGCCGTCAGGAAGTCGTGCGCGTGTCCCAACTCGATCGCCAGGTCGATCAGCGAATAGCGGGCGCTGCATGCGAAGCAAAACAGGTGCGGGTCCGGGCCGTCGGCGTAAACCTTGCAGTTCGCCCACGGCTCTTTGTCGTGCCCGTTCTTGTGGGCGCGTTCGTTCGGGCAGCGTGTGAAGCCGTCGCGGTTCGGCGGTTCCCAGTTTCGAGCGAGCCAGTCGGAAAACCGAGTTTCCGCGACCAGGGCGGGAACATCGATCCGCTCGCGTGGTACGGTGGTGCCAGTAGCCCCCCCGCTGCTGTGCTCGCCGGTTCCCACGCCGGCGGGCCTTTTCATGGCGTCGATTTCATGCAAGTAGGATTGTGTGCAGCCTTGCGCGCCTCCGCCCAGGCGTCGAGGTCCGCGATGCGGTACGCGGTGCGGTTGCCTGGGAGGCGGTAGGCCTTCAGCTCGCCTCGGCGGCTGGCGTTCGCGATGGTCCACGGCATGATGCCGTGGCGCTCGCAGGCGTCCCGCACCCCGATCAGCTCGTCAAGGCGTGGCGCCGGCGCGGCCTTCGAGCTGGGCGCGGCGGTCATGCTTCCCTGCCGGGTTTGTGCCGTACTGGCCGGGACTTTCCCAGGTTGGCCGGGGCTGTCCAGGTGCACGCGACTGTACGCGAACACTTGTCACCTGTCACTGGGGTCTGTATGTTGTTCATGAACGACACCCTCCCTTGGGTGTTGGTCGGTTCGTCGAGCGCGCAGGCTGTGGCGGCTATGGCGCAAGACGTAGAATTCGTGGAAGGGTCCCCCGCGTCGATTCGGCGCGGGTCCTTCGTTGTGGGGTAGATTCGCTCGGCTTCATGCTGGGCCTGGTGAGGCTCCCTCCCGCGCGTTCGCGCGCTGCGTGCATTCTACCGCGAGGCTGCGAACACGTAACCGCTGGGTGAAAGGGTACGTGAATCGCCAGACTCCGGCAAGGGGTGGGCGGTGCGCCCTAGTACCACATGTTGCGCACCGCAAAGCCACAGACACCAGCGACGGCGCGCTATTCGCAGCGATTCCACGTCGCGACTGGGGAAGTTCCCCAGTGGACTCTTGCCTGATCCGTGCCACCGTTTTGTGGTCAACCGCAGCGTGTCGGGCGATCTCGCGGTCACCCCCACGCCGCCGTGATGGCCTCGCGGAGCTGCGAGGTCTCCCCCTTCGCATACCGCTGCGTCGTGCTCACGCTCTTGTGCCCGAGTAGGCGCTGCGTCACCCCCAGGTCCCGCGTCATGGCGTACACCCGCGTCCCGAAGGTGTGGCGAAGGGCATGCACGCCCATGCCGGACAGGTCCCGCGTAAGGCCGGCCGCCTGTTGAATCACGCGAAACCGCTGGTGTAGGCGTGACGGCGTGTTGTAGGGCAGTACCTCGCCCTCGGGCCGCCATGCACGCCGCAGCTCGGCGGCGAGCTCGTGCGAGATGGGAACGTGCCGCGTTACGCCTCGCTTCGCCACGCGGACCGTCTCGCCGTTGCGGGTGATGCTTCCAGGGACGGTGAGCATGGGCTGCTCGGCGTCGATCCGCACGTCCGCCCATCGAATCCCGACCATCTCGCCAGCGCGGAGGCCAGCGTGCGCGCCGAGTAGCAGCACGAGCACGTCGCCGTGCCGGCGGTCGGCCTCGGCGTGGTCGCCGGCGGTGTCGGCCTGGTCGCGGAGCTCGCGGGCGGTCTGCAACATCCGCTCGACCTCAGGCACCTCGTAGTGGTCCCGCTTCGCGTGCGCTTCGTCGGGGTCCTCGGGCATGCCGACACGCGGCCACGGGTTCGCGGCGTCGGTCGTGAATCCGGTCCACACGAGTGCGCGGTAGAACGCGGCGACGCCGGACAGCTTCAGTCGAGCCGTAGCGGGGTGTAGGCCGCTCCCACCGTCCGCCTCGGGGTCCGTGAGGTGCGACGCGAACGCTTGCGCGCCGTCGATCCCGGGCGACTCCCACGTGCTTAGGGTCGGATCGTTCGCCCGCACTTCGTGGTCGTGCCAGTGCTCGAACAGGTCGAGCACGGCGCGGCGGTAGGCGTTGACGGTGTGCCGGCTGGGCGCGCGGGCTTTGTGGTGGTGCCAGTGCGCGACCATGAGCGCGACCAGCGCCTCGCGGGCGGGGTGCGTTCCGTCCTCGGCGGCTTCGTTGCGGGCTTGCATGAGCTCGAGCACGCGGCGTCGGCGTTCGGGCGGGCCCATCGCGGCCCATGCCTTGCGCGTCTCGGCGGGCGTCTGCGGCTTGCGGGTGGTGAGGGTGTTCATTCGTTCGTCCCTTCGAGCCATGCGAGCGCGGCGCGCAACGCTCCCGTGAGGGTGGTCACGTACTCGACGGCCAGCGTGTCCCTCTCAGCTTCGAGCACTGCGGCGAGGCGGGCGGCGAGGTGGCGGCAGGTGGCGTGCGTGCGGGCGGGCTCGAAGGTGGCTCGCCCTTACTGGAAGCTAGCGTCGTTCAGGAGCTGGTACGCGTCACTGTCGCGCAAGGCGGCGTTGTCCTGAGCGTAATCGAGCGCGCGCTTCCCGGCCGAGTCCCGCGCCATCGCATCTGCTCCGGCGTCAAGTAGAGCCTGCACTATCTCAGGGTTGTCGTTGTATGCCGCTGCGATCATCAGCGCCGTCCACCCGTCCTCGTCGTGGGCTTCGAGGTTCGCGCCGGCGACAAGGAGAGCCTGCACCACCTCAGGGTTGTCGCTATTCCCCGCTGCGATCATCAGCGCTGTCCACTCGTCCGGGTTGCGGGCTTCGAGGTTCGCGCCGGCGCTCAGCAGCACACGTATCACCTCAGGGTTGTCATTGAATGCCGCCGCGCGCATCAGCGCTGTCCACCCGTCCTCGTTGCGGGCTTCGAGGTTCGCGCCGGCGACAAGGAGAGCCTGCACCACCTCAGGGTTGTCGCTACCCTCCGCTGCATGCATCAGTGCTGTCCACCCGTCCTCGTTGCGGGCTTCGAGGTTCGCGCCGGCGACAAGGAGAGCCTGCACCACCTCAGGGTTGTCGTTGCTCCACGCTGCAATCATCAGCGGCGTCCACCCGATCTCGTCGTGGGCTTCGAGGTTCGCGCCGGCGGCGAGGGCCGCGCGTACGTCTGCCGGCGTGCCGTCGCGAGCCACGACGAAGAGACTCGACTGCGACAGCGCTGCCGTGACGCTGACGAGCAGCAAGACGGCCGGAAGTAGTTGCCGTGAGCGCATGTCACGCATCGAGGAGGCTCCTTAGGTGTTCGCTGACGGTGAGTCCGTGCCGCGCGGCTTGGGCGCGTAAGCGGCGGTAGGTGGTGATGGCGCCTTCGCGGATGGGCCAGGTGATGCAGCCGGGCTTGAGGTCAACCCGCTGGTCGAGTGGCAGAGACTCGCGGACAGTTTCGAGGTTCGCGGTGGTGACGTGCGTCATGCGGTGGTCCTTTCGGGCTGGTCGGGCCGGCGGGCGTAACGGGGCGGCGTGCCACGCCGGAACACCACGGCTTCGGCGTACCTCGTCAGGGGCGTGCACGGTGCCTTCGCACCCCGAGCGGTCGCGTGTGGGGTGGCGTGTACGCCGTCGCCCGTCGTGCCCGGTTGGAGGGTCACGGCGGCGTATACGACAGGCTCGGGCTCGGGGTGGTCGGTATGCTTGCTCATAGAGGGGTCCGCCTCTCTCCCCCCGTCCTGCTTCCCGGCTGGTGCGGGGGGCTTGCGTTGTGCGGTCGGCCGTATGCCTCCCGTCGCTTTACACAATAGCGCTTGCATGGAACGGCGTCAAGGTTCCGGGGTTTACAGGTACCGGGGTGTAGCCGATTTCACGGGGTGCCGGTTTACAGGTCACAAGGTCTGCCGGCACCCGGCCGAGCGGGCGTCTAGATGCTCAGCTCTCGGGCGTCTCGCCCAGGTACTCGTGTACCCACGCGATCATGAGCTCGCTCATGGTGCGGCCCTCGCCGGCGGTCCTCGCCTTGAACCTGTTTCGGAGGGATACGGGCACCTGGGCATTGATTTGCACGCGCTTCTCGGCGGGCGCCTCGGGCGTCGAGCTCTCCGGCCGGTCTGGCCGGTGGCGTGCCTGCCCTTCGGCGTCGGCTGTCTCCCAGGGGTTTCTCTTAGGCTTCGGCATGTTGCAGCACCTCCCGGGCTACGTCCTGATAGGCGAGCCACGCCCGCATGCCGCCCCGCACCTCGTGCACCAGGCCGCCGGCGTTCGTGGCGTGCTCGAACGCTGCGAGCCTCGGGATGCTGGCATGGAACAGGGGCACGTCAGCGCTGGTGAGCACGTCGCGTGCCCACGCGCCGAGGTTCGAGGGGTAGGGCGGGACCAGCGTCAACAGGACGCGGTAGGGCGTGCTCGAGTCGGCGAGGGTGGCGACCACGCGGCGCAGGGCGCGGAGGGCGAGGTCAGCGGGTGGCGTGGGGATCACCACGAGGTCGGCGGCCTCGGCGAACCTCACGAGCTGGTCGTCTCCGGGGCGTGCGGGCGCGTCGATCACGGCGTGCCCCTGGTGCGTTCGCATGGCGTCGCGGCCGTCATCGATCCCGTAGACGGTCACGGGTAGGTGCCCCCCGGTCGCCCAGTCGAGCGCGGCGGGGTTCGTGTCTAGGTCTACGAGGATGGCGGGGGCGTCCTCGGCCAGTGCTGCGGCGAGGTGCACGGCTGTGGTCGTCTTGCCTACCCCGCCCTTCGTGTGGGCGATCAGGACTCGCACGCGGTCACGCTACGGCATGCCGAGGGGTAGGTGTGCGGGATTCTCGACTCCGAGGTGCCGGGGTTCCTACGAGCCTGTAGACGCAGGGGCGCCCGCCGGTGCGGGTGTGCGAGTCCGAGGCGGGCGCCGATGGGGTCCGCTCGCCGCCTGCGGTGGGGCGCGGGCGGGTGCGAACAGGTCCCAGGATACCGGGGTGCCTGTACACCTTGCGACCTGTTGCGAGCTGCCTACGGGCCTCGTGCGGCTTCGCAGGGGCGCCGCTGCGGCCTTCGAGGCGCTGGCCGGGGGTGAGTGCCGCGACGGGTGCCGGGGGTGCCGCACGTCACGCGGCCGTGTTCGAGCGATCCCCCCCGTGGGGTGTTGTGACTACTCGCAAGGCGGGGAGGGGGGGTTGCTTCGCCCGAAGATTCGTACAGCGAAGCGGGCGGCATAGTAAAAAGCGCAAACTTGCGGGATTTTCTAGATGCGCAGGCGCGGGCGTGGGACTTGTGGCTCGACTGTCACAGCCAAGAACAGATCGCCGAATCCGTGGGCGCTGCACAACCTACGGTCAACGGATGGCTTATCGAAAAACGCAAGTCTGCGGAATTCGATAAGCCGCCTGAGTCGCGTCAACACTTCGACATTTGGACGTTCCAAACCAGCGCCTCGGGGGGTGAGCGAAAAGCGCAAACTTGCGGAGTTCGCCCATTCAGGCGTTCGGCCCGTCGCCGTCGAGCTCGAGCGGGTCCGCTGGCCGGTTCGTTGGAGGGGTAACGCCGCGTGCGATCTGAGGTTTTCTGAGGTTGCGGAGCCTGAGGTTTGTCTACCAGCTCGCGGGCTTCATGGGGTATCAGTATCCGTCGGAGCTTCATGGGGTATCCCGGTGATGCGTTGTGCCATGAGGTATCCACGGGCGCGGTTGTGTCATGAGGTATCCGCGCGCGGCGTTACCC
>Ga0209587_1001100_pt1 | contig 12956 bp, 9 predicted proteins | sample NGEPerD_2_FD_184512 | JGI IMG/M metagenome (GOLD analysis project Ga0209587, IMG submission 184512) | Arctic peat soil microbial communities from the Barrow Environmental Observatory site, Barrow, Alaska, USA - NGEE PermafrostL1-D... | ecosystem: Environmental > Terrestrial > Soil > Wetlands >... | reverse complement strand
CCTTCCCAGTGGCCGGGGATGGCGCGGTCCTCCACGGTCGCCGGTCTCTCCCGGATTGAGATCGCGTCCTTGATCTGTCCCAGCCCCTCGCCCTTGAGGCTCGCATGTCGCGAGCGGCGGAAATCACCGAAGAAGCCGACGCCGACCTGACCGAATACGTCATGCGCGCCCCGCTCGGCGGCACGGTGGTGAATCGTCACCTGACGCGCGGTGAATCGGTTCCCACAGACCGCGAGGCATTTGTTATCGCCGATGTCTCGACCGTCTGGGTCAATATCAGCATCTACGCCCACGACCTGGAGCGGATCCAAGCGGGGCAGACGGTGACCATCGCTACCGAAGGCGGATTGGAGGCGGAGGGGAAGATCGCGTTCGTCACACCTAACGTTTCGGAGGAGACCCGTACCGCGAATGCCCGCGTAGTTCTGGGGAATGCCTCGATGCGGCTGCGCCCGGGCATGTTCGTCACCGCACGCATCGCCTTGCTTGAGGAACCCGCAGAGGTGCGTGTTCCCGTCACCTCCCTACAGACACTCGAAGGACGGGACGTTGTGTTCGTGAAGGACGCGGAGGGACAGCTAAAGCCTCGCCCAGTGAAACTGGGGCAACGCAACAGCGATTATGTCGAGGTTCTTGCCGGGCTCACACCTGGCGACACAATCGTCATCGAAGGCGCCTTCGTCGTTAAGTCGCAACTCGCTAAGTCGGGTTTCGACGACGGTCACAATCACTAGATCCCGCCTAAAAGATGCACACCTTTTTCGAATCAATTCTCCAGCAGCGACTGCTGATTTGCATCCTGGCCGTGGGTGTACTCATCGCCGGAGTTCAGAGCTACCGCGACCTCCCGGTAGATGCCTTCCCGGACGTATCGCCAACGCTCGTACAAGTCTTCACCGAGACCGAAGGTCTCGCGCCAGAGGAGGTCGAACGTTACGTCACTTATCCGATCGAAGTCGCCATGAATGGCCTGCCGGGCCTGAAGACGATCCGTTCGATCTCCAACTTTGGGTTGTCGGTCGTCAATGTCTACTTCGAGGATGCAATAGACATCTATTTCGCGCGCCAGCTCGTGGGTGAACGACTTCAAACGGCACGCGAGGAGATTCCCGACGGCTTCGGCGAACCGGAAATGGGGCCTATCAGCTCCGGCCTCGGGCAAATTCTGTTTTACTATGTCGAGGACACCGCAGGCACGCGCACGCCGGAAGAGATGCGCGAGATCCAGGACTGGATCATCAAGTTCAATTTGCAGACGGTGCCCGGCGTTACCGAGGTGCTTTCGCTCGGCGGCGAGATCAAGCAGTTCCAGGTGCAGGTCGATCCGCAGGCGTTGCTGCGTTACAAGCTCCGCATCGGTGAAGTCGTCGACGCGGTGCGGGCGAACAACGGCAACACGGGTGCTCAGTACATCGTCAAGAACTCCGAACAGTATCTGGTGCGCTCGATCGGCTTGGCAAGCGGCATCGCCGACATCGAGGACACCATCCTCAAAGTAGCCGACGGCGTACCTGTGAAAGTGCGCGACATCGGCCGGGTGAAGATCGGCGGCGAGGTTCGCCAGGGGCTGGCGACCAAGGACGGCGAAGGGGAGATCGTCGCGGGGCTCGTGCTCAAGCTCATTGGGACCAACACCTCGAAGGTCATCGCTGACGTCAAAGCGCGTCTCGACAAGATCAACGATGCGCTCCCCGAAGGCGTGCGCGTCGTGCCCTACTACGACCAGTCGAAGCTGGTGCTCCGCAGCGTCGACACGGTGAACTCCGCGCTGGTGCAGGGGGTCATCCTTGTCGTCTTGGTGCTGCTCGCTTTCATGGGCGGCTTGAGGCCCAGCCTGGTCGTTGCCTTCGCTATCCCGTTTTCGATCTGTGTCGCCTTCATCGTCATGCGGGCGACGGACCTGTCGGCAAACCTCATGTCTCTCGGTGGCATCGCTATTGCCATAGGCATCATGGTCGACGGCGCCATCGTCATTGTCGAGAATGTCGACCGCTTCCTCAGAGAGAGACACACGGCGCTGTCGAAGCGTCAGCTCGTAGCCCGCGCCTGCGCCGAGGTCATCCGCCCCATCGCGTTCGCCATCGTGATCATCATTGTCGTGTTCCTGCCGCTGTTCACGCTTCAGGGCTACGAGGGCAAAACCTTCCGTCCGCTCGCCTTCACCGTGTCGCTGGCCATGCTGGGTTCGCTTGTCTTTGCCATTTTCGTAGCGCCGGTCCTGTCCGAACTTGTGATGAAACGCCCGAATACTGAAGAACGCGACAAGTTGCGTTTCGCGGACCGGCTCGTAAACGGACTGATCGGTGCTTACCGGCCGATCATTAAATGGTTTATTCAGTTCAGGGCCCTGGCTATCGGACTTGCCGTCGCAATTCTCGTCCTCGGGCTCGTCATCTTTCCGCGGCTCGGCTCGGAGTTTGTTCCCCGGCTGAACGAGGGCGACTTGCTGGTGCGCGTTACCATGGCGCCTTCCATCGCGTTGGAAGAGGCTCGCGATACGGTCTTGCGTTTCGAGCGGCAGTTGCTTGCTGAATTTCCGGAGGTCGCTCGCGTGGTTACCCGTGTTGGACGCGGCGAGGTCGGCGCCCACGCTGATCCAGTGAATAATGCGGAAGCCTTCGTCGGCCTCAAGCCGCGGGAAGAATGGCCGAGCGACCTCGCGCCCAAAGAGTTGTTTGCAGCCATGAGCGAGGCGTTTGAAGACTTTCCAGGTGCCAAGTTCAACTTCACCCAACCGATCGCGGCTGCCGTCGACGAACTACTCACGGGTACTAAGGCAGAACTCGCCATCAAGCTGTTCGGCGAGGATCAAGGCGTGTTGCTGGAAAAGGCCGGCGAGATAGAGCGGGTTGTGCGCGAGCTTCCCGGCGCGGCGGATGTGCAGAAAGATCAGGTGACCGGCACCCCGCAACTCCAGATTACGGTCGATCGTGGGCAGATCTCCCGCTACGGGCTTAACATCGAACAGGTGCAATCAGCGGTGCGCACGGCGATCGGCGGCGAGACGGCAGGCCAGGTCTTCGAGGGCGTGCGCCGGTTCGATATCCTCGTGCGCTACGCCGAAGATGCGCGCACGACGCCTGAGGCGATCCGCGAACTCGTCATCCGCACACCTACGGGCCTACTGATTCCTCTGCGCCAGGTCTCCGATGTGAAAGAGATCGTCGGGCCACGGCAAATCACGCGGGAGAACACCCAGCGCTTCATCACCATCCAGACCAATGTACGCGGTCGCGACATAGGCTCGTTTGTGGCCGAGGGGCAGGATCGGATTGCAGAAGCGGTCGATCTGCCCCCTGGCTACATCGTCCAGTGGGGCGGCCAGTTCGAACTCCAGCAGGAAGCGAACCGGCGTCTAGCCATCGTGGTGCCCATTACGCTCGGGCTCGTGTTTCTGCTCCTGTTCATGAATTTCGGTTCGCTTCGCGCCTCGATGCTGATCATGCTCAATATCCCTCTAGCGCTGGTAGGAGGCGTGGTGGCGCTGTGGCTGGCGGACCTCAACCTCTCCGTGCCGGCCTCTGTCGGCTTCATCGCCTTGTTCGGCATCGCGCTTGAGAACGGCATGGTGCTCGTCACCTACCTCAACTGGCTGGTGGCCGAGGGCAAGTCGGTCGATGAGGCAAGTATCGAGGGCGCCTGCATGCGCTTGCGGCCGGTGCTGATGACTGCGATGACGACGGCGCTGGGTCTAATCCCGCTTCTCTACGCCACCGGCGCAGGCAGCGAGGTGCAGGCCCCCCTGGCCACTGTCGTGGTGGGCGGTCTGGTCAGTTCCACCATCCTGACACTTCTCGTGATCCCGGCTGTCTACAAGTGGTTCGTGCCCAAGCCGCTGGCTGCCACCATCATTCCTGAAGCGCGCAAAGGCGACGCGCCCGCCGAATAGAACCCAACGCCGCTTTGGGTAAAAAGACGAGTCTCGGCCATCTGGTGCCCTGTCCATAGTGGAGCGCTAGCCGAAACCGAGGAGCAACTAGAACTCAGCCTCAATATCGAATTTGAAGGTGACGTCGGATGTCGCATCCGACACCCCGAACAGCGTGCCCGCGGCGAACTCCCATTTCGGCATGCCTTCGAGTTCGAAATAAGCGACCGGACCCACCCGGTGCTTCTGCTCATCCCACGTCCCCGTGTGCGACAGATCCTCGATCTCGCTATAGCCCTCGACGCCCAAGCCCCACTTCTCGTTCAATTCGTGCTTCAAGCGCCAATTGAACTTGAACTCCAGACTGTCGATGTCGCGATTGTCATCGACTTGGCCGATGAAGAACGCGTTCACCGTCACCGAGTTGTCTCCCCATACGTATTTGCCGAGCGGACCGAACAGGATCTCGTTGGGATCGCCGCTTTGAAGCGCGAACTCATAGAGAGACCGGAAGGCGAGACCGAACCCGTCGCCGTGCCGCTCGATGAGCTCGTATTGCCCGCCGAGTTCGAAGCGATGCCACTTCAAGTTGTCGCCGATATTCTCGCGGAGTGTCAGCTCGGCGATGCCTTCGAAGTGGTCGGTGAAGCCGTATTTCGCTTCGAGCTCGTGGGACTGCCGGCGTCGCTCGTCCTCGCCGGGTCCGGAGTAAACCGCGCCGTGCTCTTCGAGCTTGAGCTCGCCCTTCTCGACATCCGGCGAGCGGACATAGAACTGCGCGTCCGCGGGCACATTGCCCAGGCACACCGATAGACCAGCGAAAACAGAGAAAATTGTCAGGCGCAAACAGGCAGTAAAGGCACTTCCTCGCTTCATCAGAGCCCCCCTCGGACCTGTGGCTTCTCGGGGACACTAGTCAAGATAGACAAAATGCCCATACTGAATTTCATTCAGCTTAATACATGCAGCTCATTCACTATCAAGATGAAGGCGCCTATGACGCCCCGAAGCGCCTCCCGGACTTTCGGCGATAGTGCCGCTGCCGCGATCACCAGCACCGTCCAGATGACGATGGCCAATTCCCTGTTGGCTAGCTCCATAAGCTGCACCTGACTGACACCGTCTTAGTTTGAGCGAGTCGGCATAGCGGACAAACATAAAGAGGGGCGTGCCGGCTTCGCCGACGGGGCTCTGCTCACCCGCTCCGCAGGTTCACGGTGCCGCGCCTTTCGCCGCTCCGCCAGCGGCAACGATCCCTGCACAGATACGGCCCGGACCAGTTCTAGGCACCAAACCATGACCAAGACAGGCCAAGTGTGACCCCCGAAATAGGCCAGTTGAGAAAAAGCGCCAGAAGCTCCTCTGAAGTCCTCCTTCGTGCGCATGGATTTGCCTCTCTCTGCTCTCTTTAGGCAGGACCATAGCCAATCGGTGGCGCGTTTCCGCGCTTCTTCGGGGCTGTTTAGCGACGGTCGGGAGAGAGCCGGAAACCCGGCGACTGGGTGGCTGTGCTGGGAGGCTGGGGCGAACGCGTCTCTGCCGGCAAAATTCCCTAATCTCCGGGAAAATACAGGGAACTTCGCCAAAATCGGGCCAATCTGCAGGCTGGACGCTAGCATCCACAAGGGATTGCGGGCGGAATTCCCTGCTAAGCAGAACAGGGAACTATTGGCTGCGAACAGGGATTGATCTCTGAGGCAACAGGGACTGCCCGTGTGCGGCCTCTGTGGCGCAACGTGAACCGGGCATCCGGCGATGGATAGCGCAAATCTTCTTGCCTCTCATTTTGTCTCACGTCGCGGGTTCTGCCGATGCCCTCCGGCCGGGGTGGGCGCCGAAAAAAAATACGGCGCGCCACGTTTCCCACTTGAAAATGCCATCAAGCTCGATGAAATGACGTGCGCATTTTGAGCGGTCCAGAGTCGGCGGTTGGCGCCACCATCGGCCGGTCAAAGCCCCGGAGGGGACGCCCATCCCATGAACTTGCTCATCGACGAGGCCGAAGAGCCTCCGAGCCGCCCGCTGGCGGCACATCAACTCCTTCCCAACCCACATCGTCCCATCAACGCCCTTAACCCCGCCGCGGTGCCAAGCCTCGGCTCGGGTCTCGCCGTGCTCACCGCACGCACCGAGCGCTTCCCTGTCGGTCCCAAGACACGGGCCTTCCGCAAGCGCTACTTCCCACAAGTTGACCCCGCCCAGTGGAACGACTGGCGCTGGCAGGCCAGGAGCCGCATCCGCTCGCTCGAAGAGCTTTCGCGCATCTTCGAGCTGTCGGACGACGAGGCCGACGCCGTCGCCCGCCATCAGGGCTCTCTGCCGCTCGGCATCACGCCCTATTATGCGAGCCTCATGTCGCGTGAGGACGCGATGGAGCCGCTGCGCCGCACGCATATTCCGGTCGGCAGCGAATACCTCAAGACACCCGGCGAAGCCGACGACCCGCTCGGCGAGGACGGCCACAGCGCCGTGCCCGGCCTGGTGCATCGCTACCCCGACCGGGTGCTGTTCCTGGCCACCGGCTTCTGCTCCACCTATTGCCGTTACTGCACCCGCTCGCGCATGGTCGGCGAGGCGGGCGGCGATTACTCGTTCAGCCGGCCGCAATGGGAGGACGCGCTCAACTACATCGCCGACAACCCGCAGATCCGCGACGTGCTGATCTCCGGCGGCGATCCGCTGACCTTGTCCGACGAGCGGCTCGATTATCTGCTGGGGCGCCTGCGCGGGATCAAGCACGTGGAGTTCGTACGCCTCGGCACCAAGGTGCCGGTCGTGCTCCCCATGCGCATCACCCGCTCGCTGGTCCGCGTGCTCAAGAAACATCACCCGCTGTGGATGAGCCTCCACTTCACCCATCCGGCCGAGCTTTCGCCGGAGGTCACGGAGGCCGTCACGCGGCTCGCCGACGCGGGCATTCCGCTCGGCAGCCAGACGGTGCTGCTCAAGGACATCAACGACTCGGTGGACACGCTGAAGACGCTCTACCACGGGCTCCTGATGCGCCGAGTGCGGCCCTATTATCTCTATCAGTGCGACCCGATCACCGGCTCGTCGCATTTCCGCACGAGCATCGACAAGGGGCTCGAGATCATGCAGGGCCTGCGCGGCCATACCACCGGCTACGCCGTGCCGACCTATGTGATCGACGCGCCCGGCGGCGGCGGCAAGATCCCGCTGCTCCCCGACTCTGTGGTGGGCCGTGACGGCGACGACGTCATCCTGCGAAACTTCGAGGGCAACACCTACCGCTACAACGATCCGCAAGGCACCGTTGGCGCGGATCGGCCGCTTGATCGGGGTGCAGGCTGATGCGCATCGCCCTGGTCTACGATTTGCGCGACGACTATCGCGCCCTCGGCTTCTCCGAAGAAGCCGTGGCCGAGTTCGACAGCATCGACACCATCGACCAGTTGGCCGGTGCGCTGGCAGCGCTCGGCTGCGCGGTCGAGCGGGTCGGCCGCGGCCAGGCACTCGCCGCGCGGTTCGTGGCCGGCGAACGTTATGACCTCGTGTTCTCCATCGCCGAAGGGGTCAAAGGACGCGCCCGAGAGGCGCAGGTGCCAGCGCTATGCGAGCTGTTCGACCAGCCCTATCTGTTCTCCGACCCGCTGACGCTCGCCGCCTCGCTCGACAAGGCGGTGGCCAAGCGTCTGGTGCGCGATGCCGGCGTGCCGACGCCCGCCTTCGCCGTGGCCGAGCACAGTGCCGCCGAGCTTGCCGGCTGGGACGCGTTTCCCGCCTTCGTCAAGCCGCTTGCCGAAGGTACGGGCAAAGGCTGCGAAGCCGCCTCCCTGGTGCGAAACGCGCAAGAGCTTCAAGAAGCGGTCGCACGCGTGATTGAGCGCTACCGTCAGCCGGCTCTGGTCGAGCATTATCTGGGCGGGCGCGAGTTCACCGTAGGGCTTGTCGGCAACGGCGCCGACACCCGCGTGCTCGGGGTCTGCGAGATCCTGCTGAAAGCTGACGCCGAGGCCAATGTGTATTCCCTGCACAACAAGGAGCTGTGCGAGGACCTGGTGACCTATGCGCGCGCCGACGACGCCGAGGCGCGGCTGGCCGGTGACCGGGCGCTTGCGGCCTATCACGCGCTGCAGTGCCGCGATGCCGCCCGTATCGACTTCCGCTCGAACGATGACGGCGAGCCCTATTTCCTGGAAGCCAATCCGATCGCCGGCCTCCATCCGGAGCACTCGGATCTGCCGATCCTCGCCGCCCAGAACGGCATCGAATTCGTCGCGCTGATCGCCATGATCCTCGATGCTGGGCTGGCGCGATACGGGCTCACCCGGCCGGACAGGGAGCGCTTGCAGCGCACCGCCTGATGGCACCCGGGGCAACAGGGTTCATCCCCGTCCTGCACGCGGCAACCGACAGCCGCCCCGACGAGATCGATACGCTCCTGGCGGCCGAAGCCGTGGCGGGCGCGCTTCGTGAGCGCGGCTACGCGGCCGAGGTCATCGGCTTGTCGCCGGACCTTGCCGGGCTTGAGGCGTTGCCATGGCGCCGCCCGCTGGTCGTGTTCAATCTGGTCGATGCGGTGAATGGGGACGGGCGGTTGGCGCCCATGGTTCCCGCGCGGCTCGATGCACTGGGCCTGCGCTACACGGGCGCCCGGACTGCCGCCTGGCTCGACACGCTGTCCAAGGTCGCCACCAAGCTGAAGCTCGCCCATGCGGGCTTGCCGACGCCCGCCTGGTCCGAGGACGGCCAAGGGCTCGATGTTGGAGGGCTTGATCCGCAAGCCAAAGTCATCGTCAAGCCGGTCTGGGAGCACGGCTCGCTCGGGATCGACGCGACGTCGGTGATGCCCGGTGCAGGCGCGCGGCAAGCCATCGCCGAACGGACCGCGCGCTGGCAGACCGAGCATTTCGCGGAAAGCTTTGTCGAAGGCCGCGAGTTCAACGTCTCGCTGCTGGAGGGCCCTGATGGCGTCCAGGTGCTGCCCATCGCCGAGATTCGGTTCGAGGGCTTCGCCGACGGTGCGAAGATCGTCGGCTACGACGCCAAATGGGCGCCGGACAGCCCGGCCTTCATCGGCACGCCGCGCCGGTTCGGCCTGGAGCAGGCCGAGCCGGCGCTTGCGGCTGCGCTTGCCGGCCACGCGCGCGCCTGTTGGACCCTGTTCGGCATCTCCGGTTATGCGCGCGTGGATTTCAGGGTCGATCAAGCTGGGGAGCCCTTCATCCTCGAAGTCAACATGAACCCCTGTCTGACCCCCGACGCGGGCTTCGCCGCCGCCGCACTTGAGGCCGGGCTCACTTATCCAGATCTGATCGCTTCGATTGCCGCCGCGCCGCTCGGCCGCCTCCGGGCCACGGCCTGATATGCACGGCAACTGAGATGCTCCGCATCCGCAAAGTCGCCGACGCTACGGCGGCGGCGAACCGCTCGGCCATCGCCGCCGCGCAAAAGATCATGCGCGAGCAGTTCTCCGGCATGCCCGAGGCGGACATCGCCAAGCTCCCCGATCAGCTGTCGAATCCGCTGAAGCACCGCTTCGTCTCGCGCCTGTTCGTGGCCGAGAATGGCCGCGACCAGACGCTCGGCGTGGCGCTGCTGCTCTACTTCCCGGATATCGGCTTCTCCTATCTGGAGATCATCTCCACGGCCAAGGGCCGCATGGGCGGCGGCATTGGCGCGGCACTCTACGAGCGGGCCCGCGAAGAGGCGCGTGCGCTCGGCACGCAGCTTTATTTCGAGTGTCTGCCCGACGATCCGGCGCTTAGTCCCAATCCCGAAATCAGGGCGGATAACGCGAGCCGGCTCAAATTCTACGAACGCTACGGCGCACTGCCGATCGTCAACAGTGCCTATGAGACGCCGGTGACGCCGGACGCCACCGACGCGCCTTACCTGGTACTCGATCCGCTGGGCTCGAACGATCTGCCGAGCCGCGACAAGGCGAAGAAGGTCGTGCGCGCCATCCTCGAGCGGAAATACGCAGAGTTGCCCGCGAGCTATGTGCAGCTGGTGGTGGACTCCTTCAAGGACGACCCGGTGGTCTTGCGCGCCCCGCGCTATGTGAAATCGCGCCGCGCCCCGAAGGGCGAGGTGCGCGCTGCCGGCGCGCTGCGCATCGCGCTGGTGCTCAACGACGAGCACACGCTCCACCATGTGCAGGACCGCGGCTACGTGGAAGCACCGGTGCGTATCCGCTCGATCATGGCCGAGCTCGAGCCGTCGGGCCTGTTCGAGCGCCTGCCAACCAAGCGCTTCTCCGACCGCCACATCCGCGCCGTGCATGACGGGCGGCTTGTCGACTATATCCGCAAGGCCTGCCTCATCGCCGGCTCAAAGAAGTCGATCTACCCTTATGTGTTCCCGGTGCGAAATGCTGCGCGGCCTCCGAAAGACGAGACGGTGCTCGCCGGCTATTACTGCATCGATACGTTCACGCCGTTGAATGAGAGTGCCTATCTTGCCGCCCGCTCAGCGGTCGATTGCTGCCTAACCGCGGCAGAGAAGGTACTGGAAGGGGCGGGGCTCGCCTACGCGCTGGTGCGGCCGCCGGGTCATCACGCTGAGACCCATGCGTTCGGCGGATTCTGCTATTTCAACAACGCGGCCATCGCGGCGAATCTTCTGGCGCGTTACGGCAAGGTTGCCATCCTCGACATCGACTATCACCACGGCAACGGTCAGCAGGAGATCTTCTACGGGCGCGCCGACGTGCTCACCGTCTCTGTGCATGGCCATCCGAGCTTCGCCTATCCATATTTTGCCGGCTTCCGGGACGAGACGGGGATTGGCGCCGGCGCCGGCTACAATTTAAACATCCCGCTGCCCGAACACATCACGCCGGAGCAGCACCGCAACGCGGTGGCGGAAGCCTTGCGGCGGGTGAAGCGCTTCGGCCCGTCTTATCTCGTTGTGTCGCTCGGCCTCGATACGGCGCGGGGCGACCCCACGGGCACGTGGTCCAACGGCGCAAAGGATTTCGAACAGCTTGGCCGCATGATCGGCGAGCAGAACTATCCGACCCTGGTGGTGCAGGAGGGCGGCTATCGCGTCCGCACGCTGGGCACCAATACCCGCAATTTCTTCGCCGGGCTCGTTGCCGGTCATTCCGCGGCTCGTGCAGCCCTGCCCGTTTCTACTCGCGATCTCGCCGCGAAGCGCGCCCGCGAGTCGCTGGAGTGGCGCAGCGCCGTGATGGCCCACGATGTGGGGCGGGTGCGCAGCCTGGTCACTAGCACCGGCTTTTTCAGCGCGGCTGAGGTCGAGATCGCCGGCGAGCTCGTCACTGAACGGCTCACCAAGGGCATCCACTCCGGCTATCATTTCGTGCTAGCTGAGCGTGGGCCGGGGCTCGTGGCCTATGCCTGCTACGGGCCGATCGACGCCACGGACGGCTCGTTCGATCTCTACTGGATTGCGGTGTCGCCGGAGGAGCAGGGCAAGGGGCTCGGCGCGCAGGTCTATGCGCGGGCGCAAGCCGCCATGCGCCGGGCGGGCGCCAAGCGTATCTACGCCGACACCTCCTCGTCCGACCGCTACGCGCCGACGCGCGGCTTCTATCAGCACAGGGGCTTTGAGGAGCAGGCGCGCCTGCCTGACTTCTACGGCCCCGGCGACGGCAAGGTGATCTACATGAAGGTGATGTCCTCAGAAGCACCTCCTACCTAGCGACGATCTCCCATTTCGGGAACGGCAGCTATGGGTCAGAAGCAAGAGTGAGGCATTGTCAGGGGGTTGTCAGACTAACTAATCATGATCTGGACGATTACGATCGGTCAGGATTCTCACGCTGCAAGCTGACACTACTCGGCCAGAGCGGCAGAACGGTTCTGTCTGAAGATATGGCGGCCGTTGAGGTGACGGTCGTGGTTGAAGTGGTTGTGGATCGAGGCGTGCGCGGCGGCAAATTTCTGCAGGGTTTTGATGTCCCTGGGACAGCTTGCCCAGAGTCATCCCAGCAAGAGCGAGCTGCATGGATGGCGAGGAAACGTTGGGCGGAGCCGGGTGATTTGAACCTGTCCTTTCCGAAAATCATATCCGGACGTATTGATGGTGCAGTCCAGCCAGGATGGGAATGGCGGCAATGTCGCCAGAGCACTGGACCGCTCGGTGCATAGGCGCGTCTTTACCTAACGCCAGGTGCGTGCGCGCTTGATTGTAATACGCCGCATAGGCGGAAAGCACTCGCCGCAGGTGTGCCTCGCCGAAGATCAGCATTTGATCCAGGCACTCCCGGCGCAATGTGCCGATCAGACGTTCGGCGCAACCATTCTGCCACGGCGATCCGGGAGAGATAGGTCGGTCCCGTATACCCATCGCCCTCACCCGAGAGGTGAAGACATGTCCATAGGCGCGGTCATTGTCGCGCACCAGGTAGGCTGGCGCTGAGGTCCAGGGAAACCGCCTCTGTGATCTGCCTGGCCAGCCACTCGGCCGTCGGATGCCGTGTCACTTCGAACCACAGCAGTTGCCGCCGGCCGTGACCCAGCACCAGGAACACGAATAAGAGATCAAAGGTCAGGGTCGGCACGACACACATGTCGATGGCGGCGATTGCCTCAGCATGATTTCGTAGAAACGTCTTCCAGCTTTGCGACGGCGGCTTAGACGGTCGCACCATATATTTCGAGACCGTCGACTGGGCCACCTCAAATCCAAGCATCAGAAGCTCGCCGTGGATCCGGGATGCGCCCCAAAGTGGGTTTTCCCTACTCATCTGCTGGATCAAATCTTGTAGGGCCCGATCGATCCTTGGCCGCCCTGCCCTATGACGCGATTTCCAACGCCAAAACATTTTGAACCCAGCGCGATGCCAACGCAGAACGGTCTCCGGCTGCACCACCTGCATCGCACCAAGAAGGCTCGGCCAAAGCCGCGTCATCCATATGAGAAAAGCGCGATCACCGCCGCGCAGTCGGAGACGAGGTGGTGCCTGCCGGCGACGTGCTCGGATTTCCAGTGGCAGGAACAGACGAGAGGATTCCAAGCGGTCCTTCACGACCGCGTTTCGTTTGAGCGAGAGGCCGCATAGGGTTGCCGATTCAACCGATCGCCGCAACACACTCGGCGAACTTCTCTGCTGGTGAGTAATACTGCAAGGTCTTTCTGGGCCGTTCGTTGAGCTCGC
>Ga0209587_1001099_pt1 | contig 12960 bp, 12 predicted proteins | sample NGEPerD_2_FD_184512 | JGI IMG/M metagenome (GOLD analysis project Ga0209587, IMG submission 184512) | Arctic peat soil microbial communities from the Barrow Environmental Observatory site, Barrow, Alaska, USA - NGEE PermafrostL1-D... | ecosystem: Environmental > Terrestrial > Soil > Wetlands >... | reverse complement strand
CAGGCCCGCATTGAACGGGTGGACGGCCTCGATGTCTTTGAGAGGATCCAGGGCCTCATAGACGACAGCTTCAGAGATCTGCGGGGGCAGGGGCCGAAGGATGAGAATCCCGTTGATCCGGGGGTCGGCGCCGAGCTTTCCTACGGTTGCGAGCGCGTCGGCCTCATGCGCTTCTCGAGGCAGTGTTTCCGAGACGTATTGGCAGCCGACGTCCGATGCCAAAGCACTGAGCCGTCGCTGGTACGCCTCTGCCGCATAGTCCTCCTCGAACAACACCGTGGCCAGTCCGGGGCACACCCCCTCGGCCCTCAGGGCCGCGATGTCGTCGCGCAGCGTGCGCTTGAGCTCGGCAGCAATGGCGCGCCCATCGATGAGATGGGCCTGTTTAACGTTCATCCGGGCATACCCGTGGCGCCGGACAGCACGCGCTGTCTGGCTCCCTCCGCGGTCGCAACGCACTTCTGGCTCCGGGCGCGGCGCTCGTCCTCGATGTGCGCGAGATCAAGGTTGAGATTCGCGAGCAAGCCCGCAGCGCGCGCGCCCGATTCGGCCAACAGCACCGCCGTGACCGCGTCGCCGCGCAGATTGGGGTTCCCGTGCTCTGCAATCAAGACCCCGAGCTCCGAGACCTCCGCTCCGGCTATCGCTATCGACAGCGGCACGTCCGCAGCCGCCGACAGGGCCTCGCCCAAACCACTGCGGTCATCGGATCTATAGATCTCGAGCACGCGGGAGTAGGCGGCGGCGTCCTTCTCGATCAGCGACTGCACCGTGGCCCTAAGCTCGTCGGCTTTGCGTGCGAGCTCGCCGGCATCATCGAGGCGGCTACCCGAGTAACGGGCGGCCATCGCCGCAAGTGCGGCCCCCAGCGCCACCGACACGGCCGCCGCACCTCCTCCACCGGGGACCGGCTCTCTCGCGGCCAGTATCTCGAGAAACCGCTCCAGCGGCAGCTCGAGAAAACTCACGAAAGCCCGACTATCTCGCCGTTCTCGTCGATATCGATGCGCTCGGCCGCAGGACTGCCTGACAAACCCGGCATCGTGCGCATGTCGCCGCACACCGGATAGATAAACCCTGCTCCGACCGACGCCCTCGCCTGTCTGACCGGCAGAGTCCAGCCGCTCGGCGCTCCCTTGAGCTTGGGGTCAGAGGATATCGACAGATGCGTCTTCGCTATGCAGACGGGGAGGTGGCCGAAGCCGTTGCGCTCGTAAGAGTCGAGCTGCCTGCTGGCGACGAGGTCGTACTCGACCGCCGCAGCCCCGTAAACCTTGGTAGCGACGGCGTGGATCTTGTCTCTGAGTGAGGCGTCATCGGGATAGAGGAAGTGAAAGTCGCTGGGGGTCGAAGCGGCCTCCAAAACGGCTTCCGCCAGCTCCGCCGCACCCCGACCCCCGTCACTGAAGTGAGTCGCGACCGCAGCCTTGGCGCCGGCTTCCTCGGCGATGGAATGAATGGCATCGTGTTCGGAATCGAAGTCGGTTGGAAACGCATTGATCGCCACCACCGGCGTCACCCCGTGGACGCGAATGTTGTCGATCTGCTTAGTGAGGTTCGCGCCGCCAGAAAAAATATCGTCGGGGTTTTCGGCAAGCATCTCTTCGGGAAGAGGCCGCCCGGCACGCACTTGATAACGCCCCGAATGGGCCTTGAGCGCCCGCACCGTTGCCACTACCACCGCCGCATCCGGCGTGAGGCCCGAGTTCCTGCATTTGATGTTGAAGAAGCGTTCGGCCCCCATGTCTGCACCGAATCCGGCCTCGGTCACCAGCACGTCTCCCGACCGGATCCCTATGAGGTCGGCGACGATCGAGGAGTTCCCGTGAGCGATGTTTCCGAACGGCCCCGCATGCACCAGCACCGGAGTGTTCTCGAGCGTTTGAAGCAGGTTCGGCTTGATTGCATCGAGCATGATCACCGCCATGGCACCCGCCGCCTTGAGCTCCTCGGCGGTGACGGGCTCGCCCGTGACCCTGTTGCCGATCACGATGCGCCCGAGCCTTTGGCGCATGTCCTGCAGAGATGTCGATAAGGCAAGCACGGCCATGACCTCGGATGCGGCAGTGATGTCGAATCCGGTCTGGCGGATGACGCCGTCCTCCCGTGACCCCAGGCCGGTGATCACATTGCGCAGAGCGCGATCGTTCACGTCCAGCACTCGCCGCCACGTGACGCTGTGGCGATCGATGTTGAAGAAGTCGTCGCTGTGGTGGACGTGGTTGTCGATCATTGCAGACAGAAGATTGTGGGCCGCGGTGACCGCGTGCATATCGCCGGTCAGGTGAAGATTGAGCCGCTCCATCGGAATCACCTGGCTGTAGCCCCCGCCGGCTGCCCCGCCCTTGATGCCGAACGTCGGTCCCATCGACGGCTGGCGGATTGCGATCGTGGCCTTCTTGTTGATGTGCGAGAACCCCTGCCCCAGGCCGACCGTCGTGGTGGTCTTGCCTTCCCCCAACGGCGTCGGAGTGACAGCCGATACGACTACGTACTTCGCGAGCGGGCGGTCCTGCAAACTCTCGATCGCCTCGAGCTTGATCTTGGCGACGTCGGTGCCGTAGTGCTCGAGGTAGTGCGAGCCTACCCCCATTGCCGAGGCGATGTCCTCGATAGGTTTCAGGTCTCCGCCGCGCGCGATCTCCAGATCGGAGGGAAAGCTCATTCCCAGGCTCCTTGCCGCCGTTGAGTCATCCAGTCACTACTTGGACGTCGCCTTGACGTCCTGCTTGGGCGTGTCCTTCTTGGGATCAATGAACGGCTTGGGCACGACCACCGCACCGCGCCGGCCCGCAGGTGTCTCCACCTGCAGCTCGGTGCCGAGCTCAGTGTGCGCCACCGGCATCATGGCGTAGCCGATGTTCTTCTCCAGCGTGGGCGAATAGCACGCGCTGGTGACTATGCCCACCTTGTTATCGCCTGAGAACACGTCGAAGAAGTCGATCATCGAGCCGTCGTTGTAGGAGCCGAGGTTCTCGCCTTCGATCTCGACGCCGGCCAGCTTCTGACTCACACCCTCTCTCTTGATGCGAGTGAGGGCCTCCTTGCCGATGAAGTCAGACTCCTGGTTTAGATCGACCATCCAGTCGTAGCCGAGGCCCACTTCGAAGGGGTTGTTGTCTACGGTCACGTCCGCGCCGTGGGCCAGGATCCCTCCCTCGATGCGGCGGATGTGACAAGGCCCGATAACCTCGAGCCCGTGCGGCTTGCCCGCCTCCAGCACCTTGTCCCACAATTTGACGCCGTTCTTGCTTGCGTTCCGCAGGTAGATCTCATATCCGAGCTCAGAGGTGTAACCGGTCCTGGAAACGACCACGGAGAGGCCGTCGAGCTCGTACTCGTCCATGTAGTAGTAGCCGATGTCGAGCACCTTGCTGCCGAACAGCCCGACCATCACGTCTGCCGACTTCGGTCCCTGTATCTGCACCGGGCCAACATCCGCTTCGCGGATCGTGACGTCGAGTCCGAGCTTGTAGGCAACCCCACGCGCCCACAGCAGCACGTCGCTGTCGGCCAGAGAGAGCCAGAAGTGGTTCTCGTCGAGGCGCAGCAAGACGGGGTCGTTGATGATGCCCCCATGTTGATCTGTGATAAACACGTATTTACACTGGCGCACGTTGCACTTGTTCAGGTCACGCGGCACCAGCAGATTAGTGAACGTGAACGCGTCGGGCCCGGTGATCTCGACTTGCCTCTCGACCCCCACATCCCATAAGGTGACACCCTTTAACAAGTGCCAGTACTCCTCCACCGGATCTCCGTAGTGGCGCGGGTGATAGGTACGATTGTAGACGCTGTACATGATGGGCCCGTGGCGACGGGAGCCGTAAAAATAGGGGGACTTCCGGATGCGCGTGTAAAGGAGAATCTCGGGAATACTGTTGTTCGACATTGAACCTCCGTCTAGTCGGTGCTACTCGTGCACTTCCTTGCTACACACCCTCACTCAGCCGAGCGCATGCGTCTCATCTCGGGATCGAACAGCGGTTCTTGTGACACCGTGGCGGCGTGCCGTTGTGCGAAGTACTCGATCTCCACTTTGCTTCCTGGGTTCGCCAGCTCAACGGGCAGCCATGCGTAGGCGATGCTGCGGCCGATAGAATAGCCGAAGGCTGCGCTGGTGACGAAGCCAACCGCCTCTCCGTTCGAGAACACCGGCTCCTTTCCCATCACCACGGTACCGTCGTCGACCGTGAGGCAGCAAAGCTTGCGCCGAAGCCCTTCTTGTTTGCGGGCTCTCAGCGCCGATGCGCCGAGAAACTCGGTCTTCTCCTCGTTAACCGCAAAACCCAGGCCCGCTTCATAGGGGTCGTGATCAGTCCACATGTCGAGCCCCCAGGAGCGGTATCCCTTCTCGAGACGCATGCCCGCAAAGGCGCCTCGCCCGGCCGCGATGATGCCGAAGGGGCGGCCGGCACGCCACAGCAGATCCCACAAGCGCAGACCCAGGTCGGCCGTCGCGTAGAGCTCCCAGCCCAGCTCACCCACATAAGAAAGCCGCAACGCCACCACCGGAACCTCTTCGATGAAGACCTCTTTCGCCCGAAAGAAACCGAAGTCTTCATGGGTGAAAGAGTCTTGGGATGCGCTCTGCACGACCTTTCTCGCGTCGGGTCCCCACAACCCGATGCAACACGTTCCGGAGGTGATGTCGGTGATGAATACGGAGTCGTTACCGGACGCGTGGCGCTCGAGCCAGTCGGTGTCGCGCGGCCCGTTCAGTCCCAACTGAAAGCGGTCGGGGGCCAGTCGAGCCACCGTGATGTCGCTGCGAATGCCGGCGTTCTCGTCGAGCGTCAAGGTGTAGGTCACGTATCCGGGCTTGCGGTCGAGATCGCTCGTGCTCAACCGTTGCAGAAAACCCAGGGCGCCCGGCCCCCTCACCTCGGCCCGCTTCAGCGAGGTCATGTCAAACATCGCCACTCGCTCGCGCGTCACGAGGTGCTCGCCGCCGACCATCGGCGACCAGAAGCGCGCCGCCCACTCTCCCGGCACAGGCACATCGCGCCCCTCGATGAGCGGTTCGTTGGCGTGATACCACTGCGGTCGCTCCCACCCCGAGAATTCGAGGAAGCTACCGCCGAGCTCCTGCTGTCGGCGATAGAAGGGGCTCACGCGCAATGGGCGCGGCTCTGCCAACGGCTGCATCGGGTGGATGACGTCGTAGACCTCGTCGTATTGAGTGCAGCCACGCGCATCGACGTAAGAAGGGCTCGTAGCGAACGGCTCGAAGCGATAAATATCGCACTCGCGCAGGTCCATGCCGGGCGTGCCCTCGGCGATCCACTCGGCGGTCACCTTGCCGACGCCGGCCGAGTGAGTCACCCATACCGCCTCGGCGACCCAGAAGCCGCGCACGGTCCGGGACTCGCCGATGAGTGGAAGCCCGTCGGGCGTAAAGGAGAACAGCCCGTTGAGGGAATCCTCCCAGCTCGTTTCTGCGAGCGCAGGCACGAGCTCTGTCGCATCGGCCCACGCTTGCTTGAAGTCGTCCTCGGTGAAGGGCATCAGCGACGGCATGATGGGCGCATCCGAAGGACTCAGTATCGTCTCCGGCTGCACCGGCAGCGGGCTGTGCTGATAGGAGCCCACGCCGTAGCAGTTCTGCAGCTGGCGGAAGTAGAGGGCGGAGTCCTGGTGGCGCAGGATCGGATGTGAGACTTCCTGGGTTTGGTCGGCGAGCTCGTTCAGGATCGAGGTGCGCACATACTGGTGCTGCACGGGCAGCAGCGGAATACGCATACCGACCATGCGGCCGATCAAGGGGCCCCACATTCCGGCGCAACTCACGACCAGGCCGGCCTCGATGAGGCCCTCGGAGGTCTCAACTCCGCGCACCCTTCCCTCATCCATTGCGATGTCGGTCACGGTGGTGTCTCCACGGAAGCGGACGCCTTGCTCGGCGGCCTTACTCGCCATCGCCTCGACTGCCCTCACGGGCTTGGCGATTCCGTCCGATGGCACGTGGAGGCCGCCCAGCACCTTGGCGGAATCCACCAGCGGGATGAGCTCTGTGATCTGCTGAGGGCTCAAGAGGCTTGACTCGACTCCCCATGAGGACGCCAGTCCGTGGCGCAGCTTGAGCCATTCGAGCCGCTCTGGAGTCGCCGCCACCTCGATGCTGCCGGCGGGCAGAAAGCAGGGGCCGTCGTCGTGCTGAAGGCGTGAGAAGTGCTCGATCGTATAGCTCGCCAGCCTCGTCATCGTCTGCGACGGGTTGGTCTGGAACACCAGGCCGGGGGCGTGGGAGCTGGACCCGCCGGTCGCGAAGAGGGGACCCTGGTCCACCACCATGATGTCTGTCCAGCCGAGCTCGGCGAGGTGCTGCGCCACCGCGCACCCGACGAGCCCCGCTCCGACGACGACTACTTTGGCGTTCGCTGGCACGGCCACTCCCGATTGATCAGACCAGAGAGGGGACGCGCTGAGCTGCCCCCAGGCGGCATCGTAGCCTACGCCAACATACTGCTCATACCTTGAGTGTGTCATACTACCCATATGAGCAAGCGTCTCCAGGTGATCCTGCACGACGAGGAGTTCGAGCAGCTTCGCGATGTCGCAAGGGAGCAAGGACTCACGATTTCCGAATGGGTACGGCAGGCCCTACGGCGAGCACGCACCGAGCGACCCGCTCTCGATCGAGCGCGGAAACTCGCCGCCGTCCGAGCAGCCGCCCGGCACGATTTCCCGACGGCCGACATCGACGAGATGAACGCCGAGATCGAGCGCGGCTATCAGGCTCGATGATCTTGGTGGACTCCAACGTTCCCATGTACCTGGTGGGTGCGGAACACCCGCACAAGGCCGACGCCCACCGGTTACTCGATGACTTGGTCGCCCGCGAAAAACGCTTGGCGACCGATGTCGAAGTGCTCCAAGAGATTCTGCATCGCTACACCGCGCTCCGCCGGCCCGATGCCATCCAGCCCGCCTTCGACGCCCTACTGAACATCGTGGACGAGGTCTTTCCGATCCGCCTCGAAGAATTGGAGTCCGCGAAGCGCGTTGTGCTCGGAGGTTACGGTCTGTCGGCGCGCGACGCGATCCACGTAGCCGTGATGCAGACCCATGAGATCCGCCGCATCCTCAGCTTCGATTCAGGGTTCGACCGTTTTCCTGGCCTGGGGAGGCTGTTCTAGTTTTCTCCCTAACGATTGGTCCGGGAGCGCACGGGGACGTCGCTCGATTTGGGTTGCTCGTGCGTAGATGGTCCCAGTCGACGGGGAAAGGCTGAGTTCGTCTCGAAGCTATAGCGAAGGCACACCCATTACTGTAATCGTCGCTATAGGAAGGTGACGATGGGACGACAGGACACGCTCGAACAGCTCTCGGGGTACACACAAGACCAGCGTGGCCTTGTTGACCCGGGCCCAGGCGAACGTGCTCGGCATCAGCGACCAGCTGCTCGAGCACTACCTACACATCGGCCACCTCGAAAGGGTGGCAAGGGGCGTCTACCGGTTCCGCCGCGATGTCCCTCTTCCCCACCAGGACATCTGGGCGGCCTGCTGCAGCTCGACCCCCAGCGGCTGGCGTGCGAGCGCGACAGGGATCCGGTGCCGGACGCCATCGCATCCCACGCAACCGCCGCGCACCTCTACGGTCTCGGCGTGCTGTTCCCTCGCCCCTACGAGTTCACCGTCCCCGCAATCCGCAGGACACGGCGCAAGGATCTCCGCCTGCATGTGGCCGCCGTCGGTAGGGGCGAGTGGGAATCGCTCGAGGGCCTACCCGTGACGCGGCCTCTTAGGAGCGTTGCCGATCTCCCTGCCACCCATCATGATCCCGATCACATCGGTCACGTAATGGTCGACGCCCTGGAGCGTCGTCTGACCACTGAAGCCGAGCCTCACAAGGCCCTCGCCAAGTTCTCCCGTGACCTCGGTGGCCCGGCGGGAGACGGCGAGTACGTGGTCAGCTTTCTTCGGGAGCAAAGCTCCAGGGAGGTGTGGGCAAGCTGACACGGATGCCGAACGCTCAATAAGCAGGCGGCTTTAGGTTTAGCGCCCGCGAGTAATGCAGCGAGGCTGGACGAGGTGTAGACGCCGCGGGCACTGCGGGCCGCCCTGACGTCGAGGCCGAGCGAAGCCAGTGGAGCTGACCGCCACCTGGAGCGTCGTCGTTCCCCAACACCAGATCAACAGCGGCGGCGTGAGAGCATATCGGTTAGAGTATCCGGCCTCAGCATTGCAACTAGGCAGAGGATGCGGATGGTGGCGCGTACTTCTTTGGGAAGCTCGTCGACTATCCGATCAGTGAGCTCCGGAGCGGAGCGCAGCACTTCAGCGATTGCGTCCGCACGAACGGCCCGCTCCATGCCTTCGGGCAGTGTTGTCGAGATCTCGGCTAGTTCACCGGCGTCGCGCTCGATCTGAAGTCTCTCCATGATCCACATACGCGCCAGCTGGGTCGCGCCACCCCCCTTGGCTTTCGCCACCTGGCGGATGAGCTCGACACTGTGGGAGTCAAGGCGGATCGCAAAAGTGGAGGAGAGCGGGCGCTTGGCCTCCGTGTTGGGCTTCCACTCGCTTGCGGGAAACACCTCGGCAGCTGAGTGCTCGTCCCAGAACCTGCGTTCTTCAGCCTCTGTCTTGAACTTGGGAACCTGCTTACCCGGCATCTCCCTCTCCCTTCATCGCCTTGTAGAGCCCTTGCTCCCCAGTGTCGGCGGTGCGGGCAGTAATGCAGCGCCCTCTCGACTCTCCGATCTGAGCCAGTACCACGAACAACCAGCGATTCTTTCGGTCACACCGATGAAAACGGTGCGCATTTGCCCGTGGGCTTCGGTCTGGATCGAGGACTGATCGAACACGACCTGCTCGACCTCTTGAGTGGTAACGCCGTGATCGGAGATGTGCTGAGTAGTATTCTAATCGTCCCATTCCAGCTCAACGACTCGCACAGCACAACGTAGCACGCTCGCAATACGAACCGCAATACAAGATTAGTGGAGTCCATCTCCGGCTGCCTTGCTTCGCGCCGTTCGTATTCAGCCGACCATGGACTCGGTCAGCTCCCGCCATCAATGTAGGCCGTATCGTCCTCGGTCACGAGCGCGTCGAGTAGCTCGTCGTGCGCTTCTCGGGGAACTTTGTCGACGATCTGGCAGGAGAAGCAGAAGCCCACCCGAAACGGTTTCGAGCCGAGCTGCGCGAGCGTGCGGTCGTAGTGGCCGCCCCCCTGGCCCAGCCTCCCGCCCGCTCGATCGAAGGCGACGCCCGGTACGACGATCACATCGATCTCTGAGGCATCGATCGGAACACTCTCCGGCTCCAGTACTCCTCTGAACCCGGCATGAAACTCATCGAGCGAGGAGGCCGGGGCGAACTCGAGCAACTCGCCCACTACGCGCGGGAACATCACCGCAATGTCTCGCTCGAGCAGGAGCGGTAGCGCGACGGACGCATCTGCCTCCGGCCCCAGAGCGGAGTACAGCGCAACCGTGCGGGCGGCTGCGACCTCGGGCATGGTCAGCAGCCTCTCGCACGCGGCCTGAGAGGCTCGTTGTCGATGGTCGGGCCCGAGTTGAAGCCTCAGCTCGCGAACCCTGCGGCCCAGCTGGGACTTGGACTCGGCCGTGGTCACCGCGCGCTTACCAGAAGCTCGTCACGGCGTCCCGTTGCTCTTCTGCAACGGTCGAAACGAAACGGTCGCGCCCCAACTCCAGAGAACCACGTCGGCCATCGGTCCTGCGATCGCCCAGCCGGTGGTACGAGCGTATCGATTCTCTTGTGCGAAGGTCTCGATGAGGTCGCATGCGGCCCGTGTGTGTAGTGGAGACGCCGCCGCCGAGAAGGCGATCCAGCCGGAACAGCTCGATGTTGTGGCGCGTCTCCTGGCGCTCGGCCAGATCCGCCATCACTTCGCCGATGACGCTGGCGAACTTGAACCCGTGTCCCGAGCACGGCGATGCGAACGACACCTGCGGATACTCGGGGTGGAGGTCGATGATGAAATGGTTATCGGGTGAGTTCGTGAACAGGCACGACTGCAACGCCATGGTCGGTCCGCAGCCGGTTGGAAAGTGGCGCGCCGCGAACTCACCGAGGAGCTTTTCATCCTCGTAGCGCGGCTCCCGTTCGAAGTCGTCGGCGTCCCAGCGCTCCTCGAAGTGGTGATACTTGCCGAACTTGAAGCCCGGTACGCCAAACACCGGAAACCCGTAGAAGCGTCCCTCCTCGACCAGCAGATTGAAGACCGGAAAGACCTCGGGCCTGAAGTGCTCGGGGCGCTCGGGCTGAAGCCACGCCAGAACCTGACGCTCGGGAACGGCGAAACCCTCGAGAAACGGAAGCAGCTTCGAGTTCCACGCACCGGCCGTGATCACGAGGCGGTCGGCCTCGTAGCGGGCATGGTCGGTTGTTACCTCGACACCGTCGTCGGTCGGCGCCCACTCCAACACTCTCTCGCGGCCGTGTATCTCGGCCCCCAAGCCTTGCGCGGCCACCACGTAAGAGACGATGCAGCGCTCGGGTACCAAGAAGCCACCCTGGGGTTGATACAGCCCGAGCGTCTCGCGTGGGAGCCGGAAGCCGGGCCAGCGCTGGGTCATCTCCGCGCTGGTTAGAACTTCGTGATCGAGGTCGTGCTCGAGGCACGACTTGAGTGATCCCTTGAACACCCAGCTCTCTGGGACGGACGCGTCGATGGAACCGGTGATGTGCAAGAGCTGCTCGCCCGCGTTCGACTGCAGCTCGCGCCACAGCTCATAGGCGCGCTGCAACATCATCACATAGGAAGGGTGTTCGTAATAGGCAAGCCGGATGATGCGGGTCTCGCCATGAGAGGAGCCCATCGCATGGGGAACATCGAAGCGCTCGAGGCCGAGCACCCGCTTGCCTCTGCGGGCCAGGTAGTAGGCCGTGGCGCTGCCCATCCCGCCTACCCCGATCACAATGACGTCGAAACGCCGAGGCATGATCGTCATCCTCTGATCCTCGCTCCCTGGGGGTCGAAGAACGGCGTCTGAGAAACGACTGCGGGAACCGACCTGCCGCCGACCGACACCACCAGCTTTGCACCCGGCCACGAATGGGACGTCTTCACGTAAGCCATGGCGAGCATCTTGTCGACCGAATGTCCCTTGGTGGAGAACGTGATCCTCCCGAGTGGCTCGCGCCCGGGAAGTATGCGGTCCTCTTCCCTGCCCGCCTCGGGCCCGCTCTCGATCTCCTCCGCATCGGGTACGACGTCGCCGACCGCGCTCACCCGATCCCCCACCGATGCGGGGACCGCGCTGTCGAGCACGAGTCCCACCCAGCGATGATCGGGGCCTCGCTCCTGAACCTCGAGGAGCGCGTCGCGCCCCACGAACTGGGGCTTGTCGAAGCGGATCCAGCGGTCGAGGCCGACGTGAAAGGGTGTGTAGTCCTCGTTGACGTCGTTTCCGTAGAGGGGATAGGCCTTCTCGGTACGAAGGCTTTGCATCGCAGCCACTCCGTAAGGCAAGAGCCCAAACTGTCCACCCGCCGACAGCAGGCGCTGCCACACGAGCGCAGCCTCCTCCGCGGGAACATAGAGCTCGTAGCCGAGCTCTCCCGTGTAGCCCGAGCGGGAGACCGTCAGCTCTGTGTCTCCACCGCGAGCCGCCGAGAAGCGGAAGAACCTCAGCCCGTCGATGTCCACCTCTGACAGAGCCGCCTTAACCAGGTCCCGGGAGCGCGGCCCCTGCACCGAGACCAACGCGATCGCGCCTGAGATGTCGGTGACGTAGGTGCTCGTGCCCATTGCATGGTCCGCCATCCAGCGGGCCGTCTTCTTGCGCGGCCCCGAGCTGGTCACTACCATGAAGTGCTCGTCGTTGAACTTGTAGACGGTGACGTCGTCGACCACGCCGCCCCGTTCGTTGCAGACGGTGGAATAGCGGAGGCGTCCGGGTTGCAGGTCTCTTATCTCGTTGACCAACAGGTAGTTGAGCAGCCGCTCCGCCCCCGGGCCCTTGATATCCACCTCCCCCATAGAGGAGAGATCCTGCATACCGACGTTGGTGCGGGTGTTGGTGTGCTCTTGCATCGGCGATGTGTACGACAGCGGGAACATGTAACCGCCGCCGCCTTGCACCATGTCCGCGCTCATACGCTTGTGCACGTCGTATAGGGGCGTTCTTCTTTCTTGCATGCTCGCTCCTGGGCCTGGACTCATAGGACTCTGCGGATCGCTTCTTCGAAACCTGTTATGTGGCGGCGAATGACCTCCTCGGCCCTATCGGAATCCTGCTGCACGACCGCTTGCAGCAACTGTCGGTGCTCCTGTACGGCAGCATCGAGCCGGGCCACGCGCTCGAGCACCAAGAACCACATCCTTAGCGTGAGCAGGAAGTGCTCTTCGAGGGCAGCGCGCAAGAAGGGATTGTGAGTGCAGCGGTAGAGGTGTCGATGGATCCTTTGATCGAGGTCGATGAGCTCGTATGTCCCCGCCCTGTCCGAGAGGTGGTCGAGCTCTGTGATGAGCTCCTCGCACATGGCCCGCTCTTCGGGCGTCGCCCGCGCGGCGGCGAGGCGAGCCGCGCAACCCTCGAGCTCGGCTCTCAGCTCGGAGATGCTCCCGAGGTCGCGGATGTCGACGCTCGAGACAAAGATGCCCCGGCGGGGATAGACCTCGACGAGGTTCTCGAGCGCCAGCCGCTTGAGTGCCTCTCGTACCGGGGTCCGTCCGAGGCCAAGCTCCTGGGTCAGCTCCTTCTCGTTGATCATCGAGCCGGGCTCGAGCGCAAGGGTCACAATCCGGTCGCGTATGAGGTAGTAGGCCTTCTCTGAGAGCGAGGCCGGGGCGGGCTGATCGGCAGCCACGGTGGAGGGTACTCGGAGCTGCTGAAGCGCTGACATATTACTAATATATCAGCAATCCGACGATCTTTCCCATGCCAGCAGCGCCAGCCGCTCCCTTCATGGAAAAGGTCGCGTCTGGGGGCGGGCATGGGCCGAACATTGAGGCCGGGACCACCTGGGGCGTGGTTGGGGG
>Ga0209587_1001098_pt1 | contig 12962 bp, 8 predicted proteins | sample NGEPerD_2_FD_184512 | JGI IMG/M metagenome (GOLD analysis project Ga0209587, IMG submission 184512) | Arctic peat soil microbial communities from the Barrow Environmental Observatory site, Barrow, Alaska, USA - NGEE PermafrostL1-D... | ecosystem: Environmental > Terrestrial > Soil > Wetlands >... | reverse complement strand
GAGGAGAGCCTGGATGCCGCCTGCGCGGCGAAGGAAGGCATCCCCGGTGGCTTCCACGTCCACGTCGCCGAAGGCGCGAACGACGAACCGGACTCGCTGGCGAGATACGGCAAGCGCATCGTCCAGCGCTTCGACGACCACGGGATCCTCGGGCCCGAGACGATCGCGGCGCACTGCATCCACGCCGACCCCGACGAGCTCGCGCTCCTCAAGGCCACGGATACGACCGTTGTCCACAACCCGCACTCCAACATGGGCAACGCGGTCGGGGTCGCACCCGTCGTCGACATGCTCGCCCGCGGCCTGCGGGTCGGCCTGGGCACTGACGCCTACACCGCCGACATCTTGGCCTCCGCCCAGGTCGCCAAGATCCTGCAGAGCGACCACCTCGCCGACCCGACCGTGGGGTTCGGGCAGGCGCTGCAGCTGGCCTTCGTCAACAACCCGAAGATCTGCGGGCAGCACTTCCGCAAGGACCTTGGGGTCCTGAAGGCCGGGGCGTACGCCGACCTGATCGCCGTGGACTACCGTCCCTTCACGCCACTGAGCGCCGAGTCTGCGGGCGGCCACGTCCTGTTCGGGATGAGCGGTTCCCAGGTCAACGACACGATGGTGAACGGGGCGTGGGTGATGCGCGACCGCGTCATCCTCACCGTGGACGAGGCGGCCATCTTCGCGCGGTCGACGCAGCGGGCGCCCCGCATCTGGGCGCAGATGTAGGGCGGGGCGGACTCATGTCGGTTCTTCACAGCGGTTCGGTTCAACTCAGCGGTTCGGTTCTTCTCAGCGGTGGGATGGTCACCACTGCGACGCAATCACGGCTCGCCGCCGTGCGGCTCACTGACGGGCGCATCGTCGAGATCGGTGACCTGATGCCTCGGCCGGGTGAAGCGGTCGTTGACTGCAGCGGGTGTCTCGTCCTGCCCGGCGGAATCGAGACGCACAGTCATCTCGACCTTGAGGCGATGGGGACGGTCACGGCCGATGACTTCGCCACCGGCACGCGGTCGGCCCTCGCCGGTGGAACCACGACGGTCCTGGACTTCGCGACCCAGTTCCACGGCGAAAGCCTCATGGACGGCGTCCGGAGGTGGCACGAGAAAGCCCGGGGGAAGGCCGTCACGGACTACGGCTTCCACCTGGCGATGACGCAGTGGCGCCCGGAGTTCGCCGACGAGATGGCTGAGGTCGTCACGGCCGGGGTCACCTCGTTCAAGATGTACATGGCCTATCGGGACTCGATGATGGTCGACGACGACGAGATCTACGCGGCCCTCTCGGCAAGCTCTCGTGCGGGTGCCACCATCGGCTTCCACTGCGAGAATGGGTTGGTGACCGATGCACTCGTCCGCGAGGAGCTGGATCGTGGCCACGCGGGCGCTTTCTACCACCAGCGGACCAGACCGCCGGCTCTCGAGCGGGAGGCCCTCGGTCGGCTGAGCATGATCGCCGAGCTGCTCGACGCCCAGCACTACATCGTCCACCTCAGCGCCGGGGAGACCATCGAGGAAGTGCGTCGGGCCCGCCAGCGGGGCAGCAAGGTGGTCGCCGAGACCTGTCCCCAGTACCTGCTGCTCGACGACAGCCTCTACGGAGCTCCAGAGAGCGACGGCAACGACGAGCTTGAGGTCAGGCAGTACGTCATGAGCCCACCCCTTCGCGCGCCGGAGAATCTCGACGCACTCTGGGCCGGGCTCGCTGACGGGGACATCCAGTTCGTCGGCACGGACCACTGCTCGTTCAACCTGCACGGACAGAAGGACAAGGCGACGGACTTCACCGGGATCCCCAACGGCGCGCCCGGAATCGAGCTCAGGCTCGCGCTCCTCTACACCTACGGCGTGGCGGCGAAGCGGATGTCGGCGGAGCGCTTCGTTGCCGTCACCGCCGAGAACGCGGCACGGCACTTCGGGCTCTACCCCCGTAAAGGGACGTTGCTGCCCGGCAGTGACGCCGACATCGTCGTCTACGACCCCCGACCGCGCTGGACCGTCAGTCATGACCAGCTCCATGACAACGTGGACCACACGCCATACGAGGGCCGACAGATCCAGGGCCGGGTGCGTGACGTCTTCCTCCGCGGCCACCACGTCGTTCGCGACGGGGCGCTCGCGGACGATCTGGCCCCCGGAGAGTTCGTGGCCTGCGGCCCACCCGACAGCGACATCAGATAGCAAGGGAGCAGCGCCGTCATGGAGATCAGCGTCAATGGCCAGGACTACTCGGTATCGGACGAGAAGCCACTGCTCTCGGTCCTGCGCGACGAGATCGGGATGCTGTCGGTCAAGGAGGGCTGCGACGACGCGACGTGCGGGACGTGCGTCGTCATCGCCAACGGCAAGCTGGTGAAGTCCTGCTCGCGCAAGACGTCCACCTTCGAGAACCAGGAGATCATCACCACCGAGGGACTCAGCGAGCGCGAGAAGGATGTGTACGTCGAGGCGTTCGGCGAGACGGGAGCAGTGCAGTGCGGTTTCTGCATCCCGGGCATGGTCATGGCCGGCAAGGCCCTTCTGGACAAGAACCCCGACGCCAACCGTGACGACGTTGCCAAGGGCATCCGCCTGGATGTCTGTCGCTGCACCGGATACAAGAAGGTCGAGGACGCGATCCTGTCGGCCGGGCAGATGCTCCGGGACGACCAGGAGATCACCGGCTCGAACGCGCGCATCCGGATGACCGACCGGGCGCACCGGCCGGACGCGGCCGAGAAGACCCTCGGCACGGGGCTCTTCGCCGACGACATCCGTCTTGACGGAATGATCCACGCCAAGGCGCTTCGCTCGAAATATCCGCGCGCCCTGGTCAACGCGATCGACACGAGCAAGGCCAAAGCCCACCCGGGCTGCATCGCCGTCCTCACGGCGCAGGATGTCCCGGAGAACAAGATCGGCCACATCGTCGACGACTGGGACGTGATGATCCGCGTCGGCGACACCACGCGCTACGTGGGTGACGCCCTCGCCCTGGTGGCGACGGCCGACGAGGACAAGCTCGACGAGATCCTCGCCCTGATCGAGGTGGACTACACCGAGCTCGTACCTGTGACAACGCCCCAGGACGCCCTGCGAGGGGACGCGCCGCTCCTGCACGAGCGGGGGAATGTCTGCGCCCTCGAGCACCTCAGCCGCGGTGATGTCAGTGGCGCCCTCGCCGGGTCGACCCACGTGGTGACCCGCAAGTTCACCGTCCCGTGGCAGGAACACGCCTTCCTCGAACCCGAGTGCGCGGTCGCGGAGCCGGTCGAGGACGGGCTGAGGCTCTACACCAGCTCCCAGTCGGTCTACGACGAGCAGCGCGAGGTCTCGCGGATGCTCAAGCTGCCACCCGAGAAGGTGCGTTCCACCGCGACCCTGGTCGGCGGCGGGTTCGGTGGCAAGGAGGACATGTCGGTGCAGCACCACGCGGCGCTGATGGCCTGGCACACCAAGAAGCCGGTGAAGGTGAAGTTCTCCCGTCAGGAGAGCATCGACTACCACGTCAAACGGCACCCGATGGACATGGAGTTCACCGTCGGCTGCGACGAGGACGGGCGCCTCACCGCCCTGCGTGCCATCCTCATCGCCGACACCGGGGCATACGCCTCCCTGGGAGGGCCTGTCCTCCAGCGCGCCTGCACCCACGCGGGCGGACCGTACAACTTCCAGAGCGTCGACATCCTGGGCCTGGCGATGTACACGAACAACCCTGTCTCCGGCGCGTTCCGCGGATTCGGCGTCCCCCAGAGCACGTTCGCCATGGAAGGGTGCGTCAACGAGCTCGCCGAGATGTGCGGCCTTGACCCGTGGGAGTTCCGCTACCTCAACGTGGTCCGCCCCGGTGACGAGCTGCCGAACGGCCAGATCGTCGACGACGCGGTGGGCATCGCCGAGTGCCTGGATTCCCTGAAGAGCGACTTCTACATGCACCCCGGGGCCGGCCTCGCCGTCGGGATCAAGAACACGGGCCTCGGGGTCGGCCTCGTCGACACCGGACGGTGCATGCTGTCCGTCGAGGACGGGAGGGTCCACATCCGCACCTCCGCATCCTGCATGGGGCAGGGCATCGGCACCGTCGCCGAGCACATGCTCAGCGAGACGGTCGACATCCCCCCTGACCGGATCGTCTTCGAGCTGCCCGATACCGCGCGCACTCCTGACTCCGGGACCTCGACCGGCTCCCGGCAGACGCTCTTCACCGGTGAGGCGGTCCGGCTTGCCGCCGTGCAGCTGCGCGACGCGCTCGCCAAGGTCGACAGCCTTGACCGGCTGGAGGGCAGGGAGTTCTTCGGCGAGTTCTCACCTGCGACCGACCCGATGGGCAGCAACAAGCCGAATCCGGTCAGCCACGTGGCCTACAGCTATGGCGCGCAGCTCGTGGTCCTGGACGGCAAGGGCGAGGTCGACAAGGTCTTCGCGGCCTACGACGTGGGCACCGTCGTCAACCCGCAGGCTGCCGAGGGCCAGATCGAGGGCGGTGTGGTGATGGGCCTCGGCTACGCGCTCACGGAGGAGTTCATCGTCGAGGGCGGCTACCCGAAGACCCGCTTCGGCCAGCTCGGGCTGTTCCGGTCGAACAAGACCCCGGAGATCGAGGTCCGGTTCGTCACGTCACCCGGGCTCGTCCCCTTTGCCTACGGGGCCAAGGGAATTGGCGAGATCTGCTTGATCCCGACCGCTCCGGCGTGTGCCCAGGCGTACTACCACCGCGACGGGAAGCGGCGATACAGCTTGCCCCTGGAGGACACCTGCTATCGCCAGTCCCGCGCCACGAACAGCTGACGCGTTGGAAACCTGTTGGAAGCCGAGTCGACGATTGGCTGAAGTGAATGAGTAGTCCACGCCTTACCCGGAATGCCCTTGTCGATCGCGCGAGCGTCTCCAAGGCGGGGATCGCTGACCCTGCCTTCCACCCGTCGCTGCCGGACTCTGCGCCCACCCCCCTGCGGCCGGCACCGAAGGCGGCACAGCGTCTCGGTGTCCGCTCGGTTCTGGTCAAGGACGAGTCGCATCGTCTGGGCATGCCCTCCTTCAAGATCCTCGGGGCGTCGTGGGCGACCTACCGCACGGTCATGGCGCATCTTGGTCAGCCTGTCGGCGACCAGCCGACCCTCGACGGGTTGCGCGAGGCCGTGGCGGCTCACGGGCCCGACCTCACCCTGGTGGCGGCGACCGACGGCAACCACGGCCGGGCGGTGGCCCGGATGGCCAAGCTCCTCGGCCTGGGCGCGATCATCGTCGTTCCTGCCGGGACGGCCGCGAGCCGGATCGAGGCGATCGCCGGCGAGGGAGCCGAGGTGCGAGTCGTGAGCGGCGGGTACGACCAGGCGATCGCGGTGAGCGCCGCGAGCGCGACGCTGAGCGACGACAAGCACGTCGTCATCTCGGACACGTCCTGGGAGGGCTACACCGACACCCCCAGCTGGGTGATCGACGGCTACTCCACGATGCTCAAGGAGATCGTTGACGAGATCGAGGCCGGGCACGTCGCCGAGCCGACCGTCGTGGCCACCCAGATGGGGGTCGGGGCCTTCGCTGCCGCGGTGACGCGCCAGTTCGCCTCGCGTCCGGCACGGCTGCTCGTCGGGGTCGAGCCGACCAGGGCCGACTGCATCGTCACCAGCGTGGAGGCGGGCAAGATCACGACGATCTCCGAGCCGCAGGACTCGATCATGGCCGGCCTGAACTGTGGCACCCCGTCGATCGTCGCGTGGGATGACGTCCTTCACGGGTATGACGTCTTCGTCACCGTCAACGATGACGACGCACGCGATGCCATGCGGCTCCTGCACGACGACGGGATCGAAGCCGGTGAGAGCGGCGCTGCCGGACTGGCCGGCCTGCTCGCGCATGCCGAGGGTCTCGGTCTCGGCCCTCAGGACGACGTCATCGTCTTCGCCACCGAAGGCATCACCGACCCGGTCGCCTACCGGGAGATCATCGGCGGAGATCATCGGTACTGACAGCTGATCCGGGTCCGGCCTGGTTTCGCGGCGTTGGCCCCGCTGCGCAGCCCAACTCCGACAGGCTCCACGCTGCCCGGCGCTCGCGGTGGCCGCCACGACGGACATTGCGATGGCGGGATAGGTTCGGGACGGCGGTGTCGCCCAACGGTGTCGCCCAACGCTGGTGCAGTAGCCGACACGAAGGAGTCCCCCATGCAGGCACTTGGGCTTGAGCGCGACATCGTCGACGAGTCCGTCTACGACAACACGGTTGCCCGGTTTCGTGAGGCTCGCATCGCGCTCCCCACGTTCTCGCAGCTCGCCGACCCCTCTCTGATCCCAGCGAAGGTTCGTGAGGCGCTGGCCGGGGTCGGACCGGACGATGCGCACCCCCTGAACCTGTTCCGGGTCAACTGGTACAACGACGACTCTCGCCGAGGCTTCGCGAAGGTCCCTGCGCACGTCGTGCTCCCGAAGTCGCTCACAGGCGTCGATGCGCGCATCGTCGTGGCCTTTGGCAACAGGTTTCCGATGATCGGCGCGCACAAGGTGCTCGCCGCCTACGGATGCCTGGTGCCACGGATCATCACCGGGCAGTTCGACCCGACGCGCCACCGCGCGATCTGGCCGTCCACCGGCAACTACTGCAGGGGTGGGGTTGCGATCTCCCGGATCATGAACTGCCGTGGCGTGGCCGTGCTGCCCGAGGGCATGAGCCGCGAGCGCTTCGCCTGGCTGGAGGACTGGGTCGCCGATCCGTCCGACATCATCCGGACGCCAGGCACCGAGAGCAACGTCAAAGAGATCTACGACGAGTGCAAGGACCTCGCCAAGGACCCGGAGAACGTGATCTTCAACCAGTTCGCGGAGTTCGGGAACTACATCTCCCATTACCTCGCCACCGGGTCGGCGCTGTTGAACGTCTACAACGCCATGCTCGAGGAGGAACCGGGTCTTCGGCTGCGGGCGTTCGTCTCGGCGACCGGTTCGGCCGGGACCATCGCCGCCGGCGACTATCTGAAGGAGCACGCCGGTTCCCTCACGGTGGCGGTCGAGGCACTGGAGTGCGCGACGATGCTCCGCAACGGGTTCGGCGAGCACAACATCCAGGGGATCGGCGACAAGCACATCCCGTTCATCCACAACGTGATGGCGACCGACATGGTGCTTGCGGTTTCCGACCGCGCGACCGACCGTCTGGGCGTCCTGTTCAACAGCGACGTCGGCCGCACGTACCTCGGCGGGCGGCAGAGTGTGCCGCGCGAGACGATGGACGCCCTGCAGTCGATGGGCCTGTCGAGCACCGCCAACGTGCTCGCGGCCATCAAGACCGCCAAGTACTACGATCTGGGCCCCGACGACGTGATCGTCACCGTGGCGACCGACGGTGCGGCGATGTACGGCAGCGAACGCGACCTGGCGATGGACAAGTACTTCGCCGGCGGGTTCGACGAGGTGGCCGCCGGCGAGGCCTTCGGCGAGCACCTGCTCGGCGCGACGACCGACCACCTGCTCGAGCTCAGCCACCAGGACCGGGAGCGCATCTTCAACCTCGGCTACTTCACCTGGGTCGAACAGCAGGGGATGTCGCTCGAGGAGTTCCGGATCCGCAAGGACCCCCGGTTCTGGGCCGCACTGCCCTCGATCGTGACCGACTGGGACCGGATGATCGATGAGTTCAACGAGCGGACGGGAGCGCTGGAGGCCGTGTGAGCATCTCGCCCCGCACCCTGCGCAGCGCACTCGTGTGCGCGGGATGCGGCGCGTCGCCCGAGCCGGACGATCCTTATCCCTTCCGCTGTCCAGGTGCCGACGCCGGCGACGACGCCGATCACGTCCTGCGCCGGATCCTGGACGTGTCTGCAGTCCAGTTCCCGACGACCGGAGGGGAGCAGGGCGACCCCAATCCCTACATCCGCTACCGTCGCCTGTTCCATTCCCACCATGTGGCTTGCGCCGGCGGCATGGAGGACGCGGAGTACTGCGACCTCGTCGCGCGCCTCGACGACCAGGTCGCGAAGGTCGACGGCCACGGCTTTCGCTCCACGCCGTTCGGCCGCGCGGACGTCCTCAGCGAGCGACTGGGTTTCGCGGAGGACGGCGGGGTGTGGGTCAAGGATGAGACCGGCAACGTGTCCGGCTCACACAAGGCCCGCCATCTGTTCGGGCTGCTGGTGCACCTCGAGGTGGTCGAGCGGCTGGGTCGCACCGACCCGGACCACCGGCCGCACCTCGCCATCGCCAGCTGCGGGAACGCTGCCCTCGCCGCGGCCGTCGTCGCGGCTGCCGGCCATCGTGTGCTCGACGTCTTCGTCCCGGTCGACGCCGACCCCGTCGTGGTCGCCCGGCTGGAGGATCTCGACGCGCGGGTGACTGTGTGCCCCCGCGAGCCGGGACTCCCGGGCGACCCGACATACCACCGACTGCGGCGTGCGCTCGCCGAAGGCGCCCTTCCGTTCACCTGTCAGGGCAACGAGAACGGACTCGCGATCGAGAGCGGGTTCACGCTCGGCTACGAGATGGCGGAGGCCCTGGCGGCCGGGCCGCCACTCGACCGGCTCATCATCCAGGTGGGCGGTGGCGCCCTGGCGAGCGCCTGCATCGAGGCGCTCGGCGAGGCCGCGCTCCTGGGGTCGCTCGCTCGGGTTCCGCGCTATCACGCGGTGCAGACCATGGGGGCCTGGCCGCTGCAGCGCGCGTTCGAGCTCGTCGCCGCACGCTTGCCGGCCGGCGCCGGGTTGCCGGAGGTGGGGGCTGCGCTCTCGTACGCTGCCACCCACCGCTCAGAGTTCATGTGGCCGTGGGAAGACGAGCCTCGAAGCATCGCCCACGGGATCCTCGACGACGAGACGTACGACTGGTTGGCGGTCGTCGAGGGGATGCTGGTCTCGGGTGGAGGCCCGGTGGTGGTGAGCGAGGACCTGCTGGCGCGGGCGAACACGCTTGCCGTCGATGCCACGCAGATCGACGTCGATCCGACCGGGTCGTCCGGGCTCGCCGGGCTGCTGGCCCTACGCGATCAGGGTGCGATCGGTGACCACGAACGGGTCGGCCTGCTGCTGACCGGAGTTCGTCGCTGACCGACGTTCGCCACCCGGTCGTGCACTCATCCGTTGCGGCCGTTCACTCGTCCGTTGCAGCGCTAGGGGTGGATACGACTCGTCACGGACGACAAGGGAGCACCCGTGCCGCCGGAGCGTGCGGCGACGATCTCCGCGAGGATGCTGATGGCCATCTCCTGCACGGAGCGTCCGCCGAGGTCGAGCCCGATCGGCGCGCGCAACCGGTCGAGCTGCTCCTGAGGGACTCCCGCGTCGACGAGTCGTCGCAGGCGGTCCGCGCACGTGCGGCGTGAACCGAGCAGGCCGACGTATCCGACGGGCATGCCCAGGGCCACCTGCAACAAGGGGATGTCGAACTTCGGGTCGTGGGTCAGCACGGCGAGCACGGTTCGTTCATCGATCCGCCCCTCTGCCACCTCCCGCGCAAGGTAGCGGTGCGGCCACTCGTTGATGACCTCGGCCGCGTCGTGGAACCGTCCCGGTGTTGCGAAGATCGGGCGGGCGTCGCAGACCGTCACGTGGTAGCCGGCGAAGGTGCCCAGGGAGGCAACTGCGGCCGTGAGGTCGGTGGCGCCGAAGACGAGGAGCCTGGCGGGGATGGCCGGTATGGAGAGGAAGACGCGTACGGCCGGCTCGCCGGCGATCTCATCGCGCTGGTAGGCAACCACCGTGCTCCTGCCGTCGCCTGCGCGAGCCCGGGCCTCGCGGACGACGGCCTCGTCGAGGGCTTCGGAGCCAAGGGATCCAAGGACGTTGGACTCATGGATGACGAGGTGGCGCCCCACCCGGGCCGGGAGCTCGTGGGCGATCACCGTGGCCACCGCCACCGGTGGATGCTCGGTGCTCAGCGCTTCGCCCAGCTCCGGGTAGGACTCGGGTGACACGGGTTCGACGAAGACATCGATCTCTCCACCACACGTCAGGCCCACGGAGAAGGCCTCGTCGTCGCTGACGCCGTAGTGCTCGAGCCTGGGTCGACCCGTCGCGAGAGCGTCCACGCAGCTCTCGTGGACGGCACCCTCGACGCACCCTCCGGAGACGCTGCCCGTCACCTCGCCGTCGGGTCCGAGCACCATGATCGAGCCAGGGACTCGCGGCGCAGACTGCCAGGTGTCGCACACGGTCGCCACCGCCACGGTGTGCCCGGCATTGCACCAGTCAGCAAGTCGGCGCTTCGGGTCCTCCATGGCGATTGCCTCCACAGCGTTTGCCTCTACGAGCGTTTGCCTTCACGAGCTCTATACGTCGGGGTTGTGGTCGGCCGGTCGGGTCAGCTCGTCCAGGTCCCCATAGGCCACGGGGTTCTGGCTCGTGTTGTTCAGAGGATCAGGCTGCCCGATCAGCGGGTGGTGGGGAAGGGGGCGGCCGATGATTGCCACCCGATCGCCATGGATCGTCACCCCGTCAATCGTTCCCACCATACGGACCAGGCCGGCGTGGGCAATGATGAGCAGCTGTGAGGTGAGGACGCGATCCGGTTGCATCCGCCACACGCCGCGGCCCCTCAGCCACACCTCGTGGGTGGACAGCCCATCGCGGAGCCCGACGCGTTCGCGCCCGAGAGCGTCGTTGGCGACCGCCGGGATGTCGGGACCGAGCCGCACTCGAACGGCGCGCGTGCCCTCCGCCGGGTCGCGCGAGCCGACGCCCAACCGCTCGTACACCGCAAGCTCTTCGGCCTTCTTCGTCTGGGCGGACGCCGTGAGCACGCTCGCGACCACCGCTTGGTGCTGCCCGTCGAGCGCGTCCCACCGGGCGCCGAACGTCTCCTCGCGATCGCCGCCGCTGGTGACGAAGCCGGCGATCTCGGCGCAGATCCCGAAGAAGGCGCGGTCGCCACGGGGAAGCACCTTCTGATGCGCGAGGTCGGCCACCTTGGCCCACTCCACCTGTGGACCGTCCTCGCCATCGTGGACGAAGCCGGCGATCTTCGCGAGCATGGATGGGGAGCTCGCCAGGATGGCAACTGCGTCCTCGTTCGCCTGCGGCCTCGGGGTGCTCATGAGACAATCCTACATGGTGGTGTGACTTTGGGTGAAGTATCGAAACACCAGGCAAAGATGGTGTTATGCTGACGTACGTCACCTCGAACATGGTGAAGACGTCCGGGCTCGTCATGGAGTGCCCGCAACGCGAGGAGCTGAAAGGCTGAATGGACTTCCACGAGCAGCTGCACAAATTGGGCGGTCTCGACTATGCCGGCCTGTATCAGGACGACTTCTTGCTGACGTGGGACAAGTCGGCGGACGAGATGCGGGCGGTCCTGGCCGTCGCCGACGCCTTGCGCGCGCTTCGCGAGAACAACAAGAGCGCCCGGATATTTGACTCCGGGCTCGGGATCTCGCTGTTCCGTGACAACTCGACCCGCACCCGGTTCTCCTACGCCTCGGCCTGCAACCTGCTGGGCCTCGAGGTGCAGGACTTCGACGAGGGCAAGTCCCAGCAGGCCCACGGGGAGACGGTCAAGGAGACCGCCAACATGATCTCCTTCATGGCTGATGTCATCGGGATCCGCGACGACATGTACATCGGCAAGGGTCATACGTACATGACTGACTTCGCCGAGTACCTCAAGGAGGGGCACGAGGCCGGAGTCCTGGAGCAGCGCCCCACTCTGGTCAGCCTCCAGTGCGACATCGACCACCCCAGCCAGTCCACCGCAGATCTCCTCCACCTGATTCACACGTTTGGTGGGCTCGAGAACCTGCGCGGCAAGAAGCTCGCGATGACGTGGGCGTACTCGCCGAGCTATGGCAAGCCGCTCTCCGTGCCCCAGGGCATGATCGGCCTGATGACCCGCTACGGCATGGATGTCACGCTGGCCCACCCCGAGGGGTACGACGTCATGGCCAGCACCCGTGAGGTCGCCGCCAGGAACGCCACCCAGTCCGGTGGCTCCTTCGCCGTGACGCACTCCATGGATGAGGCCTTCGAGGGGGCTGACATCGTGTGCCCCAAGAGCTGGGCTCCGTTCCAGGCCATGCAAGAGCGCACCGACCTCTACGGAGACGGTGACTTCGACGGCATCACGGCGCTGGAGCAGCGACTCCTCCAGCAGAACGCCGAGCACAAGGACTGGACCACCACCGAGGCGATGATGGCCAAGACCAAGGACGGCACAGCGCTCTACATGCACCCGCTGCCGGCCGACATCACCGGGCTGTCCTGCGAAGAGGGCGAGGTCGACCGGTCGGTGTTCGACCGCTACCGCGTGCCGCTCTACCAGCAGGCAAGCAACAAGCCCTATGCCATCGCCGCGATGATCTTCCTGCAGAAGATCAAGGATCCGGCTGCCAAGCTCCACGAGCTGTGGGACCGCGACCTGCCCCGCTGGCAACGCTGACATCTGCCCACTCGCCAAACGACCCCACGGAAACGACCCACACTGCGGCGACACGATTCGCCACTTCGCCTGTTCACAACGCACGATGCCCGGGAGGCATGCAATGACAACAACAGCGCAGATCGATTTCGCCAAGGTCAAGGAGGCAGCTGAGGGCTACCGCGCCGACATGTCCCGGTTCCTGCGGGCCCTCATCAAGGCCAAGGGCATGAGCTGCCAGGAAGAGGAGAAGTCGAAGCTGATCCAGAAGGAGATGCAGAAGCTCGGCTACACCAAGGCCGAGATCGACCCCCTCGGCAACGTCCTGGGCTACATGGGCACCGGCAAGACCCTGATCGCGTTCGACGGCCACATCGACACCGTGGGTGTCGGCAACATCGAGAACTGGACGTTCGACCCGTTCGACGGCTACGAGGACGACGTCAACATCGGTGGCCGCGGGGCCTCCGACCAGCTCGGCGGGGTTGTCTCCGCCGTCTACGGCGCCAAGATCGCCAAGGACCTCGCCCTGCTCTCCGACAAGTACACGATCCTGGTGACCGGCACCGTCCAGGAAGAGGACTGCGACGGAATGAACTGGCTGTACATCATCGAGGAGTCCGGCATCAGGCCGAAGTTCGTGGTGTCGACCGAG
>Ga0209587_1001097_pt1 | contig 12969 bp, 10 predicted proteins | sample NGEPerD_2_FD_184512 | JGI IMG/M metagenome (GOLD analysis project Ga0209587, IMG submission 184512) | Arctic peat soil microbial communities from the Barrow Environmental Observatory site, Barrow, Alaska, USA - NGEE PermafrostL1-D... | ecosystem: Environmental > Terrestrial > Soil > Wetlands >... | reverse complement strand
GCATACCACTATTTGACAATTTTAGTTTATAAACATAATAAAATCATTATCATAGGATATTAAATTATGAGAATAAATATTATTAATTGTTGGTATATTAAATTTATTGTTGGAAGAATATGAATTTCTTAAGTCATTAATAGTATAATTTTCACCAATTATTTTTATATATTTATTAAAGATATCTTCAATTGATTTTACGGTTAATCCTTTATCGAAGTTATATTTCTTACTAGCAAAGGAAAAAAATAAATAACTATTGTCTGGGATTTTTTCCTTGTAAGCCATTAAATCATTTAACAGATTCTCGTTTAAAGTTACTTCCTTATTATCAAGTAAAAGGGAAGACTCTCTAATATTTAAATCTTTGATTTTTATTGTTACTAGGTCACTTACTCGGATTCCCAAGTAATATAATAACTTGAAAATTAAACAGTCTCTTGATTTTAAAGTATCATTTTTAGAGTTATTTTCAATAAAATTTATTATTTCATTAAATAATTTATCGCTTATTAAATTTATATTTCTTTTCCTTATTTTTTTAAAATTAGCTTCGAAACCTACTTCGCTAAGTGTTTCTTCTTTTAAATATTCACAATACTTTTTAAGAGAGAATAGTTTGGAATTTATTGATTGGTTAGATCCACTTAAGCTAGAAGAGTATTTTTTAATATCTTTCTTATCAATTTTTAAATAATTAATCTTATTATTGTATAAAAATGATAGAAAAGAAGATAAACCAAATGTGTATGACTGAATTGAAGAATTGCTAAATCCTTTTTCTAACAGATAAGTCCGGAAATTATCTAATATTTGTTCTTTATTCATATTATAATTTGAAATCTAATATATAATTATCCGAAGGTATAACAATTATTCTCGCATCCTGCATATTCAATAAATTAACATATAATTTATATAAGTTAATCGTGCCAATTTCTATAAATATATTTTTTTTCGCAATATACAAATCCGATCTTCCGTAGAGCAATTTTTTTTCATCTACAGTCACAAGGTTATGAATTTTTAAATATTTTTTAATACTTAACATTTTATTTGAGTGCCAGTGCGAACCATGCCTTTTTTGGTCTGTAATTGAATCGTTTTCTTTACCAAAAAAGCTATTATTTACAAAGACTTTTTCAACCTTAATTTTTCCAGAAACAATTAGTATAGAAATTAATCTAAATAAACAATCATTGCAATTTATTGCATCATTTTGAGTAAAAGGTGATAAGTCTAAATTATTTTTTAGAAAGTTTACCTCTATATTAATTTGTTTTTCTACATCATTCCAATTCATAGTTAGTCTTTTAGGGGATGAAATTTTTGTTGCATTTTTTGAGCATATAAATCAGATGCGTGCACATATCTTGTTGTTGTATCAAGTGATTCATGTCCCAGGAGGACCTGTATCGCAGCTGGATTAGCGCCAGCTTCAGCTAAGTATGTTGCAAAGCCATGTCTCAACGAATGGGCTGATATTGGCACATTTATACCCAAAATGTCTCTATATTTTTTAATTTTAGCTTGTATATAATTTGTCGATATTTTTTTGTTCTTGAGTAAATTCGAATTTTGCCCACGATAGGGAATAAAAGCAAATGGCGAATCATCAACTCTGGTATCAAGATATTGATTAAGTATCTTATGAGCTCTGGGTGTTAGATATACAAATCTTTCTTTTTTGCCCTTACCTAATACAAAAATTCTACCAGCCTTATCTACTTGAGACATTTTGAGATTAACCAACTCTGAAATTCTCATACCAGTAGAGAAGAGAACTTCAAACATTGCCCTATTTCTCATAGCTACTCTCTTATCTTTTTCAATTTTACTGGGAAATTCGATTAATTTTACCAGCTCTTCGAGTTCAGCTACCTGCGATTTTTTCTTAATAGTTTTGGACATTTTTACTGCGTCTGGAGGAAGGGGACACTCATAATCCATGTCTATTAAATACTTTAAATAACTTCTAAAAACAGATAACATCCTATTAATGGAGTATGAATTTAGCTGTTTCTCGCCTGCATTTTTATTAGCGGTCTTTCTGTCAATTGACACAAGCAAGGCTTTATAATTCATTAAATCTCTCTTAGTTAACTGGGTAAAATTAATATTATTATCATTTATAAAGTTTTCAAAAACTTTTAAATCTCTTTCGTAATTATAAATTGTTTCGATTGAATAGTTATTTACCTTTAAATTTAGTAGATAATCATCCAAATACGGTAAAGTTATCGACATATGAGTTTATATTTAACTGAGTATAATATCCCTTACACTCCATTTTATCATAAATACAAAAACTGTGCAAATAAAAAAAGAGGGGTGGCACATATTATCCTACCCCTCAATTACTAACCTAACCAAACTGCATGAACAATGAAAACAAGACGCATGAAAACAAGCAGAACATATTTTAGAAAGAACTATTTTAATTCATTAGAAGACCCATAAATCTGACTTCTGGTTGGAATAATAATATAACTTTTATAATTAACAAAAAAATTCCGGCCGAAACTAAAGAAAAGACGAATATACCTAAACCGAATAAAAACTTAAATAACCCCTCCATATAGTATTAATTTATATATATCATCTCTCCGTACCTTAGATCAATATAATTAATTATATTGAAATTATCTCTTATTTTTTCTTTTTTGACAAGTGCTAAGTCATCAACCTGCTGTTTAGCATCTTTTTGAGTGTTAAAATACACAATTGGACCGTCTTTAAAATCAACTATCAAAGAATTTAACTCTTGTTCAATAATAAATTTTTCAACTGTTAAGTCTTGATATAAATCCAAATTATCTTTAATTGCAAAAACAAAATTTAAATATTCATTATTCAAATTAATTTTAAGATTTAAATTAATTGAAACTATTTCACTCTTATTTTCTAATATAAAATATTTAGATTTATCCTCCTCGGTAACTGGTTCATCTTTGATAATATAACCATCTTTTGAGGTATAAAAGAAGTTATCTCCTTCTTGAAAAATAAACGAGTAAGGACGCTCACTAAGCTCTATCTTTAAAGTGTCGGGTAATACCTTTTTTACGGTAATTTGTGAAAAATTATACTTAGAGCTTATTTCATCAATTAGCTCTTCCCTGCTGAAAAGAAAAAAATTGGTTTTTTTAAAAATTAATAAAAAAGTTTCATTCTTTTTTGTTTCAATCATTTGCATTATTCCGTCATCATTTAGTCGTTTAAGTCCCGATATTTCAATATTTTTTAAATTAAAAAATGGAGCTAATAATAATAACCAAGTTAAAGACATTAAAATAACTATTACCACAATTAACCACCACCACTTCCCTGTTGATGTCTCTTTTTTTTTACGATAAAATGGATTTTTTAAATTCTTTGCCTGATAGTCCGGCTTAATACATTTTTTATTCCTTTTAATCATTTTTTAAATTTTTCTTAGACTTTTTATTATTTGGTAAGTTAATTATAATTTTCTTTATATTAGCCTGTAGTTTTGCTAAAAATTCATAAGAAATAGTATCCATCAGGGCTGAAATATTTTCTACAGAATTAACATCATCTTTTTTATTTGAAACAATTTGTACCTCGTCGCCTATTTGAATATTTTCCTTATCAACATCTAAACAAGTCATGTTCATGCATACTATCCCGGCTATTTTAGCTAAAAAATTCTCATTAGCCTGAACTAAAAATTGGGCCGTATTTGAGAGACGGCGATCTAAACCTTCAAAATATCCAAAAGGAATAATGGCAATTTGACCTGAGTTTTTAACTCGATAATCCCCGCCATAAGATACTGTGTCTCCGGAGACAACGTCTTGAATAGATACTACCTGAGAAAACACCTCTAAGGCTGGTTGTAGGGCCACTGTAGCATCATCAGGAGTATTTAAAGGATTATATCCATAAGAGGCGATACCTGGTCGAAAAGCAGTTAATAAGCGATTATCATTCCAGAATATAGCAGCCGAATTACCAATATGAACCCAACGTGGAAAATAGCCAGCACTTCTTAATTTATCCAAAGATTTCATAAATATGTCTTCTTGAGAAGAATTCATCAAAGATCTTGAATCTGCGGCTACAAAATGTGAACACAAACCAGTTATATCAACTTTATCTAAATACTTTTTATTTTCATGAATAAACTTACCGATATTTTTAATTCCCTCTCTATTCATTCCGGTATTAATGAACAAATGAATGCGCGCTCTTTTTTTATACCGAGAAAGATGTCTTAAAGTTTCTTCATTGTAGACTACAAATTCAGTTTTTTTGAGTTTTGCGTAGCGGTATGCTCCTAAAGGCATTTCACCTAATATTAAAACCTTTCCTTTAAAATACCGATAGACAATCTGAGCTTCTGGATAAGAGTCAACCGCCACCATTTTGGCAGAAGTATAATTAAGAATTGTACAAATTTCTTTTAAACCATGACCATAGGCATTTGATTTTAGAACGGGAAATATTTCTGCCTCTTCCTGTAGACTCTTTAAGTAATTATAATTAGCAATAATTTTTTCAGCATCTATTTCAATGTGATTTAAAGTATCGTATTTTGGTTTTATGATTTTTCTTAATATATTTATCATATCTAATATTTATATTTACAAGCTATCCACACCAACTACTAGACCATCATCTTTATTAATCAAATCTCGTTTTAAACTGGTATCTATATCACCCAAGGTACCACTGACTGGTAATTTAGTAAAATAATCAATGGCGTTAAATTTAATATTTGTTAATAAATCGGCATATGTACCGACTTGTTCTTCAGAAGGTATTAATTCAATTTCAAACCCAGCACTATTATTGTTATTATCTTCACCACCAACATCTCCAACCTTCCAAATAATTTGTCGAGTGTCTTCATTATAATTTAATTCGCCCACTAAAAGAGAATAATTATTGGTAAATGAAACATTGTTAGCTAATTTGGCACTCATTACAAAGTTAGTAAAATTATTAATTGTATCAGCTTGAAAATATACCCATAGATTGGTTGGTAAAAGTGAGATTGGTGGAAACGGACCAGTGCCAAGCTGATCACCCTGAGGGCTATTATAATAAGATGCGGCGGTAGCTGAAAGATTAGAAGCAACCTTTAAATCATCAAGACTAAAACTTTTTTTAATTATTTGATTCTGAACTTTATATTCACTATCTAAACGACCGCTAATTGTCCTGCCGGTGGCCTTTTCTCTTTGAAAACTAACTAATAAATTAACTTCCCTGTCCGTACCGGGACTAAGTTCATCTAAATATAAGTTGAAACCATTAATTTTCATCCCGGATAAACTGGTTTTTTGAGAATTTGAAAACTCAAGCCTGGAAAGCGAAAAAGAAGTAGATTCTGAAATTAAAGCTAAGTTTATGTCTTTAATTGAATCGTTGCCGTTGTTTTTTAAACGTAGTGTTAAAAGAGCGCCTTTTTCCAAATAAATATTAGTATTATCAATTTGAAAACTAAGATCTAGGGGTGGATTATTTAAATCAATTTCTTGATTGTGAACTGGATTAGACCAGGGAGATAAACTAATATCAGGTTGATAGGCATATAAACGTAAAAGGATAGCACCAAGAATGATTACAATCGCTATTAATACTACGTCTATTATCAAATAAATTCGACTGCGTCTGTAGAATCGATTAAAACGATGATTGATGTAGCTGTTTATTTTTTTAAACATAAATTTAAAATTAAAAAATATTTTTAACTCCTACTAATATTTCTTTTTTTCCGTCTTGATTAATGTCACTTAGCGTGATCTTTAAGCCACTTCTCATATTATTATCATAAGCAAAAAATTGGCCCAAAAGTCTTCCTTTTCCGGAAAATATTCTAATGTGTGGTCCTCCTCCAGGGCCAGGGCCAACAACAATTTCATCTAAACCGTTACCACTTAGATCGCCAACCGCTACCTCAACTCCGCCTCTAAAATTCTCTGCATAAGCTAAAAAACTATACTTAATTTTACCTGACAAGGTAAAAACCTTCACCACTGGAGTATCACCATAACCAGCTCCAGTCACTAAATCAAGTTCACCGTCACCATTAAGATCGCCCAGAGCAACACTAACACCACCCCTTAAATTTTTATCATAAGCAAAGAAACTAGATATCAAATTACCGGTAGCGGTAAACACTCTTACTTGGGGTCCACCGCCCCTAATGGGTCCTACAGCCACTGTTTTAATGAAACCGTCGTGTATATCTGTATCAATATTTAAACTTTTTCTAAATAGATTGTTGTAGGCATAAAAAGGAGCAATTTCTGAGCCATTTTTCTTTAAAACGATTCTTCCATTAGACGCCACCAAACTAACATCCTCACTATCCCCCCTACTGCCATCTGCTACAACAACCGCGGAACTAGCTGGATAAGCTGGGGAAAAAGAAAAGAAACCATTTTTTACCTGATCACCTCTATTATTAAAAACTCTATAAAAATAACCATTAATAAAGGTGCTATTATAGATGTTATCAGAACTTTTAAGGAGCAGTACTCCATCTTGAGGAGCTAGTTTAAGATAATTTATTTTATTTCCATTATTGATAATCTTGTCTTGTGTGCCATTAATTTTTTCAACGTTTTCTTTAGAAAAAATATGTAGCTGGTCTTTGTTTGTAGAATTTAAAAAGGCTAATCCAAATTTAAAATCTCGGCGCCATAAGCCAGGTTGAAGAACATTATTATTGGGAGTTAAGATATTATAGGCTTCACTTTTTGCTGGTCCTAAATTTGCACTATATTCATCATACCACCAGGTTTGACTGTGATTACTAACGTCATAATCATAGCTATAAAAACCGTCCCCTAAAAGTGTACTTACTAAACCAAATCGCATACTTTTATAATCAGTTTGATTTTTTTTATTAACATTGATTATATTAAATTGTGGATTTAAATTTATTTTAGCAAGGTCTAAGTATGTTTCAAGTGAACCTTCCCAGGTACCACCATTTTCCCAGCTAGAAGGAAAAGATTCCAGCATCATCCCATTTAATAAATTCTGATAATCAAAATGAACCCGACCATTCCCAACTATGACAAAATTTTCGCCAGTTAAATCTCTTGTTTTTTGAAGCATTTGCTTATAACCGGTTGCCCAAAGATTATCCACTAATGCATTGTCTTCATTTTTTCCATCGCCATCAATATCAATATTATTTCCATTTACCCAAGACACATCTCCCCAGGTATTATCATAGAAAACTCCATCAAAGTAGCCACTTGAATATATTTTATTAGCAATAAATTCAGGTAAATAGTCATTAAATCTTTGTCCATCGTAATTTGTTGGTGACACGTTACTAAGGTTAATCATGTGTGTGCCTGGCCAATTCTCAATTTTTTGACCGCTTGCATCTCTTAACCACCAATTATCAGAAATAGCTGAACTAAGTTCTCGGCGTAAAAAGGCGTTAGTATTCCCCGCTGTTTTATCTATATCACTAATAATTTCTTGCGCTGTTATATAAGCTAAAATTACCACACTAGGGTTTAATTCTCTTATTAATCTGAGAGATTGAGGGCTATTTTCCTGTGTTTCCATGTCTAAAATTAAAAGATCCCACTTGGCTAATTCTCTAGCCTCAGTTTCACTAATTTCCCACTTTAAAAAATAGTTAGCTAAACGTGGAAAGGTGCTTTTTACTTCTGCGCCACTTGATAGTTGTGGAAACAATAAAAAGCTAAAAAGTATTAGACTGGTAACAACTTTAAATTTCATTTTAATTAATTTTTATATATTTCATTCTTTTAGGTAAATATTGGCGAAGCACTTTAGGAACAAGCACTGACCCGTCGGCTTGTTGGTTTTGTTCTAAAATAGCTGGTAAAAGACGACTGGTAGCTAAACCAGAACCATTTAAAGTATGCAAGAACTCATTTTTAGAAGTTTTTTCATTCTTATATCTAATAGATCCTCGTCTAGCCTGGTAATCAAGCGCGTTAGAAACACTGCTTACTTCTTTATAAATTTCCATACTGGGAATATATACTTCCAAATCATAGGTTTTTGCCATTGCTGCACTGCAATCGCTAGCTGCTAATTTTGATACTTGAAAGTGTAAACCCAATCCTTCAACTAACTTTTTAGCATTATTCATCATCTCGGCAAACATCTCCCAGCTTTCTTCTGGTTTAGAATAGATAAACATTTCTATCTTGTTAAATTGATGCCCCCTTATCATTCCTCTTTCCTCCTGACGGTAACTGCCAGCTTCTCGTCTGAAACAAGGAGAATAGGCAAAATATTTCTTTGGTATTTCTGACTCTTTTAAAGTTTCTTCGCGATGATAATTTCCTAACATCATTTCACTGGTGGCATTAAGGCATAACTTATCTTGATTCCAATATAATTCATCTCTAAATTTTGGTAAATGGCCTGATATATAAGCAGATTTTTCTGTTAACATAAATGGGGGAATTAAAAACTCATATCCATTTGTAGTGTGGAAATCGATAAAATATGAAAGAAGCGCCCATTCAAGTAAAGCACCGGTGCCGGTATAGCACCAAAAACCAGAGCCAGACATTTTAACTGCCCTTTCATAGTCTATTAAGTGAAGTGAGGTTGCTAATTCTACATGATCTCTGGGTTTAAAATTAAATTCAGGTTTTTTACCGTAAGTATAAATTACTTCATTATTCTCCTTGCCACCAGCAATTACATCCAAAGCTGGGATATTGGGAAGTTCTGCCATTTTCTCATTTAACTCAACATCAACTTTTAAAAGTTCTTCATCAATTGTTTTAATATTTTCACCCAACGATTTCATGGCTTCAATAATCTCTGGAGTTGGCTTAACCTTTGAATTTGTATTCTTTTGTGCCTTTAACTCCTCGCTTTTAGCAATAAGCTCTTTTCTTTTGTCGTCAAGTGAAATAATAATATCTAAATTAAGTTTTTCTGGAGACATTCTTTTGAGTAGGCCGAGTTTTACTTCTTCTTTATTATTTCTGATTAGGTTGATGTCCAACATATTTTTATAGTTTTATTTTTAATTTATCACTTCACCACCAAAAGCGGTAAGTAGATTATTCATTAGCGATTCATTGGGCTTCGTGGTTTTATTTATATCTTCTTGATCCTTTTCTTCAACAAGCTCCGAGACTGAATCCTCCTCCATATTAGTATTTTCCGATTCTTCTGGTTCTATATTTTTATTTAATTTAGCTTCAAGCATGACACGACCCCCGAATACCTCACTAAGTGTACTCTCAATTAGCTTTTTAATAGACATGTCATTTACCCTATCTTGATGAAATTTATACTTAAAGACTAAGTGTAAAGTTCCCGATTTCAACTCCCGTGGTTCACAATTTTGTAAGACAAATGAAAGTGAGTGATTATATTTTTTAATTTTTATTAAAAACTCGGGCCACTTCTCATTAATTTGTTCACAACTTAAATTAATATCACTTTTAACTTGACCCGAACCAGACACTGTCTTTAGATTAGTTTCTTCTTTTTTATCATCAAGTTTAGCAACTGTAATACTTGGTTTTGAAATTACTTTTTCTGGGTTTGGCTTAGAAGAAATATTAACTCTAGGTTTAGCTAAACTTGAGTCTGTTAAAAAATCTTGTGAACAAATCTCAATAGCTGCTAATTCCAGTGGTAGTTGTAAAATTAGTTGATTCTTTTCACTTAGCGCAAGTAAGAGGCGTTTGATGTAATAAAGAATTTGATTCAATTTTAAATTGCTAGACAATTCATTAATTTTAATCTCCAAGCTATCACCTAAATTTAGACCAAGATTATCAGATAACTGAGGACTAATTTTAGAAATAGCCATTTTTCTGAGCATAAAGACTGTCTCAGCGATAAAATTTTTAATACTAACCCCGGCATCAGCTAACGAATTTATCATTTCCAAGGCCTTAGCAGCATCTTTATTGGCTAGGTGTGAAAGTAAAGTAATAACTTCATTATTATTATAATGAGGCATTAAAAGTTCAGCTTCTTTTAAACTTATCTTATTTTTTCCTAAAGAAAATATTTGCCCTAAAAGACTTTCTGCATCCCTTAAATGACCACCACTGCGTCTAGCAATACCTTCTAAAACTTCAGGCTCAACTTCTTTCTTTTCATGTTTAGCAATTAGCTCTAGCTTACTAACAATGTCACTTATTCCAATTCTTCTAAAATCATATCGTTCACAGCGAGATATAATAGTGTATGGAACCTTATGAACTTCAGTGGTAGCTAAAATAAACATTACATATTTAGGTGGCTCTTCAATTATTTTCAAAAGAGCATTAAAGGCCGATGTAGAAAGCATATGAACCTCATCAATGATAAATACTTTATACTTAGCAGAAGACGGTGCTAAACGAGAAAAGGAAATAATGTTTTCGCGAACATTATCAACACCCGTATTTGAGGCTGCGTCTATTTCAATAATATCTAAGTGTTTACCACTGGTAATACCTATACAATTGGTACATTTTCCACAAGGCTCATATTCACCCTCTTTGCGATTTAAACAATTAACAGATTTAGCTAAAACACGTGCCATGGTAGTTTTCCCAACTGCCCGTGGACCACAAAAAAGAAATGCTTGTGCTAAATGATTAGTGCTAATTTCATTTTGCAAAGTTATTTTAATATGTTTTTGTCCTAAAATATCTTGAAAATTTTGAGGACGATAATCTCGGTATAATGTAGACATAAGTTATAAATTGTTTATTTGACTGCGTTTTGCAATTTCAGCTTCTACTAAACGTGAGCTTCGACCATATTTAAGACGAGAAAGTGAACGTATTCGTTCAGCTACTTCTTCCCTCTTGGTTCCCACAATTGGCCAAACCGTTCTCAAGGAAAATGGTCTAGTAGCGCTGTTATCTATTAATAGCTTAATATAAGCTGTACCTTTGTCAATATTTATTAAATCATATTCATTGAATACGGGACTAAACTCCTTTACTAAAAATTCTGCATCATCTGATCCAATCTTAAAAGTAATCATCGTCCCCACATTTCCAAAAACAGCATCTTTAATTTCGTTATTGTTATTCTTACTCAGTTGTCCAATATACTGATGAGCTATGATAAGATTTAAAGCATATTTTCTAGCTTCTGATAGTATCTGACAGATTGAGTTAGTGGTAAAGTTTTGAAACTCATCAATATACAAATAAAAATCTTTTCTCTTTTCAGAGGGAATATCAGTTCTAGATAAGGCAGCCATTAAAATTTTTCCCACAATAATCATTCCCAAAAGATAAGCATTAGTTTCTCCGACGGTTCCCTTTGGCAAGTCTACTAAGAGAATTTTTTGGTTATCCATTATTTCACGAATATTAAAAGCACTTTTTTGCTGACCAATGATAGGTCGCATCATATCATTTGAAATAAAGGAAGTTAATTTTGAGGTAATATAAGGCACAACATTAGCCAAAGCTGCTTCACCGCCAGCTTTCTCTGCCTCTTGAGTCCAAAAATCAACAACTGTTCTATTCTTACACTTATCTAATTTCATGCGTCTAAACTTTTCATCTGCTAATACTTTAGGAATTTCCATTAAAGTTGAGCCAGATTCTGGATCATCCATAACTAAAAGCATGGCATTTCGCATATACATTTCAAACATTGGTCCTCCGGTTGCTTTCAAGTCATAGAGTTTATCTAAAATACCAATCATTTCATTTATTACAAAACTTTTTTGTTCTGGATAATTGCTATCAAACTCAAGTAAGTTAAGAGCTAGTGGTCTTTCCATGTCAGATGGAGAAAAAATTATAACATCTTCAGATCTCTCTGGCGGTATTCTTTCTAAAATATCAGTAATCAAGTCTCCGTGTGGATCCAAAACGCATACTCCCTCTCCATTAGCAATATCTTGAATAGCCATGTTAGCCAAAAGCACTGACTTACCAACACCGGATTTACCAACAACGTATGTATGTCTTCTTCTGTCCTGTCTTTTAATTTTTATTTCTTTTCTAAGGCCACGGTACTGATTATAACCAAGTGTGATTCCCTCTTCAGGTGTATCAGCCGGCGCTGGTGCCGTCTTAGCGTTTAGCCAGGAGATATTGGGTGTTTCTACACTTCTAAGAGGTAGGTGAAAGATACTGGCCAATTCTTCACTATTTAATAAAAAACTATTCCTTTCTCTAAAATATCGATAAATAAAGTCTTTTATAATTTTTTGTTGATCTCTTTTCTTTGACCGGGAAAAAGAATTACCATATGAAAAATTATTATATTCTGCAAAAGCGCTGGTAATATTTTCTAAATATCTATTTGCCTTTTCTTTAGTAAGAGCGAAACTTAAAACTCTAACATTGACATCAAGCCCTGCTTTTAAATTCTTTTCTTCGATTTTCTTTAACATCTCCTCTTCAACTGCTGTTAGACGTTTTTCTTGTCTAGGCTCACCCGCCTCTAATTTCTTTTTAGGATTAGAATTAAATATTGAAAATATGGCATCTAAGGAGTTTGATTTTAAACCATCGGCCACAGAATTTTTTTCTAAGATTTTGGCAACGGTTTTTCTTACCTTACCATGCCAAGTGCCAAGTGAACTTCTAACTAAATATTGAATTGTAAGACTCTCTCCCTTTTCGAGTTTAGATAAAACATTAATTATTGAGCTCATAGGGTCAACTTCCATTTCTTGGTAGGTTTTAATGGGGAATATAAAACTTTTAACTGTTTTTAAAAAAATAGCTACTGTATAACCCCGAGCATTGAAAGAATTGTAATCTTCTATGAGCTCGATTGCTGCCGCCGGATATTGGGCATGAATTTGTTGCTCTAAATATCTAAAATCATCTGGTAAACAGGCGAAATAAAAATCAATTTTTCTAGAATTTGCTACTATTTCAAAAGAAACGTGGTCTTGACGACCACTTAACCAGGCTGAAAAACCACGTTTAGCCTTTAAACCACCGATGGCAGCAAAAATAGCCTCACCCTTAGCAATCTCATCCTTTACGCTTTGAATAGTAT
>Ga0209587_1001095_pt1 | contig 12984 bp, 11 predicted proteins | sample NGEPerD_2_FD_184512 | JGI IMG/M metagenome (GOLD analysis project Ga0209587, IMG submission 184512) | Arctic peat soil microbial communities from the Barrow Environmental Observatory site, Barrow, Alaska, USA - NGEE PermafrostL1-D... | ecosystem: Environmental > Terrestrial > Soil > Wetlands >... | reverse complement strand
CGGCCGGCCTGCCCCCGAACGCCGGGCCCCCTGCTTCTTCGACCCCCGCCACGGCCCCTCGCTCAAGGACGTGGAATGGACTCCTCCGGGAGGTGCCCCGCGCGAGGTGCCGGCTTGCGCCGACGACGCCCGGCTAGTAGAGCGCGGCGAAGAACCAGTCTCGCGCGAGGTCATGGTCGGCGGACGCTCCACTCCCTATTGGGGAGCGCCCTCCTATTACGGGCCTTGGGCCGGAGGCTACTTCGGGGGCTTCGGGCTCTTCGAGGGCATGCTGCTGGGCTCGATGCTGGGTGGTGACGGCTTCGGGTTCGGGGGCTGGGGAGGCGACTCGGGCGACTCCGGAGGCGGCGGAGACTTTGGCGGAGGCGATTTCGGGGGCGGAGACTTCGGTGGCGGAGACTTTGGCGGAGGCGATTTCGGGGGCGGAGACTTCGGCTGAGGTGCGACAATAGGGGCCGTTCCTAGCAACGCCTAAAGCGAACCGGCCCACAACTTGCGGGAGGGACAGTGGACATCGGCAAGGAATCCAAACCCATCGTGGTCGAACCCGTGGAGGACCCGGTCCCTCAACCGGTCATCGAGCCGGCCGAGCCGCCCGTTAAGGAGCCCGCCAGGACGTGACCGACGTCTCCATCCCCGACGCAATCTCGCCCATCGTCGGCTGGCGTTACTGGAACCTCGATGAAAAGGGTGTCCTCAAGTCAACGGTGGTCGAGGACCGCTGGGAGCCGAAGTCGCCAAAGACGGCCATCTGCCGGCCGCTTCCGGGACAGCTCGACCACAAGCACGTTCCGCACCCCTCACCGCACGCATCCTGCACCTGCGGCTGCTACGCGGCCAAGGACCTCGAGAGCCTGCGCAAGATAGTCCGCTTCATCTACACGAACCGGCTCGTTGTGGGCGAGGTTTCGCTGTGGGGCCGGGTCATCCCCGCCGAGCATGGGTTTCGCGCCGAGTTCGCCTACCCGAAAAAGTTGTTCGTCGTGCCGGAGACGTTCAGACATGGGGACCAGGCAATCGAGATCGCAGCCGGGCTGGGCCGCCTCTACGGCATCGAGACCGACCTCATGCCCTTCGACAAGAGCCGCCCCGTGCGCTATGCGGGCACGCCCGCGCTGGCCCCGCGCTACGTGGCGTTCAAGGTCCTGATCACATGGAGCGTCCTGGGGCTGCTGTTGACGGGGGTCAGGCTGCTGATCGACCAGCTGGCGAACAACCCCCTCGGCCCCTAAGGGCCTCACAGCCACGATGCAACCGGTGGCTGGTGTGCGACTGTCTCACGTCAACCACCGGATTCGGTGGCTAGTGTGCGAGTGTCTCACGTCAACCACCGCGGACGGCCACGACCACGCTTTCCTTGCGGTAGCCGGCGAAGAACGGCGCCGAAAACCCCGTGCACGATTTCGGAACCTGGCAGCGGTCTCCTCGGCGTGCGCGCTTTGGCGTTGACCCTCCTGTCGCAAGGCGGTGGCCCCCGTAACGCTTCCGTGACGGCGGTGGGGAATGCTCGCGCCAGTTGACTGTCGCTAGCTGGGACGTGATGCGCGTGCGCGAACGACCATGGGAGTGATCCTGCGTCCCCGAACAGGGGGGCCGGGCAAGTTGGCGTGGGCCCTATGGGCGCTAGCCATGCTCGGCATCGCTGCGACCGTCTGGCTGCATCACTTGCTGCGCCGGGCGGGGCGGCCCGATCTGATGACACCCGACATCCTACTTTTTGGTGCGCTCATGACCGCGGCGACGGTGGGACTGGTACTGGCGCGCCGCCGACCGGGTCACCCGGTGGGCTGGCTCCTGCTGGCCGTCGCCGTGTTCCTCGGCGCGGACGGGGTGATCTCAGGCTATGCGCCTTACGGACTGGTGGTTCGGCCCGGCGTCCTCCCGGCCCCCGGCTGGGTGGCCGCGTACTACCCAACCTTCGCACTGGCGGCGCTGGCTTGCATCGGCTTGGTCTCGCTACTGACTCCGACCGGATCGCCACCTTCGCCCCGCTGGCGTTGGTGGGTGTGGGTTGCCGCAGCTGCGCCGATCGTCAACCTGGTCATGGTGACACTCGCACCCAAGCCGTCGGCCTCTGACTTCCAGGCGCTTGCGAGCCCCTTCGACTTCACCGCCTATGGCGGGATCGTGCTGGGCGCTCACCGAGTCGTCCTGGCGGTCACGGTCCTGGCCATGGGAGTGGGAGCCGGGTCGCTCGTGGTGCGCTTTCGCCGCGCCCGCGGCACTGAACGCCTGCAGCTGCGGTGGCTGGCGTTTGCCGCGGCGCCGATAGGCCCCGTAGCCCTCGTCGGCGTGGCGGCAGACACGATGGGATACACGTCGCAGATCGGCGACGTGGCGGTGGAGCTCTGCGTCGCGCTGCTGCCGGTAGCCATCGGTGCCGCGATCCTGCGGTATCGGCTGTACGACCTGGACCACATCATCAGCCGAGGGCTGGCGTACGGGGCCCTCACACTCCTGCTCGCCACTGGCTACGTGGCTGTGGTTCTGCTACTGGGTGGGCTCCTGGGGCGGGAGTCGAGCGTCTCTGTGGCAGTGGCGACTCTGGCAATGGCCGGCTTGTTCCAGCCTGCCCGCCGCCGCATCCAGGAGGCCGTTGACCGTCGCTTCAACCGCCGACGCTACAACGCAACTCAGACCATCGAGGCGTTCAGCGCGCGGGTGCGCCAGGATGTCGACCTTGAAAGCCTGACCGCCGACCTCCTGGCTGTGGTCGATCAGACAATGCAGCCTGCCCAGGAGTCACTATGGCTGCGACCGCCATGAGCGCCTGCCCGAACCGAACCTTGAGTCTCCAACCACCTCACAGGTGGTCGGGGGCGCAATGTTCAGGGCCGCGAGCACCCCACCACCCCCGGGTTTGTGCGACCGCCCGGTCAGCGCCGGTTCTGATGCAATGATCGTGCCGGCGCCTGCGTGTTGCCCAGCCAGCTCTCGTAGAGGGCCGCGTAGCGACCCCCGAGCGCCAGCAGCTCGGCGTGACGGCCCTGCTCGACGAGCCTCCCCTGATCGAAAACGAAGACCCAGTCGGCGGCCTCCGCCGTCGAGAGCCGGTGCGCGATCGTCACGGTCGTGCGCCCTTGGGACAGCCGCCTGAGCGCCTCAGACAACGCTCGCTCGGTCTCGGGATCGACTGCGCTCGTGGCCTCGTCGAGGATCAGCACAGAGGGCTCGGCGATCTGGGCGCGCGCCAAGGCGACCATCTGCGCCTCCCCCGCCGAGAGGTCCTCGCCCCGCTGGCCCACCCGGGTATCGAGCCCCTGCGGCAACCACTGAAGCCAGTCCTCAAGCCCCAACTCACGAAAGGCCGCTTCTACATCCGATGTACCTGCCCCGGAGCGGCCATAGGCGACGTTGGCCCTAATGGTGCCGTCGAAGAGAAACCCGTCCTGCGGGACCATGCGGATGGCACGCCTTCGTGCTTCTGGCGCCACCTCTGTGAGGTCGACGCCCCCCACCAGGATGCGCCCGGAGGTGGGATCGGCGAGGCGTGAAAGAAGCTTGGCGAAGGTCGTCTTGCCGCAGCCGGTCTCGCCCACGATCGCCACGTGTGCACCCGCCGCTACCTCCAGATCGATGCCTCTCAGCACCGGGGGGCCGCCCGTGTAGGAAAACTCGACTCCGCTCGCCGCGATCGAGAGCTCCCTCTCGGGCAGGGACACGCCCGGCGAGGGCTCCTCCAGTCCCCGAGGAATATCCAGGACCGCGAGGACCTTGCGCCAACCCGCGATGGCGGTCTGGGTCTGGTCGAAGTTCTCGGCCATCTCAGCCAACGGGAACGTCAGCAGATTGACCAGGAACATGAACGCGACCAGTCGTCCCGCGCTCAACCCCCACGAGGGGCCGAGAAGCACGCCCACCGCAACCACCGCGCCCATGGCCACCGCGCCGAAGAAGTTTCCCGACGGAAACACCATGGCCTGGAACTTCATGGCCCGCATCTGCGCCCTGTACTGGCGATCGATGGCGCCCTTGAGCCGGCGGTCGATGCGCTCGTCGAGGCCGTAGGCGCGGACTACGTCGGCGCCCATGACGCTCTCCGATATCTCCGAGAGAGTCTGGCCCACCCGCGTTCGCACGAGGTCGTAGGAGGCCAGGAGGTTGACCTGCAGCAGCCGCAAGATCAGCGCCAGGGGAGAAATCGCGACCAGAACGATCAACATGAGCTGCCACGAGTACACCGCCATGAGGGCGAAGGTCCCGATTATCAGAACCGATCCCGTGATCCACGACACCCCGGACCACTCGAGGAAGTGGCTCAACGTGTCGACGTCGGCCGTGACTCGCGCCACGTACACGCCCCTCTTCTGCTCGGTCTGTTCGGCAATGCTGAGCGAGTGGATATGGGCAAAGACCCGCACCCGCAGACCCCTCAGCGCCCGTTCCGACGAGGTGGTGAGGCGGGCGAAGGCGGCTCTACCGGCAAAGTAGATGGCACCGGTGACCACGGCCGTGAGCGCGCAGGCCCACAGCACGAATCCGAGCCGCGGCTCCTGGTTGCCGCCGAGCCCGCGATCGAGAACCTGCTGGATCAGAACCGGCAGAGCCAGCGACCCGATGGTCGAGACCACCGCCAGTGCGATTGTGTAGAGCATCCCCGAGCGCAGCTCCGGCGATTCGGCCAGTCCTCTGCGCAGGACCTTCCAGGCCCCGTCGAGGCTAGGCGAGACCTCGGGGTCCTCGGCCGAGGCCGGCCGCATGTTCCGCATCATCGCCCGGCCCTCACCCTCGCCGCCCCGGCCCCCAGCTCGTACGCCCGCACCATGGCCTCGTAGGGGGCAAAGCTCATGAGCTCCTCGTGCTTACCGGAGGCCTGGATCCGGCCCCCCTCGAGGAACAGGACGCGATCCGCAAGGGCGATGGCCGAGACCCGGTACGCAATCACGATCAGCGTCGTGTTGAGCTCCGCACGCAAGCCGTTGAGGATTGCCGCCTCGACGGTGGGATCGACCGCCGAGGTGGCGTCGTCGAGGATCAAGAGGCGCGGCTTTTGCGCCAGGGCGCGCGCCAGAGCAATCCGCTGGCGCTGTCCTCCGGACAGGGTCACCCCCCGCTCCCCCACGACCGTGTCGTAGCCTTCTGGAAGCGCCCGGATGAAGTCGTCGGCCTGCGCTCGGCGGGCGGCCTCCGCCACCTCCTCCTCGGATGCTTGGGAGTCCAGCGCGATGTTGTCCTTCACGCTGCTCGCGAACATGAAGCTGCGCTGGAACACGACCGCAGCGCTTTGGCGCAGGTGACCCGGCGCGATCTGACGCAGGTCGATGCCGCCGAGCAGGATCGTCCCTTCATCTGGGTCTGCGAGACGCACGAGCAGCTCTGCAAGGGTGCTCTTGCCCGCCCCTGTGGGCCCGACCAGGGCCACGGACTCGTCGGCAGCTACTTCGAAGCTCAGCTTGTTCAGGACCCTGTGCTCGCTGTAGGAGAAAGCGACCGAGCGCACCGAGACTCCCACCGGCCCTGCGGGAAGGTCGGCCGCCTGCTCTGGGGTTCCCAGCGAAGACGGCTCCACGAAAATGCCCTGAAGCCGCTCCCGGCCCACGACCGCACGCGGTATCAACGCCAGCACGAAGCCGATCATCCGCATGGGAAAAGCAAGCAGCTGGAACAGGCTCACGAGCTGGACCAGCGTTCCAATCGTCACGGCCCCCGTGGACAGCCGCCATGCTCCCATCGCAAGCAACGCAATGATGCCGAGATTGGGAACGGTCTCGAAGGCGGGCTCGAAGGCGGCTCGGAGCCTGCCCATGCGCACTCGCTCCTGCTCCAGCACGGCGGCCCTTTGATCGAAGCGGGACACCTCGGAATCCTCACGACCGAGGGTCTTAACCACCAGCGCGCCGTCGATGCTCTCGTGAGCGACCGCCGACACTTCGCCGATGGCCTGCTGCGCTGCGGTTGCCGCGGGCTCGACAGTCCGCCCGTAGAGGCGATTCAGCAGACCGAGAAGCGGCAGGATCACCAGCCCCACAGAGGCGAGCAGGGGATCGGTCAGGATCAGGGATATGACTGCGAACAGCACCAGGAAGATCACGGTGACCGAGAACGGAACGGGATTCAGCACATCGGTCGCGGCCTGGACGTCGGCCTCTGCGTGAGCGAGCAGCTCGCCCGCCGGCCGAGAGCGGTGGAAGGCGAGCGGCAGGTCCCGGTAGCGCTCGATCACCCTGATCCTCAAGGACGCCTGCATCCTGTAGGAGGTCATCCCGGCGAAATAGCGGCGCAGGACGATGGCTCCGGCGCGCACTGCCACTACGCAGACGAGCGCCACAACTCCTCCCCACAAGGTTCTCGTGTCCACGCCCGATTCAAAGGCGGGATAGATGATCTCGTCGGTGACCCGGCCCAGGATGATTGTCGAGGCCACTGTGGCGGCCGAGTACAGGACCCCGCCGACCAGCGAGATCGCAAACGGGAGCGGGTGCATCCTGACGTAGGACACGATGATCCGAATCCCGCGCCCGAACACAGAGCGTTGTTCTTCGTTGCGGCGAGCTTCAGCGCGCATGGCCACTCCAGCGAGTCAGATCGAGGGCCCGTAGCGGCCGCCCATGAGGACGACCGGGAAGTGACGAGTCTATCCGGCTGCGGAGGGCGAACTCGCCGGGATCGGGGCCACGTCCGGCGCAGCCGAGCTCTCTCGCGCGGAGAGGACCACCAGTGCTACACCCCACAGAATCGCGAGCACAGCCCACAAGCCCCCGAGCGCGGAGGCGTCGGCTGGAAAGACGAGCGAGGCGACCCCAAAGAGAATGGTCACGGCCGCCGTCGTCCACGCCGTGAGGCGCCAGCCAGGTGCTCTCGACGCGGCGATGAAGGAGGAAGCCACGATCGACAGCGCGAATGCGCCCATCGCCGACCAATGCGGCCCGTAGTGCTCGACGGCCTCCAGCGCCTCCCCCGACGCCGCCCTCTTGAGGGCCCTGTCGACCTCGGCGTCGGTGGCGTCCTCCGGCAACGAGTCGAACACCTGGGGGGCGATCCGGCCGGCCTCCCTTGAGACGCGCAACTGACCGACGGCAAAGAACAGCAGGGGAACGGTCGCCAGCACAGCCAGGCCCAGCAGCAGAGGGCTGGGAGCAAGGGACGGTCGCAGCACCTGGGGCCGCGCCGGATGGAAAAGGATTATGAGGAGGGGCATGACCACGAACACGATCATGGACGGATTCCCCTGGCCGGCCACCAGCGCCAGCACGACGATCGTCGTCGCCAAGGGAAGAAGGACCTGATACATCGGCGCAACCTTTGTGTCGGGGCGACGCAGTTGCGCCACCAGGCCCACCAACGGAAGGACGAAGAGGGCGCCGAAGGAGATCTCGTGCACCCTATGCGACAACTCGTTCGGTCCGAGCTCCACGAACCAGCCCAGGACAAGGTAGGGAAGAGGGGTGAGCAGAGCGGTGAACAGGATGGACGCCAGCACGAGGATCACGAAGACGACTCGCTTGACCACGGGCAGGGCGGGACGCTGCTCTGAAACTTCCATGGCCGAAACGATAGTTGAGGCGCGTGCCCAAGCCTGGCGCCGACCCCAGCGCTGCCGACACGCACTTGGTAGTGGATCGCGCTCGGCGCGCTTTCAGGTACGGAATCGGTACTCAGGCGCTCTCTGCGCGCGTTTGAGTACCGGGCTAGATCCAGGGCCGGGGGCTCGGGGAGTCGGGCGGGGGCCCGCCACCCCCAGGTAGTAGATCGCGCTCGGCGCGCTCTCAGGTACGGAATCGGTGCTCAGGCGGTCTCTGCGCGCGTTTGAGTACCGGGCTAGATCCAGGGCCGGGGGCTCGGGGCGGGGCCGCGGCGCGGGCCGGCTAGACGGCCGAGCCGTCGGCCAGCAGGCTTGCGCCGGCCTCGCAGAGGTCGAACACAGGACACTCAGAGCACAGCGGCCGGCGTGCGCGGCAGGTGCGGCGGCCGTGCTCGATCATGGCCACGTGCAGCTCATAGCGCAGATCTGAGGGGATGCTGGCATTCAGTTCCCGGCTCGCGGCCTCAGCCGAGGTCTTCTCCGACACCCAACCGAGCCGGCCGACCACTCTGTGCACATGGGTATCGATGGGGAAGGCGTCTCGTTGCATCGAGAAGGCCAGCACGCAATCCGCAGTCTTGGGGCCCACGCCGGGGAGCGACCGCAGGTAGGCGTAGACCTCATCGTCCGCCAGGGGCTCGAGGTTTGACAGATCGACCCGCCCCTCGCGCTCTAGAATCTCGTCGAGAATCGCCCTGATGCGCGGAGCCTTGAGCCGAGCCAGGCCCCCTGGGCGGATCGCCTCTTCGATCTCATCCAAGGATGCCTCGGCGAACGCATCCCAGGACGGCCAGCGCTCCTTCAGGGCGCGCCAGGCCCGCTCAGAGTTGATGTCAGAGGTGTGCTGCGAGAGGACCGTCCCGACGAGGCAGTCGACGATAGGACCTTTCTGCTGCACCTTGATCGGGCCGTATGCCCGGAGGAGGCGGCGATGCACGGCTCGGATCCGTCGTGCTGTGGTGGTCACAGCGAACCGTGGACATCTCCCCACCGTTTTCGGTGGGCAGAAGCGAACCGTGGACATTTGCCACCGCGGGCGTGGGCGGAGCTCAGGGCGTTGGCCGGGCGTAACGGTTTCGTGACGCCCGCGCTCATGATGAGGACAAGGATATGGCGAAGACAAGAGTGATGGCGGGGCAGCTGCTCTCGATCGGGACGGAGCGCGCCCCGACTCAGGGGTGGCGGCTGGCCGCGCTTCTCTGGCTGTGGGCGGCCTTAACGGTGCTTGCGCTGGTGGTCTCGGTGGCGGCCTTCGTGGCGCTCGCCTCGGATAGCTCGCTCAACGCGCTGTCGACCGTCGGGGTGTTCGCGTTCAACCCCCGCCTCGCCTCGGGAATTCAGGCGCTGGGGCTCAACCTCGAACTGGTGGAGCGAGCCGATCTGGTCTTCCGGGTCCTGGGCTTCGTTGTTTTCGTCGTGACCGCAGCGGTCATCTTCGTGCGCGGGTCGCGTGACTGGATGATGGGGTTGACCTCCGCGACCCTCATCTCGTTCGGAGCTTCGGTTTTCGCTCCCCTCCCGTTGCTCGCTAGCAACCACCCGGGATGGAGCTGGACGGTCAGTTTGGTGGGCAACTTCCGGCCAGACTTCCCCTTCTTCGGGCGCTCGCTGGGAGGTTTGTCCTTTCTCCTGTTCCTCTATCTGTTCCCAGACGGCCGCTTCATCCCGCGCTTCACGCGCTGGATAGCGGCCGCCGTTCTCGCCCACGTCCTGCTGTGGTCGCTCGCCCCCGGCTCGATCTTCGCGGTCGACCTCTGGCCCCTGCCGCTGCAATACGTCTGGATCGTCGCCGTCCCCGCCACCGGACTCTACGCTCAGGTGCACCGCTACGCCTTCGACTCGAGTCCCGCTCGCCAGCATCAAACCCGGCTCGTTCTCATGGCGCTCGGCACTATCGCAGCCGTGCCACCGTTGCTCGTGGCGATCAGCCCTCGGCTGAGTCAGGCACTGCCGGGACTGGCGGTCGTCACTCCCCGGGTGGAGGCCCTCTACGAGCTGATCCTCTTGACGTTCCTGGCGGTCGCATTGCTTGCTCTGCCACTCTCTATCGCGGTCTCGGTGCTGCGTTACGGGCTCTGGGATATCGACCTGTTCGTCAACCGGGCACTTGTGTACGCCTGCCTAACCGCATCCCTAGGCCTGGCCTATATTGCCGCCGTTGTCCTTCTGCAACAGGTGTTCAGCGATGTCACGAGGGGTTCCACGGTGGCGGCAACGATCTCCACCCTCGCGGTCTCGGCCCTGTTCCGCCCCGCCAAGAACCGCTTCCAAGCGCTCATCGACCGCCGCTTCAACCGCCGCAAGTATGACGCCCAGAAGACGATCGACGCCTTCGGGTTGCGTCTCAGAGACCACGTCAATCTCGACTCGCTCGAGGCCGATCTCCTTGGCGTGGTTGGACACACAATGCAGTGTGCCTGTGTGGGCCTGTGGCTGAGGCCTATCTCTGCGGCGCGCTCAGAGGCGACGGCCCCCGGCCCCCCTGCTTCGGAAGAGCCGGAACAACCGGGCGGCCAGCCCGATCAGGATGCGCGCCCGGAACAAGCGATATATCAAAGCGAACATGGTGCCTCCCCCAACTCGATGAGCGATCCGCTGGAGGATCGCGTGGATAGAGCATGAGCGATCCGCTGGAGGATCGCGTGGATAGAGCATGAGCGATCCGCTGGAGGATCGCGTGGATAGAGCATGAGCGATCCGCTGGAGGATCGCGTGGTAGAGAATGCCACTACAGCTCACGGCGAATGATACGGCCCGCCTGCTCGAACGCCCGTTGACGCAGGGGGCGCTCTCCCCAGTACCCGCTGCGAAACTCATTCGAGTGAGCGAGGTCCTGCTCGAAGACCTCCAATAGCTGCGCGGCGAAGCGCCGGCTCTGGACACACAACGTGGCTTCGTCGTTGAGCTGAAAGCTTCGGTTGTCGAAGTTGACGGAACCGACGGAGCTCCAAATGCCGTCCACCACCAAGGACTTGGCGTGCAGCATCGTGGGCTGGAACTCGAAGATCCGCACGCCTTCGGACAGCAGCCGCTCGTAGGTCGAGCGCCCCGCCTGACGCACGATCTCCTTGTCCATGTGAGGCCCCGGCACCAGGATCCGCACCTCGACACCTCGATGTGAAGCTTCAACCAGCGCCTCGATGAAGGCGGGGCGGGGTGCGAAGTATGCCGAGGTCAAATCCAACGACTCCCGAGCCGACGCAATAGCGAGGAAGTAGAGCGCTTCCGCGTCGGTATCGCCCACCCCGGCGCTGGAGCGCATCACCTGCATCGCGCCTCCGCCATTTACCGGCCCCAGCGCCGGCAGATAACCATCCCCCGCCAGCACCTCGCCCGTGGCCTCGAGCCAGTTCTCGGCAAAGGCTCCCTGGAGGCCGCGCACGACCGGCCCACGCACCCGCACGTGCGTGTCGCGCCAGTGTTCGGGGTCGTCTGCATTCCCCGTCCACTCTTGGGCGATCCCCACGCCACCGGTCATGCCGATGGCACCGTCCGCCACCAGGATCTTGCGGTGCGTGCGGTTTGCGAGCCGGCGAATGGCGTAAGGCTTCACCGGCCTGAAGCGCCGAACCCGCACTCCCGCCTCCTCCATGCTCAAAACCAGGGAGGTATCCATCTTCATTGCGCCGACTGCATCGAGGAGTACGTTGCAGGTGACGCCGGCGCGCGCTCTCTCCGACAACGCATCGGCGACGTCGTGTGCGATGTCGCCCGTCCAGTAGACGTACGTGAGCAGGTTCAGAGTCTTTTTCGCCGAGCCGATCGTATCGAGAAAAGCGGGAAAGATGTTGTCACCGTTCACCAGCAGCTCGACGTCGTTTCCGTAGGAGACGGGAGCGCCGGTGAGCGCCTCGGTGGCGCGCAAGAAGGAATCGCCTTCAACATCGAGCGAAGCCTCGAGCTCGTAACCGTGACCTCCCTCGCGCCGATGCCTGAGGCTGTCGCTGGCATACCAGGCGATCCCGGCCAGAGCGAAGGCAGTCGGCCAACGCTTGTTCACAGGGCCCCCACTTCCCCGAACCCCGTCAACGTCCGGGGGCCGGGGGCGCAGATCCGGCGAAAACCTTGTTCGATTCCATGAATGCCTCCGTGAGATAGAAGTCGTCGCGGGTCAAGGCACGGGTCTTGAGGCTGAAGATCAAGGACAACTCCCGTCGCCCGTCCTCGTAATGCAAGAAGGACTTGATCGTGGACCCATCGATGCGGATTTCGTTCCACGACGGCGGCGTCAACCCTCTCACCCTTCTGGTTGCCGCCGTTCCGGAGTTGCAAATCAGCATGCCGTTGAGCCCCCAGAAGAAGGGCACATGCTTGTGGCCCGAAAGCACGACATCGACATCCAACCTGGTGATCTCGCCAAGCAGGTCGCCTGCGTCGGTGATGATGTTGCGCTCCCGGCCGGTGCCGGGGATCGACACGAGGTGATGGTGAATGGCGAGAATCTTCAGGTCGTCGGGATGGTCGAAGCCTTCTCGAAGCCAGGCGTAGTTCTCACGTCCGCAGTGACCCTCGTTCATATCCGGCGACGAGGAGTCGACCGCCACCACGGTGAACCCCGAAGCCTGCATGCGCTCGGCCCGCTCCTCATCGAACTCCCGGCGAAAGATGGAGAAGCGACTTCCGAAGAGCCGCTCGAAGTGGACGTAGCCGACGTTTCTCGAATCGTGGTTGCCGGGGATGACCACCATGGGATGGTCGATTTGCTGGAGCCAGCCTGCCGCCTCCTCGAACTCCCACTCGTAGCCGGCGGCGGTCAGGTCCCCTGCCACGACGACCAGGTCCAGCTCCATGGTGTTGACTCGGTCGATGATCGACTGCATCAGCTTGCGGTCGAAGGTGATCTCGCCGCAGTGGATGTCTGAGATCTGGGCAAGGCGGACGGGTAAGGTGGAAAGCGACATTTTCGGCTCCCGAATAGATGAGTTCTGGGAAGGGATCGGTCGCGAGGATAAGGGCATGAGGATAAAGAAGGAGATAGGCCACAGCTTGGTAAAGGCGCTGGGCAGCGTCCCCGGCTTTTCGTCCCTCGACGACCGGGACCTGCTTCAGATCGTGGGCGTCTCGATGAACCTGCACTGGCCCACGGGCGCCGTCGTGTTCACCGAAGGCGCCACCGCTGAAGGCCTCTACATCGTCCTCTCGGGCTGTGTCCGCATCCTCATCGGCCCACGGGATAGTGAAACCGAGGTCGCCTCCATCGGACCGGGCGAGTTCTTCGGCGAGGTGTCCCTGCTCGAGGACCGTACCCATTCAAAGAACGCCCGGGCGACCGAGGACTCGGAACTGATGATCCTCCCGAAGGAGTCGTTTCGCCGGCTCCTGGACGCCGACGCGGTGCTGGCGCAGCATGTCTCGGAGAAGGTCGAAGAACGGTTACGGGAGAATCAGGCCCGCCGCACCGCCGGTGCCTAATCCTCGGCAACTCCACCGCGGGCCCGAGCCGTCCGGGGGCCGCGGTGGAG
>Ga0209587_1001094_pt1 | contig 12987 bp, 16 predicted proteins | sample NGEPerD_2_FD_184512 | JGI IMG/M metagenome (GOLD analysis project Ga0209587, IMG submission 184512) | Arctic peat soil microbial communities from the Barrow Environmental Observatory site, Barrow, Alaska, USA - NGEE PermafrostL1-D... | ecosystem: Environmental > Terrestrial > Soil > Wetlands >... | reverse complement strand
AGATCCTGTCGACGAATCCCGAGGGTTGCCGCATGGCTGACGAGCATTGGTGTCGAGGATCCCTTGTGACCAGAACGGCTGCCCCAGCGCGGTTTGCACGGTCTTCGGGCACACAGTCTTCGAGAACCGTTGACGGGATCCTCGACCTCAGATAAACTCGAACACATGTTCGATGCGGCCGGAGTCAAAGTCGGGGAGATGCCCCTTGCAGAGAGTGCTCCCGGCCGGCTCGCGGCCGCACCGACGATCGACGACCTCCGGGACGCCCTCGACAAGCTGGCGGCCCTGAACGGTCGCGACGTCGACGAGACCGGGCTGATTGACCACCTCGGCGCCCTTGAGGCGCTCAAGGGCGCGCTGGCCGCGGCACGGGCCCGCGTCACCGTGTCCCTTGTTCGAGCGCGGACCGAACGCGAGTCGTCCCAAGGGGTCCCGGCAGAGCGGCGATGTCAGGGGTTAGCCGCCGAGATCGCTCTGGCCCGCCGCACGAGTCCGCACCGTGGTGCACGCGAACTCGGGCTGGCGAAGGCACTGGTCCAGGAGATGCCACGCACCTTGGCTGCACTGACGCGGGGCAAGATCTCCGAGTGGCGCCACCGTGCTGGTTCGCGAGACCGCCGTACTGTCACGGGAGCACCGCGCTCAGGTCGACGAAGAGCTCGCCGATCGCCTGCCGAGCATGGGTGACAGAGCGGCGGCCGCCGAGGCGAGGAAGATCGGCTACCGGCTCGATCCCGGAGCTGCGCTCCGTCGTACGCGAGGTGCCGTTTCTGATCGTTACGTGAGCCTCCGGCCGGCACCCGACACGATGAGCTACCTGACCGGCTTCCTGCCGGTCACCCAAGGCGTCGCGTGCAAGGCCGCGTTGATGCGCGAGGCTGACTCCCTGCGAGCCCAAGGTGACAGCCGCAGCCGGGGCCAGATCATGGCCGACACCCTGGTGGAACGGGTCACCGGACAGGCAACCGCCGAGGGTGGGACAGCCGAGATCGAGCTGGTGATGACCGACGCCGCCCTGCTGGGCGGAGAGGACACCCCCGCGCACGTTGTCGGGTACGGCCCGATCCCCGCGGCGCTGGCGCGACAGATCGTCCGAGACGCCGACCAGGCGTGGCTGCGGCGACTCTTCACCCGCCCGGACACCGGGATGCTGGTCGCGATGGACTCGCGGCGACGCGAGTTCGACGGTGAGTTGCGGCATTTCCTGGTTGTTCGAGACGAAATCTGCTGGACCCCCTGGTGCGATGCACCGGTGCGGCACGCGGACCATGTCGTGCGCGTCGCCGACGGAGGCGCAACCGGTGCGGGCAACGGCCAGGGGCTCTGCGCAGTGTGCAACTACGCCAAGGAAGCCGCAGGCTGGAAGGCTCGGCGAATCGACGGTCGCCAACATCGGGTAGCGATCACGACGCCCACCGGGCACAACTACATCTCGGCAGCACCCGACCCACCCGTACGGAAGCTGGCGCACTTGTTCCCCGCCACTCCAAGCACCCTTGAGCAACGCCTCCGGCGGCTCACCTCCGCCTGAGATCGGCAGCACCACTTGATCGTGATGCACCGGCGAGGGGTTTCGGGGACCACGGTGTCCACCCGACGACATGCTCAGCAGGCTGTGCCGAGGAGGTACCTACGTATGCCCAACTACGACATGGACCCCCTGACCTCGGCGCCGTGCACCACGTGGTCTCTCCATGGGCGGCTTCGTCGGGATGCGCGTGGCCGCCAGGCACCCGGAGCTCGTGCGCTCTAGGCCCGCGGCACGAGGCGGGACCTGTCACGGTGCTGGTCAGGCCAGTAGCTCAGCGATGCGCCGGACCTCGTCGGCGGAACGGCAGCTGAGCAGGAGCGTGGTCACGCCCGTCTCCTCCCACTGGGCGGCGCGCTCCTTCACGTAGCCCACGTCGCCGACGATGTGCATGTCCTCGACCAGGTCGTCGGGGATGAGCGCGGTGGCCTGGTCGCGCTTGCCGGCGAGGAAGAGCTCCTGGACCTCGTCGGTGATGGCCGCGTAACCCATCCGGTCGAAGACGTTCTTGTGGAAGTTCTGCTCCTTGGCCCCCATGCCGCCCATGTAGAGCGCGATCGACGGTTTGAGCGCGTCGAGGACCGACTGCCGCTCCTCGTCGCTGGTGGTGATCTGCAGGTGGCAGGTCGCGGCGATCTCGAAGTCGTCGCGCGTTCGGCGCGCACCCTCGCGGGCGAAGCCCTCTTCCAGCCACGGCTGGTACATCCCGGAGGTCTTGGGGGTGTAGAAGATCGGGATCCACCCGTCGGCGATCTCAGCGGTCTGCGCCACGTTCCTGGGCCCCTCCGCGCCAAGCCAGATCGGGATGTCGGTACGCAGCGGGTGCACGATCGACTTCAGCGGCTTGCCCAGTCCCACAGCGCCTTTCCCGGCGTACGGCAACGGGTAGTGCGGTCCGTCGTTGGTGACCGGAGCCTCGCGGGCCAGCACCTTGCGGACGATCTCGACGACCTCGCGGGTGCGGGCCAGGGGCTTGGAGAACGGCTGGCCGTACCAGCCCTCGACGACCTGTGGTCCGCTCACGCCCATGCCGAGCACGACTCGGCCGCCGGTCAGGTGGTCCAGCGTCAGCGCGTGCATCGCGATCGAGGTCGGCGACCGGCCGGACATCTGCACGATCGAGGTCCCCAGACGCACCCGGCTGGTCTCCTTACCCCACCACGCGAGCGGTGTGAATGCGTCGGAACCCCAGGCCTCGGCGGTGAAGATCGCGTCGAAGCCGACCTCTTCGGCGGCGGCGACGAGCTCGCCGACGCCGGTCGGTGGCTGTGCTCCCCAGTAGCCCAGCTGCAGTCCAAGCTTCATGCGTCTCCTCGACCTCGGTGTTGAGCCTGTCGAAACCCTTCTTGCCCCCAAGACAGGCCGTGTTGCACTTTCGAACCATGACCAGTGCCCCAGCATCTCGCACCTTGCACGCCCCATGAAGGTCGAGTTCGACTACACGCGTTCGCTGGGTCCGGTCCTCTCGCAGTTCATGATCGGCCAACGCCGACGCCAGGGGACGGGCAGCGTCCTGTCTGACGGCACAGTCGTCGTGCCTCCGCCGGAGTACGACCCGATCACCTACAAGGCGGTCACCGAGATCGTCGCAGTCGGTGCCGAGGGCGTCGTACGCACCTGGTCGTGGGTCCCCGAGCCAGCCATGGACGATCCGCTCGACAAACCCTTCGCCGTCGCGCTGGTGCCGCTCGACGGCGCCGACGCTCCCTGCTGCACGCGGTCGACGTGGACTCCGCCTCCAACATGGAGACCGGCCAGCGGGTCAAGGTGCGCTGGGCCGAGGAGACGGTAGGTGCGATCGCCGACATCGCTGGCGCTCGCTACGCGGCCTCGCCCGAAGGGTCGAAGTTCTTCCGGGGCTCGCGGAAGGCCGGATCCTCGGCCAGCGGTGCCCCACGTGCCAGATGTTCTACGTCCCGCAGCGCGGCGCGACGGCCCTGGGCGGAGATCTGCCGGTCAACATGAGCGGCGGCGTCCTCTCCTCCAACCCGATCGGCGCGAGCGGCATGCTGCGCTTCACCGCGGCCGCACTGCAGGCGAGGGGCGAGGCTGGCGAGCACCAGGTCGAAGGCGCCAAGCGGGCGCTCGGACACGCCTACGGCGGTGGCTCGCAGTTCTTCTCCATGGGTCGTGGGCTCTGAGACGCCGGCCGAGCGTCATACGAGCAGGTCGTAGGTGAGCCAGTCGGTCCGATCGGCCATGTCGTCGTAGAGCCGCTGCGCCGTGACATTGTCCGGTGCGGTCACCCATCTGACCTTGGCGCACCCGTGTTGCCCTGCCAGCTCAGCGAGCCGGTTGATCAGGGCCCGGCCCACGCAGCGGCCACGGACGACCGGCAACGTGTAGAGGTCGTCGAGGAACAGGCCACAGCTGCCCTCCGACGGCCGGACGTAGAAGCGGTGGTGGGCGAACCCGACGACCTCCTGGTCGACGAGGGCCACCAGTGCGTTCAACTCATGGGCCCGGTCGTTGAGCCACCCCCAGACGCGGTCCACGACCTGCGGTTCCTCCTCGAGATCATAGAACTCTCGGTAGGCGGCGAACAGCGGTGCCCAAGCCTCACGGTCGGCGGGCTCGACAGGTCGTACGACGACAGCAGACATGTGCGTCATGATGTCGCGCTCAAACCGATCGGGGACAGTTCCCCTCCTCCTACGACCGATGGGTGGCGAGTTGGGCCGAGGGCATGGGGCGAAAAAAACTCCAGCTACGAGATCCCGGTCCGCTCGACCTTGCCAGGCAGAATCCCTTGTCAATGACTCAGAACAGTTACATGATTACTTCATTACAACATTTCTGGAGGGGACATCATGTCGAGCAGAAACACGAACGAGATCGCCGGGTGGCTGCAAGGTCGGCTTCCGGACGCCTGGTTCACCGGGCCTGCCGAGGTGACGATCGACCGCGAGGAGATCCTGGTGCTCGGGACGCTCGCCGCCCCGGAGGGTATCGAGGGCGAGCCGGACGGGCCCGAGATCACCGAGGCCGCACACGGACGGATCTCCCGCTTCCGCGAGGAGACCCGCGACGAGCGGATCGCGATCGCCCGCGAGGCCGAACACCGGTTCGGCCGCAAGATCGCCTGGGGAGCCGAGTGCGGCCCGGTGCGTGGTGTGTTCACGAACCTGGCTGTGCCGGTGATGACACGGCTTCGCCAGTCGGAACGGATCGTGCTGGACACCCTGGTCGAGGCCGGGGTCGCGCGCAGTCGCGCGGACGCGCTGGCCTGGAGCGTACGACTGGTCGGCGAGCACACCGAGGACTGGCTCGAGCAGCTGCGCGAGGCGATGACCAGCGTGCAGAAGCTGCGTGAGGAAGGGCCGACCGCCTAAGCCAACAGGGCCCTCATCGCCTGCCGCGCATCGTCGAGCGCCCCGCGTGAGCCGCCGGCGGTGAGCTGCACGATGGCACCCTCGTGGACCAGCGCGAGCTGCCTCCCGAGCGTGTCCGGCGACGGGGTCCCGGCTTCGGTGAGCAGAGCTGCGTACAGCTGGCGGATCCAGGCCTTCTCACTGCGCACGACACGGGTCGCACCTTCCGACTGCGTCGAGAGCTCGGCGTAGGCGTTGACGAACCCACACCCACGGGTGCCGGCTGCCAGCCAGGACTCGAGGGCGTCGATCACAGCCACCACACGGTCAGCGCCGGTGCTGGCTGATGACGCGAGATGTGCCTCGACGTGCTCCTGCCAGCGACGCGCGCGGGCCTCCAGGTAGGCCACCACCAGGCCGTCCTTCGAGCCGAAGCGGTCATAAATCGTCTTCTTGGTGGTCCCCGCCTCCTCCGCCACGAGGTCCATCCCCACGCTGTTGATGCCGCGGTCGTAGTACAGCTCGCTGGCGGCGTCCAGGATCCGCCGGGCGGCCGGGGTCATCCGAAGCTCGCTGGTCACGGTCTACCTCCCCAAGTGAGCTGCAAGTATACCGACCGGTGTGGTTACCTGTAGTCATGACCGCTCCCCGTTTCCTGCGCGAGCACTCAGGCGTCCTCTCCTCGGTGGCCCTGGTGGTGACCTGGAGCTCGGGGTTCGTCGGCGCCGAGCTCAGCAGCCGGGCCGGGGCGGTCCCGTTGACGCTCCTCGGCTGGCGGTTCACCCTGCTCGCCGTGCTCCTCGTGCTCGTCGCGCGTCTGCGGCGTACGCCGTGGCCGACGTGGCGGGCCTGGCGTCGCCAGATCGTGCTCGGGGTGCTGTGCCAGGCGGCGTACCTCTTGCTCGTCTTCGAGGGCGTCACGCACGGCGTCCCGGGAGGGACGGCGGCCCTGATCGCGGCGCTGCAACCTCTTCTGGTCGCCACCCTGGCCGGCTCCCTCCTCGGTGAGCACAGCTCCCCGAGGATGTGGCTGGGCATGTTCGTGGGCCTGGTGGGAGTGGCGGTCGTCGTCTCGGGCGACCTCGGCGTGACCCACGCGCCACTGTGGGCCTATCTGCTGCCCAGCGCGGGGATGTTCTGCCTGGCCAGCGGGACCGTCCTCGAGCGCCGCCTCCGGCCGGCCGAGAGCCTGCTCGAGACGATCATGATGCAGTCCGTGGTGACCGCCGTCGTGCTGATGGCGCTGGCGCTCGCGTTCGGCCAGGCGGCACCTCCGGCGTCACCGGAGTTCTGGCGGGCGGTCGCCTGGCTGATCGTGCTGGCCAGCCTCGGCGGCTACGTGATGTACGTCTTCGTCGCCCGAACGCAGGGCGCGACCGTGGTCAGCACGCTGCTTTTCCTGACTCCGCCGACCACGATGTTCTGGGTCTACCTGATGTTCGATGAGCGCATCACGGTCGCCGGGCTCACGGGCCTGGCAGTCAGCGGGGTAGGGGTCTGGCTGACGCTCGGCGGGCGCCGCGCCAAGGAGCGCACCGCCCAACCCGCTGGGATCGCGGTCAGGCGTACTTGACCGGGAGGTGCTTGATGCCGTTGATCCAGCCGTGCCGCAGCCGGCTCGGCTCACCGGTCTGCACGATGTCGGCATCCGGTCCGCGATGGCGCTGAACATCACCTCGCCCTCGAGGCTGGCGAGGTTTGGCGCCGATGCAGTAGTGCGCGCCGTGGCCACCGAAGGCCGGGTGCGGGTTGGGGTTCAGCATGATCACGAAGTAGCCGAACTGGTCCTCGCCCAGCTTCTCGCCGTCCATGTTGGCGTGGACCAGCTTGGTGATGATGTCGTCCTTCGGGTTCTTGAGACGGTCGTGGGCCATCTCCATCGCGTAGCCGAGGATCTCGGCAGCGGCCACGTCCGGCGCTCCGCCGTATTCCGAGTCGTCCGAGGCGAGCATCTGGTTGGACCAGTCGAACAGCTTGCGCCGGTCCTCCCGGGGTACGGCGAGCAGGTCGGCGATCGCCTGCAGCGCTCGTCGGATCCGATCCGTACTACCACCTCGACGGACCGATCGACGCGACGCCACCCGGCACTGATCTCGATGTGCGCCGGTGGCGCCATGGCCACCGGGACGGTCATCGAGAGGATCTAGCCAACTCTAGGCAGGACCAGGGACGACGCCGATCTGCTGCAGGAAGCCCAGCGTGTCCCACACCTCCCAGGACTCGGCGATCTTGTTCCCCGTGACCTTGTGGATGCTGATCGCGTCCACGCTGACTGCGTTCCCCGTGGGTGGGATGCCGTTCACCTCGCCGACATGCGTGCCGCTCCCGGTCCAGCGCACCACGACGCGGTCACCGGCAGAGAAGATCTCCTCGATCTCCCAGTGCCCGTCGACACCCTCCTGGTAGACCGAGACCGTGTCGGCCATTCCCTGGGGTCCGCGTTCGGACTGAATCTGCGGGTCGTGCAGGACGTGGTCCTCGGTGAAGAGATCCGGAGCCAGCTCGTTCTTTCGCGCGTTGTTCATCTCTTCAAAGAAGCGCCGTACGACCGCTTCTTCGGATGCACCCATGAGAAACCTCCCTAGCCAAGTGCCCCGCAGGAGGCGCCCCGCGGCGCGCGAGGATTTTACCGCTCGCTGCATCGCAACGACAGGGCCTCAGCCCCGAACTGTCTGGACCGGTCAGGATCCTCGCGAGCACCAGGCGGCCGACTGCCTGCGGCGTACGACGGGGCTGCTGGCTGATCAGGTGACCTCCGGCAGCCCCGTGACGTCGGCGAGCACTTGCAGCTGATGCTCGAACAGCTCGTCCGCGGCAGCGAAGATGTCGGGGCCGTACTGCCCGAAGACCTCGAAGCTGACACACCCGAACAGCGCGGCCCAGCTCAGCACGCCCCGCAGCGCCAGGTCGTCGGTGGCGCTGGTCGGGAACTCCTTCCGGATCCTCTTCACATCGGCCGCGAGTGCACGCGGCACCCGTGGCCCGGCCGGCTCGGGAGCGCGTACGACGCCGGCAGCGTGGGCGTCCTCCCACACCTGGACCAGCGCGCCGATCACCCGTGTTCCCGGACCGGTGGTGCGCGCGGCGGGCGCCTGGTAACCGGGCACCGGGCTGCCGAAGAGCAACGCGTAGGTCGCCGGCTCGCCCAGGGCCCACTGACGCACGGCACGCCCGATGGTCAGGAAGCGACCGCGGTAGTCGTCGGTCGCCACCTCGCTCACTGCTGCGTCCACAGTGTCGCCGAGCTCGTCGTACCCGTCCACGACGAGTAGCGTCAGCAGGTCGTCGCGGCTGCGCACGTATCGGTAGATCGCCGACGAGACGACCCCGAGGTCACGCGCGACCGCGCGCACCGACAGGGCCGCTGCTCCCTTCGTGGCCAGGTGCCGCCGACCGATGCGGGTGATGTCCTCCATGGTCTGGACACGGGCACGTTCACGCGGGGTTCCTTGGGGTTCCGGCATAGGATCATCATGGCAGAAACGTGAGCATGCAGCGCAAAAGAGAGCCCTGCTCTTGACACCACCTTGCGCAGGGCCGCAGAATGCTCCCGAGAGCAGTGCTCTCACCTACCGACTCCCCGAAAGGCACGTTTATGTCTCAACCTCCCGAGCACGAGCTCCACGTCGTCACCGGCGCCGGGCCCGTCGGTTCCGCGATCGCCCTCCAGCTCGCCGACCAGGGCCACCCGGTCCGCATCCTCACCCGCTCCGGCAGCGGCCCCGAACATCCGCTGGTCGAACGACGCAGCGTCGATGTCTCCCACGTCGACGCACTCGCGGAGCACTTCGACGGTGCCGCGGCAGTGCACCACTGCATCCACGGTTCGGCCTACAGGGCCAAGGCCTGGCGGGCTGAACTCCCCGCCGCCGAGCAGGCGGTACTGACGGCCGCCGGAGCCGCGGGCGCCGTCGTGGTGTTCCCCGAGAGCCTCTACTCCTACGGCCCGGTCGACGGACCGATGACCGAGGACCTCCCCCGGAGGGCCACCCGAGGAAAGCTCGGCGTCCGGGCGGACCTGCTCCGCGCAAGGGCGGAGTCCTCGACACCAACTGTCAGCGTGGCAGCCTCCGACTTCTACGGACCGCGCGTGCGGATGTCGCACGCCGGCGAGCGACTCGTTCCGGCGCTGATGGCCGGGAAGCGGGTGGCGATGGTCGGCAGCCTCGACCAGCCGCACTCGTTCACCTACGTCCCCGACCTTGCGCGGGCGATGGTCATCTCGGCGCAGACCCCCTCGGTGTGGGGACAGGTGCTGCACGCCCCGACCGGCCCCGCGCCCACCCAACGCGAGCTCGCCCAGGCGCTCACACGCGCGGCCGGCGTCTCCGGGCCACGACTGTCCGCCCTGCCTGCCTGGGCGTTGAAAGTGGCCGGCCTGGTCTCGGTGGATGCCCGCGAGCTTGCCGAGACGTCGTACATGTTCACGCGGCCGTTCGTGCTGGACTCGACGCACAGCGAGGCGCTGCTCGGCCTGGCACCGACGCCCCTGGACATCGCGGCCAAGGAGACCGTCGCCTGGTGGCGCACGCGGGAGGCGTAGTCGGCTGAACGGGATCAGCCGGCGAGTTCGCGGAGCAGTGCGACCACCGCATCCGGGTTGCTCAGGTGCGGGTCATGGGTTGCCTCGATCTCGCGATAGTCCCAGCCGGCGTCCCGTGCACGCTGGGCCATGGCCGTGATCGGGTCATCCGCACCCTGACCGAGATTCGACCCGGTGCTTCGAACGAACGTCGTTGCCACGGTCGTCGGCACCACGTCGCTCGGCTCAAGGAAGGTGAGCACGGGTTGTGGCTGCAGGCGCGCTACATAGCGCCTTCTGAGGTCCTCGGGGGCGCTGCCCACCGGCGGGAGAATGCTGGCCGGGACGGGCACCAGATGAGCAGGGCCGTCTGATCGCAGGCCGGCCCGGAGCTCGTCCGCGAACTGGCGGGGAAGGAGATCGGCGGCGGCCTCCCCGTCCCGTGGTACCAGTGCGTCGAGGTAGACGATCCGCGCGAGCCGGTTCGCGATCCGGGCCGCCGCGGCAGTGACAGGCACCCCCGCATAGCTCGCGGCGCACAGGACGACGTCCTCGAGGTCCTCCATCTCGAGCACGGCGACGACGTCGGCCACGTGTGTGCCGAGGCCCACTGTCGCTGGGTCGAGATGCGCGCGATCGCCGAGCCCGGACAGGGTCGGGGTGAACACGCGAAGGCCGTCGGTGCGGAGCCGATCTGCGACTGGTGTCCACTCCCAGCCTCCGCCGAAGGCACCGTGCACGACGACAACCGGGTGCATGTCAGCCGCGGTCCTGTTCGAGTCCATGCGGACCATTGTGTTCCGAGTTCTGTGTGCCAGGGTCGGCGAAAACCTCGGGCGGTGGTCTAGCGGTCTCGCGCCCACGCCCTTCACCTTTCGGCCGGTTCCGACTACTTTCACCTCCTTGCGACATCGCGCACGAGCACTGTCCGTCGGACGGCGCCACGCGCTCAGCTGGAAATCACTGGCTGGAAATCTCTTGGGAGTAAACATGCAGGCTCGGCGTGCACTAGCAGTTCTCGGGACGGTCGCTCTCACCACGGCGGTGGCGCCGAGCGTTGCCCAGGCAGCGGAAACCGCAACTCCGACGATCAGCCACTTGGGCTACGTGGCCAAGTACTCGGTGTCACGGCACACCGCGAAGGTCAACGTCGACTACAAGTGCACCAACAAGACGGGCCAGGTCCACTACATCGGGCTGACCGAGACCCAATCCGGCCGCGCGTACTACATCAGGGGCTGGAGGAACGACGCTGGAGGAGTGAGGCCGGCCAAATGCACAGGCGCCACCGTTCACGAGACCGTCACCCTGCTCAAGGGGCTCAACAACGACGGCGCTCCACGAGCCAGGACGGGCGCCGGCACCCTCGAGGTCGGCCTGCTCCCCAAGTCGACCGCGGAACGGGGCGGCTGGAACGTGTCAACTGGGGCGGAAGTGTTCAAGAAGCGGCAAGTCCGGGTCGACTTCGTCAAGTAGTCGGGCTTGCCGGGCCTGGCGCTGCGTCGGCGGTTGCGTCAGAGCCTGCGCTGGAAGTCCACCTCACGTCCGACGACGCGGTAGCCGAGCCGTTCGTTGACCGCGATCATGTGGGCGTTGGACTCGGCGTTCCAGGTCTCGATCGAGACGACCTGCGGCTCCTTCTCGGCCAGCCAGCGCATCATGTCGGCCTTGAGAAGCAACCCGAGCCGGTGGCCGCGGTGTTCGAGCAGCACCGAGGTGTCGTGCTGCTCGGCGAGCCGCGGGGACTCGGTGTCGACAGCGACCACCGTGTGCCCAGCGGGCTCCCCGGTCACCTTGTGTCGGGCGATCACCCGGTAGAGCCGGTGCCCCGACCCGATGGTCGCGTTCTCGTAGTCCTGGATGCGGGCCACCGGGAACACCTCGTCTTCGATGTCCAGGTCATCGAGCGGGGCGTCGTTGATGGCGGCCGTCAGGTGGGAGATCGCCGGCAACAGCTCACGCGGGGCTCGGCCCGCGATCCGCATCAACTCGTAGTCGCCGGCAGGTGCTGCGGCTTCGGCGTACGCCGCCTCGACAAGTCCCTTCGGAAGCTCCTGTGGAGCTACGACGCGGTACGACTCCCGGGACGCCGTGTGGAATCCGTGACTCCGGGCGAAGGACTCCGCCTCAGGCGTTTCCCAGCCGCCGCCACCCAGCTTGGTCCGGCCCAGCTGCCGCACCTGCTCCTCGATGCGGGCCAGGAACTCCGAGCCGTGGCCGCGACGACGGTGGTCCGGATCGACGACCAGGCTGATCCACGCCAGATCGCGGTTGTCCCACTCACCGAGCTCGACCTCCGCGACAGCCACCGGCCTGCCGTCACGCACGGCGAGCCAGTGCCGCACCGGGCTGGCGTCCCATCCGTGGCGCACCTGCATCGTCCGCCGGAACGGCGTGAGCTGCGACAGGTTGGGGCTGTCGACGGCACGCGCTGCGTTGAGGATAAGACGTCCAGCCTCCACCGCGTCCGCGTCGCCTGCGTCATACTCCTCGACGCCGAGGTCGCCTTGCACCTGCATGGACTCAGCGTGAACCCGAGCGGCGGGACTGTCGAACGATTTTCTCGACCCCAGGTCCCCGAAGCCATCCCCGTCACCACGTCCTAGGCTCGAGGGCGGTGTCCACGACCGAAGGAGAGTCATGACCGATAACACCTCCAGCGCCACCGCCGATATCGGCCTGACCGGGCTCGCGGTGATGGGCCGCAACCTCGCCCGCAACATGGCGAGGCACGGTCACACCGTCGCGGTGCACAACCGCACCACGGAGCGGATGACCGCGCTCCTCGAGGAGCATGGGGACGACGGCAGCTTCGTCGGCTCGGAGTCGATGGAGGACTTCGTGGCCAGCATCAGGAAGCCGCGCGCCATCGTCGTCATGGTGAAGGCCGGTGCGGCCACCGACGCCGTGGTCGACGAGCTGGTCCCCCTGCTCGATGAGGGCGATATCGTCGTGGATGCCGGCAACGCGCACTTCGAGGACACCCTGCGACGTCAGCACGCACTCGAGGAGCAGGGCCTGCACTTCGTCGGCATGGGTGTCTCCGGTGGAGAGGTGGGCGCCCTCAACGGCCCCTCGATCATGGTCGGTGGCTCCGATCACGCCTACGCGCGTCTCGCACCGATCGTCGAGGACATCGCGGCCCAGGTCGACGGAACACCCTGCGCCACGCACGTCGGGCCTGACGGTGCGGGACACTTCGTGAAGATGGTCCACAACGGCATCGAGTACGCCGATATGCAGCTCATCGCCGAGGCCTACGACATCTTGCGCAACGTGCTCGGCAAGGAGCCTGCGGAGATCGCGGGCATCTTCCGCAAGTGGAACCAGGGCGACCTCGACTCGTTCCTGATCGAGCTCACGGCAGTGGTGCTCGAGCACACCGACGCCGGCGGCGAGCCGTTCGTCGACGTGGTCGCCGATGCCGCCGAGCAGAAGGGCACCGGTCGCTGGACAGTGCAGAGCGCACTGGACCTCGGCGTACCGGTCACGGGCATCGCCGAGGCGACCTTCGCCCGGAGCGTCTCGGGACACACCGAGCAGCGTGAGGCTGCCCGCAAGGTCTTCGCCGTCACCAGTGACACCCTCGAGGTGGGCACTCTGTCGAAGGGGTCGAAGGGGAAGGG
>Ga0209587_1001092_pt1 | contig 12995 bp, 14 predicted proteins | sample NGEPerD_2_FD_184512 | JGI IMG/M metagenome (GOLD analysis project Ga0209587, IMG submission 184512) | Arctic peat soil microbial communities from the Barrow Environmental Observatory site, Barrow, Alaska, USA - NGEE PermafrostL1-D... | ecosystem: Environmental > Terrestrial > Soil > Wetlands >... | reverse complement strand
GCAACGTATCTACTATTTTTTTCTTTCTAAAAATTTCATCTCCCAGTACTTTTTCTAACAATGGAATATCATGAGCAATTATATTGTGACCACATATATACTCAGCCTGATTAATCCATTTTTCAATTTTTGCAAGCTGGCTTTCGTGTAATTCTTGTCCATTGAATAGTGCTCCAACATCCTTTATCTTTCCATTTTTATTGGTCTCAATGTCTATATATAGGATTTTGTCTATCATAAATTTCGAGCGATGGCAAAAAATGGCTCTTTTGGTTTTTTCAGCGTTTGTCTATGTGTTGGCAAAAACTGTGCACTCTTAAATGCCATTTTCTGCGCCTTGTTACTTACCGATTACAATGGACCTTACATCTGAATTATTCAGATATAAAACACATACATTCGATAGCAGAAAAGGGTAAGAGAATAAGAAATGAGGAACTGCAATATAACAAAAATACCAAAGCTATTCCTACGGCTTTACGTAAGATAATTACGAAGCCATTGACGGGGTATATTGTTGCGAGAATGCAAACACGTCATGAATTGCTATCATTCCTTCATATTTATGCAGTTCAATCAGTTCGTTATAGCCTTCAACGAAAAAAAAGGGGAAGGCTACAAGCCATTATTGGCAAAAGTATTTTGTCCATAATGTTTAGAGTTTATTTTTCAAATCCTGTCTTCCAACAATTGCCATTATTTCAACGACGTTATCATTTATCTTATAGTAAATACTGTCAGAGCCGCACACACATCTACGATAACCTTCTTTTATGAAATCCACCGATTCGAATGAATAAGGGCTTTGTGCTATAATGTCAAAATATTCAAAGAAAGAATCGAAATATTTGTCGGCTTGTGCCATTCCGAATTTTTTGACCCCGTAGCGGTGAATACGTATCAAATCGTCTTTAGCAACATTACTAAGTTTGTATTTAGTCATTAATCTAAGACTTGGATTGTGCTAAAATTTGCTCCTTGCTATCATTGGTAAACCCACTATCTTCTGCTTTTTCTAACTTAGCTTTAATCCAGTCAATTTCGATTTGCTGATTTCTTGCTTGTCTTATCAAGTCGTTCACAAGCTCACTTTTACTAGAATATTCTTGATTGTCAACTTGTGTTTTTAACCATTCATTATTTGGTTGTGTAAATGAAATGCTCTGTCTTGCCATAATGATATATTTTATGTTGGTGCTAATTTACACCAAAATCGAATCATTCGCAAGTTTTTTTTATAATGAATGAAAACGTCTCGGCTCGGATGGAAACTGTGGGGCAGTCACGCAACGGCCTTTCCGACCAGCGATCAGCAAAATCTTTTGGTTTTGTTTTTTCTTTTTTTGGCCAAAGCAAAATCCAAAAGATTTTGCGGTGTTCGTTGGCAAGCCCAGACCTTCAGTTTAAGTGCTTACGCCCGCACTGTATATAATCACTGTTGTGCGGTCGTTTTTTTTTCATTTACATATCAAAGTCAAAGAAATAAGCTTTATTACCCTCCTTGTCATACCAATAATACTTGAAGTATTGATTTCCGTCTGTCCAACTGTATTTCTCTAAATTTTCAATTCTTTTCTTATCCCACCATTCAAAGTCGTGCTGCATTCCAAATCCATTAGGGAAGGCTACATTAAGAGCTATTAAATAAGCCTTTTAATCATTTTAAAATATTTGAAAGGGATGTATTTCAGTGGTAGATCAATCCAAGTAGGTGTGGTTACCACCGCTCTTTTATTACTAAAGGCCAAAAAGCTTTCTTTGCCGTGGTAATTTCCCATGCCACTATTTCCTACGCCTCCAAAAGGTAAATTATGGTTGGTAATATGCATTAGGGTATCATTCACACAGGCGCCGCCCGATGAGGTTTTTTCTAACACATGCTTTGCGTTCTTGTTTTTACCAAAGTAGTACAATGCCAATGGCTTTTCATTTGTATTGATATAGGTAATAGTTTCATCGATATGATCAAACGCCATTACCGGTAAAATGGGACCGAATATTTCGTCTTGCATCACTAAAAAATCAGGATCGACATTGTCGATAATGGTAGGTGCCATAAATTTTTCTTTGGCATCAATTTCACCACCTGTATGGATGTCCCCCTGCTTTAGTAAAGTTTCTAACCGCTCCATGGCGTGCTCATTGACGATGCGCGGGTAAAAACGACTTTCTTTACTGTTTTCGCCATACATCTCTTTAATTTGTAGGGCTATTTTATCCAATAACTCATCTTTAATTGATTTGTGGGCAAAAAGATAATCCGGTGCTATACAGGTTTGTCCTGCATTGATGAGTTTGCCCCATGCGATGCGCTTGGCTGCTATATCAATATTCGCATCTTCATCAACAATACACGGACTTTTTCCTCCCAACTCTAAAATTACGGGTGTTAAGTTTTCCGCAGCCGCTTTCATGACCACTTTTCCAACCGTAGGACTCCCTGTAAAGAAAATAATATCGAAATTTTGCTTAAATAGGATGGTATTGGTTTCCCTTCCCCCTTGTACCATACAGATATATTCGGATGCGAAATTCTCAGCAATCATATCTTCCATAACTTTCGCAGTGCTCGGTGCATCGGGCGATGGTTTTAACACACAACAACAGCCCGAGGAAATAGCGCCAACTAACGGATTCATAACCAATTGAAAAGGATAGTTCCACGGAGCTACGATCAAGGCTACCCCCAGGGGTTCATATCGTATTTTACTTGATGACGGTAACACGTGCAAGGGGGTGGATACCCTTTTCGGTTTGGCCCAATTTTTCAAATGTTTTATATGATTATCGATTTCGCCGGTTACAATACTAATTTCAGTTAGATAGGCCTCTTCGGGCGATTTGTGCAGATCATCCCACAAGGCTTCCTCGATTTTAGCCTGATACTTGACAATAGCTTGTTTCAGCTTTCGAAGCTGTTGTACTCTAAAATGGATATCCTTGGTTTGATTCGTTGCGAAAAAAGCTTTTTGATCCTCGATATATTTGACAACAATATGTTCGGCTGTTTCTGTCATAGCAGTTTATTTTAGGAAATACCTATTTTTTACGGCCCGTGAAATGTTCCATGGTTTTATAAATGCCCAATACCTTGCCCGTAAACCAGTCGAAGGTGTCGATTGACATAATGGCTTGCCCAAATCGGGTAAGTCTATAGATGTACCCCGGAATGGTCAGCATTTTTTTATTTTTCTCAATGGCCTTTACAATGGTTAGCGCTGCAGCCTCGGGGTCGAGAATCGGTATTTTTGATTTGACCCCATCAAACATTCCTGTATTGATATAATAAGGCATTATAGTCGTCACGTTTACCTTCTTCTTCAACTGTTTCATTTCAATGCGTAAGGTATCGGACCAACCGATCATCGACCACTTACTTGCTGCATAAACCGACATTTTTGGGTTTGAAATAAGACCTCCGGAAGAAGCGATATTACAAATATGCCCTGAATTCTGATCGATCATATCGTTTATGAAGGTTCTGGTTACATACATGGGCGCATTGGCATTAATCGCCATGGTTTTTGTAATATCTGTAGTCGAGTGGTCGTGAAAATATTTTCCTACCACTATGCCTGCATTGTTTATTAGCACATCGACTATTCCTATCTCTTGTTTTACTTTTATCGCGGTTTCCTGTATTTGTTGGATGTCGGAAACATCTACTTTAAACCCAAAAAGCTCCCCTTTTTTGGATAATTCGGACATTGCTTCATCAATTTTTGACTGATCAATATCCCAGACAATCACTTTAGCTTGTCGTTCTAGCAGTAAACGCGTCATGATTTTACCGATTCCGGATGCTCCGCCTGTTATGAGTATTGTTTTGCCTGCGAGTTGTTTCATTTCTTTATAATTTAAATCTCATCTATTATTTCAGATGTAAAATTAAAAGGATGAAATAAATTTTTGACCTAACAAAGGTAAGCCTAGATGCCTGACCGAATCCTAAGAAAATCTGTAGCCATTCTTAAAGTACGGTATAGTTTCAAATGCTGTAAAGAGCGATTCGAAAGATGAGTTACGAACCGCCGTATACGAGACCCGTTCGTACGGTGGTGTGAGGGTGCACTCCGTCTTTTGATGGAGGGGCCATCCACTCGATTAGCGGCTGACTCTTATAAAATATACTTATTCATTTCATATTTATTGAGGTCATTTATAGTAGTTAAGTAGGTTCTAAATTGTGCATTGGCAACCAGATTATTGAATTGATCAAACTCAATATTCCCCAGTTGATTATCATTCTCGAGTTTGGAAATTAAGCTTATAGTCAAACCACTTCTAGTCATAGAGATTTTCTTAAGGTCAGTAGTACCATAAATGAATTCATTATACTCCTCACTACTGATCAGTTGGTAGTCATAAAGCATAACAACAAATCTATTTAATTTAAAACTTATAAAGTCATCTTCCATTTTAAGTTTGACTATTGTGATATTCACAATTTGTTCATTTGACTTTGTAGCCAAATTAATATATTCTCCGAAGGTACTTTCATCAGATATATCATATGTTGTTTCACCGTATGATTTCCCTACATAAAGCATTCTTCTTTGCGGATTGTCATCATTAGATATTTTGCTGAAGTATTTTGAATGTGAAATAACCCTTTCGTTAAACGACAATTTTCTTAAATTAAAAATGTAGTGGTCGTAATAATTTCTTGCCTTTTCATTAGTAAGTCTTCCAAATTCAAAATCTATAACATTCTTATCCTTTATAAATAATTCATATACCTTATCTACAGTTCTTAGCTCATTCCATCCTTCATAATTAGCATTTTGGATTTTGCTTATTGCATCTATGAATGAGATAATAAATTCTTCAATATTCGTATAGTACAAGTTTATTCCTGATTCAATTAGATATTTTTTTATTCGTTCTTTTTCAGAATCGGGATTCTCGAGTAGTAGTGATTCGTTTTCTAAAATTTCTTTCACTTTGGTCGTCTGATCTTCAGTAAGATTTGATCCATCGAATGCATCTAAAGTTGGATTTTCTACTTTGTCAATAAATACTCTGCTTCTAAGTATCTCAATACTAGGGTTGTGTTCCTTTGAGTAGTTTCTTCGTAATTATTCACCCATTACGGGCATAAAAGGTTTTTCAAGAAACGCATTTCTGATGTTCTCCAGTACTTTCTGGTTGTTTTTCTTTAGGGTGGAGATGTATCCCCTTATGGAGGTAAAATAGCCGGCGTGGGTTTCCGACCTAAAACACCCGGATACTTTTTGCTTGACTTTTATCATCCGCAGGTCCCTTTCTGCTTGGTTGTTGTCAAAGGGCACTTCGGGCTGTTTTATGAATTTAAGAAATAGGTACTTGTGTTTTTCCAGGGCATGGGCAAGCCGTTGCTCATCGGTTTTTTTGAACTTATTGTCATGATTTTTAATAACAGGCCTTATCAAGGAGGTGTATTTATTGAACACCCTTGTATAGTAGGACTTCTTCAGGTTTGCGTCCCTTCCTTTTTTCGCTTTGGCACGTACCAACAGCTTTCCGATCTCTTTTGTCCAAGGGGCTTCGAAGGCTTCCTCGACATATGCCAGGTTCCTTAATATATGGGCGTTGCAAAGGCTGTGCCCGCATTTGTAGCTAAAATAGCTGGCGAACCTGTCGTGTACCAGTAGGCCCTTGTATTTTTCCAGTAGCCCAATATCGTCCATGGCTTCTTTGCCCCGTTTTGGGTGGTGTGCAAAAAAACTGACCGTTGAATTGCTCAGTACGTGCACCCAATGATTTTTGCCGTTCAAACGGACCCCCGTTTCATCGGCATGCAGCACAGGCCCTTTGAGCAGTTGCCGTTTTGCTTCTTCTTGATAGGGCAAGAGCAGTCCGAAGCACTGGCGCTGGAAATTGGACAGGCTACCGGTGGCAATGCGGTGCCCGGTAAGGTCTTCGATAAATTCACTACAGCGGGCATAAGGGAGCATCTGGTAATTTTGCAGATAGGTACAGAGCGCTTTTATATTGTTCCCGTACTGTGCCGGCTGTACAAGTCCTTCAGGAAAGTTGGCCTTGTTTTCCCTGCCGCAATGCCGACAGGTCTTTTTGACCCTTCGGTGCTCGGTCACGAACATCTTTATAGGGGGCAGATCAAAGACCTGGCGTGCATCGAACCCCTTGGTTTCCTCCGGCAAAGCGTGACCACAACAGTCGCATTGGGTAACATCGTGCAGGACTATCTCATCGGGCGTACCGGCCATTTCCAGTTTTTTCCCTTTGTGGCCCTTTTGTCCGCCGGGCTTGCGCTTGGACCTACCGCGCAGGCTCTTGGTCTTTCTAAAAGGGTCTTGGGACGGTGGGATGCTGCTGTTGCCACTGTTTTTTGGGTTCTCGTACTTTTCCAATTTGACCTCCAGTTCCAACACACGTAGTTTAAGCTCCTTGTTCTCCTCCCTGAGCAGCCTCACCTCTTCCAGTACCTGTATCAATAGTTGCTTGCCGTCCAAAACGAAAGTTTCCAACAAGATCGGGAGCAAACAGCTATCGGGCAAATTTATAGGGCAAAGGTTATTGCATAGTTTTCAACGGGGACAGGCAATAGCAGTGATTTTTTCGTTTGGGGCCTTCCAGCCATGACAAAGGGTGTTGATAACCTTAAGGAAACTGCTCATAAGTGCCTATATTCTAAAACGGGTGAATAATTACTATAGATTGATATTATAATTTGTCGGGGTGGCCTATGTTCAGACTACCGGTAAACAATTTATCGCCCCAGATGGGCAGCAGGGCGATGTAGAGGCCTAATTAGTCTGCTTTTTTTATGAAGTGGTCTAAATGATTGAAATATTTCCCGTTCGTCATTTCCCGTTCGGAATACCGTAAGGAACCTTGCAGGTAATATAGATGCTTGCGGAAACGAAATTGGGAGCCCAGCAGTTGCTGAGTTACTCTTTGCAACGGCTTCAGTAAAAGAAATGACCGAGCTAATAATTCGTTTAAACAGCAAATTTGCTAACTAACTGATTTTCGTCATTGTATGTTAGGCTTTCCGATTTTAACTTTGGAATATACTATTTATAAAGCTGGGCCATGAAAAAACGTATTTTGTTGCCAATCGATTTTTCAACGAACGCCCTCAATGCCATTCGATATGCGATAGACCTTTATAAGGCGGTCGATTGCGACTTCTATTTTTTAAACGTGTTTCATGCTGATGGCCCGTCCCCGAATGAAGGTAAGAGGGTTTCCGAAGTCGAGGAACACATTTATGAAGCCGCAAAACGAAAATCGGAGACACAGTTCAAAGGTTTGATCGATCAGTTGCAATTGTACCGTGATAACCCCAAGCATACCTACCATACCATTTTTAAAATCAGCTCCCTGTTGGTGGCAGTCAACGATATCATTACACAAAAGAATATCGACCTCTTGATTATGGGCACGAAATCCAGGCCAGTTTCAACAGCGGTTATCTATAGCACTAACGCAATGGATATGCTGGAAAAGGCGACCGCTTGCCCGATACTTGTCATACCCGAAAGTATGTGCTTTATACCACCTAGGGAAATTGTTTTTCCAACCGATTTTAAATCAAAATTTACACATAATGCCCTTGAATATCTTATTGAAATAAGCAAGGCCCACCATGCTTACATAACAATACTACACATACAGGATAGTGAAGAACTTGATCAAGAACAACAAAATAACAAAGATGTGCTGGAGGCTATTCTGAAGGATACGGTTTACAGATTTCATACCCGAAAGAATACAAAGGTACAACAGGGCATCAGAACCTTTGTCGCAAACCACGATAGTGATATGATTGCCTTTATCAACCGAAAGCATCTCTTTTTTGGTAGTACGCTTACCGATTCGCTGATCAAACATTTGGGCTACCACTCGCATATTCCCATACTGGTGCTCAAAAATTCTGCCAAATGACCGAATATAAAATAAACACATGAAAACCATCCTCTACGCCACCGATTATTCCAAAAATTCCGTAGTCGCATTGAAATATGCCCAAAACTTAAGTAATACCATGGATTTCCGTTTGGTGGTCACGCATGTTTTCGGTTACCGCATCGTTGCCGAAAGCGTAGTTCTCGATGAGCTTCCGGAGCTACGAAAAAATGCCTTGAAGGCAAATCGCGTCCGATTGGAAGAATTCTGTACGGAACATTTAGGCAAGGATCGGAAAAAGATGGACCTACAGATCGTACCCGCAGAGAATATGTCCATTGTTGACGGTATTATCGGTGTTGCCAACGAGTGGCACGCACAAATGATCGTGGTGGGTACAAAGGGCGAAAGCGCCTTGAAGGAAATCATTATGGGCAATACTACCAAACAATTGATCAAGAAAGCCCCTTGTCCGATTATGGCGATTCCTACAGATGCCAATTATAAACCCTTCAAGACCATCGTATATGCCACCGATCTTGAGGAAGAAGATGTGTACGCCATTTGCAAATTGACAGAACTGGCCAAGGCCTTTGATGCCAAAATAAAAGTGGTGCATATCATTACCGAGGATGAATATGAGGGAGAAGCACAGATGGAATGGTTCAAGGAAATGCTCGAGGCGAAGGTATCTTATGACAAGATGGAGTTCAAACTGTTCTTTTCCGGTGACATCTTCGAATCGCTGCGAATCTATCTTGACGATGTCAATGCCGATATGGTGGTTATGCTGGAGCGGGAGCATAAGGGCATCTTCAAAAAATGGTTCCGTCGCGATCTTGTCAAAAAAATGGAATCGTATGGCAGAGTTCCGCTCATGAGTTTTAGGGAAGGCAACCACCAGCTCTTTTATTTCAGTGCTGTACTATAGCTACGTTATCCTACCATAGGAAGTACCAACAAGGGCACTTCGGTTTGAAAGGCCATATTTCGAACTACAGGTTCGCGCAATAATTTTTGAAAGTATCCGTGTTTTGTCCTTAAAAGGGCCGCCATACCGATTTCGGGGTTTTCCCGTTCAAAATTGCGTAAGGTACCGGCAATCGTATCTTCCAGTGTGATTTCCTTGAACTTCGATTTTATGGGCTTTAAAAGGCCTTTGAGCAGTTCTTTGTTCTGTTTTTGGTCGTCGTTCAATTCTTTTTCGGTATGGATGTGTACTACGTTCAATTTGGAATTCCAAAGTTTGGCTAGTGTAATCAAAGGTGCAAGTTCGTGGTTTTTGAACGTATGCTTAAAATCGGTTGCGAAGACAATCTCCTCTGGCAAATCGTAGTCGTACCCGTCGGGCACGGTGACGACCGGACAGGCAACAAGATATTTAAGAACATCGGTGGTGTTGCCGCCTATGAATTTCTCACGGAGGGCCGAAGACCCTTTGGTGCCCATAAAAACATAATCCACACCTTTGTCGATGACCGTTCTGTTTACCAAGTTGATTACGGAATCGGTTTCCAAAATGGTTTCAAAACGGTGTTTCCGGTTGTTGTTGGCCTCTAAAGTTTGCGCCAGCTGTTTCAAATCTTCTTTGGCGGTCATTTTAGTGCCGGATGCCGAGGGTGCACTATAATAAGCATGCATCAGATATAAAATACATGCTTCCTTTTCAAAAAGGTAAAGTGCATAGTCGATGGCTTTTTGGGCATTATCGGAAAAATCGGTGGGCAATAGAATTTTTTTCATGTGTGTGCTGTTTTATCGAGTTGTGTTTTTTAGGATAGTTCGGGAAGAACCAAAAATGGAACCTTGCTGTGAAAGGCTACTTTCTTGACCACGGGTTCACGGATCAGTTTTTCCATAAAGGTATGTTCGTAGTGAACTAGCGATACCATGTCGGCATCTTGTTCTTTCGCAAACTGGCCGATGGCATCGACTACGCCGGTCTTGAATTCCACATCAAAAAAATCATGGGCTATCTCTTCAAGCCTTTCGGACAAAAGTTCCCTATTTGCGATTTGTATATCGTTCATCAGGAATTCCTGTCCGACTTGAAAGACCAGTATTTTGGTTGTCCAAAGGGAGGCAAGTTCGACCAAGGGCTTTAGTTCAAAACGTTCATAAGGCCTCATAAAATCCGTGGGGAAGACGATATTTTTTAGAGCTTTAAAATCATAATTTTCTGGAACCGCGATAACCGGGCGGTTACGTATGGCCTTGATCGCCTTTACCGTATTACTGCCCATAAAGACTTCTTTTGCGCCCGTTGCGCCTTGCGTTCCCATGATGATCATTTCGACATCCTTTTTTAGAACCATTTCGGTAATGGCCGATACCAGATCATCGGTTCGGGAAATTTTCTCGAAGGAGTGCTTGCTATTTTTATGGTTTTTTTTGAGGTAGTCGAGCATCTTGTCCAGTTCTTGATTTGAATAGGCTTCCATGGAGTCATAAATGAATCCCAGGCGTTGCTTGCCTTTGTTGCCCATCAGGTTGGCAAAATTGGGTTCATGGGCGTTGAGCAGATAGAAATGGCATGCAACGTCCGTATATAATTTTAAGGACGTGAAGAGGGCGTTCCAAGCGTTGTTCGAAAAATCGGTGGGAAGGAGTATTTTTTTCATAGCGCTCATTTTTTTTTGATTTCCGCCGTATCACGTACGACCAAAAAGGGAATATGTACATGAAACCCGATCTGATCGATATTTTGTTTAATGAGTATCCGATCAAAAAAGGAGTGTCCACGGTTCATCATAGTCAATAGGTCAATATGGTGCTCGTCTATATATTCCAAAATGGCATCAGGCATCGATTTACCTATCATCTCGATTTCGTTATGGGGAACACGTTGTAGTTCATCCTCCAAGACCGATCTGTTCGCTACCTGTTCTTCCGTCAGGTCGTATCCATCATTGATATGCAACAGGGTAATTTCCGCTTTGTGCATTATGGCCAGATCGATAATGGTCTGTACCTCTTCTTTCTTGTACTGCGGCCAATAATCCGTAGGGAAAAGCATATTTTTGACCCCGGTGAATCTGCAATTTTTGGGAACGGCCAACACGGGTACTTTCGCCTTACGGATAACGAATACGGTGCTCGAGCCTAGAAAGAGTTGTTCAGCACCCGTCGCTCCCTGTGTACCCATAACGACCATATCGATGTTCTTTCTTTTCGAAAACGCGTTGATTTCGTCCGTTAATGTGTTAAAGGCCGATACGGTCTTGTAGCTGTGTTTTTTGTTGGGAAATTGTTTCTTGACATCCTGAACTGTTTTTTCCAGGCCTTCCACCGAAACATCGACTTCATAATCGGGGATCGCACTGAATTCGGGGCCTCCTATCATATAATCCAACCGATAAAAGGAGGGCGTATAAGTATGCAGAAAATAAAATTTGCAGTTTTCATCCTTTAAAAATTGCATGGCATAGACCACGGCGTTCCAGGAATTGGGCGAAAAGTCGGTGGGAATCAATATGTTTTTCATGAGTTGGATTTTTTATTGTCATTCCCGTGCTTGTGCCGTCCCGAAACTTCGGGACTTCAGTAAACCTGCCTGCCGGCAGGGACGGGAATCATTTCTTCCTACCCCTCAAAGATAATTACCAAAAAATCCTTTTAATATGACGAAGGTCATTTGGGGCACAAGAAGAAATAACCAAATTTATATTTCACTTACAAACTATAGATTATGTCACTCAGTTTCAATCGGTACGCTACTTTTTCGATGCTACTGATTTAAATCATTTCGGAAAATCCGATGCTGATTTACTTTTATCCAAACTCAAAAAATAGAAAAATGAAACGCTTAAAAGATAAGGTCGCTATCATCACGGGAGGTGCGGGCGGCATAGGAAAAGCAACCGCAAAACTTTTTTTGGAAGAAGGCGCTAAAGTGGTTATTGTAGATCTGGACAAGGAGGTTTTGGAAAAGGCCAGCTATGAACTGGATCATGAGAACCTGTCGTTCTGTGTGGCGGATGTTTCCAAGGCCAAGGACGTGGAAAAGTATGTAATGGAGACCTTGGAAGTTCATGAAAAAATCGATATTTTCTTCAATAATGCAGGTATCGAGGGCAGGATACGGCCCATCGCCGAATACCCGGACGAGGTTTTTGATAAGGTCATCGCCGTAAACTTAAAAGGCGTCTGGCTCGGGTGCAAGCATGTTATTCCCAAAATGGTGGAGGGGGGAAGCGTTATTATTACTTCCTCCGTTGCAGGATTGAAAGGTTTCGAAGGATTGGGAGCCTATGTGGCCAGCAAACATGCCGCCGTAGGAATTATGCGGACTGCCGCTTTGGAGTTTGCCCCTAGAAAAATTCGTGTGAATACCGTACATCCCGCTCCTGTGAACAACCGTATGATGCGAAGTATTGAAGCTGATAGTTCTCCCGAAAATCCCGAAGAGGTCAAAAAAGGGTTTGAGGCGTCCATTCCGTTGGCCCGGTATGCGGAATCCGAAGAGATTGCCGCACTGACCTTGTTCCTCGCTTCTGATGAGAGCAAATATATCACAGGTAGTACCTATGTAATCGATGGGGGAATGCTTACGGCATGAGCTTTAAGGAAAAATAATCCATCTCCCAACCTTCAATTTATGCTATTGCCTTGTTTTGGCTTTTTTATTGGTAAAAAATTGGAGGTGTAATTTTATTCCAAGGGGTTTGGTTCAAGATTTTTTATATAAGCTTATCGAAAATTCTAAAGGCTTTCAACAGCCCTTTTCAACTTGTCCCGCACTTCTTCTGCTATGCCGGCGAGAGCTTCGTTTTCGACTCCCATCATTGAAGCCATCGGATCAACGGCGGCTACTTCGATATGCCCATTTTTAGTTTCACGTACGATAACGTTACAGGGCAGCATAGTACCGATCTTATCCTCGGCCTGTAGGGCTTTGTAGGCAAAAGGGGGGTTGCAGGCCCCTAGAATCCTATAGTTGGGGAAATCGACATCCAATTTTTTCTTCAGGGTGGTTTTGATGTCGATTTCGGTCAATATGCCAAAATCCTCTTTTTTAAGGGCTTGAACGGCTCTTTCGATGGCATCGTCAAAAGTGGTATCGGTAAGGGTCTTGCTGAAATAGTAGTCCATATTATGTTGTTTTTAGTAGTATATGATTAAAATGCCTCTCCCAAAGAGGG
>Ga0209587_1001091_pt1 | contig 12997 bp, 8 predicted proteins | sample NGEPerD_2_FD_184512 | JGI IMG/M metagenome (GOLD analysis project Ga0209587, IMG submission 184512) | Arctic peat soil microbial communities from the Barrow Environmental Observatory site, Barrow, Alaska, USA - NGEE PermafrostL1-D... | ecosystem: Environmental > Terrestrial > Soil > Wetlands >... | reverse complement strand
CTGCGTGTCGCCCGGGCCCCACACCAGATGCGGTCGCACCGCCACGACCGCGAGCGCGGGGCCGTCGGAGGCCAGCGCGAGCTGTTCGGCCAGGGCCTTGCTGCGGGCGTAGTGCCCGGACGCGCCGACGGGGTCGGCCGGTTCGGCGCCGGCGCCCACCAACGCCCGCCCGCTGTGCGCGACCGACGGCGAGGAGACGTGCACGAGCCGCGCCACGCCCGCCGCCCGCGCGCCGGCGACCATGTTGGCGGTGCCGTCGACGTTGACCTCTTCAAACGCCGCCCACGGACCCGTGACCGACACGCGAGCGGCCAGATGCACCACAGCGTCCTGGCCGTGCGCCGCCTGCCGAACGGCCGCGGCGTCCGTGACATCGCCGAGCAGCTGCCGGCAGCCCTGTGCCGACACCTCGGCGGGCCGGCGCTGGAAGACGGTCACGTCGTCGCCCCGGGCCTGCAGCCGGCAGGCGACGGCCCCGCCGAGCAGGCTGCTGGCGCCCGTGACCAGGACGCGCACGCTAGCCCCGGCTCCCGGCCAGCAGCGCCGCGGCGCGGCGCGCGACCTCACCGCGGTCCACCTTGGCGTTGTGCCGGATGTCGACCGGCAAGGACGGCGCAACCAGCACGGCGGCGACTTCGACGCCGGCCTCCTCGCGCACCGCATCGGCCAGCGCCAGCGGGGCGATTGCCAGGCGCCGCGGTGGGTCCATCGGCTCGACCACGACCACCACCTGCTGTGTGCCGACCGGGCCTACCCCGACCACGGCGGCGCGTGCGACCGCGGGCAGGCACTCCACCCGCTGCTCAGGACCCACGGGGGTGACACAGCCGTCGGCCGTGACGACCACGTGCACCAGTCGGCCCTCCACCCACAGCCGCCCGGCATGGTCGAGGTGGCCCACGTCGCCGGTGCGGTGCCAGCCGGCCGCGTCCATGCTCGTGTGCTGGGTGAGCCAGAGGCGGTCGTAGCGGTCCTTGACATGGGCCGCGCGAACGCAGATCTCGCCGGTCACGGCGGCCACGTCGGCCACGTCGGCCGGGTCGTCGGCGGGCTTCCCGTCGCGCCCCAGCGGGCGCACGGTCACCTCGACGCCGAGGACCGGACGTCCAACGCACACTCCCTCACCGCCGCCGGCCACCTCCATGCCGGCCGCCTCGATGCCGGACAGCGTGATGTCGGTCACGGGCAGCGCCTCGGTCATCCCGTACGGCGTGTGCGCCTCGGCGGCGGGCAGCAGGCCGGCGGCCCGTCGCAGGAGCGCCGCGGGGATGGGCGCGCCCGCGGACAACAGCAGGCGGACGCCGCCGAGTGCGGCGCGCTGGCGTGCGTCGAGGCCGTCCGCCGTCGCGACCGCGTTGGCCAGCGCCGCCGGCGAGCCGAACACCAGCGTCGCCCCGATGGCCGCGGTGGCGTTGGCGAGGGCGGCCGCGGTCAGCGTGCGTGGTGCGGTGACATCGCAGTCCGGCACGGCGGAGGTGATGCCGAGCGCCGGGCCGTACAGCGCGAAGGGCGCGAAGGCTGCGACGAAGCGGTCGTCGGGGCCGATGCCATAGGTCGTGCGCAGAACGTCGCGCTGCGCCTCGAGCTGACGGTGCCGGTAGACCACGCCCTTGGCCGGCCCCGTCGCTCCGGACGTGAACAGCACCGCCGCATCGTCGTCGCCGCTGGGCGGTTCGGGCAGGGGCGCACCCGCGCCACGAGCGCTCAGGTCGTCCAGGGTGGCCTCCACGCCGAGGGCGGTCCGCAGCGCTGCCCCCATCCTCGAGATGGGTGAGCTCAGCTGGGCAGCAGCGATGCGCCGGCCCGGCCAGCCGAGGGCGCGGGCCACGGCGAGCGCCTTGGCGATGCCGATGACATGACGTGGACGGGCGCCGCGCAGCGCCCGGTGCAATCCGCGCACCCCCAGCCCCGCGTCGGCCAGCACGATCACCGCGCCGATGCGCCAGCAGGCGTACACCGCAACGGTCAGGTCCACCCCTGGAGGGATCAGCAGCGCGACCCGCTCGCCGGGCCGCACCCCGGTCGCCGCCAGGCCGGCGGCGAGGTCGCGCACGCGGTCGTGCAACGCCGACCAGGCGACCGTCCGGGCATGGCCATGCTCGCCGGCGCCCATCTCCGCCACCGCCGTGCTGGGATCTCCGGCGCGTTCGTCCAGGGCGGCCCACAGCGGTCGGCGGTCGCCACGGTCGACACGGTCGACATGGTCGGCACGGTGGACGCCGTGGCTCGACGGTGTAGGTCCATGCGACAGGGTCGCCTCCAGCCAGGTCACGACCGTCCCGGCGACGTCGGCGTCCTCGGCCACGAGGTGGCGTGCACCCTCGAAGCGGTGGACCGACGCCTGCGGCAGGCGGAGCTGCAGGTCGTCGAGGTAGCGGTCCCCGAAGACCGGGTCGCCCGGTCCCCACAGCAGCAGCGCGCCGACGTCGACCAATCCGGGCAGGCCGGCGCGGATCGCGGCCAGGGTCTGCCAGCTGGGGTGCGTCGGCGTCAGCGGGATGTCCTCGACGAAGTCGCCGATCGCGAGGCGCCGCTCCGCGCCGTGGTAGGGCGCGAGATAGGCCTCGCGCACCTCCGCGGGCAGGTGCGGAGACAGGGCGAGGGTGCCGCGCAGGAAGGCCTGGGTCCGCACGGTGGCGCTGGCCAGCAGCGCGGGCGTGCGGGCCAGGCGAATCAGCGCCGGCGCGCCGGAGGTCTGTGGCTGGTGCACGGCGGTGTTGGTCAGCACGATCCCTGCCAGCTGCTGCCGGTGCGCCAGCGCCCAGCCGAGCGCGATCGGGCCGCCCCAGTCGTGGGCGACCACGACCACCGGCCCCGGCATGTCCATGGCCGCGGTCAGGGCGCTGAGGTCATCGACGCGCCGGTCCAGCCGCCGCCGGGTGCCGGTGCGCTCGGAGAAGCCCATGTCCAGCTGATCGGGCGCCACGACCCGCCAGGCGCGTCTCCCGACCGACCCCGCGGCCAGCAGCCGGCGCCACAGGTACCCCCAGGTGGGGTTGCCGTGGACGCACAGCAGCGTCCCGACGGTGCGGGCCTCGGGGCGGTCGGGGCTGCCGCTGTCCAGGACATGCCACGTGCGGCGTCTGCCATCGGCGTCTTCGGCCTCGACGAGGCGGGACCAGCCCGGGTCCAGCCCGGGCAGGCCCGGGGGTGGCAGCTGTGCCGGGGCGATTCCCCGGATGCTCACCAGGCGATCTCGGTGAACGCCGTGTTGAGGCCGGAGCCGATGCCCATGCACAGCACCCGATCGCCCGGTTCCAGGCTGGCGACCTCGGCCGCGAGGGTCAGCGGGATCGACGCCGGACCGGTGTTGCCCAGCCTCGGGAAGGTCAGCGGCACCCGCGCCGGGTCGACGCCCAGACGCTCGATCATGGCGTTGGTGTGGACCTGGGAGATCTGGTGGCAGATGTAGCGGTCCATGGACGACCAGTCGTAGTGCGCCTTGGCGTCCTCCCAGGTGGCCGCCGCCAGGTCGATCCCCGCGGTCAGCAGCGCCTTGGTGTCGGTGCGCATGCGTTCGAGGTCGCCCACGCACAGCTGGTGGTGCTCGGTGGCCGCACGTGCCACGCCGCCGATCAGCCGGTGCGCTCCCGGGTGGGCGTCGGCGGGCCCCAGCACCATCGCCGCCGCACCCGAGCCCAGAGTCAGCGTGGCGAACTCATCGAAGAAGTCCGCGGTGGTGGTCTCGGTGGCGTTGAGCCGGGCGATGGTCGCCTCGTGCGTGTGACGGGCGTCCTCGCCATCGACCACCAGGGCGTACTCGACGTGGCCCGCGTCGATCATCGTGCCAGCCAGGTGCATGGCGTTGACGAAGCCGAGACAGGCGTTGGCGAGGTCGAAGTTCATCGCGCTCGTGGGCAGGCCGAGCGCGCTGTGGATGGAGACCGCGGTGGAGGGCTCCAGCTGGTTGCGGCAAACCGAGGTGTTGATCATCAGCCCGATGCGGTCCGCCTCGACCCCTGCCTCCGACAGCGCTTTGTCGCCCGCCATGGCGGCGGCATCGGCGAAGCCCACATCCTCCGGCCACCAACGCCGCTCGGAGATGCCGGCGACCGTCTCCAGCAGCCCCGGGCGCATCCCCAGGCGCTCGAGCGTGCCGGCGAGGCGCTGGTCGAGCTCGGCCGACGTCACCACCTGCGTGGCTTCGAGGCCGGAGACCGACAGGATCGCGGTGTTCGTGTGGCGGTAGGAGGCGTTGCCGGTCACAGGTGTCCTCGGTTCTCGAGCGGCGTAGGGCAGCACCGCGGCTGAGGGAGTGTCGCGCATCCGCAGGGATGCACGCGAGTCGGCTTGTGCCCAATTCCGCCACGGAGGACGCATGCCGCTGACCGGTGTCGGTCGGGTTCATCGGCCGCCCGCTATACCGGCCGGTCGGCTCAAGCAAGTGGCCGCGCGGCCGATCGGAGGTGTCCGCGGTGCGCTGCGTGTCCGCTTTGCTACGGAGCGATCAAACGCCGTGGTCCCATCCCCTCGCCAGGAGGTTCGCCTTGACGTTCGCACTGCGGGTGGCGTCACCCGCTCACGTCCGCTCCGGTCATGCGCGCCAACCGCTGCGCACCATGGTGGTGGTCGCCGTCCTGTCGCTGGTGGCCCTGTCCCTGCCAGGACATGTTGGGTCTGCACACGCCAAGCCAAGCGCGCCCACGCACGAGGACACGGCCGGCATCCTGATCCGGCGCATCAATGCCGAGCGCGCCAAGGCGGGTCTGCGGCCGCTGGAGCTCGACCACGACCTCGCCGAGGAGGCGATGCGCTGGTCGGAGCGGATGGCCGAGCGGGGACACTTGAAGCACGCACCCGGGCGCGTGCCAGATGGCGCCACGGCGCTGCGGGAGAACATCGGCTACAGCGGGCGCGACGAGGCGGGGGCGCACCTGCACGCCATGCTGATGGGCTCGGCTCGCCACCGTGCGGCGATCCTCGACCCTCAGATGACCACCTTCGGCATCGGCGTGGTGGAGCACCGAGGCCGCACCTGGGTCACCCAGCGCTTCACCAACGCGCCCGTGCCTCGCTGATCGCCGAGACCGCCGGCGTCACGGCAGACGCTGCGCGAAGGCGAGCGCGGTGCGCACCAGCCGCTCGTGCCCACTGGTCATCGCCGCGACCACGGATGGGCCGGTGATCTCATCGACCGTCATCCAGGTGAACTCCAGGGCGTCCTCCGCCGGCTCGCAGGTGCCCGCGATCGGCACCAGGTAGACCAGCGCGACCGCGTGCTGGCGGGGGTCGTGGAACCCGGTGCGTCGTTCGTCCGGGAAGTACTCCGCCACGGTGAACGGCGCCGGGGAGGCCGGTAGCTGCGGATCGGAGTCGGCGCCGAGATCCTTGGTCAGGTGCCGCCAGAGCGCCTCGCGAACCGTCTCGTTGTGCAGCACCCGGCCGGACACGATCGCGCGGCTGATGGTGCCGTCCGGCATGGCCCGCAGCAGCAGACCGACGCGCGTGACGCGACCCAGATGATCCAAGCGCACGGGCACCGCCTGGACGTAGACCATCGGCACGGCCCGGCGCACCCGGTCGAGCTCGCCGGAGGCGAGCCATCCGGGGGATGCGCCGGTGACGTCGACGCTGGTCATCGCAAGATCCTCTCGGGCGCGCGGAGGCCGGTCGGGCATGCCCCGACCCTACAGGCGCGTGTGGACCGGGAAGGAGGACCCGCCGGGCCGCCGTCAGAGGATCCGGCGGATGGCGTGCGGCGTACGCGTGATCGTCTGGTACTTGACGACGTCGCCCGTCTTGGGCGCGACGATCATCGTGCCCTCGCCGGCGTAGATGCCGATGTGGTTCGGAGAGCCGGACCAGTACACCAGGTCGCCCGGCCGGGCCTGCTCCAGGTTCGGCACCCCGACCCCCGCCTTGGACTGGTCCACGCTGACGCGCGGCAGCGCCACCCCCAGGTCGGCGTAGACCCGCTGCACGAAGCCGGAGCAGTCCAAGCCCTTGGTGGGATCGGTGCCGCCCCACAGATAGGGCACACCGAGGTAGCGCTGCGTGGCCGACAGCACCGCCTGCTCGCCCGTGCCGGCGTCCAGGGCGCCGCCGACGCCGGCACCCGGACCGACCCGGGCTGCAGGCGAAGCGTCGGCCGTGCCGGTCAGGGCGGAGACCATCTGCCCGAGCGTCACCGTGCGACCGACCAGCGCCTGGCGCTGGAGTACGGCGGCGAAGCCGGGGGCTGCGGCGGCGCCGGGGCCGATGGCGGGCGCACCGGCCGCCGCCGGGGTGGCGGAGGACGGTGGGACGGCGGTCACGGCTGGCATCGCAGTCACCCGTCGGCGCGCCGGCGTCGGTCTTTCGCACCGCGCGATCCCGGGCTGCGGCTACCCGGCGGCGCCGCCGTCGGGGCCGCCGACGACCTCCTCGATCTGCTGTTCGACGGTCGTCGAGATCGCGGCGGGACCACCCAGCAGGATCAAGCGCGGTCCGGAGCCGGCGATGCCCTCCAGCCACTGCCGTGCCGGTGCCGAGCCGTCGAGGTCATGACCGTCGAGCAGCACCATAACGCCGCCGGTGCTGCCGGCCGCCGCGCCCGCCACCAGTGCGTCGGCATAGGACCGGCCCGTGGCGAGCCAGGTGCTGGCGGGGCTGCCGCCGGCGGCCACCGCACGTTCGGCCATGGCCAGAGAGGTCTCGTAGCGGTCGTCGCCGGCGACCCGGTCGACCTGCACGCCGGCTGCTGACAGCGCCTCGCCGACCGCCATGGAGACCGCCGCGGGGCCGCCGACGACCGTGGCCTGGGTGATGCCCAGGTCATCGATGGCCGCCGCCGTGGCCGCGGGCACGTGCTCCGACTCGACCAGCAGGACCGGTCGACCCTCGAGTGCGGCGACGCCCGACGCCGACAGCGCATCAGGCCAACCCCTGGTGGGATCGGCGTTGCCGCCCTCGGCAACGTAGGCGCCCCGAGGCTGATCCGTGTCGGTCTGGTCCGTGTCGGTCTGGTCCGTGTCGGGCTGCTCGAGCACCCGCGCGGCGATCTGCGCCGAGGTGTCGTAGCGGTCGGTCCCCGCGATGCGCTCCACGTCGGCGATCCCGGCCGCCTCCAGGCCGGCGACGACGCCGGCGCCCAACGCCGATTCCCCTCCGAGCACGATCGCCTTGTCCGCGCCGAGCCGGCCGATCTCCTCTGCCACGGCCGCGGGCAGCTCGTCATGGCCGGACAGCAGCACCGGACCTCCCAGCTGCGCGGCCAAGGGGGCCGCCGTGAGGGCGTCGGGGTAGCGGTCGGCGCGGGCGATCAGGACCGTCCCGGCTTGCTCGAACACCAGCTGTGACACGGCGACCGCCGTGCCGACGCGGTCCTCGCCGGCCGCGCGCAGGACCTCGGGCGGGCATCCGGGGCAGCCGCCGCCGCTCAGGTCCAGCTCCACGCCGAGCTGGCCCTGCACCACCTTGTCGAGCTGCTCGCGCACCTCCACGGGCTCCGGCGCGCCGCTGTCCTCGACCGGTGCCGCCGGCTCGGCGCACTCGATCACTTCCGAGCCGTCGGGCAGCACCGTGACTGTGCAGTCCTCCTGCACGCCGCCGAGGTCGGAGGTGAGCGTGGCCACCAGCTCGTCGTTGCGAGGAGCGGACTCCAGCTCAGCGATCAGCTCGGCGAGCGTCTGCCCGTCGGCTTCGCAGGCGGCGGGGTCCAGCAGGCACTCGTCGCCGCCGCCCAGGGCGGAGCCGACGGACAGGAACGCCACCGGCCCGCTGTCCTCGGGGACCACCAGCTGCATGGTCACGGTCCGGTCGGTGCTGCCGTCGGAGGCGCGCAGATCGACCTCCAGGGTGAGCTCGGAGCCCGGTTGCGCCGCGATGCGCACGGTCTCCTCCGGCTCGGCTCCGTCGACGCCCACGCGCAGTGCCTCCACGCTGTAGCGGCGGACGGCCTGCTCGACGCGCACGTCGACCTCGATGCTGTCGATGCGAACCTGGTCGACCTTGGTCGAAACCAGCCGGGTCAGATGATCAATCAGCTCGAACACCGACTCGAAGGCGATGTCGAACTCGCTGGCGAAGCTGTTGGTGCGCGCCATAGCGAAGGCGCCGGCGTCTGCTCCCTGGCCGGTGACCCGGTAGGTCACCTGCGTGCTGCCCTGGCCGAGGCGGTCGGCCGTGACGTCGACGTTGGCCAGCGTGTGGAAGGCGGCGAGGGTCGGCAGCGCCTCCCGGAAGACCACGTCCGTCCTTCCGGTACGCGTCTTGGACAGGTCCAGGTCGATCACCTCGGAGGTGATCGGCACCGAAGACGGCACCGACCCGAGCACGGTGCGGACGCCGGCGAGGCGGTCCTGGTCGACGGTGCCGACGAGCCCGCCGATGGTGGCGAGCTTGAAGCCGGGCAGCGCCGCGTCGTTCACGATCGTGATCGCGTTGGCGAGGTTGGCGCCGAGGGTGGTGGATCCGGCGAAGTTGACCGGGTGACCGAAGGCGACCGCCGCCTCGTCGCAGACCAGCGTGGTGGTGCCGACGGCCGCCGTGGTGAGATCGCCGTAGGACAGCGCTCCGGCGAAGTTGCCCCCGGGGACGGGGCTCTCCTCGGCCGGGGTCAGCGCTGCGGCAGGCGTCGCGGCCGACGCGGCGTAGGGCAGGACCCGCAGGCCAGCGTCGCGGGCCGCATCCCCGAAGAGGGCCAGACGTCCACTGGACAGCCCGGACACGGCCAGCGGCAGGGTGATGGATTGGAACGTCTCGCCACCGGCTCGGACCGCTCGGCCTTCCCGCTCGGCCACCATGCGGCCGAGCGCGCCGTCTGCCAGTGGCTCGATGTCGTCTTCCCCGGGCGCCTCCGGGGCTGTCGGCGCGGCGGAGTCGGGATCGACCCCCGCCGGCAGCTCCAGGACGTCCAGCATGTCCTGAGCGGGCGTCAGGCCGCCGATGGTGGACCTGCCGAAGCTCAGCCCGAACGCGACGGCGCCGACGAGGCGGTCATCCATGTACACCGGCGAGCCGGACATGCCGGCCCAGATGCCGCCGGCCGCGCGGATGGCTTCGGAGTCGGTGTCGACGATGATCATGTCGCGACCCGGTGCGATGCCGTCATCCAGCACGCCCAGGATCTCCACGTCGAAGGTCTCGACCTGGGTCCCGCGTGAGACGGTGTAGCCGGTCGCGGCCATGCCGGCCTCCAGCTCGCTCGTGGCCACCACCGGTCCGCACGACGAGGGCGCGGACTGGGCGTGGGCGGGCGGCGGTGCGATGGCGAGCAGCAGCACCGTGGCCACGGCGGCCGCGAGCGCGCTCCCACGGCGCGAGGGCGTGTCGACCGCGGCTGGACGTCGCAGCGAAAGGGAACCGGACATGGCCCACACCCCCGTCACCCGTCGCTCCGCTGCGCCGGGGACCCGTCACGCCGCCGCTCCCCGGTGGTGAGGCGGTCGCCTCGTCGTTCTAGCGGATCGCTGCGGGTCGCGTCGCTGAAATGGCAACATCCGCCAACTTCGCCGGCGACGCAAGCCTCCCCCTCCCGCTGGTGCTCGGATCCGCTGGTCCGGCGCTGCCGAGCGGGTGTGGCACCATCGGCGACCGCATGTCCGCACTCGTCCGTCTCAGACCCTGGCAGAAGGCTGCGCTGGAGCGTTTCGCAGCCTGCGACCGGCCCGATTTCCTCGCCGTCGCCACGCCCGGTGCGGGTAAGACCACCTTCGCACTGACCGCCGCCCTGTCCGACTTGGCCACGCACCCGCGGCGCCGCATCGTGGTGGTCGCGCCGACGCACCACCTCAAGACCCAGTGGGCCCGTGCCGCCGCCGCCTTCGGCCTGCACCTGGAGCCGGCCTGGTCTCCGCGCGGTGGCCGCTTGCCGGCGGACATGCACGGCGTCGTGGTCACCTACCAGCAGATGGCGGCTGATCCCGGAAGCCTTCGCGCCGTCACGCGAGATGCCTTCGTGGTCTTCGACGAGGTGCACCACGCCGGCGAGGACAGAGCCTGGGGCGACGGTTTGCGGCACGCGTTCGAGCCGGCGGCGCGGCGCCTCAGCATCTCCGGCACGCCGTTCCGCAGCGATACGCAGGCGATCCCGTTCGTGGACTACGTCGGAGACGAGGCCGTGCCGGACTACACCTACGGCTACGCCGATGCGCTGCGCGACGGTGGTGTGGTGCGACCGGCGTACTTCCCGCGCGTGGACGGCGAGATGGAGTGGACGGCCGCCGATGGCAGCCATCACAGCTCCACGTTCGCCGACGCCCTGGACCACGCTGGGGCCAACCAGCGCCTGCGCACCGCGTTGTCGGTGGGCGGCGAATGGCTGCCGGCCGTGCTGGACCAGGCCCACGGTCAGCTCCGCGCCATCCGACGGGTCCAGCCCGACGCCGGCGGGCTCGTGATCGCCATGGACACCGAGCACGCCCGCGGGGTGGCGGCGCTGCTGCGCCGGCGCCTGGGTGTGTCGGCCGTGGTGGCGACGTCGGAGGACGTGGCGGCCTCGGCGCGCATCAGCCGCTTCGCCGACAGCCGGGACCCGTGGATCGTGGCCGTGCGGATGGTGTCAGAGGGCGTCGACATCCCGCGGTTGCGCGTGGGTGTGTACGCCACCAACACCACCACCGAGCTGTTCTTCCGCCAGGCGGTTGGAAGGTTGGTGCGCTGGACCCGCGGCATGCGCGCGCAGAAGGCGTTCATGTTCATCCCCGATGACGTCCGGCTGCGACAGCACGCCGCCGGCATCGGCGAGGATCGCCGCCACAGCCTGCGGCGCCGCGACGACGAGGATGACGCATCACCTGAGGATCTCCTTGCTGAGATCGCCGCGGGGCAGGTCCAGGATGAGCAGCTGTCGCTGTTCGCCGCCATCAGCGCCCGCCCCCTCGGTGACCCGCACCTGCCCGAGTGGGAGGTCGAGGAGGCCGTGGAGGCCGACGATGGCGCCCTCGAGACGGAGGACGACCTCGAGTTCGTCCTGGCCGCGCCACCGCCGCTGACCGGCGGTGGGCAAAAAGACGCCGGCGCGGCCGGGGGCATGGCCACGCCGCACCCCCCCGCCCAATCCCGCACCGAGCACAAGCGGCGCCTGCGGGCCAGCAACGCCGACCGGGCGCGCACGATCAGCCTCCTCACCGGTCTCGGCCACGCCAAGGTCAACGGCGAGCTCAACCGCCTCACCGGCATCCGCACCATCTCCGAGGCGACCGTCGACCAGCTCGAGCGTCGCCTGAACCAGGCCGAACGGTGGATCCGGAAGCTCTAGAGACCGAGCTGCCGGCGGTCGGGCCCGGCTCAAGCTGTCAGGTCGGTTGCGGCGACGCGCGGGCGCAAGACGGCCGGGCGGAGAGTCTGGATGAGGCACGGCTGTGGTCTGGCCCGCGTGGGCGTGTGGGTTGTGGGTGGGTGGTGGTTGGGGGTCGTGGATCTGGTGGCTCGGCGGCGACCCGTGCGGTGATGCGGTAGGCGGTGCGGTAGGCGGGTCGGGCTTCGCTGGCCACGGTGTCCACGGTGGCCACGGTGGGTTGGCGCTGCCGGCGGCGGTGGTGGCACGGCGTCGGCTTGGCGGCGGCGGACGCGGCCGACGTGGCGGCGGGGACGGCTTGGTTGTGGTGGTCTGGCGATCTGCGCTCGCCGGGCCGGTGACTGGTCCAGGTGTGGTCGGGTGTCCGGCTGAGGGTCCAGCCGCCCTCGTGGACCAGGCGGTGGTGGTAGCGGCACAGCAACGCCAGGTTGGGAAGGCTGGTGGGGCCGCCGTCGGCCCAGTGGGTGAGGTGGTGGGCGTCGCAGTAGCGGGCGTGGCGGTCACAGCCGGGGAACACGCAGTGGCGGTCGCGGGCGATGACGGCGCGGCGCAACCCGACGTGCACGGTGTCGGTGGCCCGTCCGACGTCGAGCGGCATCGACGCGCCGGCGGTGACCATGCGCACCAGGGCGGCGTCGCAGGCCAGCCGGCGGGCGGTGACGTCGCAGATGGTGCCGGCCCAGTCGAACTCGGCCAGCTCGGCCAACTCGGCCAACTCGGCCGGCTCGACCGGCGGTCCCGTGGTGACGCCGGAGCGGCCGGGCGGCAGGCCGGGCGGGCGCAGGCGGGCGAGGGTGGTGAGGTCGACGCGGACCTGCAGGTGCGGGCGGGCGCCGCTGATGGTGGCGAGGTCGTCGCGGGAGTCCAGGTAGGAACGGGCGATGTCGATCAGGGCGTCGTGGCGGCGTTGTCCCGCGGTCAGCCCGTCGCCGGGCCGGCGGGCGCGTCGGGCGGCGGCGTGCAACGCGACCGCGAGGGTCTCCGCACCCTCGGCGTCGGTGGTGACGTTGAGCACGCCGGTGCCGTTCATGGTGGTGGACAGGGTGGCGTGGCGGGCGGCGTGGGCGGCGTTGGCGTCGGCGAGCAGGGCGGCGTCGTCGGCCGCGGCGGTCCAGGCGCGGATCACGCCGCGCAGCCGGCGGGCGTCGACCCGGGCGGCGGCGCCGGCCAGGATCGCCTCGCCGTCGGCGGCGAACTCGGCGCGGACCTCGGTCATCGCCGCGGCGATCGCGGCGGCCTGCTCCCAGCCGAAGATCCCGGCGGCCAGGCCCGCCCGGGTCGCCGGCAGGGTCTCCAGCCGGCGGGCGGTGCGCACCCGCCAGCGCGCCGCACCGACGCCGCAGCGGGTCTTCCACCGCAGCCACGCCGCGGTCGAGGAGGCGCCGTCGCGGCCGGCCAGGCTCCGCCGGTCGAACTCGGCGATGCGGCGGGCCTGCTCGGCCTGCAGCCGGGCCAGCTGGCGTTCGGACTCGATCAGGTCATCGGCCAGGACGGCATCGTCGACCGCGGCGAGGTCGTCGCCGGCCAGGTCGTCGATCACCGCCGCCAGCCGCCGCACCCGCACCACCCTCCCCACCATCATCCGAACGTATGTTCGATTCTAGGGCAGCCGGCACCCACATCCAAGGACCCGCGACCATCTGTTGAGAACCGCCCAGGCGAGTTCAGAAAGTGCTGTCCGCACGGGACAGCGTCAGCCGAGGCGACGTCGCCGCCAGGCGGTCGCAACCACCCACACCAGCGCGACGAAGGCACCGACCGCGGCCATCGCGGTCATGG
>Ga0209587_1001090_pt1 | contig 13003 bp, 13 predicted proteins | sample NGEPerD_2_FD_184512 | JGI IMG/M metagenome (GOLD analysis project Ga0209587, IMG submission 184512) | Arctic peat soil microbial communities from the Barrow Environmental Observatory site, Barrow, Alaska, USA - NGEE PermafrostL1-D... | ecosystem: Environmental > Terrestrial > Soil > Wetlands >... | reverse complement strand
GTTCGCGTCACGCTGACGACCAGGCCGCCACCGTGACGACGATCCACCGGTCGGAGGCCCGAAAACGCCGATCGCTCATCCTCATCGAGCGTGACGCCGTCATCCTCATCCAGCGTGGCGGCCTACAGGGCGGCGTCCGCAACGGCACCATCGTGCACTGGCCGTCGGGAATCACCGCCCACGGAGAGACTCGCCACCAGTTCCACCACGTCATCGACGTGGCGCCCACCGTCCTTGACGTGGCCGGGCTCCCCGAGCCGACAATCGTGCACGGCGTCCAGCAGCACCCCTATGAGGGCGTCAGCATGGCCTACACCTTCGACGACGCCGACGCGGAGGACCGGCACAAGATCCAGTACTTCGAGATGTTCGTGAACCGCGGGATCTACCACCACGGGTGGACCGCGGTGACCCGGCACTCGACACCGTGGGCGTTCACCGCGAACCTCCCCGCCTACGACGACGACGTGTGGGAGCTGTACTCACCCGACGACTGGACCCAGGCCAGGAACATCGCAGCCGAGAACCCCGAGAAGCTCGCCGACCTGCAACGCAAGTTCATGCTGGAGGCGTCGAAATACAACGTGTTCCCCCTCGACGACCGCCGCGTCGAACGCTTCAACTCCGACCTCGCCGGGCGCCCCACCCTCGTCAAAGGAAACAGCCAGGTGCTGTTCCGCGGCATGGGCAGACTCACCGAGAACACCGTCCTGAACATTAAGAACAAGTCGCACGCCGTCACCGCCGACCTGCTGGTCCCGGAGGGCGGTGCGTCTGGGGTCATCGTCGCCCAAGGCGGCGCCTTCGGCGGCTGGAGCCTCTACCTCCTCGACGGGAAACCGGCCTACGCGTACAACCTGTTCGGCGTACGCCTCTTCAAGGTCCACTCCGACACGCAGGTCCCGGACGGTGAACACCAGGTGCGGATGGAGTTCGGCTACAACGGCGGCGGCCTGGGGAAGGGCGGAACCGTTCACGTCTACCTCGACGGAACCGCGGTAGGCGAGGGAAAGATCGACGCGACCGTGCCCATGCTCTTCTCCGCCGACGAGACCCTCGACCTCGGCGCCGACACCGCCACCCCGGTCAGCGACGACTACGACACGAAGACCAGCGTGTTCACCGGACGCATCCTCCGCGTCCAGATCGACCTCGGTGACGACGCTGAGGACGCTGACCACCTGATCAGCCCCGAGGAACGCATGCGGATCGCGACCACTCGACAATAGGTCCACACCAAGGACACCCACCCGACGGGGCGAAGCTCTGCGATACAGAAGCTCTGCGATACAGACGTCAGCTCACGTCGCAATCCGCGCACCTGACGATGTTGGTACGACGAGCGCCTGGCGGCGGCGGTGTTCGTGGAGGACCTCAGGCGGTGGCGTCCCGGCCATGAACCACATCGTGCCCGCTCGAGGGCAGCGACAGCCAACGACTCATGCGGCTGGCCCGACCTCGGGGAAGGGCCAGTCGACCAGGACGGTGCCAGCGAGCGAGATCAGGTAGCGAGGCTCGGCCTTGTCGCTTCGCAGCAGAGCGAGCGAGGGGAACGGCGGCCGTCTGAGAAGTCCTCACCCAGCGGGTGACCAGAGCGTCACCCCTGCACGCCGGATGGGTATCCGGGCACCTGCCGTCGCTGCGTCCACCCTGCGCCCCAGTGCCCGACGTCGAGGATGGCGGCCAGCACCAACCAGAACCAGTCCCACCCGGTCAGCCCACCCGACCGCCACAGGATCACGTACATGAGGGTCGTAAAAGGAAGGAAGATGATGCCAAGCAGAGGCCATAGCCACGTGTCGAAGGCGGCGTCCACCATCTTGGGGCGTGCCAGCATGACAACGAACAGAGCGAAACGCGGGAAGACACCGGCAAACAACGCGAATAGGCACCCCATGTCGCTCCCTTCTCGGATCCTGTTCGCACCCTTTCCTGCCGCTGCGGCACCATGATCACCTGCAATGGGTGACTCTGCAGATCACATTGCGCGAAACCCATCGTCCTCCCGTCGAGTCGTCCTGGCCGTCGAGCTCGCCTCCTGCAGAAGAAGCCCGCTACTGCTGCGCCATCAGCCGGGCGATCTCGGACTCGTCGTCACGGGGACAACCGCCAAGAGTGCTCTGCGGTTCTCATCCGATTCGGGGGAGGACCGTCGGACGTCATCGGACCTATGTTCGATCCTCGATGATCCGTGGCGCTCGCAGCGCAACCGAGATGTCCAACTGGAGGAAAGCCATGAGTCCTGACTGGCATGCCCGCTCCGTCCTGCCGATTCCTGACCGGCCGGCACCGGGTCTGACCACCTACGACGCGAAGGACCCCGACACGGCGTACCCGCCGATCGAGCCTCTGGTCCCACCTGCAGGGGCGCCGAACGTGCTCGTGGTGCTGCTGGACGACGTCGGATTCGGCGCCTCCAGCGCGTTCGGAGGGCCGTGTCACACGCCGACGGCCGAGCGGTTGGCTGCGGGCGGGTTGAAGTTCAACCGGTTCCACACGACGGCGCTCTGCGCGCCAACACGCCAGGCCCTGCTCACCGGCCGCAACCACCACTCGGTCGGGATGGGCAGCATCACCGAGACGGCGACCGCTACTCCTGGGAACAGCTCGCTGCGGCCCAACACCAAGGCGCCGCTGGCGATGACCCTGAAGCTCAACGGGTACTCCACGGCCCAGTTCGGCAAGTGCCACGAGGTGCCCGTCTGGCAGAGCTCCCCGATGGGTCCCTTCGACGGATGGCCCTCCGGGGGTGGCGGGTTCGAGACCTTCTATGGCTTCATCGGCGGCGAGAACAACCAGTGGGATCCGGCGCTGTACGACGGCACCACGCCCATCGAACCGCCGGCGACGGCGGAAGAGGGCTACCACCTGACCGAGGACCTGGCCGACCACGCGTGCAACTGGGTGCGGCAGCAGAAGGCGCTGATGCCCAACAAGCCGTTCTTCGTCTACTTCGCACCGGGTGCGACACACGCACCGCACCACGTTCCCAAGGAGTGGGCTGACAAGTACGCCGGCGCGTTCGACGACGGGTGGGACGCGCAGCGCGAGCGCACGTTCGCCAAGCAGAAGGAACTGGGCGTGATTCCCGCCGATGCCGAGCTCACCGTTCGGCACGAGGATATCCCCGCATGGGACGACATGCCCGACGAGCTCAAGCCCGTGCTCGCCCGCCAGATGGAGGTCTATGCGGGCTTCCTCGAGCACACAGACCATCACGTCGGTCGGGTGATCGACGCCATCGAGGACCTCGGCGTCCTGGACGACACGATCATCTACTACATCATCGGCGACAACGGCGCCTCGGCCGAGGGCACCATGAACGGCGCCTTCAACGAGATGGCGAACTTCAACGGGATGGCTGCTCTCGAGACCCCCGAGTTCCTGCTCAGCAAGTTGGATGAGCTGGGCTCGCCTGAGTCCTACAACCACTACTCGGTCGGATGGGCGCACGCGATGTGCACGCCGTACCAGTGGACCAAGCAGGTTGCCTCGCACTGGGGTGGGACCCGCAACGGAACCATCGTGCACTGGCCCGCCGGCATCGCTGAGACCGGTGGTCTGCGATCGCAGTTCACACATGTGATCGACGTGGCCCCGACGATCCTGGAGGCGGCAGGCCTGCCCGAGCCGACTGCGGTGAACGGTGTGATGCAGTCGCCGATGGAGGGGACGAGCATGGTCTACGCCTTCGGAGAGGCGGACGCTACAGAACGCCACGACCTGCAGTACTTCGAGATGTTCGGCAACCGCGGCCTCTACCACAAGGGCTGGAGCGCTGTGACCAAGCACCGCACACCGTGGCAGATGGTAGGAGCGGTCATCCCGGCGTTCGACGACGACGTCTGGGAGCTCTACGACGGCAACAGCGACTACAGCCAGGCACGCAACCTCGCCGCCGAGCGGCCGGACCTGCTCGCCAAGCTGCAGCGAACCTGGATCATCGAGGCCACCAAGTACAACGTGCTGCCCCTCGATGACCGCCTCGTGGAGCGCGCGGTTCCCGAGATTGCCGGAAGACCGACGTTGATCCAGGGAGACTCGCAACTGTTCTTCCCCGGCATGGGACGCCTGTCGGAGAACAGCGTGGTGAGCATCAAGAACAAGTCGTTCTCCGTCACGGCCGATATCGAAGTCCCGGCGGGCGGAGCCGAGGGCGTGCTCATCGCACAGGGAGGGCGCTTCGGCGGCTGGGGCGTGTACCTCAAGGCAGGCAAGTTGAAGTTCGTCTACAACGTGCTCGGCCTCCAGGAGTTCGCCACCGAGGCCGACTCGGCCGTACCTGAAGGTGTCCATCAGGTACGCGTGGAGTTCGCCTACGACGGTGGCGGGCTGGGCAAGGGGGGTGACGTCGCACTGTTCCACGACGGCAACCCCGTCGGCACCGGCCGCGTCGAGGCAACCCAGGCGATGATCTTCTCCGCCGACGAGACGACCGACATCGGCTACGAGTCCGGCACGACCGTCACGCCCGACTACACCGCAGCCACCAGCCGGTTCACCGGCAAGATCAAGTGGGTACAGATCGATCTGGGCAAGGACGATCACGACCACTTCATCGACCCCGACGAGCGACTCCGCATCGCCATCGCAAGACAGTAGAGCAGCAAGACGCAGAGTTCATGAGCGAACACCGGGACGTCGTGGAGTCTGCGATCCCGCTTCTCGTCGTGGCGGGGCCCTGCTCCGTCGCCGCGGAGAACGGGGGGTGGACATCGTCACTGTTCCGAGCGGATTGCTGTCCTTGCGCTGGCGTTGCTCTGCTACCTGGGGGCGACGGCCGTGCCCAGGCAACGGGTTCATCGCCGCGTTCGTCAGTGGGCTCTTCTTCGCGACCGCGTCCGGCAGCGGGCGGACGCGTGTCCGGCTGCAGTTCACCGAGGCGACCAGCCTGCTTGCGTCGTACGTCGTCTGGCTCGCCTTCGGAGCGGCCATGGTCGGACCGGCCCTGTCCCACAGCTCGCTGGGCAGCTTCGTCGTCGCGGTGGGGGCGCTCACGCTGGCCCGAGCGGTCCCGGTGGCACTGACGATGGTGGGTACGGCTGGAGAGCGCCGACCGTCGCTTTCGTGGGCTGGTTAGGCCCGCGCGGGTTGGCGACGGTGATCTTCGTGCTCGTATCGCTCGAGTCGCTGGGGGAGACGGCTCTGGCCGACCACGTCCTCGACCTCGACCTCGACCTCGACCTCGACCTCGACCTCGACCTCGACCTCGACCTCGACCTCGCAGCGTGACGGTCCTGCTCTCGATCCTGGCCCATGGATTCAGTGCGCCGCCGCTCGCTGCGCGCTACGGCAGGTGGGCGGCTGCCCTTCCACCCGATGCACCCGAAGCGCCCCGAGCACCCGAGTCGGTCGAGCGCGAACAACCGGGGCGGCGACTGGACCTGCACCTCGAACACACGGCCTGACCACATCAGCAACCTGCGGGGGGTCACCCGGAGGGGGTGAGGTGCCTCGGCGCCCACCCCGGGACGATCGCCTGACCCGACCGACGCGTGGAAGGAGGGTCGTCGTGAACCTGGTCTGGGGGGCACTCGTCGTGGTCGCCGTCACCGTGATCGCCGTCGCAGCCATGCTCCTGGTGCGGAGGCGGGCACCGGAGGGGAGCTACTTCAGCGACGGCGACCGAGCCTCGGGTGTCTTCGGCGTACTCGCCACCGGCTTCTCCGTGCTTCTCGGCTTCATCATCTTCCTCGCGTTCGAGTCCTACGACGATTCTCGCGTCGGCGCCGAGACCGAGGCCCTGATCGTGACGCAGCAGGTGCAGACGGCCCAGTTCCTGCCCGCTGCCGCCGGCACCGAGCTCACCGGTGATCTCGTCTGCTACGCACGATCGGTCGTCGACAGTGAGTGGAGCGCTCTGGAGGCAGGCCAGCTCGGCGACTCCTTCAACCCGTGGGGGCCGAAGATGTTCCGCACCATCCAGTCTGTCGAGCCGAGGACGGACACCGAGCAGTCTGCCTACGACCGGTGGATGGACGAGACTGCGGATCGGCAACAGGCGCGCAACGCGCGCGTTCACGGAGCGGAGGGCGTCATCCCGCTGCCACTGTGGCTGGTCCTGCTGGCCATCTCGGGCGTGATCTTCGTGTACATGCTCTTCTTCGCGGACCGCGGTGAACGTGCGATCACCCAGGGGCTCCTGATGGGCAGCGTGACCGTGGCCATCACGTTGTTGCTCAGCTTGCTCGTCTTCCTCAACCACCCGCACGGCGAAGGCGTGGGCAAGCTGCGCCCCACAGCGATGGAGAGGGCGCAGCGCCAGATCGATGCCGAGCTCAAGGTCGTGGGCTTGGACCTGAGACTGCCTTGTGACGCCGACGGCACAGCGCGCTGAGGCTGAGGACCGACAGACGTCGGCCACCTCCAGGCAGGAGCTCCTGGTCACGGTGCTCCTGGTGATGGCCGCCGTCGCCACCTCGTGGAGCAGCTACCAGGCGAACCGATGGCACGGTGAGCAGGCCCTTGCTGCGAGTCGTACGAGCGCCATCAGGATCGAGGCCGCCCGTGCGGCCAGCCGGGCCGACTCCGAGACCCAGGTCGACGTGGCCACGTTCATCGCCTGGGCTGACGCAGACCGTCAAGGTGAAGGGAAGCTCGCCGAGTTCTACCTGGACCGCTTCCGTCCCGAGTTCAAGACAGCCTTCGACGCCTGGGTCGCGACCAAGCCCTTGACCAGCTCGGGTGCGCCGCCGACACCCTTCGCGATGCCCGAGTACCGCGTCGCGTCCCGGGTCGAGGCGGAGCGCCTCGACAAGGCGGCAGAGGCAAAGGCCGTCGAGGTGGGCCTCGACATCCAGCGAGCCAGCAACTACGTCCTGACCGTGGTGCTCTACGCCGTGGTCCTGTTCTTCGCCGGCATGAGTACCAAGTTCGCCAGCCCAAGACTGTGCCGCGTGATGATCACGCTCGGCTACGTCGTACTCATTGCCGCGATTGCCTGGGTTGCCACGTTTCCCGTGAGCCTTCGGATCTGAGGCAGTCGCGCCGGATCCGCCGACCCCACATCTCAGCCGTCTCTTCTGTCGCCTCACCCGCTTTGTATGAGGCGACCAGACCGCGGCCGCGCGTAGGTTTTCGACCGGGGCACGATGAGGGCCCCACGGCAGTCCCCGGACTGTGCCCACGCCGACTGCCGTGGGCGTACGGCGGCGAACGAGGAGGAAACCATGACCGACCTTCCGCAGCAGCGTCTCGGAGAGCTCGACCAGATGGGCCCGGTGGACTACCTGGTCGTCGAGTTCCGCGACAACCGACTGACAGGGGAAGGCCTGCCGCTCCTCGTCGATCTCGTGGACCGGGGCATCATCAGAATCCTCGATCTCGTCTTCGTCGCGAAGGATCCCGATGGCACAGTCCACGGGATGGCAGTCGCCGACTTCGACAGGGACGGCGAGCTCGACCTGGCGGTATTCGAGGGCGCGTCCTCAGGACTACTCGACGAGGAGGATGTGGCAGAGGCTGCGGGTGTGATCGAGCCGGGCAGCGCAGCGGGCATCCTCGTCTACGAGAACACGTGGGCGGCCCCGCTCGCCGCCGCCCTGAGGCGTGGCGGCGGGCAGCTGGTCGCCAGTGGTCGCATTCCGGTCCAGGCGCTCTTGGCTGCGGTAGACGCACTCGAGGCCACCGACGCGGTTTCTGAGTCAGCGGTTTCTGAGTCAGCAAAGAGAGGATGAGAGAAATGCCAGGACTGCTTCGCGGAATGGCGCGGACCGCGGTTGTTGCCGGTACGGCAACAGCGGTCTCCAACCGGGTTTCCCGACGTCAAGCCGGCCGCTGGGCCCAGCAGGACCAGCAAGCCGCCTACCAGGAGCCCGCGTACGAGGAACCCGCGTACGCCGCGCCTCCGCCGCCGCCCCCGCCCGAGGACGACATGGATGCCAAGCTGGCCCAGCTCAAGCAGCTGGCCCAACTGAAGGATCAGGGAGTGTTGACCGACGCCGAGTTCGAGGAGCAGAAGCGTCGCATCCTCAGCTGAGCGTCGGCATCAGGGCTTCCCACCCTGGTCGCCGGCTCTCAGTCGTCGACGACGATGACGTGCAGCTGGCGGGGTCCGTGTACCCCTTCGACGCGGCTCAGCTCGATGTCACTCGTGGCCGACGGACCGCTGATCCAGGTGAGCGGTCTGGACGGGTCCAGCAGCACGACGGCGTCCGGGACGTCTGCGACGATCTGGTCGGCGCGGACGATGCAGACGTGCCGGTCGGGGACCAGGGTGATGGCTCGACGGCCTTGTCCGGCGCCATGGGAGAGCACGATGGTGCCGGTCTCGGCGATGCCCGCTGTGGCCTCGGTGACCACAGCGTCGATTGAGTCCAGCTCCTTGGCGCTCAGGCCGGCATCCACGAGCGCACCAGGCACACCGACGGCGAGTCCCTCGGGTACGACGACCGAGCGCCCCTCGACGGCGGCTGCGACCCGGGCCGTCAGTTCGGAGCCGGCGCAGCGCTCGACCACTGCCCGGTAGTCCTCGACCCGCTCGACGAAGAGGTCGACGGATCCGACTGCGGTGGTGCGCGCTGGTGCGGCGTACTCGACCGGAGGTGCCATGGCCGTCGCGGAACGAACCCGGGCCAGGATCTCGTCGCGAGCGCTCCCCTGATCACTCACCGGGTCACTCACTGCGACCTCCGTCGGTGCGCCTGAACCACGCACGGAACGACTCGACCGGGCCCCTGGGCAGGTCGCGGGCACCGGTCCACGGGGAGGCTACCGGGAGACGGCGGGCGAGTCCGGTGCCCAACCGCGCGAAGCGCTCGGCGACGCCAAGGCGCCTCGAGGATGCGAACGTGGCCGCGGCGCCCTTCATGGCGACCGCCTCCGCCAGAGACTTTGCCTGGGGAAGCTGTCCGCGGTGCGCGTCGACGACCTGCGCACGCAGATCCACCAGGACGCTCGGGATGTCGATCTTCACCGGGCACACCTCGTAACAAGCGCCGCACAGGGACGAGGCGTAGGGCAGCGAGTCTGTCTGCGCGTCCTGCCCCACGCCCTTCATCAGCGGGTTGAGGATCGCACCGATCGGGCCCGGGTAGACCGACCCGTAGGCGTGCCCACCCACGCGCTCGTAGACCGGGCACGCGTTGAGGCACGCCGAGCAGCGGATGCAGCGCAGTGCCTGTCGGCCCACCTCGTCGGCGAGCGCGCGGGTGCGGCCGTTGTCGAGGAGTACGACGTGGATCTCCCGCGGCCCGTCACCGGGCGTCACGCCGGTCCACGTCGAGGTGTAGGGGTTCATCCGCTCGCCGGTCGAGGAGCGCGGCAGCAGCCGCAGGAACACCTCGAGGTCTCCCCACGTCGGCACCAGCTTCTCGATGCCGACCACTGAGACGAGCACGTCCGGCAGGGTCAGGCACATCCGGCCGTTGCCCTCCGACTCGACCACGACGAGGGTGCCGGTCTCGGCCACCGCGAAGTTCGCACCGGAGACCGCCATCGTGGCGCGCAGGAACTTCTCGCGGAGGTGCAGTCGCGCGGCCGCCGCGAGCTCGGCAGGTTCGTCGGTCAGGTCAGCCGGCGCCGGCCGGCCGGCGGAGGCCATCCGGTCGAGGAAGATCTGGCGGATCTCGGCCCGGTTGCGGTGGATGGCGGGCACCAGGATGTGTGAGGGCAGGTCGTCGCCGAGCTGCACGATCAGCTCGGCGAGGTCGGTCTCCAACGCGGCAATTCCCTCGGCCGCCAACGCCTCGTTCAGGCCGATCTCCTGGGTGGCCATCGACTTGACCTTGACCACCTCGTCGACCCCGTGGGACTGCGCGATGTCGGCAACGATCCAGTTGGCCTCGGCGGCGTCGCGCGCCCAGTGAACGGTGGCACCCTGCTCTGTCAGTGCGGCCTCGAGCTGGACCAGGTGCTGCTCGAGGTCGGCCAGGGTGGCGTCCTTGATCGCGGCGCCCGCCGTGCGGAGGTCCTCCCAGTCCGGGACCTCGGCGACGACACTTGCGCGCTTGTCCCGGATGGTCCCGGTCGCGTGCGCGAGGTTGTGTCGCAGCTGCGTGTCCGCAAGGGCCGCCCTGGCAGCCACCGGAAACACCGGCATCCCCACGAAGGTGGCGGACATCAGCTCAGCCCTTCGGTCGAGGCCAGGACCTCAGCGAGGTGCATGGTGCGTACGCCGGAGCGCTGGCGCGACAGCAGGCCGCCGATGTGCATCAGGCAGGAGTTGTCCCCGGCGACGAGGACCTCGGCACCGGTCGCGCGCACGTGGCGCGCCTTGTCCGAGCCCATGGCGATCGAGGTGTCGGCGTTCTTCATCGCGAACGTGCCACCGAACCCGCAGCACTCCTCCGCATCGGGCAGGTCGACCAGCCTGAGGCCACGCACCTCCTCGAGCAGTCTCCGCGGTCGGTCACCGACACCGAGCATGCGCAGCGAGTGGCAGGTCGGGTGGTAGGTGACCGTGTGCGGGAAGGATGCACCCACGTCGGTCACACCGAGCTGGTCGATCAGGAACTCGCTCAGCTCGAAGACGCGCGGGGCCGTCTCCTCGACAGCGGCGACCAGGGAGGTGTCGCCCGAACGGCGAGCCACGATCTGGTGCTGGTGGCGTGCGCATCCGGCACACGATCCGGAGGGGGTGACGATGGCGTCGTACCCGGTGAACGCCTCGACGAAGGAACGCAGTGCCGGCACCGCTTCGTCGACGTAGCCGGTGTTGACCATCGGCTGGCCGCAGCACGTCTGCTGGCTGGGGAACTCGACCTCGACACCGAGCCGCCGAAGCAGCGTGACCACCGCCTTCCCGGTGTCGGGAAAGAGCGCGTCGTTGATGCAGGTGACCTGCAACGCCACACGCATCATCAGCTCACTCCGCCCGCGAACCCGACTCCACCCGACCCGGTCCCGACTGTACGTCGCCCGGGGGAGTGAAACGCGGCGGGCCAGCTCGGGGCCCGCGCCCAGTGGCAGCCAGTACAGGCAAACGCTCGCGCTCGAGGCGTCGTACTCGCTCAGTTGCTGGTCTCGTTCCTCATCGATCCGTATGTTGCCGGCTCAGGCTTTCGCCGCCACCAGCCAGCATCGGCCAGTAGAGACGGACGGTAAGCGCGAGGAACCCCAGCCCGAACACCACGAAACCCGCTGCAAGGCCCACCACGGCGTCGGGGTCGTCGTTGACGAGCATCACCACGGCCATGGCGGTCACCGAGAACGCCAGGCACGTGTAGCCGGTGAGTAGTGGGTGCATCATCCGCAGCGCCCAGCTCGCACCCCGCAGGAGCCCCAGCCCCACAGCGACCGCGGCCGGCACGATGATCCCGAGGTCCATCAGCTTGACCAGCCAGAACGGCGTCGGCGACGAGGCGTACTGGGTGAGCGACCCAGGATCTGTCCACGCGGTCAGCATCGTAGGCAGGTGCAGGCCGAGGACCAGGAAGACCGCAAGGAACAGAAGAACCCAGCCGGAAGTGCGCTGAAGTCCCATCGACGGTGGCGGGAGGTCGCTCGGCATCGCGCGCCAGCAAAGCACCACCACGACCTCGGCCAGAACGAAGACGACCAGGAGCAGCGGAAAGAACTTCTCCACGTTGCCCGGCAACCGGAGGTACTCCTGTCCGATGACCACCTGTGCATAGGTGTAGATCGCGAAGACGCCGATCCCACTGGCGAGGGCTGTCGCCGCCCGGTGGCCACGCCAGGCGAGCACGGCTGCAACGAGTGTGAGCGGGGCGATGACGAACAAGCTGGCCGCATCACTGCCGAGCAGCTGGTTCAACGAGGTCTTCGAGGTGCGGTAGACCATCAGCTCGAGCACCAGCGGGCCAAGCACCGAGACGGCTGCCATCCCAACAGCCAAGGCGACAAGAGTGAGTCCGAGCTGCCGGTTCGCAGCGTCCTGCCCGGACTCGCGCATCTGGGTGATGGGTCTCAATATGTCTCGTTCGTGGCCGAGTGCCCGCTCATCGTCATGGCTTTCGCCGTCCTCTCACGCGAACCTGGGTCTCACGGCGATCCTTCGTGGTACGCGGCTGCGGTGGCAGGGCCGAAGGACCTTCGACGAGGGACTGACCGTCATCGTCTGAAAACGGGCGGCCAGCTGTCTCGATCTCCCAGGTCGCGGAAACTTGTCGGCACCCAGTGCCGGCGATGTTCCACGACCTGGCCTAGGCGCGCGCCTCGGTGACCGTGCGCTCGCCTGCTAGACGAGATCGACCAGGGTCACGGTAGCGTCGGCCTGGTCGTACACCGTGGCGAGCACCCGTGGGCACGAGCGATGACTGAACGACCAGGGGTGCCCGGGGAGGTCTCACTCCACTTCCCGGAGCATCCGCTCGATCTCCGTGACCCGAAGGCGTACGTCGCTGAGCCCCTCGGCTGCACTGTCTTGATGAGCGGCGATCTGCGTCGCCAGTTGTTCATAGCGCTCGACCTGCGAGGGCCAGGCACAGGCCGCCACCGATCGCGGGTCCGTTGACGGCCGCGATCACCGGCTGGTGCATCGTCCGCAGCGTCAGCACGACGTCCTCGAGCAGCTCCATCGTGCACAGGGCCACCGTCGCCGAGGTGAGTCCCGCCGTGCTCGGCATCCGCCCGCTCTCACCGCTCTGGTCGGCGCCAGAGCAGAACCCGCGCCCGGGGCCGGTCAGCACGACCGCTCGCACCTCGTTGTCATCGGTCAGCTCGCGCAGAACCTGGCGCAGCGGGACCATCACCTCGAACGCCATCGAGTTCATCCGCTCGGGCAGGTTCAAGGTGACCGTGGCGACGCCAGGCACCGTGACGGCCGCGGTTCTGTCGCCCAAGGTCCTCGAACGACCGCCTCCCGGACGAGCTCGAACGGGCCGTAGTCGATCAGCTTTGGCATGCTCGAGATCTCGGGTCCTCGAACAATCCCTGGTGTCACGACGTGGGGGATGTGAAAACCGAAGTTGCAGGTCCCACGCATCCCAGATTCTTTAGGGTGCGGCTCGCCTGAAGGGACGCCGTGACGTCGTCGCTGCCGTCGATTTCGCGGCTTGGCCCTCGCTGAACTGTTCTTTGAGTGCAGGCGCGCCGACCTTCATCC
>Ga0209587_1001088_pt1 | contig 13008 bp, 6 predicted proteins | sample NGEPerD_2_FD_184512 | JGI IMG/M metagenome (GOLD analysis project Ga0209587, IMG submission 184512) | Arctic peat soil microbial communities from the Barrow Environmental Observatory site, Barrow, Alaska, USA - NGEE PermafrostL1-D... | ecosystem: Environmental > Terrestrial > Soil > Wetlands >... | reverse complement strand
AAATGAAACAATCCTTCGGAGAGTACATCAGACAGTTAAGGACAAAAAACGGATTCACTTTGACCCAGTTGGGTGCAAAATTGGGTTTGGACTCTGCAAATTTGAGTAAAATCGAAAATGGAAAAAGGGAATTTGATGAGAAACGATTAACTCAATTGGCGACTGTATTTAACCTTGACTTAGAAGAACTCAAAACAGAGTATTTCAGCGACTTGTTCGCAAAAAAACTATATGCAAGCAGTTCTTCGACAGATGCTCTTCTCGTTGCGGAAAAAAAAGTAAAATACTTACGTCAAATTAATGCCAAACAAGAAAGCCTCAAACTTTAAAATATGCCAAAAAATATAAACAAATATCTCAACAAAGTAATTCAAGGCGACTGTCTTGAGGAAATGAAGAAAATACCGAATAAGAGTATAGATATGATTCTATGCGATTTACCTTATGGAACCACCCAGAATAAATGGGATTCCGTGATTGACCTCAAGAAGCTTTGGAGAGAGTATTATAGGATAATTAAAGTCAATGGGGCAATTGTACTTACTTCACAGGGAATTTTCACTGCCAAACTTATTTTGAGCAACGAAAAGGATTTTAAATACAAAGTTGTTTGGATAAAATCTAAGGCAACAAACTTCCTAAACGCAAAAAAACAGCCATTAAGAAAACACGAAGATATTTGCGTATTCTATAAAAAACAACCTACCTATAATCCGCAAATGACATCCGGTGAGGCGTATGACAAAGGAATCAGAAAAGACCAATATACCGGAAGTTATGGCGATTTTAAGCCACGGCACGTAAAAAGTAATGGAAAACGTTATCCAAATGATATTGTGTTTTACGCAGAACAACCAATTGATGATTTCGTATATGTAAAAACAGCGGAATCTGAAGGAACAGTTTACCATCCCACTCAAAAACCAATTGAATTAGGAAGATATTTAATACGGACTTTTACAAAGCCAGGAGATGTTGTTCTTGACAACGCTTGTGGAAGCGGCAGTTTCCTTCTTTCTGCCATTCTTGAAAACAGAAATTTTATTGGTATTGAAAAGAACGAAGATGTCTTACTTCATAAGGTAGAAGAAGTTGATTACATCCAAATATGCACCAATAGAATCGAAGAAACACTAAAACGGAAAGAGATAGAAAAATCTACATTGCAATTATTCAATGAACCTATCGTAAAATATCATACGTTGAATTATGTAATCCCAGTTCTGAATGGCGAAAGTTACGTATAATGAAAGAGCTTGGGCGGGACAAATTATTAGTTGGATAAAACAAGCTATAAATAATGGCACTACCCTATTCCAAGACGCAACGAATGATGAAGGTTTAAAATTAGCATCAGGAAGAACTAAATTTCCTGATGTTCTATTGTTTATAGACAAAGTTTCAGGTATCGTTTTCAATGGTTGGGAATTAAAATTCCCCGATACAGAAGCAGACGACACCGAAATGCTGAAAAATGCCTTGGAAAAAGCAGAGCGACTGCATTCTGATTCTTTCGTTACTTGGAACGGTACGGAAGCAATTATTTGGAAAATCAAAAAACACGATTATTCACTCTCAGCTTTAGAAAAGATAAAAGTTTACCCCAAGGAAAAAGGCATAATCAAAAGAAATGATTTATCTGACAAAAACAACTACAGGAAACACGAAGCAAAACTTCAAAAACGGCTAAATGAAATCCTGCACGACTTAGGACAACTGTACAAAGACGGGAAACTGAAAAAGGCGATAAATATATCGTCCAATATTGTTGAAGCCGTTTTGCAAACTTCGGAGCATTTTGTGCCACAGTTCAAGAATGAAATAATTGAACTGAAAGGAGACGACAGCACATTTAGAAAGGATTTTAACCAATGGAAAATCGTAGAAAGTGCCACGCTTAAAATACTTTCCACATCATCAAGACGAGTTGTAAAAGTTGAACCCGAAGAAGTTTTAGCAAAGTTCACCTATTACAAACTTATCGGCAAAATCCTTTTCTACCTCACACTTTCCGAAAACCTTTCAGGCAAAGTTTCCAAATTGGAATTGAAAAGCGAGAAGCAAGTCCAAAACCAGTTGAACCGCTTTTTTGACCAAGCAAAACGAATTGACTACCAAGCGGTTTTTGAAATTGATTTTACGGATAAAATTGCATTTAATGAAACGATAGAGGAACTACTGTTCAAGCTGATTTCAGTTTTCAATGAGTTTGACTTTAAAGTATTGCCAAATGAAGTAATCGGCCATATTTTGGAAAACTTGGTGCCACAGGAAGAAAAACAAAAATTTGGGCAATATTTTACTTCTGAAAAATTGGCGAACCTTGTCGCTTTTTCGGCAATCCGCAGCCGAAACGATATTGTAATCGACCCAACTTCAGGAACAGGAACGTTCTTAAATTCCTTCTATCGTACTTTGCGATTTTTCGGAAACAATGACCATCAACAAATCCTGAATCAGGTTTGGGGCAATGACATTTCTCATTTTCCCGCAACCCTATCAGTTATCAACTTATACAAACAAAGAGTTAATGATACGGCAAACTTTCCAAGAATAATCCGAAAGAATTTTTTCACTCTTGTTCCTAAACAAACCATTGCGATTCCAGACAACAAAGACATTGACAAAATCAACCAAATCCCAATTCCCAAATTCGATGCAGTTGTTTCAAACTTCCCCTTCATTCAGCAAGAAGACATTCCGAATGAAATACTGAACACTCAATTTGAAAGTGAATTTGCAAAAACGCAGGCTGCATTTTTGAACGGAAACAAATTTGACATCAATGGAAAAAGCGATTATTACATCTATTGCTTTTACAACTCATTAAAGTTTTTGAAAGACAAGGGTGTTTTAGCTGCAATAACTTCAAATGCTTGGTTGGGCAAGAATTACGGTTTGCAGTTTAAGAAATTTTTGTTGGATAATTTTCACATCAAATATATTGTGAAAAGCAATGCCGAGCATTGGTTTAAAGATTCAAAAGTCAGCACCATTTATATAACGCTTGAAAAATCGGCAAGCAAAGAGCCAACAAAATTTATAACTGTCAATAAAAAATTAGAGGAACTGTTTATTGGCAAATCGCTTCAAGAATTTGAAGACTTTTATATAGAGATTGATAATTGCAATAATCCTCATAACACAAATTGGAAAGAAGATAGTCAGTTCAAAAGTATATTTCAGAAAACAGACGGCACAATTACCGTAAGTATTGTTGAAAAGTCGCATTTGGTAAACTCTCTCGATTCGCAAGAAAATTGGGACAGTTTCTTTATTTCATCAGACCTTTTTGTTCAATTTCAGTCTTGCACAAGAAGTCTTTATCCAGAAATAATTTATGCGCCAAGAGGAATACGAACAGGTTGGGACTCAATGTACATTATCCCTAAAAATTGTAATCTGCCTGTCGAAAATGAATTTCTCACGCCTTATTTGAAAAGTCCAATGCAGTTAAAGTATCTTGAAATAAATGCATCAATTTTTGAATCATACTTATTTACCTGCGATAAACCAGAATCAGAATTAGAGAAGAGTTATCCTAAAGCATACCAATGGATTAAAAAATTTGAAAACACACCTAATAAGAACAACACATTAACAATTAAAGAGAAGGGATTTAAAGATAATCATAAACCGTTTTGGTATACAATATTGCCAAACAAAGCGAATATTGTCATAGCCATAAACCCTTATAGGAGGTTGTTTTTCAGTTACTCAACCACAAGGTTTACGGTAAATCAAAGGTTAGCAATAATAAATGTAAAAGACGGCTATGATGTGAAGTTAATATCTGCATTGCTCAACTCAATTATTTCTCTTTTGACCGTTGAATTTAACGGGGTTTCAAGAAATTTAGGTGCATTGGATTTAAATGCTGACTTTTTCAAAACCAAGATGAAAATACTTGACCCAAGTTTACTTTCAACTGAACAAAAGGCAAATATTCTTTCAAAATTTGAGACACTATGTAATCGGCAAATAAAAGACTTTGAAGCCGATTGCCAAAAAAAGGATAGAATAGAATTTGACAAGGAAATTTTGAAATCCTACGGTTTCAACACAGACATTTTACCAAAATTGTATTCACTTTTAACGGAAACTATTCGTAATCGAGTGGAAATGAAAAATAGATAATGAGAAACAAAATATTCATAAGCCACGCAACACCCGATGACAACGATTTTACAAAATGGTTGGCATTAAAACTCATTGGCTTAGGTTATGTAGTTTGGTGCGACATTTTATTTTTGGACAAAGGAGTGCCTAACCGAGGGGGACAATATCTTTTTTTACGCTACGAGCCTATACAAAACTGTTAACCCATCAACCAACAAATTCAACTTTTCCCTATTCCAGCCCTAAAAAAGTCCTTCCCTCACCCAAAACCCTCAATCCCTAATTAATACTTGCCCATGGCATAGCTTTTGTAAATCTTTGTTCCGTAATTTTAATGCTATAAGCAGAACATGAAACATCCCACAATCATATCCATCCTACAAATCCTAATCCTGACTGTGACTATGGGACATTCGCAAAGTTCAAACGATTCCTACGATGTACTTTGGAAAAAGGTCGGGCAACTCGAAAACGACGACTTGACCACATCCGCCTTAAAACAGGTTCAGGCCATTTCCGAAAAGGCTAAAAAGGAAAAGAATGCTGAACAGATGGTCAAGACCTTACTGTATACCTCAAAATATGCACTGACCTTGGAAGAAGATGCACAGCTGAACATCGTCAACGAGTTCAGATCAGAAATCGAGAAAGCGGAATTCCCTTCCAAAAATGTGTTGGAAAGCTATTTGGCAAACCTCTATTGGCAGTACTTCCAACAAAACCGCTACCAGTTTTATGACCGTACCAAAACAGCATCCAAAGTAGATTCCGTAGATTTTCGTACCTGGGACCTAACTACGCTTTTCCATGAAATCAGTAGTCATTTTGAGGCATCCTTAAAAAATAAGGAAGGGCTCCAAAAAACAGGGCTGGAAGATTATAAGGAAATCCTGAACAATCGGTCCGGCTCCGAAACCTACCGCCCTACCCTATTCGATGTGTTGGCACATTCCGCGCTTAACTTTTACAAAACGGACGAAAACAACATCACCCGTCCCGCAGACCAGTTCGAGATTGCCGATCCTGAAATTTTGTGCGAAGCCTATGAGTTTACACAACTGAAAATCGATATACGAGATCGGACTTCCCTGCAATCGAAAGCACTGCTGGTCTATCAAGGACTGTTGAAATTCCATTTCCCCGATCCGAAATTAGATCCCCTTGTCGATGTGGATATCGAGCGGCTGAGATTCATCCACCAAAATGCAGTATTCGCGAACAAAGATGACCTCTATCTTGAAGTACTCCAAAATTCGGCCGAGAACTTTAAGCAGCATGAGGTATCCGCCTTATATACCTATGAAGTCGCCCAGCTGTATGTACAACAGGGCAAGGAGTATTCCCCAAAAACGAATGAGGATAACCGATGGAAGCAAAAAGAGGTCATGGAACTCTGCGATGCCGTCATCGCCCGATTTCCCGATAGTCGTGGAGCGGATAAATGCAAGGCCCTGAAATCCCAAATTCTGGCTACCGACCTTCAACTGACCACCGAAAATTACATCCCCATACATACCGATACACGGTTGCTGGTCAACTATAAAAATATAGAAGCGCTTCAATTAAGTGCTCTTAAAATATCGCAGAAGCAACTGAAACAGCTTAATGAGCTATACCGACATCCCGAACAACTTGAATTTCTGCGCAAATTATCCGCAGCGAAAACCTGGGAAGCCACTTTAAAAAATGAAAGGGACTATCAACAACACGGTATCGAGGTGCTGCTTCCCGCATTGGAAAACGGGCAGTACGTCATCATGGCGACTCCGCTTGCGAAGGATGGGAAAAACGCCGAGAACAAAACCTTTGCTTTTAGTCCCGTTCAAGTGACTAATATGGCCTTGGTAGCGACACAGACGTCGGATGCTTACAACTTTCAGGTCGTGGACAGGCAAGATGGCCATCCTATTTCCGGGGTAGAATTACAATTTACCTACCGCAAAAATGGCAACACACTGGATTCGACCACAACAATGGTGGCCGATAAAAATGGGATCGTCAGCATCCCTTTATCCAACGAATATTGGCGTGATGTCAATGTTCTCGTGACCCATAAAAATGAACAAGCGCATTTCGGACCTTATTATGTAAATGCCAAGTACGATTCAAATCCACCGTATACCGACCATTCCTGTTTCCTCTTTACAGATCGCAGTATCTACAGACCGGGTCAACCCTTATATTTTAAAGGGATAGCACTACAAAATAACCAAGGAAAATCGAGTATCCTCGAAAATACCGACGTGCAGATCGAACTTAAGGATGTCAATGGACAAACCGTCGGCAAACAGCAATTCAAGACCAATGACTATGGTTCGTTTTCGGGGGAGTTCATAGTGCCCGATACTGGATTGACAGGGGATTTCTCATTGCAAGTAAGTTCAAAAAAGATAGTGCTTAACGGATACACTCAATTTTCCGTCGAGGAATACAAACGGCCTAAATTCGAGACTTCGTTCAGCCCGATAACCGAAACCTTTCGGGTGAACGAAAGCATCACCGTCAAAGGAACCGCCACCGCCTATGCGGGAAGCACTATCACCGATGCCAAGGTCAGCTATAGGGTCAAGAGGGTGGTCTATTTCCCAACATGGTACTATTGGTACTACCCGTATTTCAATAGTACCCCCCAAGAAATCGCCCATGGCGAGACAGTAACGGACGCTTCCGGCAACTACGAAATCGATTTTAAGGCCTTGCCCGACAACAGTTTGTCCAAAGAAAATCTACCAACATTCCAGTATGAGGTAACTGCGGATGTTACCGATATCAACGGGGAAACCCATACCGCGAGTACCATAGTTTCCGTTGGCTACCATGCCCTGACCGCAACAATCGACATACCTGACCGGTTGGACAAAACTAAAAAATCGGATACCCTTACGATTGCTACAACAAACCTCAACGATCAGCCAGTAGACGCACGCGGCACACTCAAAATGTATAAGCTGCAAGCGCCCGATCATGTGTTACGACCTAGACCCTGGGCAGCTCCCGATTATTCGAACTGGGAAAAGACGGACTTCAAAAAGCGCTTCCCGCACGAAGCCTTTGCCAATGAAGACGACCCGACCACTTGGGAAAGGGGAAAATTGGTCTGGGAGAAAGATTTCGATACCGGAAAATCCACTGCCGTACCGTTAGCGATTTCGAAAAAATGGGATTCCGGAAAGTATGTCATTGAGCTGAAAACCACCGATGTGTTTGGACAAGAAGTAAAGGCCTTGGCGCAAACGACCTTATACAGCGATGCCGACAAAAAACTGGCGGACAACCAGCTGTTTCAGATTTCGACCGATAAAGAAACCTATGCCATTGGGGATAAGGTCGAGGTCAAAATCGCATCGGCATCCGAGGATCTGACCGTTTCGGTTTTTGTTGAAAAGGATAAGAAAATCGTGGACACCCATATCGTTCGCTTGAGCGACAATACAATCTCCTTTTCCGTTCCGGTTACCTCGGATGATCTGGGCGGCTTTTCCATCAACTACAGCTTTTCCGCCAATAATTCTTTTAAATCCGGGGCCCTGCCTATTTCGGTGCCCTATCCAAAAACGGACCTTGAAATCGAGACCCTGACCTTCCGCGATAAGTTGGCACCGGGTACCGATGAAACCTGGGCCTTTACCATCAAAGGACCTAAAGGCGATAAAGTATCCGCAGAACTTTTGGCCAGTATGTACGATGTCTCTTTAGATGCCTTTCGCGACCATACTTGGCTTTTCGATCCGTTGATGCGGCCCACCTATTATTCCAACATATATATCGATGCGCGCCAAAGTTTTGGGGTTTCAACTTTTCGCACGTTTTTGGATAATGATACCTACAATGCTACTCCCCAATATTATGATTCTTTAGATTGGTTCGGATTTTCTTTTGGATATCGAACTAGAAACAGGATGATGAAAAGGGCTGCACCGATGTCGGCGGTAGCCATGGAAATGGAAGCTGATAAAGGAGCGTTAAATGAGGTTGTCACCATTGGTTATGGCGATACTGAAGAAAAAAGGGATAGCTCGGAAGAAACCAAGAGTAAACCGAAGGAGGAAGAAAAGGAAACCGATTTCAGCGATGTGAAAATTCGTAAAAACCTACAGGAAACCGCCTTTTTCTTTCCACAATTGAAAACGGATAAGGAAGGAAACGTCTCCTTCAATTTTACCACACCGGAAGCCCTAACCAAATGGAAATTGCAACTCTTGGCCCATACAAAATCCTTGGAGAGTGCAGTGACCACCTTGGAAACCGTGACCCAAAAAGAACTGATGGTCATTCCCAATGCCCCACGATTCCTTCGGGAAGGCGATGAAATCAATATCAGCACCAAAATCGCCAACCTAACGGAAAAGCAACTTTCCGGAGAAGCAAAACTTGTGCTGACGGATGCGGTAACGAATACCGATATTTCAAAAGAACTATTGCTTTCCTCCTCCTTGGGTGGAGGTGCCGCAGGCGGAGGGAGCCAGGCTGAACCCAGCAAAATGTTCAAGGTCGATTCGATGGGCAACACCCAAGTCTCCTGGCGTTTAAAAATTCCCGATGGCATCCAAGCGGTACAATACAAGATCATCGCCAAGGCCGGGGATTTCAGCGATGGGGAACAAAACCTGCTTCCGGTGTTGACTAATCGGATGTTGGTGACCGAAACCTTGCCGATGTGGGTCCGCAGCGATCAGACCAAGACTTTTACGCTGGATAAACTAAAGGAGAATACATCGCCTACGCTCAGCAGTCATAAGCTGACCTTGGAAATAACCTCCAACCCTGCTTGGTACGCCGTACAGGCCCTTCCCTATTTGATGGAATATCCGTACGATTGCAACGAGCAGACCTTTGCGCGCTACTATGCGAATTCGTTGGCGAGCCATATCGCCAATAGCAATCCACGTATTCAGGAAGTCTTCAAGCAATGGGCAAATTCAGATGCCTTGCTCAGTAACCTCGAAAAAAACGAAGAACTCAAGTCGTTATTGATCCAGGAAACCCCATGGCTGCGCGACGCCCAATCTGAAACCGAGCAGAAAAAACGTATCGCCCTTTTGTTCAATTTGGACAAAATGAAAAACGAGCAGGCCAATACGCTGAATAAGCTAAAGAACAACCAAAATCCTTCGGGAGCCTGGGCCTGGTTCAACGGCGGAACGGATAACCGGTTTATTACCCAGCATATCGTTACTGGCATGGGGCATCTCGAAAAACTCACTTCGGCAACGCCTGGCGTACCGGCAGACAAACGCGGAAATCGCACTCCGGCCGGTGGTTCAAAGGCTGAACGTGGCCGAAATCCCGAATCGGAAGAAATGCTGGAAAACGCCATCGCCTACTTAGATGCCGAATTTGTATCCGAATATGAGTACATGAAAAGTCATACGTCCGATATCAACGACGACCATTTGAGCCGGACCCAAATCCACTATCTCTATATGCGGAGTTTCTTCCCCGATATCAAAACCTCCAAAAAAGTGGAAGCGATCAGGAATTATTACAAAGGTCAAGCGCAAAAATATTGGATTAAAAAAGGTTTGTATCCCAAGGGAATGCTGGCCCTGGCCTTACATCGCATGAACGATTCCGGCACATCGAACAAAATACTAGGTTCGATCAAAGAGAACAGTATCACATCCGATGAACTCGGCATGTACTGGAAAGAAAATACCGCCTCTTGGTATTGGTACGAAGCCCCCATCGAAACCCAGGCGTTGATGATCGAGGCCTTCGGGGAAATCCTAAATGACACCAAAACCATCGACAATCTAAAGGTCTGGTTGTTAAAAAACAAACAGACCAATCAGTGGAGCACGACCAAAGCCACCACCGAAGCGGTCTATGCGCTATTACTGCAAGGCAGCGATTGGCTATCCGTAACCGATGCCGTTGATGTGCTGGTAGGGGGAGAAAAAATCGAAGCTTCCCAACTTGAAAACGTCAAGGTCGAAGCGGGTACCGGTTATTATAAAACATCATGGAATGCCAACGAAATCAGGCCCAAAATGGCCGAAGTGCAGATCAGCAAAAAAGGAGAAGGTATCGCCTGGGGCGCCCTGTACTGGCAATATTTTGAGGATCTGGACAAAATAACATCCGCAGAGACCCCGTTAAAACTCAAGAAAAAACTATTCCTCAAAAAGAACACCGATACCGGTGAGGAAATTTCCGAAATCACCAAAAAGACCGCTTTGAAAGTGGGCGATCTGGTCCGCGTACGCATCGAGCTCCGCGCCGACCGTGATATGGAATTCCTGCATATGAAAGACATGCGCGCCGCTGGTTTCGAACCTATCAACGTACTCTCGCAATACAAATGGCAAGACGGACTTGGCTATTATGAAAGCACCAAAGATGCTAGTACCAATTTCTTTTTTGACTATCTGCCCAAAGGCGTGTACGTATTTGAATATGACTTACGCGTAAACAATGCCGGGGAATTCAGCAATGGTATTACGACCATACAAAGTATGTATGCGCCGGAGTTCAGTAGTCATTCAGAGGGGGTACGGGTTGAGGTGAAGGATGAAAACTGATGCGTTAGTTATCAATTGTTTTTGGAACCGGCGAACTGCAATAACCGCATAGCCAATACTAGAAAAACACTACTACTTGGAAAGATGCAAATGACTGTTCCTTTATCAGAAAAAAACCTTTCACTCCGGCGGATATTTGGCAAAAACTTTTGCCGCCAAGCTTCTTAAATTTTCATCACGCGCTTCAGGAGAAACGTTTTCCTTAAACGGACTTTGGCTTTCGGCCTGCCAGAACAATTTGTCATTTTCGTTATCGACAAAATCAAAACGGATCTGCCGTTCCATCTTCGGGCCACCTACCGGAATGCCCACGGAAATTCCTCCTCCAACACTGCGCCCCGATCCGCCAAGGCCGACGCCGACAGAATTATCTCTGGGCTTTTGGAATGAATTGCTTTCGATGTTTATGAAAAAATCCGGCTCTTCGGTCAATTTTATTCCTTTGGCCTGCATTTCGGCATCCACGGCGTCGAGTAGGCGTTTGGTATCCAATTCGCTCAATCCGGTCTGCATGTCGGGATAATAGTTATAGGTAGTGTAATTGGAAAAATCGACTTCCCTATCGTAATCGTAGTTGACCCGAATGGCGTTGCAGGAGAATAGAAGTGTGACCGCCAGCAAAAATAATATCTTCCTCATAATGTCCATTTAGGCAAAATTAGTGAAACTATTCGTCTTTGCGAGGAGCTGGCACATAGCTCTTTTTTGGTGATGGCATTATGCAAAATGAAATTAGTAACCGATGCTCGCAAATACAGGTCAATCGTTCAACATTGCCCAAAGCCGATCTTTCAATTCGGTGATGCCTTGTTGTGCTACGGAAGAAATAAACATAAAGGGCACACCCTCTAAATCTTTATCCAGTTCAGTTCGCATTTCGGCCATGAGCTCTTCGTCGAGCATATCGCTTTTGGAGATGGCCACCAAACGCTCCTTATCTATCAATTCGGGATTGTATCTGCGGAGTTCATCCAGTAAAATCCCATATTCCTTTCCAATATCCTTGCTATCCGCAGGAATCAGGAACAACAGGGTCGCATTGCGTTCGATATGGCGTAAGAAATAATGTCCCAAACCTTTTCCTTCGGCCGCACCCTCGATAATTCCCGGGATGTCGGCCATGACAAAACTTTGAAAATCGCGGTATTCCACTATTCCCAAGTTGGGCTTTAAGGTCGTAAACTCGTAATCCGCAATTTTTGGTTTGGCGGAAGTGATTACGGAAAGTAAGGTTGATTTTCCCGCATTGGGGAAGCCTACCAGTCCCACGTCGGCAAGTACCTTTAGCTCCAAGATGGCATCGGTCTCTAGACCTTGGATTCCGGGTTGGGCATATCTTGGTGTCTGGTTCGTGCTAGTTTTAAAATGCCAGTTACCACGACCGCCCATGCCGCCCTCGACCAGCATCTTTTCCTCCCCATGTTCCGTAATCTCAAAAAGCGTTTCGTCGGTTTCGGCATCCTTGACGACTGTACCTAACGGGACTTCCAAATAGACATCCTCTCCATCCGCTCCCGAACTGCGTTGTTTGCTTCCGTGCTCGCCGTGACCGGCCTTAAAGTGTTTTTTGAATCTGAAGTTGATGAGCGTCCATAGGTTTTGGTTGCCCCGAAGAATGACATGACCGCCACGCCCGCCATCACCGCCATCGGGACCTCCCTTGGTGATATATTTTTCCCGATGCAAATGCACGGAACCCTTGCCCCCATTGCCCGATTCTGCATGGATCTTTACGTAGTCTACAAAATTGCCCTCGGTCATAAATCAAAATTTTTTTGTCATTCCCGCAAAAGCGGGAATCTTCACAGTTCCTCGATTACCTTTCCCAATCGCCGTGTAACCGCATCGATCTCGCCGATACCGTTAACGCTGTGAAACTTCCCTTGGGTCTCGTAGTATTCCTTGAGTGGGGCGGTCTTTTCGTTGTATTCATCGAAGCGATTGCGAATTTTTATTTCGTCTTGATCATCGATTCGGCCACTAATTCTCCCACGCTCCAATAAACGTTGTATCAGCACCTCATCATTGGCGTCCAAAGCGATGGTAGCATCGATTTTCATCTCTTTGGATTCCAATAAATTATCCAAGGCATCGGCCTGTGCGGTGGTACGGGGAAATCCATCAAAGATAAAACCGCTGGCATCGGGATTGGTGTTTACAGCATCCTCGAGCATCTTTATGGTCACCGCATCGGGCACAAGATTGCCGTGATCCATATACGATTTGGCCAACTTACCGAGGTCGGTTTCGTTTTGAATGTTATACCGGAACAGATCGCCCGTAGAAATATGTTTTAGGTTATATTTTTCCTTCAAAAATTCCGCTTGCGTGCCTTTTCCGGCACCCGGTTTCCCGAACAGAACGAGAT
>Ga0209587_1001086_pt1 | contig 13010 bp, 13 predicted proteins | sample NGEPerD_2_FD_184512 | JGI IMG/M metagenome (GOLD analysis project Ga0209587, IMG submission 184512) | Arctic peat soil microbial communities from the Barrow Environmental Observatory site, Barrow, Alaska, USA - NGEE PermafrostL1-D... | ecosystem: Environmental > Terrestrial > Soil > Wetlands >... | reverse complement strand
GAGCCTGCCAAATAAAGCGCCTCTCGATCGTGTGAAATGCGATGAGTCGATCGCGGCCAAGATCACCCCGCCGGATCGCCGGCAGGATAACACTTGTCGCCATCGTCGCGCCGCCGATCCAGATGATGACCGCGAGAACGTGCAAAGCTCGCGCGAGGGCGACCTCATCCATGCCACTCCTCCAGTATTGTTCTCGCGGCTAACGGTAGACGCTCTCCACGGTTCGAGTAACCAGCTCTCGTGCCTTTGCGCCAGACCAAAAGTCTACTCCCCAACCGGAAGGCACTAAGGCGCGAGTTTGGGCGCGTGGGAAGAGGTGAGGCCGGTAAGGTGCATCCGCGCCACCGCACAGCGACCTAACGCGCACCCAACATCACCAAATGGTCCGGCTCCGCACTAGCACCGCGTTGGTTTACATTTGAGTTGCAGTCGGTTGTCCCAACGATTGGTTGAGTGTTCAGTAGGGGCAAAAGGTCGGCCGACGGTCGGCTGTTGACGCCTTGGTCTATAGTCTTTTCCAAGCAAGTCGTGGTTTCCGGGGTGCAGCGCGCTGCGCCCAGGCCCAGTGTAGGCGACTTCCGCTGATCTGCGTCAACGACGACTAAGCGGAACTATGCCAGGTTCCAGCCGTTCTGAGTGTAGTGCTCGCAACTAGGTAGGAGGAACTAGTTATGAAACAAGCTCTTGGCAAAGTCGCAGCCCTCGCGGCAGTAGTGGTTTTAGCCCTAGGAGTGACGAGCCTTGCCAGCCTCGCTGCAAGCCAGTTTGAGGGTGACTGGAAGGTCAAGGACACAAAGGGCAACCCCTTTGAAATTACGCTCTCTTCCGACGGGTCCGCGAAAGGCGACCGTTCCGGCGAAGGATTGGACGGAACATGGAAGGAAGAGGATGGCAGCGCGGTAATCGAGTGGGGCGACGGATGGACCACGAAGATCACCAAAATGGGTGATCAGTACAAGAAGACGGCTTACGAAAACGGCAAGTCAATGGGTGAGTCGGAGGCGCAAAAAGTCAAATAGAGTCAGGCAATTGTTCTAGGTTGACGGCCCGGTCGTTTAAGGCAGATTAAAAGGGCCGTGGAGACCAGTGACGTCAACCGCGTGCTCGTTTGGGGTCCGGCCGCAAGATGCGGACGCGATCAAGCACGCGTTCAACGGGGGCGTTGGCCGTGCGCAAACTGAGCCCACAAGCGGAAACGCTCGCTGACCGCTGCTTCTTTGAAAGGCCGGTCCGAATGCATTGGACGAGGTAAGAATGCTCCCGATTCTCGCAATCGCATCCCCCCGGGAAGCGCCGTTACGTCATGAATCACCGGGGGCTGTGAATTCTGGATGGAGAGTCCGATGGCCGCATCTAACGCGGAGAGAATTGCCATCGTCCGGGGAGCCGACAGCGCGACCGTGCAAACTCTGTTCGAGGAGGCGGTCACCCGCTGGCGCGCGTCCGATATTCAAGTGGTCGGCTTGATAGAAGAACAGCATGGATTGCCGGACCGTACCTGCAATGCAGGGATGCTGCGTGACATCGTCTCCGGCGAGCCATATATTCGATCTATCTCGAAGTTCCGCCGCCCAATGCCACCTGCCATATCGACGCGACCGGGGCCGAGAACGCCTGCGCCACCGTGCTCCGACAGATCGAGACGTGTGATCTCGTCGTCTTGAGCAAATTCGGCAAGCTCGAAGCAGCCGGCGGCGGTCTTTTCGGTGCATTCGAGGCAGCTATGGCGGAGCGCAAGCCAATTCTGACAACGGTCTCGGACAAACACCTCGACGCGTGGCGTGATTTTGCGCCAGCAGCGACTGTCCTGCCGGCAAGCGCCGCTGCATTGCAGAAGTGGTGGGGCGGTGTCCGGAGCTAAGCGAGGCGCATCTGCACCGGGTGTCCTTCCTGAAAATCATATTTGGTGCTGCAAGGGGTTTGGCGCGGGTATCGCGGACACGGTTGGCGAGACACCCTGCATCTTTCTCGGCGGGCTATACCGGGCCGAGCAGGTCATTGCCGAACGGATACTGCGTCTGGCCAACGGTACGCTGCCCTGGCCCTACATCGACCCCGAGAAAGCGCTGCCCTGGATCGAACAAAAAACCGGCCTGTCGTTGGCCGAGAGGCAGGTCGCTGCGATCCGACTGGCCCTGGTGTCGAAGGTCCTTGTCATCACCGGCGGTCCTGGGGTCGGGAAGACCACCATCGTCAATTCGATCCTGTGCATTCTGTCGGCGAAGGGCGTCAGCCTGCTGCTCTGCGCCCCGACGGGCCGTGCCGCGAAGCGCATGACGGAGGCGACAGGGTTCGAGGCCAAGACGATCCACCGGGCTCTCGAGGTCGACCGCAAGGCCGGGGGCTTCAAACGCAACAGCGACAACCCGCTCGACTGCGATCTGCTGGTCGTCGACGAGATCTCGATGGTCGACGTCATGCTGATGCAGGCTCTGTTGAAAGCGGTCCCAGAGAATGCCGCGCTGCTGGTCGTCGGTGACATCGACCAGTTGCCCTCGGTGGGGCCGGGTCAGGTCCTGGCTGACGTGATCGCCTCCGGCGCGGTTCCCGTCGTGCGGCTGACCGAGGTCTTCCGGCAAGCAGCGCAAAGTCGGATCATCACCAGCGCGCACCAGATCAATCAGGGCTCCATTCCCGATCTCTCCAAGCCAGAGGGCGACAGCGACTTCTACTTCGTGCAGGCGGACGACCCCGAAACGGCCGTGCCGCGGATCGTCGATCTGGTGAAGACGCGGATTCCGCAGCACTTTGGCCTCGATCCCATCCGCGACATCCAGGTGCTGTGCCCGATGAATCGCGGCGGTGTCGGCGCCCGTTCGCTCAACATCGAACTGCAGGCCGCGCTCAATCCTGCCGGCGATCGCAAGGTCGAGCGCTTCGGCTGGACCTTCGCGCCGGGCGATAAGGTCATGCAGATCGAGAACGACTACGACAAGGACGTCTATAACGGTGACATTGGCTACATCGACGATGTCGATCCTGATGCGGGTGAGCTCACAGTCAGCTTCGACGGCCGCGCCATCACCTACGGTTTCGGCGAACTCGATACGTTGGTGCCGGCCTATGCGGCGACGATCCACAAGAGCCAGGGCTCCGAGTATCCGGCGGTCGTCATCCCGGTAATGACGCAGCACTACACCATGCTGCAGCGGAATCTGCTCTACACCGGCGTGACCCGAGGCAAGCGCCTGGTTGTTCTGGTCGGACAGAAGAAGGCCGTCGCCATCGCGGTGAAGAACGTCTCTGGGCGGCGGCGTTGGTCGAAGTTGAAGGAGTGGCTCGGCGCCACCTTGGTCCTGGCTCGGGACCCAATCCTGTGAGGTGTGGGTCCCGAAAAATCATGCGGCGCTCCGAAGGTAGTAATGATGCAGTCCATGGGCCGTTGGGAACTCGATTATCTCGCCCTATTCGGGTGGATGGACAGGTCGGCCGTCGGGTGAATCCATCCCCAAGCATTGGTGCGGGCGCCATTCGTGGTAATAAGCGAAATGACCACGGAGAATCCGCTTGAGATGGCGCTCGCTGAGGACGATCACGTGATCCAAACACTCTCTGCGGATGCTACCAATGACGCGTTCGACATAGGGATTCTGCCAAGGGCTCCGCGGTGCGCTGGGACGGTCTTTGTGACCGACAAGCTCGGATCCTACAGCTCTGCGCTGCGCGAACTTGGTGTTGCGCGGCAGCACGACACAGTTCGCTGGAAGAATAACCGGGCAGAGAATTCCCATAAGCCATTGCGACAACGCGAACGACGAATGAAGCGCTTCAAGTCACCCGGATCGGCACAGCGCTTTATCTCAATCCACGCCGCCGTCTACAATGTGTTCAACATCCAACGCCACCTGACCTCCCGCCGAACCCTGCGCGTGTTTCGCGATCAGGCTATGCTGGCATGGCGCCAAGCGACAGTTGCAGCGCGAACCGTTGCAGCCATGGTCATTTGGCCTGCAAACTTCCGATTAACGTGACAGTGCCATTCCTCGACATCCCGAAAGGACAGTGTGAACCTGGCATAGAGCCAGATCGCGTGGCGGATGATTTCCGGCGGGAAGCGGTGGCGCTTAAACGATATCGGTCTCATCCGATGATGCTAATCGGCGACGAACCGCAAAGCCATCCGAGTTACCGTGACATTGCCTCTTCATGTCCTCAAAGAAAACACTGAACGCCAAGAACCTCGCAATGCTGGGCGCCGAGCGCCTCGCTGAGTTACTGATCGAGATCAGCACCGGCGATGCCGCTGCCAAGCGCCGCCTGCGGCTAGAATTGGCCGGTGCGGAGGGCCCCAGTGAGGTTGCCAAGGAGGTTCGCAAGTGGCTGACCGCGATCGCGCGATCACGCTCCTTTGTCGACTGGCAGAACCGGCGCGCCCTGGTTGACGATCTGGAAACGCAGCGCCGTGCCGTCGTCGACCAAGTTGCGCAGGCGGATCCGGCAGAGGCGCTCGATCTGATGTGGCGGTTTCTGGCGCTGGCCAGCTCGATCTTTGAACGCTGTGACGACAGCAGCGGCACGGTGATCGGCATCTTCCATAATGCCTGTGCTGACTTGGGAGCGATCGCTGCGGCTGCAAAGGTCAATCGTGCGAGCCTCGCGGATCATGCTTTTCAGGCACTGACCGATAACGATTACGGACAGTACGACCATCTGATAGCGGTGCTGTCGCCAGCTCTGGGGCATGAGGGGCTGGAGCACCTAAAGCGGCGGATGATAGCTCTGTCGAACACGCCGGTTCAAAGGCCTTTGGAGAAGGATCGGGAAGCCATTGGCTGGGGATCAGGCGGTCCAATCTACGCGGCCGAGATGGCAGAGCATTCACGGGTCAGCACGGTACGGCTGGCGCTAATGGAAATCGCCGATGCCCAGGGCGATGTCGATGCTTTCATCGCCCAATATGAGGAGCAGACAAGGAAGGTGCCAAAGATCGCCGCGGAGATTGCACAGCGGTTGCTTGCAGCCGGCAGGGCGCAAGAGGCGTGGCAGACGATCGAAGCGACCGTGCACAGCCGAGGTGGCTGGGACTGGCCAGATTTTGAATGGGAAAATGCGCGGATCGATGTGCTTGATGCGCTCGGGCGCGGCGACGAGGCCCAGGCAGTACGCTGGTCGTGTTTCGTGCGATCACTTTCGGCCTCGCATCTGCGCGACTACCTCAAGCGGCTTCCCGACTTCGACGACGTCGAAGCGGAGGAACGCGCTCTTGACCATGCGCAGGGCTACAAGAGCCTTCTTCAAGCGCTGTCGTTCCTCGTGTCTTGGCCCGCCTTGGACAGAGCGGCGAACCTCGTGATCCGACAGGCAGGGGAACTCGATGGCGACCATTACGAGATACTCACCCCGGCCGCGGACGCACTCGCCGGCAAGCACCCTATTGCCGCAACGCTGGTGCTGAGGGCGATGATCGACTTCTCGCTGACACAGAGTCGATCCAGCCGGTACCGGCATGCCGCTCGCCACCTCATGGAGTGCGCCAGCCTCGCCCCATCGATCCCGGATTTTGGGGCATTGGAAACCCACGAGGCCTATGCCGCCAGGCTGCGCGGCGCGCATGGAAGAAAAAGCTCGTTCTGGAGCCTGATTTCTTGAGAAGGGGCTCTCCGTTGTAAATCGGCGCTGAATTTTGACCCTTTCGGCGTCCAAGCGTGACCCCCGACCAACCAAGGGTTCTCATGCAGATTCAAAACATTGCAGGTTGTAGGGTGGGGTCAATGTTCAAAGCCGATTGGGGGTCAAACGGCATGCCGATTCACACTCCGTCTTCAACCTGACGAAGTGAATCAGCTTGTCGCCGATTCGGCCAGGGTTTTTGGAGGTGTCCAGTTGGGGGCAACGTCACCCGCGCCTTCCGTCAGGCTTTCGAAGTTGATGCGCAAGGTTTTACTGACAGATAATCTGGATTGTGTACGCTTGGGCATTGTTGGCTATTTCCGATGTTGACAGCGGATTTTTTGGTTCTGCAATTGCTGGCTCAACGCCATTCGCCCTCAAAAAGCCCATCGCGAGGTCTCCTCGAATGGCGAAGTTGACGTTCTGCGGCAAAGAGCCTGATGCCTTTAGCATTTCAATGTCGGCCAGACGGGCAGACACCACCCCGACGATAAGTCCGTTGGCGTCAACCAAAGGGCCGCCAGAGTTGCCAGGCTGTACTGGTGCCGTGAACTGAAGGTAACGCGAGTCATTTCCAATCCCCGAAAGAGAGCTAATTAGTCCCCCCGTAAAATTGATGCCAGCACCAAGAACGCCAGAGTAAGGGAAGCCCAACGCAAAAATAGATTCGCCCAGGCTAGGCGATGTCGATATCGAAACGGGCATTGTCAGAGCAAATTCGTTTACTTTGCCAAAACGTCACAACCGGATTTCGCGGCCATTGATTTTCCTGCATTTTTCCGGGTTGATCTGAGCGGTTCGATGGCCGCTCTAAGTATTTAGAATTTTGCTCTGACAACGCCGTCGGAACGGCTGGTGGGAATTTTCTGCGCGATTGTTGAGCCACCGACCGCACTCCTGATCGGCAGCATTGCCGATTACTCTCATCGCCGATCGGTACGACCGTAGCCGGTCGGTTACAATTGATCGCGGTCGGCCGTAACGCCTCATCGTGCGCTTCAGGAATTTCAGCGCAGCCCTGCGATCCCGCCGCTTTGTCACGAAGACCTCAAGCACCTCACCTTCGTGATCTACCGCACGCCACAGATAATGCGTCTCTCCATTGATCCTGACAAACACCTCGTCCAGGTGCCAACGCCATTGCGAACATGACCGACCATGAATGCGTCGTTTTCTGATCTCGTTGGCGAGCATTGGACCGAAGCGGTTCCACCAGTACCGAACCGTCTCGTGGCTGATATCGATGCCCCGCTCGAACAGAATATCCTCGACCTGCCGCAGCGCCAGTGGATAGCGGATATACATCATCACCGTGAGGCGGATCACCTCGGGCGAGCTGTTGAAATAACGGAAGGGATTGCGCATCGCCCGAGGCTAAGAAACCTCGCCAGGTGGCTCAAGCCAATTTACTCTGACAATGCCGTTCAGGTTTGTCTGACAATGCCCGAACGAGTTACCGTCTACCAACCACAGAATCATTTTTCGGCGATGTCGCCAGTGAAGGCCGTATTGTGCCGCGGGAACCATTCGTATCCCTTGAGCATGTAGTACCAATACATGAGGGGCAGCCCGGTCACCTTGATCCACCAACCGATCCGGCGCTCCTTGGATGGATCAAGCGGCAGCGACGGCGTGACCTTTCCGCCATAGATGAACTCCGCCAGAATAGTCTTGCCGAAGGCCGTCGTGAGCGGGCAGGAGGCATAGCCGTCATAGCCCGGCTCGAGCGTTTGGCCCGCCATCATGCGCAAAATATTGCGGACCACGACCGGGGCCTGCTTTCGAACGGCGGCGGCTGTCTTCGAGTTTGGTGTCGAGCAGACATCTCCCAGAGAAAATACGTTCGTATACCGCAGGTGCTGCATGGTGTTCTGATTCACCTCGACCCAGCCAGCAGCGTTGGCGAGAGGACTCGTCTTGATCTCTTCAGGCGCGCTTTGCGGTGGAGAGACATGCAGCATGTCGAATGGAACGGTTATGTGTTGACCTTGGCGCTCATCGCTCACCAACACGAACGTCGCAGTCTTTCCCGGACCGTCGACCGCCGCGAGATTGTGCTGGTAGTGTACTTTGATCCCGTAGCGCTCGGCGATCTTGACGAGTTCGCGGGCAAAGTACGGCACACCGAATATCACCGGGGCATGGACGAAGAAGTCGAGGTCGCAATCCTTCAGGATTCCCCGGCGCCGTAAATGGTCAGCGGTCAAGTACGCGATCTTTTGCGGAGCCCCCGGGCATTTGAAAGGAAGCGGCGGCTGAGTAAACACGGCCCGGCTTCCGGACTTGAGCGCCTGGAGGCAGTCCCATGTGTAGGTCATGTAGGTAGGGGAGTAGTTGCTGCAAACCCCGTTTCGGCCGAGCGTGGCCGTCAGCCCTTCGATCTTGTCCCAGTCGAGTTTCACGCCCGTGCACACGACGAGATAATCGTAGGTGAGGGTCTCTCCGTTGGCGAGACCAACCGAATTGTCGGCAGGATCGAATGTCTTGGCGGTGGCACGGATCCAGCGAACGCCGGCAGGAACCAGGGTTTCTTCTTGCCGCCGGGTGCGGGTGGCAGCATAGACGCCCGCGCCGACGAGCGTGAAGGCCGGCTGATAGTAATGCTCGTCGGCGGGCTCAATAATGGCGATGTCGACGTCCTGCCGCGCGCGGCGTTTGAGGCTCGCCGCCACCGTTATGCCGGCGGCGCCTCCACCGACGATCAATACTTGGTGGTGCATTCTCTCTGTCATGGGCACTGTCACAGTAACACACGGGGCAGTGTCAAACTAATGCGAACCAGACAGCGAAGTGCGCGAAGCGGATTGCGTCAGGCTGCCAGTTGACGCCACTCGGCCAACGCGGCGAAGCGGTGCTGCTCAAGTCAGCAGTCATATGATTTTCTATTACGACAAACTCTCAGTGCCTCCACCCATTGGGCTTAAAGGCACGGAACTCGATGAACATTTTGGGTTTCCCGTGAGAGATGCCGTGGAGGCCGTGAATGACCGCTTCAAGGATCGCCTTTTCGCAATCTTAGCGGGATGACCGCACCTGTGTTCCGAGTGCAAAGCGGCCCTTCGTTCATCGCCGAAAGCGATGGCAGGACACGACCCAAAAACGGACATTGAGACACCGGTCACGCGGCTATTTCGCTCCAGCCGGAACAATAGCCTTACAGGTTGGTTGTGTTTATCACTGGTTGCGAAACATGATCGCTGTCAGCCTCAGAGGGAATGATCAAATGCGCGCTATCATCGGGCTCGTCGTGACCATAGTGGTCATAGTAATTGTCCTTAGGGTTCTGGGCGTGATTTAGCAGACACCAGGTCGACGATTTCACTGTCAGGTCCATGCACTGGCAGAACTGGGAATAGCTCAGGGAATCCCTAGTGCTCCGTACTCTCGCGTACTCAAGAGGAGGATGTCCATGACCAAGCGCCAATCCAGTCACCCTGACAACAGGTTGATCGACAAGGCAGGTGACCTGCCAACACCGGGGCAGGGCAGCAGGTCCGATGGCAATTTGGCCACGCAAGTCGGAACGCGCGCGGAGCTCCACGCGGCTTTGGGAGGGGAACCTTCGGTTGAGCGCGTGACCGGAAACGACGATCCCGATGCAGATGCGATGAAAGGCCCCAAGACCCAGGCGCAACTTCCCAAGCGCAAGTAAGCGCGGTGGGTGGTCTGTTTCGAAAATGCCATGAGGGACCCCGGCAATCGCCGAATCGCTTCGGGGGATTGACGTGGGCGTTAGTGCTCTACATCCCCGCAATCGTGGTCAGCTTTCTGAGCGGCTACGCAGCCATTTCGCTCCAGCCGGAACATTAGCCTCAAAAGTTGGTTGTGTTCATCACTGGTTGCGAAACGTGATCGCTGTCAGCCAGGCTCGCTACAATCTGTGGCAATCACGATGTGGAGGTTGATAGATGCGTGGTCCGTTGCAGGTGATCGCGGTGGGTTTCGGTCCCGGCGCCGACTTCGAAGGCCGGGTCCTGGCCGAAGTCGATCGACTCCAAGGTCGAGGGGTGTTGCGCCTTATCGACATGCTCTTTGTTGCTAAGGACGAGGACGGCACGATCCAGCGCCTGGTCATCGGCGACGACGAGGACTTCGGCGTTCTCCTGGCGAGGCATTGTCAGAGTAAATCGGCTTGAGCCGGGCGGGAGACATCCGTAGCCTCCGGCGATGCGCAATCCCTTCCGCATTTCAACAGTTCGCCCGAGGTGATCCGCCTCGTGGTGATGATGTATATCCGCTATCCGCTGTCGCTGCGGCAGGTCGAAGATCTGCTCTTCGAGCGGGGCATCGACATCTGTTACGAGACGGTGCGGTTCTGGTGGAATCGTTTCGGTCCGATGTTTGCCAACGAGATCAGAAAACGTCGTATTCAGGCTAGATCGTATTCGCAATGGCGTTGGCATTTGGACGAAGTCTTCGTGCGGATCAATGGCGAGACGCATTACGGTGGTGCCTACGCCGGTGGTGACGGTGAGATCGGTGCCAGCGGGATTAGTAAAAAATCCGTTGAGCGCCCGAATGCCCGTACCAACTGAGTATGGGCCAAGTAAGCCGGTGCCAGTGACATTGCCATTAGCGGTTACGGTCAGCATGCCGCTGCCGAAGTTTTCGACGTCAATGCCTTCGCTATCGCCCGAGACGATGGTGCCTGCGCCCGTGGTGACGGTAAGGTCCGTGCCAGCAGGATTGATGACGTCTCCATTCCGAGCAGAAATGCCCGCGCTATATGTGCCTGTGCCAGTGACATTGCCATTGGCGGTGATGGACATCGCTCCGCCACCCTCATTGCCTGCTTCGATGCCACGAAAGGCACCAATGAGGGTACCGTTGGTTTCGACAGTGACGCTCCCCGGGGTGGTGATGCCATCATCTCCGTTGGACCGGATGGAGAGCGCTGTTTGCGCTGCAGTCAGCGGCGAGAAATAGACATCGGTATAGGAGAGAGCACCATCGCCGGTAACAGTGATAGCGTTGCCACCGGACCCCGTCGTATCGACGCTGAAGGCGGGTGCAGCAAGCGTAACGACTTCGGCATTGTTGAAGTTGATTGTCTGTGTAGTCGTCTCTGTGCCCGAACACTCAAACTTTGAGGTGACGCCGACTTGGGTACAAGCGCCGTAAGAGCGCCCCCCATAGCCGGTGAGCGCCCCCACGAATACCGTGGTCGATAGCAATAATTGCCGACGCAGCGACCCGCCGCTCATACGCCCCCCTCGGCGTCCGCCACAGGACGCGCACTCACCTAGAGTGCAACTTTCGCGTGGAACAGAAACTAGGACAATCCCCTCATGCGTTACCGGGCCGAATCTTCGAAACATCAGTTGCTGAAGGGGCACAGATGGGGCTGCTTCTTCTCCCGACACCTCCCGTGTGCTTCTGGCACTAAGTGATGCTGAAGAAGCCTGAGCCTGCCAGCGATACCAAGGCCGCCGAAGCCATCGAGTTCGCATAATAGCGCTGGTCGAGTTCACTGCCATTAGGCCAACGATTTTTTGGTCTGTGCGGAATGCTGCGACGGCACCTTGTCTCCAACATGCATGTGGCTGCGATTAACCGCTAGCCCTGGGCCACAGCCGCAGCATGGCGTCAAGGCTGGATGTCGGGACGGAAGCAGTCATCGAGATTGCGGTCTTTGTCGATGGCGCATGTCCATACATACACGTGGGGTTTCACAAACTTGAGTGCAAATTCGAGCCGATAAACGTAACTTCGACACAACCCTTCGACCGGGCCTTCGGACTCTCTGCAAAGCAATATGATGCCGGGCTTCCGACCCGTAGCGCCAGCGTAGTAGAGCGATTGCCCGACTGCTTCCGCCCAATGCTCTGACCAGTCGACCTCGATCGCATACTCAGGGCTCAGGCAGTCTACGTAACCACCGGAAGGCAAGTGCTTCTCAAGCTCCATGCCCTCGCAAAACTGGCGCTGCCATGTGCTCTCATTGTCAGCCCTAGACACAGTTGGAAGCATCCCGACAAACAGCAAGCACAGGATGACTAGCCAGTTTCTCATGACGCCCTATTCCGTCCCTCTCGCCACATGATCCCGGCAGGCGAACTCGGTCGCCAACACCGGTAAAATAGCTTCGGGATCGTTGCTGCAATGGTGCCCGATCAGGCCGGTCAGAAGGCTCGTGAAGCCGCACCGCGCCGCCTTGACGAGCGTGATGCGTTCCAGCGCCGGGTCGGTCAGCGCGTCGGCGATGCCGCGTTGCGTCGGCCATAGGTGAAGCGGTCCGCCTTCTGCGGCCAAGCCATGCGGTAGCCGGACGGTTTGCTCAAGCCATGTTGAAAGCGGTAGCTGCGGCGGCGGGCGCAATGCCTCGCGAACGCGCGCCCAAGATTGACAAATTTTTGTAGATGGCTGGCTTGGCACGTCGGGCTGCTCAACTAGCGTCAGAGGATGCATCACTCTCCGCGTGCGTTTTCTGATCAACGATGTAGTTCAACTCCCACTCTTCGCGGATGCGCTCTTCGGTGTTCCTAGGCCGAAACGCTTCAGCATTTTTGTTCCACTCGAAGCGATAGACAATCCAGGGCACGATCAGGATCAGCGCCGCCGGTGCATACCTCCAAATCGTTGGTTCACCCAACACGCCCTTATAGACAAGGAACAGAAGCACGGCTCCAGCCGCGCTCCAGAAGAATGCCCTGCCAGCCGCTGCATCTTGTTTTCCGTCATACAGTTCTAGCTCTATTCGAACGATGTAATTCCGAACCTCTTCGGGCAGGTCGTCCCATTGTGCTGAAGGATGCTTTGGCTGCATCCTGAAGGCGTCGAGTTGTCGCTTTTCCGCCTCCGTGATGTTGCCTTTGTAATTGGGAGCGCGATACCACGGCAGCGGTTCACCCTTGCGTTTGCGCTTCCACATAACTCAGGCCCCACCATCATCGGGAAGCTCTGTCAGCGCGGCGCGTAGCTCTTGCCCTAGCGTCACGCTCTGCCTTGAGTTCAGATCGCGGACGCGACCGGGCACCGCCAAGATGCGATTGCGGAACGCCTTGAGCTTCGTGCGCCAGAACGCCTCGACGGCGGCGGCTTCCACAAGGTCGCCTTTCAGCAATCCGGCCTTGGCCTCTGCCAAGCTCGCTTGCGCCGCACCAAGGCGGGCGCGCGCATCGGCACCTGCATCGCCGCCACGGCCCGCCGCCATGTCGCGCAGGTGCTCGCAATAGCCGCTGACCGATGCTTCAAGTTCGTAGGTGCCGCGCTTGTTGCCGCGAACGACAATGCCGCGCTTGGCGAGGTCGTTCAGCACCGTCCGATTGATGCCGAGAAGGTGCTGCATAGCGGCGGATGAAATCGCCTCAAGCGCAACCTTGGCCTTGAACTCCGCTGAAAAGCGTCTCCGCGTCCTCATCGTGGATCATCCCCTGCATCGTCGAATCCACCTTAACCGC
>Ga0209587_1001083_pt1 | contig 13019 bp, 10 predicted proteins | sample NGEPerD_2_FD_184512 | JGI IMG/M metagenome (GOLD analysis project Ga0209587, IMG submission 184512) | Arctic peat soil microbial communities from the Barrow Environmental Observatory site, Barrow, Alaska, USA - NGEE PermafrostL1-D... | ecosystem: Environmental > Terrestrial > Soil > Wetlands >... | reverse complement strand
CTACAGCTCCGCCAATGTGGAGAGTTATTACCTCGGCGGCTATCTCGGTGGCATGGCCGGCAGCTTTGCCTTGCGCGGCGGCGGCATGTGGGCCTGGAATAGCATCGAGACCTCCCGCGCCGTGGTCTTCCCCGGCTTCTACGAGCGGCAGAAGGCCAGCTACGATGCGGACACCGGCCAGCTCTTCGGCGAGGTGGCTTATCCGACACAGATGTATGGCATGGCGCTGGAGCCCTTCGGCGGGCTCGCCTATGTCTCTATCGACAGCGACACCATCCAGGAGAGCGGCGGACCACTTGCCTCCTTGCGCGGTCGTGCTGACCAGGACGTCGGTTACAGCACTGTGGGCCTCCGCGCGGCGACGACCATGCATTGGGGGGCCATGCAAGTCGTCCCACATATCTCTGCGTCATGGCAGCACGCCTTCGACGGCGTGACGCCCGACGCTGCGCTCGCCTTCGCCTCAAATGGCATCGGCTTCACGGTCTATGGCGTACCGCTGGCAGAAGACACGGCACTCCTCGACGCCGGTCTCGACCTTGCCGTTGGGGAACAGACCACTGTCGGCGTGTCTTACACCGGTCAATTCGGCGATGGCGTCACCGACAATGGCGTCAAGGGCCGCCTCACCTGGCTGTTCTAGATCCAGCGTTAGGTCTTCACCGACGATACCGGGCGACGCTGGTCTCCAGCGCCGGGCGTGCATGTCATCCTTGAGCGACGCTCATCAGTGGGATGAGACATCTTCAATATCGCACGGCGTCAAGGCTAGATAATGGTTGAGCGAATTGATCCGCACGATTGGAGGAGAAATACGCATGGCCAATCCCACGCTTCGCACGCTCACGGGCATGGACCCGAACCCGGCGCCGATATCCGAAAGTGCGCTCGTGCTCATCGACTGCCAGCGGACCTACCGCGAAGGCATCATGCAGCTGGAGAACGTCGAGCCGGCGCTGAAAGAAGTTGCGGCCTTGCTTCAGCGGTTCCGCAAGGCAGGACGTCCGGTGATCCACATCATGCACGACGCAGGCTCCGGCACACCCTACGACATCAACGCCCCTATCGGTCAGATCGCCGACGTCGTGGCGCCTATCGAAGGCGAGCCGATCATTGTGAAAAAGTTCCCGTCCGCCTTCGAACAGACCGAGCTCGACGCGGAGCTGAAGAAGCGGGACGTCGAGAGGGTCGTGTATGTAGGCTTCATGACTCATATGTGCGTGAACTCTACCACGCGCGCTTCGTTCAACCACGGCTATGGCAACACCGTCGTTGCCAGCGCGACGGCGACGCGCGCAATCCCAAACCCCGCGAACGGCTCAGACATTGCCGCCCAGCAATTGCAGGATGCAAGCCTATCGGCTCTCGGCGACATGTTTGCCGTCGTGGTTCCGAACTCGGAGGGTGTTCCAGACTAGGAGCAAAGACTGCTCAGCCTGACCTCGGAGCCGTTCCCCTGAAGCCAGCCGCTCGTCGCGCACCGCTCACTGTAGGTACCAAGGTGGTCATTAGCAGACGGCGGCGAGCTGCCTCGGAATGTCCGTTATTCTAGCCATTGCGGAATTCATTGAGAGGCGAGGGCGGTCCCTGTTTCTGAAGGATACGTTCCCTTGTGTGTACCGAAAATCCCATCCGCGTTGACTAGCTGAATTGTTCACTAGGCTTCATGACTCATATGCGTGAACTTGACCACGCGCGCCTCGTTCAACCGCGGCAACACCGTGGTTGCCAGCGCGACGGCGACGCGCGCAATCCCAAACCCCGCGAACGGCTCAGACATTGCCGCCCAGCAATTGCAGGATGCAAGCCTATCGGCTCTCGGCGACATGTTTGCCGTCGTGGTTCCGAACTCGGAGGGTGTTCCAGACTAGGAGCAAAGACTGCTCAGCCTGACCTCGGAGCCACTCAGTCGCCATTTCTCGCTCTCTACAGACCTTCGCCAAACAGAACCAAAGAAGCGCGGAATTGCGCCACCAAGAGGCTCCGCTTCTGCGGAGGGTGTGAGTTCATGCCCGCTCACGGGTATCGAGAAACTCGATGGCCGGCCATTCATCACGCGCCCGGTTAAGCTCCCACTGATCACGGGCGAGAAAAACAGGTTGGCCGTCACGGTCCGTGGCCATCGCGCTTCGCTGGCGCTGCAAAAAACGCTTGAGCGTGGACCCATCGCCGCTCCTGATCCACCGCGCCGTTTGGTAGGGCGCAGGCTCGAGCGCGACTTGGATCTGATATTCGGAGCGCATGCGCTCCGTCAGCACGTCCAGCTGCAATTGGCCCACGACCCCGATGATCCAAGCGGCGCCGGAAACCGGCCGGAACACCTGAGTGACGCCTTCTTCGGCGAAGTCGTCGAGCGCTCGCTTGAGCTGCTTCGCGCGTATCGGGTCGTCGAGGCGGACGCGCCGCAAAATCTCGGGTGCGAAGTTCGGTATCCCGGTGAACTTCACATCAGCACCCTCGCACAGCGCATCGCCCACACGCAGGGTGCCGTGATTCGGAATACCGATAATGTCTCCAGGCAGCGCTTCTTCGGCGAGCTCGCGTTCTCTGGCGAAGAAGAAGATCGGGTTGTTCACGCCGATCATTCGACCGGTTCTAACCTGCCTGAACTTCATGCCGCGTCGAAAGCGACCGGAGCAAAGCCGGACGAACGCGACGCGATCGCGGTGATTGGGATCCATATTCGCCTGAACCTTGAACACAAAGCCGGTCACGCGCTCTTCCGAAGGCTCGATGGCTTGCGGCTCGGCTGGTTGCGGCTGAGGCGGCGGCGCGTAACGGGTGAGCATCTGCAGCAGCTGGGGCACGGCGTAGTCCTTGAGCGCGCTGCCAAACAGGACGGGAGTCATATGACCCTCCCGGTACGATTGGAGATCGAACGGCTTGTAAGCCGACATCGCCAGCCCCGCCGTTTCCCGAAAATGCGTCAGGAGATGGGGAGGAACGAGATCGCCCAATTTAGGATCGTCGATCCCTGTGCAATCGACATCGAGATCGTAAGTGCCGCCTTTTCCCGCCGATGAGGTTAGAAACTTGGAAGCAGCGAGATCGAAGCAGCCGTGGAAATCGACGCCTGTCCCAACCGGCCAGGTCACGGGGGAAACATCGAGGGCCAGTGTGCTTTCGATCTCGTCCAACAACTCAAGCGGATCTCGCCCCTCGCGATCCATCTTGTTGATGAAGGTGATGATCGGAATGTCCCGCAGCCGGCAGACCTCGAAGAGCTTGCGCGTCTGGTTTTCGATGCCTTTGGCTGCATCGATCACCATAATCGCCGAGTCCACGGCGCTGAGCGTGCGGTATGTATCCTCGCTGAAATCTTGGTGGCCGGGGGTGTCGAGAAGATTGAACACCAGTCCCTCATGCTCGAAAGTCATGACGGAGCTCGAGACGGAAATCCCCCGGGCCCGCTCCATTTCCATCCAGTCGGACTGCGTGCGGCGCCGTTCGCCGCGCGCTTTCACATGACCGGCAAGCCGGATCGCCCCGCCGAAAAGGAGCAGTTCTTCCGTCAACGTCGTTTTGCCGGCGTCGGGATGCGAGATGATCGCGAAGGTGCGCCGATTGGCTGGTTCCGTTGCGATAAGGACTTCGGTGGTCGTCAAGAAAGGCCTCTTCAAATTGGTGCAAAGCCATAGTGGCCGGGAGAGGGTCTGTGTAGCGCCTTTTTCACCGTGCGGGCGCAGGATTCGGCGCAGATGGGCCGCGCTCAAGACAGGAACAAATTAGGAGTCGATCGGCTAGGCGTCGGGGCTTACTGTTGGAGCGCGATCTGCGGACAGATGGAGAATGAAATGCGCGTTTTGAGGCTGTTGCCAGTTCTGGCGATGATTGCGTCCACTCAGGCGTTAGCTTACGACGGCTTCGAAACGGATTTCGCCGTCTGCACTCAGGGAAGCAACAAAGGGGACATCGTCGCGTCCTGCACGCGGCTGATTGACAATGCAGCGGCCGAGAACGCCACGGTCGGGATGTTTTACGGCCTGAGGGCGGCAAACAACGACGATCCGGCGCAGAACTGTCTCGATGCCCGCAAGTCCTTGGAGCTTGCCGACGATGACGCGATCGCGGGGCTATCCCAAAAGCTCATAGACGCAAACTGCTGACGGAGGTCCCCAGGGCGGCCCCGGCAGCTCAATCAGTTGGTCGCAAGGCTCGCCTGAACGGTTTGAGCCTCCTCCAGCGCCTTTGCCGCATCCCTGGCCGCTAAGGTGGCGCCGCCGGCCGCGTAGCGATCCTTAGCGTTCGTCAGAAGCTCGATGGCTTCCGCCAATCCCTCATCCGTCTTCTCTAATTCCGCAAGGCTCGTAAGAGAGCGGGCAAGCTGCATTTCCGCGTAGATGCGCTGTACGGCGAATGCCCTGCCGACATAGATGTTGCGCGCGGCGAGTTCTAGCTCGATCGCCTCGCGCAGCAAGTCGGGATCGTGCTGCAAAGCGGCCAGCGCCCGGGAGGCCGCTGCTCTTGTCAGCGTCGCCTGCGCTTTGAGGGAAGGGGCGTCGATGGCGGTGAGCTTGTCGTCCGCTTCCTCCACGGCGCTTAGCGCGTCCTCGAGCCGGCTTGCGTCTTCCGTGCGCTCGCCGATAAGCCGCAGCCCGTCGGCAATGGTCACCTTCGCCTCCACCCAGCCCGCCACATTGCCGAGCTTTAGCATGGAAACTGCGGCTGCTTCGCAGGCTCTGGAGCTGCGCTCGAGGTATTCCAGGGCCCACGCGGAAAGAGCGTCTTCATTCGGATCGAAACGGTAACCTGCTGCGAGGTTGGCGAGGCATCTGCCCTGCTGCACAGTCGCCTCCTCCTGCGTAGCCATGACTTCATGACGGCGGATACAAAGCGCGCGCTGCTCGGCGTCCATCGACGCGCAATGTTCGAAGCCCGCATCGTCTTGCTGGTCAGACGGTATGACGTTGTCCAAGAGTGCGAGGCTTTTTTTGGCGCCGGCAAGGCCGGAGTGAAAGATGGCATCGGCCACGAGAAGCGCGGCGAGTTGCACGCGAACGCCGGCCGCATCACCGTCCCGTTCGTTCGCATCGAGCAAGGGGAGGAGGTCCTCCAGCTCGTGAATACCGCGCTTCAGCGCGCCGACATCGACGAACCATTCGGCGAAAGTCACCTCCGCGGTCGCCACGAGATAACCAAACCGCACGGCTTCGCGCGGGGCCACCTCCGGCGAGACCGCATTCAAGGCGGCCGTGAAGTTCTCGATGCTGGCTTCCAGCAGCGGGCGGGCTTCGTCGATATCGGACTGCCGCGCGAGCGCCATCTGCACTTCACCCAAATAGCTTTGAATGCGCGCGCGCGAAAGCGCGTCATGCGTCGGCGGGAGGCCGGCAAGGACGGTATCGAACGCGTCTAAGGCCTCGGTAAGATTGGCCTTCGCCTCTTCCTGCTTCCCCAGCTTCGCCTGCACCTCGCCCGCGAGCTTGGACATCAAAGCGGAAAGATAGGCGTATTCGATCTTGCCAAGATCGCCCGCCCTGTAGCTCTTTTCGAACGATGCCGAGGTCTGCCCGATAAGCGTCGTCAGTGAGGTTTCCTCCTCCTCCCCCATTTGCCCGACCGCGGAGGCGGAAAACTGGGAGACGATATCGGCGATGATCTCCGACGCAAGAAACGGATGCGATGTAAGGATGCTGTCGCCCTCGTTGTCGTCGGCAGAAAAGAGATCGCTCAGCACCTGAAGCGCGAGTGGACTGTTACCGTCGGCCAAAAGCGCGGCGCCGATCTGCGCGTAGGCCGTCCTGATCTTTGTCCGGATCTCGGCGCGGGTGTCTTCATCCAAGGAATCGGGAAGCTCGTGTTGCAATGTTTTGAGCCTCGACATCCAGTCGGCAAGCTCTTGGGTGCGCGCCGGAGACAGATAGCCGCCCCGCTGGTTCCAGGCATTTGCGCCGGCGCCTGCGACCATGCCGGCGAGCGCGCCACCGATCTGTTCGGAGAACTCGCTCGGGATCTTGATCGGATAGAGCTCCGGCTGCACAGATGTCGAATTGGCTTCCGCCTCGCGGGTGAGAATGCGCAGCTCCAACATTTTCTCATTGGGCAGGGCGCGTCCCCAAATCAAAAGGTCGGCTTTCTGCTCCTCCAGCCATTGACGGCCTTCGGTGTTAGCCCGCGCGAGAGTCTCCGACAGGCGTCCTTCTTCGGACAATGTCAGTTTCTTCGGATAGAGGTTGACCTCGACACTCGAGCTCCCATCGACCGCGACAGGGAACTGATGCTCGAGCGCGCTGCGTACGCGAAGCGCATATTCATTGTCTGGATCGTTTTCGAGCCGCGCCAAGAGGATGCCGACGCGGTCGCCTTCGAAGGGCGCGGGCCCGGTAACGGGCAAAAGTTCGTAGGCTTGGTGGTAAAGTTCAGCGCCGCTGTAGAGGACGCCGCCGACAACGGCCGAGATGACCGACCAGACGACGGGGCTCGCCAGCGGATGCTCATACCAGCGCCGCCCCGGCGTCGCCATGGCCGCCATGGTAGCCGGCGGCGATGTCCTGCGTTTCGGTTTGGCCGGCCGCTTGGCGCCAGCCGCCGAGCGGCTCTTCTTTGTGGCAGTGCCCATGCGCCCCACGCAAATTGTGCGGTCGGTTGGGGAGGCTACAACATGCGGCCCAGGAATGAAAAGGGGCTGGCCGGCAACGCTTGACTGCTGCCTCTTTACTCGGATGATCGTCTCCGGCGGAGGCCAGCCAAGGGTATTGGATCGTGTGAGAATAGCGTTCACGCGGCCCAAGGGGTGAGGATCGCATGCGCCGTATGAGGGACTAAACGTGGCCGGTTTCAGCGCCAAGTCCAAACGGCGTCCGTCACGGTCTCGTCGCTTGGGGGCGTTGGCAGCGATACTGCTCGCCGCCGCATTGCCTCTAACATTGGCGTCGCGCGCGGACGATTCCAAGTCGAGTACGATCCCTCAATATTGCAGGGACGCCAAACGCGCCGACCTGCCGCGGCACACGGCCTTGTCGGCTGAGGATTACGAATCCCGGCTCTACACGTTCGTGAATGCGCGCGCCTATGCTGCACTGGGCTGGTGTGTCGACAAGGCGATGGCCGGCAATCTTGTCCGCGATACGGGTCCCTTTATCAACGGCGTGTACTACGGCACCCATCCTGCGGTGCGCATCTACTACTCTCCCGAGGTAATGGAGTGGATCACCGGCGATCGCGAGGCGCCGATCCAGGATGGTGCCATCATCGTCAAGGAGTCGTTCCGGCCCCCGGCAGCGCGCTACGAAGGGCTCAACGAGGAAGCGGTTGCAGACAAGTTGACATCGTGGACCGTGATGGTTCGCGACGCGGCAGGCTCCAAGGACGGATGGTTCTGGTCTGAGCTGACGAGAGACAGGCCGGAGGCCGAGAGCCACAAGGCAGCAGGCCTTCGCTACCCCCACTCAGGCGTCGGTCAGTACTGCATTCGCTGTCACGCCTCCGCGGCACATCATTCGACGTTTTCGACCACGCGCAACATCGAGGGGTTTCCCGGCTTACCGATCCGCTATCGCGTCGATGAGTCGTGGCGTAACGGCAGCGCCGCGAAAGAGCCTTCTCAGCCGCACGCCGCTTTGCGCGAGCCGCAAGGTGCGCAGCACACCACGTTGGACGACTCAGAGCCCGAGCGACCCTCGCAGCCATCGGACGCGCCCAATTCCGAATTCCTCGAGATATTCGCCTCGGCGCTCCTTCCCGGACGAGGCCAAGTCCAGTCTCTCCCGAGCGAGACTGGAGATCGCGTGGTGGCGCCCGCTGAAGGCAAGTCCGGGTTCGTCAGCTCAGACCAATGCATGGGGTGTCACGGTGGACTGAGCCACAAGACGGCGGCCGGTCCGGCCCAATTCCTTCAGACGGGGCCAGCATACGGTGAGGGCTACAATCTCTCGTACTACGGAGAATGGCGCTGGTCGCCAATGGGGCTCGCAGGACGCGATCCCGTCTTTCATGCGCAGCTCGACAGCGAGATCGCGCTCTTGGAGAAACAGTTTCGATCCGAGCCGGAGCAGGCGACGACGCGCGTCAGGCATTTGGAGAACCTCTGCCTGAGTTGTCATGCCTCGATGGGGCAGCGGCAGCTCAGCAAGGACGCCGAAAAGCTTGGATTGGATCCGTTGTTCCGGCGCGAGTACCTGTTCCTTACGGCGAAGGACCGGGGCCACCCCTATTACAAGTAAGGCGCTCTGGGTCGCGACGGCGTGAGCTGTGCCTTGTGCCACAGCGCGCGTCCACCGGAACTCGCTTCCACCGATATCGGCGCGCTAAAGAAGTATCTGACCAAGAGCACCACCGGCCGCCTGCCGGCGGGCGAGCCGGGTGAGATTTACGGTCCCTTCGAGGATGAGGAGATCGTCACGCAGCCGATGAAGAATGCGCTCGGCCTCACGCCGAAATTCGATCCTTTCATCAAAAGCTCGCGGCTTTGCGGGTCCTGTCATACGGTCATCCTGCCCAATGTCGATCGGCCAGTGGCCCCCGAAGAGCAAACCATGCTCGACAAGGAACCGGTTGAGCCATTGTTCCAGCCCTTCAAGCACACGATCGAACAGGCGACATATCTGGAATGGTTCAACAGCGCCTATCAGGACGAGTATCCGCAATACAACAAGACGCCCGAACGCGCGCAAAGCTGCCAGGGCTGTCATATGCCGGAGAACTTCAGAAGCGCAGACGGCAAGCTGCATGCGGAGCCCCTCACGGGCCGCATTGCCGCGATTCAGGACGAGACCTATCCCGAAGCCCACCATTTGGTGGGGGCGGACCAGCTCAAGGTTCGCTTCCGCGAAGGCGGCATCAGCCGGCACAAATTCCAGGGCCTAAACGCCATGCTCCTGCTTATGTTTGAGCAGTTCAACGAGACACTGGGCGTCCGCAAGACCGATGTCATGACGGGTGCCGACGGCGTTTCCCAAGCGCTCGAAGGCTTTGTGAGGCAGGCGCGTGAAAACACGGTCGATCTCGAGGTCGAGACCAGGCTGGACGACGGGGACAAAACACTGACTGTCGACGTCGAGGTCACCAACAAGGTTGGGCATCGCTTTCTGAGTGGCGTTGGCTTCCGGCGCAGCTTTCTGGAGCTGCTCGTGATCGAGGCAACGGAGGACGGCGACCGCGTTGTTTGGGGGTCCGGCCGCACCAATTCTGTTGGCGTCCTCGTCGACGATGGCGGCAAGGTGCTGCCGACGGAATTCTTCGAGCGCGGCGCGGACGGATCGGAGCAGTACCAGCCTCACCATGAGGTCATCACGCGGCAGGACCAGGTCCAGGTCTACGAGGAGCTGATCCGCAACGCCAAAGGCGACTTCACTACAAGCTTTGTGCGCCGGCACAAGCATGTGAAAGACAACCGGCTCTTACCCTTCGGTTGGCAGTTGCGTGGGCCTGTTCCGGGGCGTTACGCGGAATTCAAAGATTATTTGGAGGCCACGCACCCAGGTCCCGACGCCGTGCGTGATGCGGACTATGTCAGCGGGCAGGGGAGGGACAGCGTAAGATACGAGCTGTCATTGCCGGATGACGTCGATCCCCAGAGGATCACCGTGCGTGCGACTATGTACTACCAGTCCGTTCCGCCCTATTGGCTCCGCCAGCGCTTCGAGACCGCACCGCATATGCCGGCGACGCAGCGACTCTTCTATATTGCCAGCCGACTGCGATTGGATGGAACACCCCTCGAAGATTGGAAGCTGCAGCTGGCGACCGCGACCGCGGCCGTCTCACCCTAGAATAAACGGAGACTTTCGCAGGGCATGAGCAGGACGGCCAATCTGGTGTCTGATCCGAGCGCTGATCACCGAGGGCCTTTGAGGGTCCTCGTGCTCGGCGCCACGGGTTTGATTGGTGCCGCGGTATCGGCGCGCCTGAGTACTCAAGGCCACGACGTGGTGAGATTGGCGCGGTCCGCGCGGGAAGGCGCCGGGCAGGGCCGTGCGATTGCCGCGGATATCGCCAAGCTGACCCGGGAAGAGGATTGGCAGCCATACTTGGAGGGCATCGATGCGGTGGTGAACTGCGCCGGTGTTCTTCAGGATAGTGTGCGTGACTCGACGGCCGGCGTTCACGTCGATGGGACGGGCGCGCTCTTCGGGGCTTGCGAAGCGCTGGGAGTGAGGAAGATCGTCCATATCTCGGCGATCGGCGTCGACCGCGCCGGCCCCACGGCGTTCTCAAGGACAAAGCTTGAAGGTGACAAGCTGTTGATGGCCCGGGATCTCGACTGGGTAATTTTACGCCCCGTCCTGGTGATCGGTCGCGCCGCGTTTGGCGGTAGCGCCTTGCTGCGCGCCTTGGCCGCATTTCCCGTCCTGCCCGTTCCGCCGGACATGAAGCCCATGCAGATCGTGCAACTCGACGATCTCGTGGAAACGGTCTCGTTCTTTCTTCGACCTGGCGCGCCTTCGAAATTGATCTTGGAGGTGGCGGCGCCCGACCGGCTGAGCTTCGTCGAGGTCGTGACGGCCTATCGCCAATGGCTCGGCTGGAAACCGGCAAGGTCCGTGAGGGTTGCGGCCGCGCCCGCGCGGATTCTCTATGGGCTGGGCGATTTGCTCAGTTGGCTTGGCTGGCGTCCGCCCTTACGCAGCACCGCCCGGCGCGAGATCTCGCGCGGCATCGTCGGAGAGTCCGGCGCGTGGACGGCCGCGACCGGCATCCGGCCGCAATCGCTTCACGATGCGCTCGCCGCGGAGCCCGCGTCCGTCCAAGACAAGTGGTTCGCCAAACTATACCTTCTGAAGTCTGTCGTGTTCGGCGTGCTTGCACTGTACTGGATCGCCACAGGCGTCATCGCGCTCGGGCCGGGATGGGAGACCGGCATGGAGCTCATGGCCGAAAGCGGTGCCGCGCGGCACGGGCCGCTTCTGATCGTTTCGGGAGCTATGGCCGACATTCTCATAGGGCTCGGGATCGCTTGCCGGCCTACGGCGCGTCTCTCACTTTGGGCCGCTCTCGGTCTTTCGGTCGCATACGTCATCATCGGCACGATCTTGATGCCGGCACTTTGGACAGACCCGCTCGGGCCGATGACGAAAATCTTCCCGATCCTTGCACTCAACCTCGTGGCCCTGGCGATCCTCGAAGAGCGATGATGCTCACCTACCATTTGCTCAAATACGTGCACGTCATAGGTGCCAGCGTCCTGCTCGGCACCGGGGCAGGGATTGCTTTCTTCATGCTGATGGCGCATCGCTCGAACGACCCGGCCGTGGTCGCCGGCGTGGCGCGCATCGTGGTCATTGCCGACTTCCTATTCACCGCTACGGCGGTTGTGGTGCAGCCGATCACAGGGGGTTTGCTGGTCCGGAGTGTTGGCTACTCCCCTTGGGAGGGCTGGATCGTCCTCTCCATCCTGCTTTATCTCGTAACGGGTGCGTTGTGGCTGCCGGTCGTGTGGATGCAATTGCGCATGCGGGATCTCGCCGCCGCCGCCGCGGAAGCAAAGGCACCGCTTCCGGCGGAATACCACGCGCTTTTTCGCCGCTGGTTCGTGCTTGGCTTTCCGGCCTTCGCTTCCGTGCTCGCCATCTTTTGGCTCATGATCGTGCGCCCGCAGCTCAGCCTGTCGTGAGCCGTTGGAGCTGGCGCGCGTGCTGCTCAGGCGCCATGCGGCGATGAACGTGCACCAAGCAGTTCAGGAGGTGGCGCTTCGGGATCGAAGCGGCGAGCACGGTCGTGTCGCATGCGGTGGATCACGATCGGCACCGCCCCGATGCAAATAGCGATTGCCGCGACCCCGCCAGCGGCCGGCGGTACGCCCTCGAACAGCGACAAAATCACGAGCGCTACAACGATGGCGCACAGGATGCAGATCACGAGCCAAACGATCCACAGGGCAGTGCTGCCGGTGACGAACCGCGCCCCGGGGGCGTTTGCTGCGACACGCTTCGTCAGTTCCGCGACAAGCGGGGCGTAGGTGGATGTGCGATCCTTGAAGTCGCCGAGGCGCCAATAGTGGGCGGATCGCAGTTTGGCGAGGTCGCCATTCCGAGCGCGCACGGTGCATTGGAAGGCCTCGCCGATGAGCGACGTATAGCTGATCAGGCGCATTTCGCGCACATTCGCATAAGGGATCTGGCCCTCGCCGTTCCGATCGCGCCAGCAAAGGGCGTCTGCGCCAAGCGTGAATGTGCGCTCCTTGTCGAGGAGGCTGTTGCGGACGGTGTGCGTCGGTGCAGTCATATCGTTCGGGGTTTCCGGTCAACCAGATGCAGGCACGTGCGTCATGTTGCAGTATACGCACTGGGGGCAAGCATTCGCGTGATTTCTGGGGAGAGAGCCATTCGCCGGTCCGACGCTGAGAGCGAGCTGCAATCCGATTGCGAGCCGAGCAAAGTGCGGCGGGGATTGACCATCGCGGCGCTGATTATCGCCGGCGAATCCGTTTTTTTGCTGCCCTTTGTCCTGGCGCGCATATTCCGGCCCACGCTCCTGGAAGTCTTCGACCTGACCAATCTGGAGCTTGGCACCGCCTATTCCGCCTACGGCATTGTCGCCATGGCGGCATATTTCTTTGGCGGACCGTTGGCCGACAGGTTCCCCGCGCGCGCTTTACTGGCCATCGCGCTGGTGTCCACTGCCGCCGGCGGTGTTGTGATGATGACAGTTCCGCCACTGTCGACGCTCGTGGTTCTTTACGCCTACTGGGGTGTCACGACGATTGCCCTTTTTTGGGCGCCACTGATCCGCGCCACGCGGCGTAGGCCAGAAGACGGCAAAGCGGCATTTCAACCAGGTTATTGCTGCTGAAAAGCCAAGAGGGCCCGAAGAAGCGCGGAATGCGCCTGGACCTCGTCCCCCGGACCTCGTCCCCCGCCACGGGCAAGCCTGGTTAATCTATTCAGTCTTGACTGAACGAACAATATGCACCATATGGCCGGTCATGGAACAAGAGACCGAAACAGCGATTGCTGAATTCGTGGAGCGGATGGGCCTGATCACCCAGGCCGACGGAAAGCCGCGCATTTCTGGCCGTATTCTGGGCCTGATGATCGTGCATGGAGGTCCGTTCGGGTTTAACGAATTGGCCGAGCGCTTGA
>Ga0209587_1001082_pt1 | contig 13033 bp, 16 predicted proteins | sample NGEPerD_2_FD_184512 | JGI IMG/M metagenome (GOLD analysis project Ga0209587, IMG submission 184512) | Arctic peat soil microbial communities from the Barrow Environmental Observatory site, Barrow, Alaska, USA - NGEE PermafrostL1-D... | ecosystem: Environmental > Terrestrial > Soil > Wetlands >... | reverse complement strand
CGATGATACGCCGTGGATTCTTTCTTCCGCTCGAGCTTTTGGGATGCGCCGAGACGTGGACCGGAGCGGCTCACCATGCGGTCAGGATGACGCCCCTGGGCATGTGGGCGGTGAGCCGTTCGGCGGAGCAAGCGATGGAATCTGCGGCTGCGGAGGATGGAACGGACGCGGCCGAAGTCGTCAACCTCTCGGAATGGAAGGTGCGCAGGACCTGAGCGATCCTGAGCTATTAAGTCTTTCGCAACCGCTGCGAAGAAGCGGTTCTCACCTGTCGCTCCAGGTCGGGCAGCTTGCTCACAAGCTCCCGCAGCCTTTCAGGAGGGAACACGAGTAGTCGCGCCGCCGACTGCGCAACGACGGTCGCGAGGCGAGGGTAGCCGTAACCGGCCCCCCAATCCAAGGCGGCCAACTCGCCGAAGAAGTCGCCCGGCTCGAGCTCTCTCACCAACTCCTCGTTCACATGAACCTGAAGCGTCCCTTCGACGACGACGTAGAAGTCGCGCCCGTAGTCCCATCGCCTCAGCACAACCTCACCGGGGCCGATTCTTGTTTCCCTCGCTCCCACGATTGCCGCAGCAAGCTCCGTATCCGAGAGCGAACGAAAGAGGGGAACCTCTCGGGCGGTGGCCGTCTCTACCGCCGATTCCGCCGCGCTGGTTCGCAGGATGCTCGGATGCCGGTCGAATGACGCGACCGACTTCTGGATTGCCGAAGAATTAATCGGGGTAGCTTGCTCCAGCCACTCGAGAACCGAGGACACCTCCGCCTCGGTGCTCGAGTAGTTGAGGATGCACATGCGCAGCGCGTAGCGGCCCCGTAGCCTCGTGGAGGAGATCATCCCGGTGCCGCTTGCGAGCAGCCCCTCGGTGAGCGAGGCATTCATCACTTCGGCGACGTCTTCATCCATGCCTGGGAAGCGGCGCCTGAAACAGACCACGCCGAGGGAGGCGGGCGCCATCAGCTCGAAGACGTCGTTCTCCTCAATTCGTCTTTGGCAGGGGGGCGAGCTGCATTGATGTTTCCACCGCTTGTCTGAAGGCTCCGACGCCGAAATACTTTATCGACATCCACACTTTCAGAGCGAGTGCGTTCCCTCGGTGCTGAATACGGGCCGCAACGTCGCCCACAGAATCCACAGGTCGTTCGACAGCGACCAGTTCTGGATGAAGTAGAGGTCGGTAATTAGAGCGTTTCAACGCGTCGGCTCTCCGGACGAAACTTGAGCTGCCTGGTGTGCGGTCTAGGATGGCTGGGGCATGGATCCCGATGCTCGGAAGGGAAGGTCCGGTCTCCGAGGCAGGCACGATTGAGGGAGCTGCTCATGGGCACAGTCGTAACGGTCGACAGCGGCCACTCAAATCTGCACTCGAGGCCCGCAAGGCACTCCTGCTCTCTGCCCTAGTTTTGGCGGTTCTTCTGGGAGCGTGCCAAGAATCAAGACCTACCTGGGATTACGTTGCCCTGGGTGATTCGGTCCCGGCCGGATCAGGCGGTGTAGAGAGCTACGTATCTGGATACGCTCGGTTCATCGAAGCCGATGCTGGCGTTTCGGTCAGGGTCCACAACCTTGCCAGGGACGGGATCGCCAGCGGAGATCTGAGTCGTGCCCTGAGGAAGAACGAGCGGTTCAGGAAAGCCGTCGAGAAGGCCGAGATCGTCACCGTGACGATCGGGTTCAATGACATAGGGATACCTCTAGACGAATTCGTGGGCGAGTCCTGTGGAGGCCGAGACAATGAGAAGTGCTTTCGCGACGGCCTCCGGAAACTGAAAAGGAACTGGCTGCTCATACTCAGCGAGCTTCGTCGCTTGACCACGGGCGGCAGCATCCTTATCATGACCAACGATTACAGCGAACTGCCCGGTAACCCGTCCGCGTCAAACCTGGATCCTCATGCGTTGCAGGTTTTTGCCTCCTATCTAGAGGAAGCCAACAGCCACCGATGCACAGTGGCCCGCAAGATGGACATTCCCTGTGCGGATGTCTATCGTGCCTTCAACGGTTCAGACGGCGGCCAGTTTCCGTTCAAGAAGGGATTGCTCGCCAACGATGGGATTCGTCCGTCCGCCAAGGGCAACAGGGTCATTGCTTCTCTGCTGCGTGACTTCGGTTACGAGGCGCTGTCGCAACCTGAACCAAACTGATATACGTTCGGACTTTCCTGCGGGGTGGTGGATATTCGGATTGGCCGGGAGCCGCCCAAGACTTCGTAGAAACTGTTCCCGAGCCTCGAACGTCACAGCATCCTAGAGAGAGGAGTTCATCTCGTCTTCGATCATCGTGGCAGGACAGGTTGTGCTAGGGACTCAGCTATCGAGGAAGGGATAGCTTGACTACCCGCGACGCCGAGCTTGACGGGAGACGATTCTCCGGAAGGTCGAGGATGCTTCTCATTTCTGCTCGAGTACGAGATCCATCGTGTACCGGGCCGCCCTGATAGTTACTCTGAACCAGCGGAAGAAGCCCTCTTGGCCGAGCAGGTGAAAGCTCAGGGGCCACGGATCGCAGAACGAGACCGGGGCTTCCCAAGCCGCATCCCCCACTGCCAACCGCACGGGCACAGTGCGCGCGATGGTCTGAAATCCGCCGAGCGCAAGAGTTTGCGCGGGCGCGAATTCGAGATCGATTCCGGCAGCTTGCGCCACCCAGAGACCGAAACGATTTTGTAGGGAGCCGGTGTCAAGAAGACAAAGCTGTGGAGCGCGGGGAAGCCCCTCCACTACCACGGGGACGACCGGACGCACGAAGTCTTCGCTTGTGCCCGGCAGCTCCTTGAACGCGAACCTCAATGGGGGCTGATACCTTCCGCCTGCCACTCTTCAGCCGGGACGAGGAACATGGCATCGGCCCGCTCATCGTGTCTCTCGAGCCAGCTCAACACCTCCTGCGGGGTGTCGGCCGCGACAAGCACTTCCAGTCCTCGTTGCGCCACCCACTGGCCGGCATGAGTCCGGAGCAGGTCGGCCTCATGACCTTTGTGCGGCCCTCGGCCACGTGACGCACTGACCTGTCGAGCTTGGTCCGTGTCGCTTCGCCGACCGACCACGAAACCCAGACGCCTGAGAACGCGGCGAGCGTGATGGGTGGTGAAGTCTGCCCGATCAAGCCCAGTGACGAGGCTTATCACCTGCTTCGGCGGATAGCGGCGACCCCCCACAACTACGAAATGGTCCGTCAGTGGTTCGGGAAGCACGCGGCCCACCGTGCGCTCGATTGCCCGGCTCTCAAGAACGAAGTCGTGGTGGGCGATTGTCGCTTGTACCTGATTCATGTTCTCTAGTATGTACTCTCCGGGCCGTCTCTGCAACCCCACGAGGTTCACGATACGGCTACCCCTACATCGAGCGACCGGCTCGCCGTGGCAGAACGCCGGGGTGGAGTCATTCGGGTCTCTGCTCAGTGAGGAGATGTTATCCACCGAGCAGTTCAGGCGCGACAGTTCACCACGAGGTGCGGGGTCAGGCCCCGTTCCGATGATGAATCCCAGGTGGATGACTCGAGCCGACGCGGGCCCGTTGGATCAAGGCCGCCACTTCCTGGAGCCGCCGGTCAACTTCTACGTTGGCAGCAAACCCGTCAACTTCGAGACTCAGCCATGGTCGCGGCTCGTCCTCCCACTTCACTTCGAGGTGCCGGGGCACCCAAATCTCCTCGCTCAGATACCAATCGGAGTAGTCGACGTGCCACCAGATTTTCGAGGTTCCGACCCCCTTGTGACGACGCGCTGAGAAACGGCTTGGGTGACCATTCGCAAAATGAACAGTAGCCTCGTCATGACTCGAACCGAACGGCACTGTTAGCCGGATCTGATCCGACGCGAGCTGGTCTGTCCGGGCAGAGCTGCCGCTCCGAAAGGCCGAAGGAACGAAGACCGCTTCTGCCCACAAGAACAGGTTGGCGCCCTGATCGATCTCATCACCTACGGTGGCCGACCGTCCGACCTTCGTTATCCCGTGCCCACCCGCAAATGCGTCAATGACGTTGAGGATCGGACGTCCGTACCACGTCATCCTGATGTCGTTGACAAACGATTCGCCGACTCTCGCCACCGTTCGCATCTGCACTAGTCGAAGTGCTGATCCAAGATCAGCGCCCTCTTCTCGTTTGAGAAACAAGCTACGGGCGCGCTTCTCGATTCGTCAGGGCCGATTGGACGTGCTTCGCTGGGCCACCCTGCCCGATGACGGAGCCAAACCTCGAGGGTCCCAGGGGCACCAAACCGCTCCAGATCACACAAATCCCCCGCTCCGCCCCACCGAGCGCTGGACCCGGGCCTCCTGGAGCTGATTCGTAAACTTCCAAAGGGCATCTCCCACATAGACCAGGAGGGTCCTGAGATGATCAACTCCACGGCACTGGTAGTCATCTCTGTCATAGGTTCGAGCATCCGCCTGTGCCATCGAAGGGTGGAGTCTTGCTAGAGCAGGAGATAAGCGACAGGAGCACCGGCCATAACAACGAATGCGGCGAAGCCCAGAGTGGCGGACAGGCGTCCGCTTCGATGCCCTTCCACCTCATCGGATCTGCCAAGCAGCCACATGAGGAGGATTAAAGGTGGCGCGACGAGGCCGTTGAGGATCGCGGCGAAAAAAAGGCCTCGGAATCGACGCCGACCAGGCCAAGCACGAAGGCTCCGATCACCGAGGCTGCTATCAGCCCGTAGAAACCCGGCGCCTCACGCAGTTTCGCGAGAGACTTTCGTTCCAGCCCAACGCCTCTGAGAGAGCGTAGCCGGTAGATCCCGCGAGCACAGGCACGGCCAAGGCACCCGTCCCGACGATCCCAGCCGCGAACAGCAGGCCGGCGAAGTCCCAGCCACGGGACGCAGAGCGCGCGCCGCCTGATCTGCGGTCTGCACGTTGTTGATGCCCGCGGCCCCGAGGGTCGCCGAGGCAGCGACCATGATTGCGCCCATCACCACGACCGCTGAGAACATCCCCGAGATGACGTCTACCCGCATCGCGCGGATGTGCTCCCGGTCGACGGGCTCGCCGGGATGTTCTCGCTTCTCCTCGACCTCTTCGCCCGCTTGCCAGAAGAATCAGGTAGGGCGAGATGGTCGTCCCGAAGATTGCGATAAGCGCCGCCATCGTGGCGCGGCCGAGATGGAATCGTGGCACCGCCAATGCCGCGAGGACATCGAGCCAGTCGACGTCGACGGCGATTACGACGGCGACGTACGCTATCAGCGAAAGGCAGAGCCACCGAAGTACTCGCGAGTAGCGATGATAACTGACGAATACCTCGACAAGCAGCAGCACAAGGGCGATGACGATGGTCAGGGGGATCAAAGGCAGCGGCGCGACCAGACGTATCGAAGCTGCCATGGAACGGAGGTCGGCCGCAATGTTGAACGTGTTGGCGAAGGCGACCAGTGCGACCGAGCCATAGAGGACGAACGGGGGGAAGCGGTGGGGGATGAGAGTCGCCAGACCCTTTCCGCTAACTAGCCCGAGTCGACCCGCGAGCTCCTGCACCGCGGCGGCAAGTGGAAGCGAGAACAGCGCCGTCCACAGGAGTCCGAACCTGAACTGAGCTCCGACCTGAGAGTAAGTTCCGATCCCGGACGGGTCGTCGTCGGCAGCACCCGTGATCAGTCCCGGACCCAGACGCCGGAAATAGCCGAACCCGCGGAGGCGATGCCTGTGGCGGTGGTGACGGGGCTTGCCGAAAAGTTTGCGCATCATGTCACTCAAGCACAACCAATCACACGGCAAGCGGAAACGGCTCCGGCGGTGGAAAGTCGTGTCCGTTCATCTTGATGTGAGAAGGTCGTGGAGGATCGCCGGTCGGCGCCACCCCTACAGCCGTTCGCACTGGGATCACCTCGTCGAAAACAGAGCGTCAGGCGAGTGTCGGGGGCCAGCCGGCGGCAGCCGCCCCCAGCACGCCTGCGTCGATCAGCACTCCGACCATAAGCCAGGGGTGGAAGTACAGGCCCTTCAGGAGCAACCCGGCGATGCTCCCAGAGACCGCGCCGGCATCAGCAGCGAGGAGTTCCCCAACAGCGCCATGCCGGCAACGGCGAGCAAGACCGCCGTGAGCCCCGCCATCGCCTTGCCGAGCCTGTGAGCCGCATGTTCGGCGATGTGCACCCCTTCCAGCGCCCATGAATGGTTCGGGTCGAACGGCGCCGGTTTCTTCGGGTCCTTCGAGATCTCGTAGATCGCCGCATGGATCAGTCCATGAAATCCTCTGGAGGCATCGCTTGGCCATTCACATGCTGGATGGAGGTGAAGACCTACCAACGATCGAGGAGGTAATCGATGATGCGACTCTTACTGGCCGGGTTCCTGATCACACCACACCGCTAGGCCGAATGGCCTGTTCGGGAGCTCCCAGAAGGGTGACCCCCCAGGGGCGATCAAGTCACGTGGTCCCGGCGTGGTCCCGAGGACCACCTGAACCGAGGGCTGGCGACAACGGCTACGGTTAGTAGAGGCCCATCGCAACTTTGTCTCTGCAACCACCCAGGAGGTGGTTGGGGGCTCAATGTTCGCCTCCCGGCAGCCAACCGGGCCCAATGAGTCATTCTTCGTCTCGCTCCAGCGTGACCTCCGGATCCCTCTCAACGAGAGGTACAAGTAGGGCTGTCCCGCCCCCCTTCGATGGGCCGAACAGCCCTGAGCGACGATCCGCTGTGCTCCTAGAGTGTTGCTCGTAGAGTGTCCTCAGCGGTGACTGAATGGAGACACAGATGAAAGTTCTGTACGCTACCGACGGCTTCGAGCCGGCCATCGAAGCAGGCCAGTTCCTCGAGAGAATCGGCGACAAGGCCCGCATCGACGTAACTGTGATGTCTGTCACACACGCCGGTGTACCGGCGCCCGAGCACATACCGATAATGCTCGACCCTCTGCCCGCTAGGCGCGATGACACGCTGGCGATTGTCGAAGCGGCGGTGGAGAAACTGATATCGGCAGGGTTCAAGGCGGGCGGCCACATCGCGGAAGGACATCCCGGCCAGGAGATCGTGCGCGCCGTGGAGAACGATTGGTACGACCTCGTCGTCATGGGCGCAGGCGGCACGAGCTGGCTGGGTAGCCGGCTGCTCGGAAGCGTGAGCACCTACGTGCTGCACTCGTCTCCGTGGTCGGTTCTGATCGTTCACGAGGCCCCTCTTGGAAACGAAAAGGTGCGCGTTCTGGTTGGGGCCGACGACTCCTGGGGAGCCGACTTCACGATCAACACGCTGGCGCGCTTCGCCGAACCCGCCCGCACCGAGATCACCGTGGCGTCGGTCGCGCCCTCCCACTCACCCATGCTCTTTCCGGTCGCGGGCGCGGCCTACGTCCTGCCAGAAGCTATCGAGCAGAACCAGAAGGTAGAGAAGCTGATGCACGACCGGGCACAGAGGTACGCGAACAGGGCGGCGACGCGGCTGCGTGACGCGGGTTTCGAGGCCGAGGCGCACATTGCGGTGGGCAGCCCGACAGAGCAGCTGCTAAAAGAGGCCGAAAGCGGCCAGTTCGACCTCGTCGCCGTCGGCTCTCGCGGTCTGGGGCCGTTCCGGCGGACGCTCATGGGCTCGGTGAGCGACCAGGTCGTGAGGCATTCCCGGGCCGCGCTCGTCGGTCGTCGGCTGGCTACGTAAGGACTTGAGCTCCCTAGCAGCTCCTTCCGGATACCCCCGCCATCGGGTTGTAGACATCGCGCTGCGCGACGGCTCGATCATTCGCGTCCGGCCCGTCGTGCCGGACGACATCTACGACGTGAGCGAGCTGTTCGCGCGGCTGTCGGACGAGTCGGCGAGAAAGCGCTTCCATGGGATCCACCGTCCCTCGACGGCCGAGCTCCGTCGATTCGTTGAGGTCGACTACAGAGACTCGTTCGGTCTCGTTGCCGAGACGGCGATGGGAGGGCAGCCTCAGATTGTCGCGCTCGCCTCCTACGTCGCCTCCACAGAGGGGAAGGCTGAAGTCGCCGTTGCGGTAGACGACGCTCTACAGGGTAAGGGAGTCGGCAGCATCCTGATCGAGCATCTCTCCGAAGCGGCCGACGAGGCGGGCATCAAGGTCTTCGAGGCGGAGATACTGGCGGGCAACGCAGAGATGCTCAAGGTCGTTCGATCCCTTGAGCTGCCGGTGGATCGATCCGTGTCCGTGGGCGTGGAACACGCTGAGTTCCCGACCTCCCCGACGGCGGAGGCCATAGATGCGTTCGAGCGGCGGGAAGCGGTCGCGGCGGCGGCAGCCGTCGCGGCTTTTCTCAAGCCCCGATCGGTTGCCGTCATCGGCGCCTCACGGCGGCGCGGCACCATCTCCGGCGAGCTGTTCCATAACCTCCTGCATTCGGGCTTCGAGGGTCCCGTCTCTCCGGTCAACCCAAACGCACCTGTGGTTCAGTCTGTCCCCGCCTACGCATCAGTGGGTGACATCTCCGGCCCTGTCGACCTGGCGGTAATTGTTGTACCGGCCGCCGCAGTCCTGCGCGCAGCGAACGAATGTGCGGAGAAGGGCGTGCGGGCCCTTCTTGTAATCACTTCTGGTTTCGCGGAGACCGGAAACGAGGGAGCCGAACGACAGCGTGCCCTGCTCGACATCGCGCTGAAGCGCGGCATGAGGATCATCGGCCCCAACTGCATGGGCATCATCAATACCGACTCCGCGATTCGTCTCAACGCGACGTTCGCCCCCGAACTGCCGCCCAGCGGCCGGCTGGCGTTCGCGTCGCAGTCAGGCGCCCTTGGCATCGCGGTCATAGACCGCGCCCGGGAGTTGGGCCTCGGCATGTCGGGCTTCGTGTCGGTCGGCAATAAGGCAGACATCTCCGGTAACGACCTGCTCCAATACTGGGAGCAGGACGACGCTACCGGCGTCATCCTGCTCTACCTCGAATCCTTCGGGAATCCGCGCAAGTTCGCCCGCATCGCGCGGCGCGTCGCCAGGACCAAGCCGATCGTCGCGGTCAAGAGCGGCCGCTCGAGGGCCGGCGCACGCGCGGCCGCCTCTCACACCGGCAGCATTGTGGCCCAAGACATCGCGGTCGACGCCCTCTTTCATCAGGCAGGAGTGATCCGCACCGACACGCTCGAGGAGCTCTTCGATGTCGCGAGCTTGCTCGCGCACCAACCATTACCCAGCGGCGACCGGGTCGCGATCCTGACCAACGCCGGAGGCCTGGGGATCCTGTGCGCGGACGCGTGCGAGGCGGCCGGGCTCAGGGTTTCGCAGCTGGACCCGGCTACGGCCGGTGCGCTGCGCGCTCTGTTGCCCGAGGAGGCGAGTGTAGGAAACCCCGTGGATATGATCGCCTCCGCAACCTCGGAGCATTACGGCCAGGCTCTGCGCCTTCTCTCGCGCGACCCAAACGTCGACTCGATCGTGGTCATCTTCATCCCTCCGCTCGTGACCAGAGCCGAGGACGTCGCCGTTGCCCTCGTACAGGGAGCGGGCGCCATGGGAGAGGTGACCGTCCTCGCATGCTTCATGGGCGCTCAAGGCCTCCACGAACATCTCCCCGCTGATGGGACGGTCATCCCAACGTACACCTTTCCCGAGTCCGCTGCGAGGGCGCTTGCCAAGGTCACCCGCTACGCCGCATGGAAGGGCGCTCCCGAAGGGCGCTTCCCAGAGCTCGACGGCATCGACCCCATCGCAGCGACCAGTCTGGCGGCGCAGCTGCTCGAGAAGGGGGAGCGCTGGCTCGACCCCGTCGCCGTGGTCCGCCTTCTCCACCACTACGGTATCCGGTCCGCCACCAGCTGCTCGGCCCGCAGCCCGGAGGAGGTGGCCAAGGCCGCTGCGGACATCGGCAAGCCCGTCGTTGTCAAGATTGACTCGCGCACGATTCTCCACAAGACGGACGTCGGCGGCGTGCGCCTCGGCCTCAAGACTCCTGAAGCCGCGGCAGCGGCCGCCTCCGCCATTCTCTCGTCTCTAAGCAAGGGCGGCCTCGAGGGCGAGATCGAAGGCTTCCTCGTGCAGGAGATGGTCTCGACCGAGGGCGCAGAGATGTTCGTGGGCATGACGCTCGATCCTTCCTTTGGCCCGCTGATCGCGTGCGGAACCGGGGGGACGATGGTCGAACTCGTCAGTGATATCGCCGTGAGGATCACCCCTCTCACGGACCTAGACGCCAAGGAGATGCTGCATTCGTTGAAGAGCTGGCCGCTGTTCGAGGGGTACCGCGGTCGCCCGCCCCTTGACTCGCCTGCGCTCGAAGACCTGCTGCTGCGCCTGTCTGCAATGGTCGAGGACCTCCCTCACCTCGCAGAGCTGGACCTCAATCCCGTCCTGGTGTCCGCTCAAGGCTGCTTAGTTCTTGACGCGCGCATCAAGATCGGTACCCCGGTACCTCCCGTGCCGCGGGGGGCTAGGAGCCGAAGCATTAGCACCCCGCCGCCAACGCCCCCGCCGAAGAGGTTGCGGCTTTCTTTGCCGCCTACCGAGTAGAGCTGCTCGCGCAGAGTCTGCTGTTCGTGCTCAGTGCCGGCGCATGGCTGTGGTTCCTAGGAAGCCTACGCAGTCACCTGCTGCGCGCCGAAGGTGGAACCGAACGCTCTCCACAGCCGCGTTCGGCGCCGGCTTTGTGGGGATCGTTGTCCAGGTCCTGATCCAAGCCCCCCAGAGCGCTCTGGCGATGGCATCCAGCGGCAACGTGGAGCCGGGGCTGGCGTTGGTGATGGCCAATATGGCTTATGCCTTCAATGTTATCGCCTATGTCCCGTTGGCAGTCATGCTTGTCGCGGTGGCGCTGGTCCGTGGTGTCGCTTGGAACAGGGGCATTCCCGAAGTGGTTGGGGTGGCTATCCGCGGCCGCCGCGACGGCATTCCTGATCATGTCGGCGGGCATCGCAGTGACACCGGACCCCTCGCAGCGGGTGCATGGCCGACCTACGTGCCCTACGGGCTGATGGCAGCATGGCTGCTGTCCACGAGCAGCGTCATTGTTTGGCGGATGGGGAAGCCGACGACAAAGATTGCGATCTCCGGCACGCCCCATGAGCTCGCCGAGCAGACGCCCGGCGGCCCTCATGCCCCGGGGAGAGAGGTTCCTGGGAGTGCACTGAAGCGAAGGGGATTTGCGAGTCGGGGTCTCTTTAGGGCCGAACGGTCCCGTCACCTCCAGTCTTTCGGCACTCCCCCCGCTGCCGACATGGAGGGGATGATGAGATCGTCCGGTGGCTCTCATCAGTGGTCTAGGAAAAGAAGGTGAGGAAATGAATGGAGCACCGATGCGAAGCGTTTCCGAGCTGACCGCCGCAGACATCATGTCCGCTCCCGCAGTCGCGTGCCGGGAGGAAGCGTACTTCGAAGAAATCGGAGAACTGCTGGCCGATAGGGAGATATCGGGGCTACCCGTCGTCAATGCTGGGGGCCGAGTCGTCGGGGTCGTCTCGGAGCGTGATCTCGCACACGCCCTCGGAGGCCCGCTAATCCGCCTGGTCCTGAGGAGGCCCGTCCACAGCGGACCGCTTCTGAGAGGCCCTCACGCAGTCCCCATCGACGCCAAGCGAGCCATGGACATCATGACGTCGCCAGCCATCATCGCCGATCCTGGGACGCCCCTTCGCAGGCTCGCGCAGACCATGCTCGAACAGCAGATCAACCGCATCCCGATCGTTTACCTCGGTCGTCTCGTCGGGGTCGTTACGCGAGGCGATCTGCTCGGTGCCATCGCAGGCCTCACCCACCGTGAGGCGGCGCTGGGCCAACCGCCGGAAGTAGTCGGCTCAGGAGCATTAGATGGTTTATTCGGGATCGATCGTCGGCTCGGGTAGAGGAACCATGAGATGAGCAGCCCGGAAAGTACCTCCCATCCAGGATTCAAGAAGACTAGCCGGAAGGGGTAGAGATGTTTCGCAAGATACTTGTTCCCGTTGATGGATCCGAGCACTCAGACAAAGCCTTGTCGTTGGTGGAAGAGCTTGCTTCCAAGTTCGACAGTGAAGTCCTGGTTTTCCACGTGAGGGAGAAGTGGGTCGGAAGGGGCGGCCCCTGGGATGTGGATTTGACCGAAGAGGATGTCGACATGGCGGCGGAAGCCGCACAGAGGCTGGCAGGGAAAGGTGTGAAGGTGCAATCCGAGAGACAACCTGCGATGTACGGACACGCCGCACACCGTATCGTTCAGGCAGCAGACGACAACAGGGCGGATGCGATCGTGATGGGATCTCGAGGCCTCTCTGACTGGAGCGGCTTGCTGGTCGGAAGCGTGACCCACAAGGTTCTCCACATGGCTACTTGCCCCGTGGTCGTCGTTCGTTAGCGGTCACTCGAGTGGACTCAGGAGGAGGCGGCTAATGAAAGCGCTTGTTGTGTTCGAGTCGATGTTCGGAAGTGTACGCAGGCGGTCGCGAAGGCCATTGCGGACGGCCTGTCGACACGCATGCACGTCGATATTGCCGAAGTCGGTGCCGCGTCCGAGGTCATCGACGCTGATGTCGATTTGCTTGTCGTCGGTGGTCCCACGCACGCGTTCGGCATGAGCCGGCCACAAACGCGGCAAGGCGCGGCCCAGCAGGCCGAGCGGAGTCTCGTGTCTCAGGGGATCGGGTTGCGCGAGTGGCTCTCCACGCTCCAGCAAGGATCTGCGAGGGTGGCGGCGGCTGCATTCGATACGCGCATCAACAAGCCGCGCCTCCCGGGCTCAGCTGCACGCAAGGCCGAGAAACGACTGCGGGGTCTTGGCTTCGGTACGGTGGCTCCGCCGGCAAGCTTCTATGTTGCCGAGTCGTTGGGTCCGCTCACCAGTGGGGAGACGAACGCGCCCGCCGCTGGGGGGAGGAGCTCGGGGGAAAGCTGACAGCGGTTGAGCGAGATCGACGAGTTTCGTGACTCGAGTCCCTGAAGCCGAACGGCTTGAGCGCTGTCTTGTGCAGGATGAATCGCTTGCGGCAACCCGAACCCGGTTGACAATGTCTTTTCTCCGGCGAGCCGAGGTCGAAATGGTCTGGCAGCCCCGAGTCCTAGCTCATGGACGGTCGTCCGCAGTCCGCAGTGATCATTGAGAGGATCAGCACATGGACAGCGCCATCCGAACCACCGGGCTCACCAAGTGACTAGGGAGGAATCGCGGGATCGTGGACCT
>Ga0209587_1001081_pt1 | contig 13044 bp, 12 predicted proteins | sample NGEPerD_2_FD_184512 | JGI IMG/M metagenome (GOLD analysis project Ga0209587, IMG submission 184512) | Arctic peat soil microbial communities from the Barrow Environmental Observatory site, Barrow, Alaska, USA - NGEE PermafrostL1-D... | ecosystem: Environmental > Terrestrial > Soil > Wetlands >... | reverse complement strand
GCACAAGTACCATCAGGGCCCGTGGTCACCGTCAGTGACCGCGCCGCCAACACCAACCGTCCGGTTCAGCCTCGCCGCCTGACCATGGCTCGTGTCACACGTTGGCCTTGCTACCGAATGTTGACCTCAGGGAAGCCTCCCCGTGAGCGAACTATCGCATTCGGACGCCGCGCCGTAGTCCCCGTTCTGGGTGGCCGGAAGCGCGTCCGCAGACGCGATGTTCCGCGCATAGTCTCCGCAGTCCCGACGAGCCGTCACCGGGCCCCCACACCCGCCTGACAGCCCCGGTCGGCGCGCCCCCGCGGGATTGCATGGGCGGGATGTGATGGCGTGCTCGTAAGATCGGGGTAAGGGTGGAGTCCATGGAGATGCGGAGCGGGCTGCCGGTTGGGGTGGCGGCGTTCGTCGGCCGTGAGCGTGAACGCTCCGAGGTGGCCGCCCTGCTCGCGGATGCCCGAGTGGTGACGTTGACGGGCTCGGGTGGGTGCGGCAAGACGCGGCTGGCCATGGAGGCCGCCGGGGACGCGACGTCGCGGTTCCCCGACGGGGCCTTCTGGGTGGACTTGGAGGCGGTGCGCGAACCCGGGCTGGTCGCACCGGCGATCGGTGCGGCGGTGGACGTCCACGAGCGACCCGGCCAGGCGCTGATCGACACGCTCGCCGAGCACCTCCGTGCGCGGGATCTACTGGTCGTGCTCGACAATTGCGAGCACTTGGTGGAAGCGTGCGCGGCACTGGTCGGTGGGTTGTCGTCAGCGTGTCCGCAGCTGCACGTACTGGCCACCAGCCGTGTCCCGTTGGTCGTGGCGGGTGAGGCGACGTTCGAGGTCGCCGGGCTGCCGGTGCCCGCTCCCGGTGCGTCGTCCGCGAGCGCGGTCGGTGCAGCGGCCGCGGGGCGGTTGTTCGAGGTGCGGGCCCGGCAGGTGGCCGCGGACTTTCGGATCGATAGCGGCAATGCTTCGGCGGTGGCCGAGATCTGCCGACGGCTGGATGGGATCCCGTTGGCGATCGAGTTGGCAGCGGCGCGGGTGAGCGTGCTGGCGCCGGCCCAGATCGCGGCCGGGTTGTCGGACCGTTTCCGGCTGCTGACCGGCGGGTTGCGGGGCGCGCCAGCACGTCAGCGAACGCTCGAGGCGTCGCTGGACTGGAGCTACGACCTACTCGATGACGCCCAACGGCTGGCGTTGGCGAGGCTGTCGGTGTTCGCCGGATCGTTCGAGCTCGATGCCGCCGAGGCGGTGGTGGCCGGGACAGGGGTCGAGCGCGATGACGTGCTCGACCTGATCGCCGCGCTGGTCGAGCAGTCGCTGTTGCAGGTCGTCCAGCGCCAGGGCAGGGCCCGCTACCGGCTGTTGGACACGATCCGGGTGTATGCCCGCCAGCGGCTGTCCGAGCTGGACGACCCCGCCCGGGTCCATCGCCGCCATCTGACGTTCCATGTCGGGCTGACGGAGCGGGCCCAGGCGGGTCTCTCTGGTGGACAGCCCGGGCCCTGGGTGGCGCGACTCGTGGCCGATCTGGACGATCTGCGTGCCGGGATGGACTGGGCGACCGAGTCGAGAGACCTCCGGGCGCTGGTGGACCTCACCGAGCCGATCGTCCGCTTCTGGTTCGACCGCGGCTTGTCCCGCGAGGTGCACCGACGGCTGCACGACGCAGCCGATGCCCCGGGCGCCCCCGACGACGAACGCGCGCGGACGTTGATCACCGCGGCGTCGCTGGCCCTTGCTAGCTGGGAGCCGGCCAGCGCCTACAGGTCAGCGAGCCGGGCGGTCGAGGCGGCACGCGCCGCTGATGTGGACGGGCCACTCGCGGTGGCGTTGGGCCAACGAGCCTGGGCGGGGGCCGTGTCGGGGCTGTCGACCAACGAACAGATGGACGCCGACGTCCAGCAGGCACTCCAACACGCCCAGCGAAGCGAAGATGCTTCGACCCACGCCTTCGTCCTGGCCCTCGCTGGGGGAGCGCGGTTCTGCGGTCACTCGATCGACGCCGGGTGCCGACTGTTCGAGCAGGCCGTGGAGCTGTGCGAGGCCAACGACCTCGCCTTCCAACTACCGGCCGCCCACGCGTCGCTTGGCGCGGGCATCGGGCCGGGACCGGAGTGGTCCGGGCGGCTGGACCAGTCACGCCGACACGCCCGACGTGCCGTCGAGCTCAGCCGGCAGATCGGACGTCCCGGGTGGGAGGTGATCGGGCTCACCGGACTTGGAGCAGCCGATCTCCTGCAGGGCGATCACGGCCGAGCGCAGGAGTGGCTGTCCAGGGCGCAAACGGTCCTGCGGTCACGAGCCCTGGAGGGCTCCCAGTACGACCTGGCGCTCCGTCACTGGCTGGGGTTGTCCGCCTACGCATCCGGAGACCTGGACACCGCCCGGACCACGGCTGCCCAGATCGTGCGTATCGGACGCGGTGTCGGCAGCCGCTTGGACGAGTCCATCGGCGAGTGGCTGCTGGGCGTGCTCGCACACGGCCAAGGGCTCCACGACGACGCGCGAGCGCACCTGGAGGCCACCCGCGCACTGTCGAGCGACCCACGGCTTCCGTGGCCACTGGGTCGGTCGCTGCTCGGTCTCGCGGACCTGGCCGAGGGGGACGAGGAGCTCGACGAGGCGTGGGAGCTGACCCATGACGGCCTCGAGGTTCTGGACGACTACGGCGACCGGATCGGGACCGCCGCGGCACTGGAGACGATCGCCGACCTGGCCCTGGCCCACGATGACCCCGAACGGTCGCTGCGCCTACTCGCCGCGTCGCAACGGTTCCACGACGGCACGGGCATCGTTCGCTTCCCCATGCTGGCCGACCGCTTCGATCGTGCCGTGAACGCCGCACGAGCCGCGTTGGACGAGTCAGCTGCGACCGCATGTTGGGATGCGGGCAGGGCGTTGTCGCTGGCCGACGCGGTCTCCTATGCCCGCCGCGGACGGGGCGAGCGTCTACGCCCGAAGATTGGCTGGGCGTCGCTGACCCCCACCGAACGCGACGTCGTGCGGCTGGTGGCGGAGGGCCACACCAACGTCGCGATCGGTCAACGCCTGTTCGTCTCCGTGAACACGGTCAAGAAGCACCTGTCCAATGTCTACGCCAAGGTGGACGTCGACGGACGCGCGGACTTGGCCGCTCAGGTCGCTCGCCGCGACCTGTAGTACTCCCCTCGTCGCCGAGATGTACCCGGTTGGGTGATGTTCTCCGACGCCTGCTCCGTCATCGTGCAGGCATGACCTCACGAGACCCAGGAGACAGCGCATGAGCAACCAACGCACCCACCACGTCACCACCACCGACGGCGTCACCATCGGCGCAACCGTGCACGGCCAGGGGCCACCGCTCGTGTTCCTACAAGGCCTCATCGGAGATGGCGACCTCGACTGGCAGGCGATGCTGCCGCACCTGACCGACCGGTTCACCTGCCATCTGCCCAGCATGCGCGGCCGCGGTCTCAGCGGTGACCACCCCGACCTCGGGACCAGTCGGCTCGCCGCTGACTACGTCACCTACGTCGACAGCATCGGGGAACCGTGCGGACTGGTGGGCTGGTCCGGCGGCGCCAGCCAGACCCTCGCCGTGGCAGCGCAGTCCGACCTGGTGTCCGCAGTGGCCCCCTGGGAGCCCGTCGCGGCCAGCCTGTTCGACGAGCAGACGCAGGCGGCTGTTGGCGACGCGCTGGCCCGCACGGGAGAGCTGGCCGCCGAAGGCAACCTGACTGCTGCGGCTCGCGCGTTCGCCCGCTTTCCCTTCACTGACCAGGAGGTTGCCGTTGCCGGGGACGGCGGCTACTTCGAGAGAGCCGCCCGCTACGTCCCGAACCTGCTCAACCTGTTCGGGCAGATGCTGGCGGAGGATGAAGCCCCCGCCGTTGACGATCCGGCGGTGCTCGGCACCATCTCGGCTCCGGTGCTGGTGCTGCACGGATCTGGCACCAAGCCCTTCTTCGTGACCAGCGCGCACCACGTGGCTGAGCACGTCCCGAACGCGCGCATCCACGAGATCCCCGGAGTCGCGCACGCCGCCCCCCTGACCCATCCCGAGGCACTCGCCGAGGCGCTCACCGAGTTCTTCGCGCCAGCCCAGCAGCCGGCCTGACCTGCCCGTCCCGCGCTACTTCCACCACTTCTTCACGGAACGCTTACGAGCGAAAGGGGATCGGCCATGACTGTCGATGATGACCAAACGCTTCGAGGCAAGGACTCCGACACGGGCGGGTCCAACGATCTACAGGTCCTTCAGGTCGATGGAAGCGAGCTTGCCTACCGGGTGAGCGGCGATGGACCGCCGGTTCTGCTCATCCACGGCGCCTTCGGAGTGTTGGAGGTATGGGACGACGTTCAGGATTCCCTCGCCACCACCCACCAGGTCATCAGCTACGACCGCCGAGGACACGGGCGGTCTCCGAACGGCACGTCGGACATGCGGGTCCACGCCCGCGACGCGACGGGGCTGATCGAGCACGTCGCCGCAGAACCGGCGATCGTCGTGGGTTGGAGCGGCGGGGCCGCTGTCGCGATGGAGCTGATCCGAACCCACCCCGAACAGGTCAGAGCCGCTGTCCTCATCGAACCGGTGTTCCACCTACCTCGCCATCAACCCTCGCGCAGCCTCCGTCTGCTCCTCACCTTCAAGCGCGACTCGATGCGCGGCCGCAACCGCGAAGCGGCGAAGACCATGGCGCTGTTCGCCTTCGCCCGACGCAGCGGGGGCAACGGCTGGGACGAGCTCGACGACCGCCAGCGCGACTGGTTCCTCGGCGATGCAGAGGGTCTACGCACCGAGTTCAAGGTGCTGGAACGGTTCAACACCTCGGCGGACCACATCTCAGCGAAGGAGATCTCTCGCTGGTCGGTGCCGATGACGTACCTCCTCGGAGAGGACAGCGCCCCGTGGGTCCATGCCATCCACGACGCCCTCACCAAGGCGGCACCGCAGATCCGCACGGTCCGGGTACCCGGTGCCTGTCACCTGATGCCTCTACAACAGCCCGAGGCCGTCGCCGAGGCGGTCCGCTCAGCCGTCACCGCATGAATGTCATGGCACTCAACGACGAGACGTCGCGGCCCGCCGCAACAGTGGGATTCCTCGGCCGTTGACACCAGCCTTGCGTACGCGGAGCATGAGGTCGCGGACCGACGTGGCTGGGCCGGTGAGAGGGTCGGACGCGTCCCGTCCGGGAGAAGACGCATCGGGTGGGTGGCGTTCCTCGATGCTTGTGCGCCATGCATGACCGGAGCAGACGAGTCGATACATATGAGCAACCGACACACCCACTTCGTTACCTCCACTGATGGCGTCGAGATCGGTGGGGCGGTGCACGGGCAGGGGCCATCTCTGGTGTTCTTGCCAGGGGGCGTCGGCGATGGCGATCTCGACTGGCGAGCGTCGCTGCCGTACCTGACCGGACGGTTCACCTGCTACCTGCCGAGCCTGCGTGGCCGGGGCCTCAGCGGCGACCATCCCGACCTCCGCTTGGATCGGCTGGTCGATGATCTGGTCGCCTACGTCGACAGCATCGGGGAGATGGCCGGACTGGTGGGCTGGTCCGCCGGTGGCATGGTGCTCGCCGTGGCGGCACAGTCCGATGCCGTGGGCGCGGTAGCGGCGGTTGAACCCACGATGTTCAGCCTGATGGACGACCAATCGCGGGCCGCTCTCGGCGAGGCCGTCACCCACATGCGCGAGTTGGCCGCCGAAGGCAAGCTGACGGAGGCGGCTCGCGCGTTCTTAGGTTTCCCCTTCAACGAAGAGGAGATCGCCGTGGCCGACGAGTCGGGCTACTTCGACGCCATCGGCCGCTACGTCCCGACGCTGCTCAACCAACTCTCGCAGACGAGGGAGTCGACAGGCCCCGTCCCTGACGATCCGGCGGTGCTCGGTGCGATCTCGGCGGCGGTGCTGGTGCTGCACGGATCGGACACCAAGCCCTTGTTCTCCGCCAGCGCGCACCATGTGGCGAACCACGTCCCCGATGCGACGCTGCGCGAGATTCCCGGTGCCGGGCACGCTTCACCGTTGACCCATCCCGCGACGCTCGCTGAGGCACTCGCAGAGTTCCTCTTGTCCACGCAGCAGCCGACCTGACAGTCGGGGCGGGGATCGAGCGCCTCTCGTGATCGGACGTTCTGTATGCGAGACGGCTTGCGGTCACGCTCGTGGCGACTCACGATGGCCACGAGCACGGTCTGTCACCCAGGACGGCGTCCTGCGAATCATCGTTCCAGCCTTGACCGCACGAGGCGCAGGGAGCGCCGCACTTGAGCAGCCAACGCACCCATGAGGTGACCACCACGGACGGTGTCAGGATCAGTGGGTCCGTGCACGGCCAGGGACCGCCGCTGGTGCTGCTTCACGGGGTCATCGGCGATGGCGACCTCGACTGGCAAGCGTTGCTGCCGTACCTGATCGACCGGTTCACCTGCTACCTGCCGAGCTGGCGTGGCCGCGGCCTCAGCGGCGGTCACCCCGGCCTCAGCTACGTACGACTGGTCGACGACGCCGTCGCCTACGTCGACAGCATCGGGCAAGCCACCGGACTGGTGGGCTGGTCCGGGGGTGCCGGCCTTGCCCTGTCTGTGGCGGCACAATGCGACGTGGTGCACGCGTTGGTCCCCATCGAGCCCAACACGCCGCGCTTCATGAGCGAAGAGGAACGAGCCGCTCTCGGCAACGCCGTCGCCCGCATGGGCCAACTAGCCACGGAAGGCAGGCTGACGGAAGGAGCTCGCGCGTTCGCTGACTTCGTCTTCGATGACGCGGAGATCGCCCTGGCCGAGGAGGCGGGCTACTTCGACGCCGCATCGCGCTACGTCCCAGAACTGCTCGACTTCTTCCGGCAACTACGCGAGTACCCAGGCTCCACCCACGAAGATCCAGCCGTCCTCGGCGCGATCTCAGCCCCCGTGCTCGTGCTGGTCGGATCCGACACCAAACCCTACGCCACCGCCTACGCGCAGCATGTGGCCAAGCACGTGCCCAACGCACGGATCCACGAGATCTCCGGTGTCGGGCACGCCGCCCCGCTGACGCATCCCGAGGCCCTCGCCCAGGCACTCATGGAGTTCCTATCCCCTCAGCAGCAGCCGACCTGACCCTGCCTGTGCGCGGCTGAACCGCGACGACCACCGAGCTCTCCGCGGGACCAGCAGTTGCCGCCCAGGCCAAGAGAGAAGCCGCTTCGACAGCCAGGCCGAACCGCCGGGTAGCTATGGGCGTCGACGGCGGCCGGAACATCCGCCCACAACCACTGCTTCCTGCGGCCGCCGTCAACGGGCGAAGGCGTCGGATCATCCGTCGCTCGCGGGGTCACGGGTCAGACCCAGCGGCTGGTGTGCCAGGACGCCGAGCTGTCGGAGGCCGTCGCCGGTGTCGACGACTTCCCACATCTCGCGGATACCGCCATCACAGACCCGCGCGAACAGCGCCTGGTCCACGTGCAAGCGGTTTCCGGTTGGCTCGACCCCGAGAAAGACGCCTTCGTGCGTGCCGCTGACCGTCACGTGGGCCGCTACCAAGTCTCCTGAGACAAGCAACTGCTCGACCGCATGGTGGAGGTTGCTGAGCCCAGCGTGTGCTGCCTGCCACGTATCGACCTGAGCCGCGATGCCGACGCAAGTGGCTCCCCCAGGGGAATGCACCACGACGGCGTCATGCAAGACTCGCGGGAACTCGTCGAACCTCTGAGCGTCGCCCGCCGCGAGATAGCTCCGCAGTACGTCTCCAGGACCTGTGACCATGTTTGTCATTCTAGCCGAGTGGCACGCTCGGTGCGAGGTGCCGAGACGCCCGGGCGCCGTCGTTTCGTGCGGATGAGCTCGCAGCCGTGAGACCCCGAAACCACGGTTGTCGAGTGTGCGATATCGACGCCGCAAAGGTGGAAGTCGGAGGGGGGCGCGCAGAGCGTTATGCCGTAGTTGAATCCGCACGCCTCAGCCGACACGCGAAGGCTGGACCGCGCGGTAGTCCCGCTACGCGCGCCCGCGTATGAGCGAGGAAGACGTGCCCCGCGTGGTGGACCACCGGCCCGCTGGCTTCCAAGTTCGTGAGCCAGGTCCCGGTGTCGGTCGCAGGCAGCTCCTACGATCGAGATGACATGGGTGACAAGAGCGGGATCGAGTGGACCGACGCCACCTGGAATCCCACCACGGGGTGTGACCAGGTGTCGCCGGGCTGCGATCATTGCTATGCGCTCACGCTGGCAAAGCGGCTCAAAGCTATGGGCCAGCCCAAGTATCAGCGCGACGGCGACCCACGCACGTCCGGGCCCGGGTTTGCGCTCACCGTCCACGAGGACGCGCTCGACGTTCCCCGCGCATGGCGCGCCCCACGGCGCGTGTTCGTGAACTCGATGAGCGACTTGTTCCACCCCAAGGTTCCCGAGGACTTCGTCGCCCGCGTGTTCGACGTGATGGCCGACACGCCCAGGCACCAGTACCAGCTGCTCACCAAGCGGCCCAAGCGCGCCGCCTCCCTGGCCAGCCGGCTGCCATGGCCCGACAACGTGTGGCTGGGCACTTCGATCGAGTCCAACGCTTACGTCGACCGCGCTGACCAGCTCCGTCCCGTGCCAGCCTCGGTGCGCTTCCTTTCGTGCGAGCCGCTGCTCGGTCCTCTGCCGGATTTGAACCTGGAGGGAATCGACTGGGTCATCGTCGGTGGTGAGTCGGGGCCGGGGGCGCGGTCGATGGATGAGGCGTGGGTGCTCGACCTCCGGGACCGCTGCCGCAATGCGAAGGTGCCGTTCTTCTTCAAGCAGTGGGGAGGTCGGACACCAAAGGCGGGCGGCAGGCAGCTGAAGGGGCGCACGTGGAACCAGATGCCGAAGGTCAAGGCCAGGGCCGCGTAGACCGGTCGCGACGAGCACGACGCTCGTGGGGCTACTGGACCGAGGCCAAGCTCGATGTGCTGGCGCGCTACCTGGACGCGTTCACCACGACGACCAAACACAAAGCGCCCCGCGAGCGGATCTACCTCGATGCGTTCGCTGGCGAGGGCCGTGGAATCAGTCGCACGACAGGTGAGGAGTTCGAAAGTTCGCCGCGGCTCGCACTGAGCGTCGACGATCCGCCGTTCAGCCGACTGCGGTTCTTCGAGCTCGGCCGCAAGGCCTCCCGACTGGCAACCGACCTCGCGGCCGATTACCCCGGACGGGATTTCAAAGTCGTGTCCGGCGACTGCAACGAAACCATCCCGCAGGTACTGCAGGAACTATGCGACCTCAGAGTCGACTGGGCGCCCACGTTCGCGTTCCTGGACCCAGACGGGATGGAACTGAGTTGGGACACCGTAAAGACGCTCGCCGACCACAAACGGCAGCGCAAGAACAAGGTTGAGCTCTGGGTGCTGTTCAGTGCGCCGGGGCTCATGCGGGTGCTGTCAAGAGACGAGGCCAAGGTGACCCAGCGCGACGTTGACATGGCCACCGCCGTGTTTGGCAACACAGGCTGGGCGGCCATCCAACAGCTCCGATTCGAGGGCCCCATCGAGCCGACAGAGGCCCGCGAGGAATTCGTGAACCTCTACCGATGGCAGCTCGAGCGCGACCTCGGCTACCAGTGGACCCACCCGCTAGAGATCAAGAACCTGCAGGGCAGCCCGATCTATTACATGGTGTTCGCCACGGACAACGAAGCCGGCAACAAGATCATGGCCGACCTCTACAACGACGCAGCGAACCGGCTGCCCGAGATGCGCCGGGACGCACTTGATCGGATCAGCGGCCAGCTCACGTTTGAGCTCGATTCGGTCGACCAGCCACGGCAGCAGCTGTACGAGTACCAACCGCCTTGGCAACCCCTGGACTAGGACGCTCTCGCCAGGCGCGTCGCTGCTGGCGCCCGCCCCTTCCGACGAGTTCCATGATCACGGTTCTGTTCGCATGAGTGCGCCGCAACACCTGAACTCTTGGATGCGGATGCCGGAACTTTCTGCCGCGTTCCGTGGGCCAACTAGCGACGGATATCCGTCAGCGAGTGTCAACGTCCTTGCGGATGGTGGTGGGGCTGGCGACAGGGCTCCTCTACCGGACTATGCCTGCAATCTCTTTCAGTTCCACAGCACCCATCTGATGTGCCATCTCTTTTACCCGAGGATGCGTGATCGGCGTCAGGATTATCAGGCGCTCAAACGAAAGCACCTTCTGGAGTTCATCGCTCAAGCCGATCTCGGCCATGTTCTGGGCATGTGTCAGGAAGGCTTCATCGTTGGTGTACACCTGGTACCAGACAACCTTGCCGCTTCCTTCATCTCCCAAACCATTCGAAGGAGAGAGTGTCAGGCTCGTTGGCCTCTACGTAATCCGACATCCTGCGGGCCAGGGCAACGACTGTGTTGTAGTCGTCGGTAGTCCATTCCAGGACCGTTCGGTGCAGACCCATTGCGGCCATCGGATCTCTCACTTCTGCCCGCAGATCGGTGTAGTCAAGCGGAGGTAGCAAGTTCTCAGTCGGACGATCCACCCACTTAGAGCAGGTGGATACCCAGGAGAGCAATCCACGTCCAATACACGAATATCAGGGCCCGCTGGATGAGCCCGGTCTTGGAGGCGTCCCTCAGAGAGGCGACCATCGTGGAGACGGTCAAAGCGATGCCCAGCCCCGCGGTCGCCAGTGTGTAGATCCGCCACCCACCATCGAGACGGCCCGCTATGGCCAGGCATGCCCCGAAGATGGCGAGGAACATTATCGCGCCAGCGGCGCCGTGGATCTGGTGTTGCCACGTAGGCCGGCTCGGCATTCCGGGAGGAGACCCAGGTGGGTAGCCGAACGAGGGATCCATGCTGAAGAGGCCGGAGGCGATTGCTCCCGCCCCGAAAACCGCCACCAGGGCGGATCCCACGACGGTGTCCAGGGTCTGGTTGATGGCCACGGAGAAGGCAAGCATTCCGATGCCCATCTGCAGGAAGTTGGAGACCTGGACCCAGCCTCGGCCACCCGAAGACAGCGCGCTGACCATGTGATATGAGGGGTTGTAGTTGGGGCGAAGCGTGCCCTCGACAATCACAACTACGAGGAACACCAGGGTCGTCGCAACTCCGATGATGAGCAGTGCGTTGGTCACGTCCTTCTCCTCAATCTGTCAATGGGTGAGCCGAGGGGATGCTATTGGATGTCGCCCCCGCCGTCGCGCAATGTCTGCGGCCTGGCCGGTCAGTGACGTAAGCGCCAGCAGGTTGGTCCCGATCTGACGCTCCCACTGCTCCAGGTCGCTGCCGAGGATGGAAGTTTCAACAGTACGCGCGACCTGCGAAACGGCTGCCGTATCGAGAGTTCGCCCGTTATCGCGTACGCCGAATGGACGCCGACCCGCCACCAGCGAGACCCTGCGCCTCATCTTGCAAGGTCGTCGCGGAGCTCGTGGCGGCGGGACCAGAGGGCCTCTCGGAAGGTGGTCCAGTCGGTGGCGGGGTCGTGATCCTGGTGGATGTCATCGAGCAGGTGCAGGGCGCGGCGCTGGGGGATACTGAGGAGTTCGTGTCGGAGGATCCCGACGGGGTAGGGGCTGTCGAGTCCCCAGGCCGCGGTGAGCGCGCCGACGAGGCGAAGCCGGAACGCCGCCGGCCAGTGGGGCAGGGTCGGCGAGGCGCCGTTCGAGGTCGAGGAAGTGGACGAACTGGTCGCGTTGGATCCAGGCGATCTCCTCTTGGCCGATCCCGTGCTCGAACACGCTGCTCCGCTCTACGTCTCCGGCGAGCATGCGTGGCCCCGGGTGGTTGTGTCGCGTCGACGCGGCTCGGCCGTGTGGATGCAGACCGACAGCGCCCCTTCGATTCCAGGACTCCTGACATACACCAGAAGTGGTTGCAATGGGTCATCGGTGTTTGACGCTGTAGACGAGGGTGAGGTCGGTGCCCGGGTAGGCGGTCTGGGTGGCGGTCAGCTCGGTGCACAGGGCGGCCAGGGCGCGGGTGCGGCGGGGGGCGGTCAGCGGGTGGACGCGCACGTGGAGTTGCTGGCCTGCGATGTGCAGGTCGGCGGGGGCGTGGAAGATCTCGCGCAGCAGGCTGCGGGCTTCGTCGTCGGCGCGGGCGTAGTGGGGGGCGAGCAGGCGGGCGAGGGCGGATTCGGCGTTGTAGGTGGCCAGGCGCACGGCGTCGTGGAGGCGTTTGCGTTCGGGGTCAAGGCGGCGGCTGCCCGGCCGCACGACGTTGACGGGTGCTCTGGCGGGGGTGGCCTTGGCGTCGGCGTGGCGGCGGGTGAGCTCGTCGCGGGCGTCGGCGAGCTCGTCGGCCAGGCCGCGGTGGGCGGCGCGCGCCCAGGTGGGCACGCCGGCGGCGGCGTGGCGGTCGTGGTCGGCTTGGGCGTCGTCGATCGCGTCGGCGAGTTCGGTGACGCGGCGGGCGGCGTCGCGTTTGGCGGGGTTGGGCACCTGCCGGTCGGGGTCGTCGGCGACGTCGGCGTAGGCGTCGAGGGCGTCGAGTGCGTAGTGGGCGCGCAGGTAGCGGAAGAAGTTCTCCTGCCGCCAGCGGCTGAACATGGCGTGGGCGATCACGGCGGGGTCGGCGTCGGTGCGGGTGGTGATGATCTGGGTCTGGTGGCCGCCCGGGCGGCGGCGGGTGATCTGGCGGCAGGCGAAGCGCCGGCGGCCGCCGTCGTAGCTGATGCGCACGCGCCGGTCGGCCAGCTCGTAGCGGTGCTCGCGGCCGGCGGCGTCGGTGAAGGTGTGCTCGGTGAACGCGCTGGCGGGCTCGACCGGCTTGGGGCCCTTGCGGTAGGTGAGGACGTCGAAGCCGGCCTTGTCCAGCTCGGCGAACAGCTTGGGGCTCCAGCCGCCACGGTCAAAGCAGATCGTGGGGCGGGCGTCGGCGCCGACCAGGGCGCGGATCTGGCGGGTGACGGCGCGCAGCTCGCCGACCAGCGACGCGCCCGGGGCCGACTGCCACACCAGGATCCCGTCGCCGTTGGCGTCGCAGGTCCAGGTGTCGGTCTTGATACGCCCTGGGTTTGATGGAGACTCAGTTCATTGGATTCCAACCGGCTGGCTGGTCTCCTGTTGGTGATGATAGGCGGCCTCATACTCGACGGGCGGGATGTCCTCGAGGGTGCCGTGAAGCCG
>Ga0209587_1001080_pt1 | contig 13045 bp, 13 predicted proteins | sample NGEPerD_2_FD_184512 | JGI IMG/M metagenome (GOLD analysis project Ga0209587, IMG submission 184512) | Arctic peat soil microbial communities from the Barrow Environmental Observatory site, Barrow, Alaska, USA - NGEE PermafrostL1-D... | ecosystem: Environmental > Terrestrial > Soil > Wetlands >... | reverse complement strand
GTACTCAAAAGCGCGTAGCGCGCTCCTGGGTACCGATTCCGTACCCACAGGCGCGTTGAGCGCGATTGGCTACCCGCCGCGAAGCCGGCGGCGGCCGCAACGGCCGCGAAACGCCGCCGAAACCGTCTCGAAACAAGGCTCACCTAGCATCCGACAATGGAGGTCGGGACCATCCTCAGGGACATTCTCGTGGTCCTGATCGCGGCGCAGGTGGCGGCGGAGCTGTCGCCGCGCCTGGGTATCCCGACCGTGGTGGGCGAGATCCTCGCCGGATTCCTGGTCGGCCCCTCCCTGCTCGGCGTAGTCGATCCCACGGTGGTCCTCGACGTTCTCGCCGAGCTCGGGGTGATCCTCCTGCTGGTAGAGGTGGGGATGCAGATGGACCTCGCCGATCTTCGGGCGGTGGGTGGATCTGCCCTGTCGGTCGCGGTCCTCGGCGTGGCAGCGCCGCTCGTGGGCGGCTTCGCGGTAATGAGCGCTCTGGGCGCCGATTTCGGGATCGCGCTGTTCCTCGGGGCCGCGCTGACCGCGACCAGCGTCGGCATCACCGCCCGCGTCTTCACCGAGCTGCGGATGGTGGCGACCGTGGAGGCCCGCACGGTTCTGGGAGCGGCGGTGGCCGACGACGTCATCGGCTTGCTGGCGTTGACCGTGGTCGGAGCCATAGTCGCCGGCGCGGGACTCTCGGCGATGGGCATGGCGGCGACGGTTGCCCTTGCGGGAGGGTTCCTGATCGTCGCGGTGGGGGCCGGGCTTGCATTTGCCCCCTGGCTGTTCGAGGTGATCGGGCGGATTACGCGCACCGAGGGCGCCCTGGTGGCGTTGTCGCTGGCGTTCGTGTTGCTCGTGGCGCAGCTTGCGGGTGTGGCCGGGCTCGCCCCGGTCATAGGCGCTTTCGTCGCCGGGCTGGTCCTGGCCCGTCACCCCCGACGGCACCGGATCCGCAGCGAGCTCGTTCCCGTGGGGCATCTGCTGGTCCCGGTGTTCTTTCTCCAGATCGGAATCAACGTGAGGCTGCAGGCGCTCTTCAACGCGGAGGTGGTTGTGGCGGCGGCCGCCCTGCTCGCGGTCGCCGTGGCCGGAAAGGTCCTCTCGGGCCTGGCCGCAAGTCGCGGCGACCGGCTTCTCATCGGCCTGGGGATGCTCCCGCGCGGAGAGGTCGGGCTCATCTTTGCCGGTCTGGGACTGCGGGAGGGGATCCTCGACGACACGGGGTACGGATCGCTGGTGCTGGTCGTGCTGCTGACCACGCTCATGGCCCCCGCTCTGCTGCGATGGCGAGCTTCCACTATTAGCAGCCGGAAACCGGCGGGCGAGCCCTCGAGGGTCGAGAAGGTGGGGGCCGGGGAGCCAAGGGGGCTCGTGCTCGAGGGAGGAGTGCTCGAGCTCGGCTCACCTCCGCACCCCGGCGTCGCCCTCGAGACGGCGTTCGAGGCGGCGCTGGCAGTGGCGCGCTCGGCCATGCCCGGCGACCGCCTGTTGTCGTGGCTCGGCCGGGAGGTCCCCTCATTCAGCTGGAACCGTTCTGCGGCCACAGCGTTCCTCGAGGTGCTGATGCGCGGCAACGAGCGTTCCTGGCGTTTCCTCGATGTCACAGGCGTGCTCGAGCGAGCCCTGCCCGAGCTGGCCGAGTCTCTGCGGTTGCGCCAGGCCGACCCCTCGGAGCTCGACCCCGAGGCGGCGTTCCGCTGGCGATTGATCGAGAGGTTGCAGGCCGGCGACGAGGACAAGGGGCTGGGGGCCGAGCTGGCGCAACTGGCCCGTCCCGACCGCCTCTATCTCGCGGCTCTCGTCCAGGAGACGGCCGGGGGTGGGCCGGAAGGAGTGCGCCTCGCTCGGCGCCTGGTGCAGCGGCTCGACCTGGGGGCCGCGGCCGAGCAGCAGGTAGTGAGGCTGTTGGGAGAAGGCCCGCTGTTCAAGGCCGCAGCAGCCCGGTCCCAGGCATTCGAAGAAGAGCCGGTGCTTCAGCTCGCCGTTCACTTCGGCTCGGCGGAACCGGCACGAGCAAGTTACGTGATGGCGCTGGCCGCCGGCCACCTCGACGAGTGGGAACGAGCCCGGCTCGACGAGCTCCACCGACTCGTGCAGTCCGCTCTGGCCAATGTCGAGCTGACAGATCGTGGAGCGCGCAACCTGGTCGAGCGCAAGCGGGCCCGGGCGCTACAGCAGTCGCGCGACGATCAGTGGGTCTCGGCGCGCGTCAACACCGCCCCGTGGCGTCATGTGCTGGCCCAGGAGCCGGCGCGGCTCGTGCAGCAGGCGCACTTGATAGAGGGCCTCTACAGCGGAGCGGGGAATACTTGCTCTCTTCAGGCGGTCGCTGAAGGCAGCTGGGTGATCGAGCTGGTGAGCAGTGATCGTCTCGAAGCCTTTGCCGATGCGACCGGCGTTCTGCTCCAGGCCGGAGTTAATGTCGAGCAGGCCGCGGCCGTCGTGTGGGACCGGGCCAGAGTGCTCTCCTTTGTTGTTAAGGGATCCGCCGCTTCGTTGCCCGACGACCTCGAGCAGGCGATGCGTTCGGCCGCGACGCACCCGCTCCAGTCGTCTCCTATGACCGATGCAGAGGTCGGCTTCGACAACGAGGCGTCCCCCTGGCACACTTTGTGTGACATCGCGGCCCCCGACCGACGAGGTCTGTTGCATGCCATCGCTGTTGCCGCGGCCGCCTCGAGAGTGGCGGTGCGGGCCGCGCTCGTCCGGACGGAATCGGGCCGGGCCGTCGATCACTTCGAGATCGTCGACCGACGTGGCAACAAGCTGAATGCTCGCTCGCAAGAAGAGCTAACGCGCTTGCTGCGTTCGGGAACCAAGCAGCGGAAGCGCAGCCGAAGCCCCCTTTCGTTTCGCCTGAGGCCGACGGCGCCGGTCCGAGAGGTTCATTATCCGGATTTTCGAAATCCGTAACAAAGTCGTAAGCGGCTCGAAACACGTCTTCTCTATCTTGACTGCAAGATCGCCATGCTTGATCACAAATCGACATGGGGCCTCGCGACCAGGAGGAGTGACTATGCAAGGGCAATGGGCAAGGAAGTCAGGACTGGTTTTGCTCACGGCAGTGGTGCTGATGTTGTTCGGGGCCGGGGCGGCCATGGCCGCCGACCCCACCGGCGGATCGCTCGGCACCGTGCCCGACGAAGTGACTCACACCGAGTACGGCCTGAACCTGCTGTGGATAGTCGTGGGAGCGGTGCTGGTTATTTTCATGCAGGCCGGTTTTGCTTTGGTGGAGACGGGTTTCTGCCGCGCCAAGCATGCGGCTCATGTGGTCATGACCAACTTCACTATCTTCGGCATTGCTTTCATAGCGTTCTTCCTCGTCGGATATCCGTTGATGTTCGGTGCCTATAGTCTTCCTTTGATCGGCTACAACGAGCCGGTGGGGGACTGGTTGATACAGTTCGGCGACTTCGGAGGGATTCTTGCTGGAGGCGGCTGGGCGTTGTCCGGGAAGGCTTATGACGTTGCCGTGCTCGCCTTCTTCCTGTACATGGTGGCGTTCATGGACACCACAGCGACGATCCCGACCGGCGCAATGGCCGAGCGCTGGAAGTTCCGCTCGTTCATGTACTGGGGCCTGTTCTGCGGGGCAATCTTCTATCCGTTGTTCGGCAACTGGGTCTGGGGTGGAGGATGGTTGAGTCAGCTCGGCAACAGCCTGGGTCTGGGGCATGGGACCGTTGACTTCGCCGGAAGCGGCGTGGTGCATGCGATGGGTGGAGCCGCCGCTCTGGCCGGCGCGCTCGTCCTGGGGCCGCGCATCGGCAAGTACGGCGCCGATGGCAAGCCTCGCACGATTGCAGGACACCACATTCCCATGGCGATGCTGGGCACGTTCATTCTCTTGATGGGTTGGTTCGGCTTCAATGCTGCATCGACCTTTGCGGCGACCGATCTGCGATTTACCGTGGTGGCGGCCAATACGGGGATTCGCCCTGCGTTCGGCTCAATCGTGGCGCTTGTCCACACTTACATGCGGACCGAGAAGTTCGACCCGAGTATGTCCGCCAACGGCATGCTGGCAGGACTGGTCGCCATCACTGCTCCCTGCGCGTTCGTGCAGCCGTGGGCGGCGGCCGTGATCGGTTCCAGCGCGGCCGTTCTGGTTGTGCACTCGATCGGGTTCGTGGAACGGCGCGGCGTCGACGATCCCGTCGGTGTCATCTCGGTGCACGGTGTGTGCGGAATTTACGGGCTGCTGGCCTTGGGCATCTTCGCCGATGGAAGCTACGGAATCGGCTGGAACGGGACGAGGGCAGAGGCGACCACCGGAGTGGCCGGTATTCTCTATGGGGATCCCGGGCAGCTTGTGGCCCAGGCAACGGCCGCGGTCGTGATCTGCAGTGTGATGTTCGGGTTGGTGTATGGATTCTTCCGGATGCAGGACGCGTTGACCAAGGGCGGGATCCGTCCCTCGGAGGAGGCCGAGTTGGCGGGCCTCGACATGCCGGAGATGGGCGTTCTCGCCTACCCCGAGTTCACTGGAGTGGTCCTTGAGCCTACCCCCATCGAGCTGGAGGAGGAGCGCCGCACCGCAGTCGACGCGTAGTCCCGCAAGCAGCGTAGAGATCCACCCACGCCAGAGGTGGGTGGATCTCTACAGGAGGGGTCAGGGCCGCAAAGTTCGAAGGCCTGATCGCACCCCTTGCCCAAGCGGTCGCGGCGATTGGTTTCGGCTCCACCCTGAGTCTTTATCTAGGGAGACCGATTAGGAGGTCCGTGATTGACGCTGCCGGGGAGTCGCCCGGAACATATGCGCGTGGAGCGGAGGCATGCTTCGCGCCGGGCACGATCGTCCTGGTCGTCGGAGGCCCGCTAGCGCCTTCTAAGATCCTGGGGCTTTGCGCCAGCCTTCATCTGCTGCTCGAAGGCGGCGACGGAGGTCCTGTCGTCTGCGACCTGGGCACGCTCGTCGGCTCGGACGCCGGCACGGTGGATGCCCTGGCCCGCCTGCAGCTCACCGCTCGACGGCTCGGCCGCCAAATCCGGCTGCGCAAAGCCTCGAGCGAGCTTCAGGAGCTGCTCGCCCTGATGGGTCTCCGCGACGCGCTGCCGCTCTGCGGGAGCTAGGACTCGAGCCGGGGAGGCAGCCCGAAAAGCGGGAACAGGATGGCGGTGTCGAGAAAGAAGACGATTCCGCTGATCCGATCACCTGATATCTCAAGCACCTGGAGCGACCAAGGTTCGTAGCCGCTTGCCGCGGGCTTGTACTGCCCGAATGCCGGCGCACCGTTGGCCACGGTCGGGACCAGTCGGGACCCGTCACAGCCGATTCCGGGCCCCAGGCACCAGCGCTTTATGTCGAGATGACCCCGTAGCCACAGCTCATAGGGCGGCATCGACCAGGTGGCGTCTTCGTAGAGCAGGGAGGTGAGCGACTCCATGTCGTAGCGCTCGAAGGCGTCGACGTAGCGGGCAAGAAGCGCCTGCTGCGCCTCGTCCACCGGCTGGGAGGGCTCGCCGGCACCGACCCCACCGGTGGCGAGGGCCGCGCGAGCGCGCTGGAGAGAGCTGTTCACCGACGCCACGCTGGTTTCGAGCAGCTCGGCGACCTCGGCCGCCTTCCAGCGCAGGACCTCCCTGAGGATCAGCACCGCCCGTTGCCGGGGCGGGAGGTGCTGCAGGGCGGCGACGAAGGCAAGCCGGACGTTCTCCCGCTGCTCGGTCACCTCGGCCGGGTCGCCGTCCGAGGCAACGACGCTGCCGTCCGGGATCGGCTGGATCCAGGCAGTCTCCGGCAGGGGAGCGCCGAGAGGGGAGTCTGCGGTCCCGGCGGGCCCCAGATCCATGGGGCGGGCGCGACGCTCTCTGCCGCTCAACATGTCCAGACAAACGTTCGTCGCGATCCGATAAAGCCACGAGCGCAGGGCCGATCGGCCCTCGAAACGATCGAAGTTGCGCCACGCCCGGAGCAGCGTCTCTTGCACGGCGTCCTGCGCCTCGAACGCCGAGCCGAGCATCCTGTAGCAGTGGGCTGTCAGCTCGACCCGATGCTGTTCGAGCCTTGTCTCGAGGTCCTCGGTGTCGGGCGCTGCCGTGCCCTGGGCTAAGTTGTCCGTTGCCGCCAGCTCAGTCAATCTGGGCCCCCTTTCTCTCAATCAACTCATCGACACAATAAGACAACGGCCCTCAACGGAAAACCTCAGGGCACGGTTGACTTGCTCGAGCCGGCCGGCGGCCCAGGAACATCGCGGGCAAACGATGAGTTCTGGTACTCGTCGCCGTCTTTTGATTGTGAGAACTGCGAAGAGGAGGGTTGAAAATGTCGCTTGAGCACAAGGCCGGGTCCGCACCCCGGGCCGGAAGGCGGGAGTGGATCGGGCTCGCCGTGCTCGCTCTTGCGTGCGTGCTCTATTCGATGGACCTGACCGTGCTGCACCTTGCGGTGCCCCGGCTCAGCGCAGACCTCCAGCCGAGCAGCGCACAACTGTTGTGGATCGTCGACATCTATGGATTCATGGTCGCGGGATCGCTCATCATGATGGGCACGCTCGGCGACAGGATTGGTCGCCGCCGGCTTCTGCTGATCGGTGCAAGCGCGTTCGGCGTCGCCTCGGTGCTCGCAGCGTTCTCGACCAGTGCAGAGATGCTGATCGCGACCCGCGCGCTCCTCGGTCTAGCAGGGGCGACCCTGGCGCCCTCCACGCTGTCGCTGATCCGCAACATGTTCCTCGACCCGCATCAGCGCACGGTTGCCATCGGCGTGTGGATCACAAGTTTTTCCGTTGGCGGAGCAATCGGCCCGCTGCTCGGCGGAGCGATGCTCGAGTTCTTCTGGTGGGGCTCCGTGTTCCTGTTGGCGGTGCCGGTAATGGCGGTGTTGCTGGTGCTGGGTCCGGTCTTGCTGCCGGAGTTCCGGGACCCCGACGCGGGACGGCCCGATGCCGCGAGTGTGGCTCTGTCCTTGGTCGCAGTTCTGTCGGTCATCTTCGGCCTCAAACAGATCGCTCAAGACGGTCTCGGGCTGTTGCCGGCACTCTCAATCTCATGCGGTATCGGTGTCGGGGTGATGTTCGTGCGACGACAGAAGAGACTGACCGATCCTTTGATCGATGTGCGGCTGTTCCGCAGACCTGCGTTCAGCGCCTCTCTGGTTACGTTCATGCTCGCTATCTTCGCCATGTTCGGCACCTTTCTCTACGCGGCGCAGTACCTGCAATTGGTGCTCGGTTTGCCCCCCTTGATGGCGGGCGTTTGGATGCTGCCGCAGTCGGTGGGATTCATCGCCGGCTCCATGCTGGCCCCAATCATCGTGCGGCGGTTTCGTCCCGCATCAGTGATGGGCGCCGGCCTGGCGCTTACGGCCCTTGGTTTGGGGATCCTCGCCCAGGTCGAAGGGACCTCCGGACTGGCGCTTCTCGTCACCGGATCCGTCGTCATGTCGCTCGGTCTCGGCCCGGTGTTCACCTTAGGCACCGACTTGATCATCAGCGCTGCTCCGCCCGAGCGGGCCGGTGCCGCCTCCGGGATCTCCGAAACCAGCGCCGAGTTCGGCGGGGCACTGGGCATCGCGGTCCTCGGCAGCATTGGCACGGCCATCTACCGCAGTGAGCTGGCAGGGGCGTTGCCTGCGGCGCTTCCGGCGGAGGCGGCGAGGGCTGCGCGCGACACCCTCGGAGGAGCGCTTGCGGTGGCGGAGCAACTCCCCGAGCCGGTCGGCGGTGCGCTTGTCGATGCAGCACACGCCGCGTTCACCCACGGGTTGCGGCTGACCGCCACGATCGGATGCGTGCTCATGATTGCCGTCGCCGTCTTTGCTGCGAGCATGCTGCGTCGCCTGAAGCCCGCGGGCCCTGATACCAAACAACAATCAGACCTCGAACTCACAGGAGCGGAAAAGGTTTTGGAACCCGCCCCAGCAGAGGCGTGAATTCGGCGGGCGCCCGCGCCCCTTCGGCGAAAAGAGAGTTCCATGGGATAGTGGCTGCAGACATTTCGGTTTCGTTGGATGGATTCATCACCGGGCCGAACGCGGGTGTCGAGTACCCCCTCGGAAAAGGCGGGGAACGCCTCCACGAATGGGTCTACGACCTCGCCAGCTGGCGTGAGCCTCATGGGCTGGCGGGCGGCAAGTTCAACAGGGATGCCGAGATCATGGACGAAGCATTTGGATCTACAGGCGCAGTTGTGATGGGCAGGCGAATGTTCGACTCAAGAGAGGGACCGTGGGGCGACAACCCTCCCTTTCACATGCCGGTATTCGTCCTTACTCATCAGATTCGCGAGGCGCTCCCGATGGAGGGAGGCACCACTTTCAACTTCGTAAGTGAGGGGGTCGAGAGTGCCCTAGAGAAAGCTAAGGCGGCCGCGGGGGACAAGGACGTCTCGATTGCGGGTGGCGCGAACACGATTCAGCAGTTCATCAAGTCGGGGCTGCTCGAGCAGATACAGATTCACCTCGCCCCTGTGCTCATCGGCGGCGGTATCCAGTTGTTCGATGGCATGGGCACCGAGCACATCGAACTGCAGACAACTCGGGTCGTTGAATCTCCCGACGTAATACATCTGCGGTTCCGCGTCTTGAAGCAAGGATCAAGAAACGCTCCTTGATCAGAACGGCACCGCCTGGGTGAGCAAGCCGTTCCCGTCTCCGCGGCCCGAGAGGATGCGGCAGAACTCGACCGCGTCGAGAGTGATCTCCTCGCCCCCGCCGTTCGTGAACATTCCGCCCGCCGGCCCCTGCAGATTCAGACTGAACGGCCGGCCGTGACGCCGTGCCCACTCCGCTACCACGTCGGCAACGAGGCGGCCGTCGTGATCGGGGGTTAGCACGAGAGCGCTACCCGTAGCCGTGGAGATGTCGACACGGTGCATCCAGGTGTCGCGGGTAAGGATCACATCGAGCAGGTAGCTCATCCGCCATGTCTCCTTGACCCCTCTCACCTCTTCCTTCATGGGCATCCTGCGCAGGAGGCCCGGTACGCGATGCCGGGCGCGTACGACTCGCGGGCCCACCTTTTCAATGCGCTGAACCAGCTCTTCTGGAGGGAGATGCGCCCGCTCGCTCACCTGTACCGCGGTCATACCGTCGACGAGGGGACCATCACCGGCGGCCTTCGTCCGCTCGCATCTGATGGATGAACTCGGGGATGGTTGCGAACGCCTCCATCGCGCCGAGCACATGCGATGCCATCGCTCGCACGTCCCAGGCCGGGCAGTCGGTCGGCTTGCCCCAGTCCTCGGAACGCAACGATTGCAGGAGACTCAGGATGCGCTCGTTCTCGGTGGCCGCGAGAGCCCTGGCCTCGTCGCGTGCGATCGGAGGCACCTGGTCGACGAGTGTCGATGCCATCTTTACCTGCGGCCCCTTCCCTTCTTGACTGATCGTCATTTGCGGCTCCTCCTCGTGGGCTTTGACAGGTGGTTGAAGAACATCTCCATGGCCTCGTCGACGAGGCGAATCCAGCGGTCGCCGCCGGGGTCGTTGCTGATCTGCTGGTCGGTGAGGCCGGTACCGATCGCGGTCAACAGATCGAGCGCCCGAGGATCGGTCAACCCCATCCCGGCCAGCCGCTCGCGCGTCGCTTCGAGGACTTCCACGGCGATGGAGAAAGACTCGGCGGAGGGCTCGAAGCCGGGGATCGTGCGCTGGAAGAGCAGTTGGTAGCGAACCGGATTATCGGTGCAGAACTTCACGAAGAAGTGCGCGTGCGCCTTGAGATCGCGCAGCGGTTCCCCCGTGAGGACGAGGCTCGCCTCGCTCTCCTGGTACTCGCGGCAGCCCTGGGCGAACATGGCGTCGTAGATGGCGTGTTTGGAGTCGAAATAGGAGTAGAGGGAGGGCGCTTTCATGCCCACGCTCCCGGCCAGGTCTCTTAGTGACAGCCCCGCCAATCCAGTGACCCGGGCCAGCTCCCAGGCCGCCTCCAGAATCTCGGCCCTCGTCGCCTCACGGCGTTCGGTTCGCCTATCGCGTGTCGTGTTGTCTAACATTGTTAGAGAATCCTTACACCTGTTCAAGGAGATGTCAAGGGGGTGAAGGAATCAGCGACCGAGACATGGACGCCGACTTAGAATCTCCCTAGGTGAGTGAGCAGAAAGTCGAATTGGGATGAACTTCCACCGCAAAGCTCCTGGTCAGGCGCTTGACCGATGGGTCAATTTGAGCGCGGACCCTACTTTCCAGTCACTCACCTAGAGAGAATGGGAGTTGGGAATGGGAGCTGGAAAGAAGAGTTCGATGTGGAGCTGAGAAGGGTGACGAGTTGGAGCTAAGAAGGGTGACGAGCGGGAATCTGAAGCAGTTTGCGAGTCCCGTGCGGCGGGTGGCTGTGCTCGCTTACCATTCCTCGCCGCTCACCGAACCGGGCTCCGGCGACGCCGGCGGGATGACGGTCTACGTGCGCGGGATCGCGGCGGCGCATGCCGCAGCCGGAATCCACACCGACATCTTCACCCGGGCAACGTCGGAAAGGGGCCGGATCGCCCGAATCTCCGAAGGCGCTCGCGTGGTTTCGATAGATGCGGGCCCGGCCAGCGTTATCCCCAAGCACTCCATGGCCCAATACATCGATGAGTTTGCCGCCGGCGTCCAGGCCTTTGCGGCGATGCAGAGGACCTCCTACGACATCGTCCACTCGCACTACTGGCAGTCCGGGCTGGCGGCCATTCCGCTGGCCGAGAGGTGGGGAGCTCCGCTGGTCCACTCTCAGCACACTCTGGCGCGCGTGAAGAACCTCTATCTGGCACCGGACGACACCGCCGAGCCGCAGGCGAGGATCGAGGGCGAGGAACGCACCATCAACAGGGCGGACGTGCTCATTCCCTCCACGGACGACGAGTGGGAACAGCTCTCGTGCCTCTATGGCGCGTTGCACGACCACATGAAGATCATTCATCCCGGCATCGACCACGCGGTCTTCAAACCTGGTGCCGGAGCCGCCGCCCGAGAGAAGCTTGGACTGACTCCCGAGCACGCCGTGATCATGTGCGTGGGCCGGATCCAGCCACTCAAGGGCCTGAGCCTTGCAATAAGGGCCGCCGCCGAATTGGCCCCGCAGTTGGAGCGAGAGATTGCCGTGGTCATCGTCGGCGGGCCGAGCACGCCTGCAGGCGAGGGCGAGCTCGCCCGGTTGCGGAAGCTGGCAGACGACCTGTCGCTGGGCGCCAGGGTGCGATTTCTCGGCCCCCAACCGCATAACGCGCTGCCGGAGCTCTACCGTGCCGCCGACGTCCTCGCAGTGTGCTCGCGCACCGAATCGTTCGGGCTCGCGGCACTCGAAGCACATGCATGTGGAGTCCCGGTGGTCGCCACCGCCGTGGGAGGGCTGAAATACGTGGTGCACAACGGAATGTCGGGATGGCTGCTGGACTCGGCCGATCCTTCCCAGATGGCCGAGAGGATGCTGCCACTGCTCGCCGATGAGCGCCTGCACCGGTCGTTCTCCGAGGCCGCGGCTGCTTCCGCCCGCCGCTTCAGCTGGGATCGAACCGCCGCGGAGCTGCTGGAGCTCTACTCCTGCCTCGTTGCGGCGTCGGCCCCCGAGGCGTGTACCTGCTGACTTACGGGAATTGAATTGGGAGAACTCAAGCGAGCCGGCAAGCGTCTATAAACGCGTCCGGTTTGTTTCACGAGCTCGTGAGGAGTCCCGCATGCGCCTGCGAATGCTGGTACTGAGCGCGCTGATCATCACGTCCGCTCTTGCCCCCGCCGCCATGGGCGGAGGGGGTTGGTGGTCTTACATCGATCTGGAGGGACAGCACCTCGGAATCGGCGAGACGCTCACCGTTCGCTCCGAGGTCTGGTTCCGAACCGTCCAGGAGGCCGAAGAGGCGAGCAAGGCCGATTACTACGCGTATCTCCTGCGTGGGGTCGACACCAAGGCTCTGGAACGGGCAATGTCGCGGGCCGATCCGAAACATTGGTGGTCGCCTCCCGCAGAGATGACTCAGGTCGGACCGGTAGAACTTTCCCAATGGGACTCGAGCCCCTCGATGAGCATTGCTCATCTAACGATCCCGGACATGCCTACAGGTCGATATGACCTGATGCTGTGCGACGGAGGCTGCCGCAACCCACTCGCCGATCTCGTACCCCTGTCAGTTCAGGTTGTGGACGATCCGCTGGCGGCGCAGACGGCTCGGAAGCTTCAAGACACCAATGAGCGACTGAGCTTAGCCCTTGCACGGGTCCGCAAAGATTTGCGCCGGACGACCGGCCGGGTTGAAGCTGCGCAGGCAGACTCCCGCCAGGCTGTCGACCTGGCCGTCGACGGGGCAAGGGCGTTGCGCAAGAGGTTGGCATCAATTGCGACCGATCGCTCTTCGTCGCCGTGGCCGGCTAACCTCGCATGGTTCGTGGGCGGATTAGGGGTTGCGTCCGTTGCTGTGCGGGGACGCCGGCGGGCCTCACTCACGCATACCGGAACTCCCGTCGAGCGCATACCGGACGACGAGCGCGAGCTCGCGGCAAGTAGGAGCGGTCCTTAACGCTCGATCAGCTTTCGCAGACGCCGGCGGAAGTCCTTTGTCTCCGGCCGCAGCCAGTCGGTGTGATCGTTGCGCCAAACCCGCCGATCTCTGAAGTAGCGGCTACCGTTGCCCATGGCTGTCCGATAACGTCTCGCATCGGGACGCCAAAGCGCTGCTTTAGCCACGCCACCAGTCGCAGGGCGGGCCCTACCTGGCTGCGGCGGGCGAGTGTCTGTCTTGCCGCCCAGCTCGAGCTCTTGCCCACCTCCTGCACCATCTCAACACCCAGCGCCCTGTGGTTGAGCCCGATCGCGTGACGGCGGCGAAACCCGGGGACGGACCAGCCGGCCGATGCGGCCTCTTTTGCCGATGAGGTAGTGGGCGCACACTCCGGGCAACTCGCCACGGGCGGGGGCGTTGGAAGCGAACGTGCTCCACGCCCCCGAGTAGCTGTAACTAGAAGTGAAGTGGAGCATGATCACACGCTTGCGCCGCAGCCAGCTGCGATGCCCTAGTGTCGCCTCGAGTAACGAGCCATCTGCCGCTTGCGCGCCGCTCCGTAAGGAATGGAGTCCGCAACGATGTGCGGTCTTGCAACAGCCATGGGCTCGGGTGGGAGGACGGCGTGAGCGTTGAC
>Ga0209587_1001078_pt1 | contig 13054 bp, 11 predicted proteins | sample NGEPerD_2_FD_184512 | JGI IMG/M metagenome (GOLD analysis project Ga0209587, IMG submission 184512) | Arctic peat soil microbial communities from the Barrow Environmental Observatory site, Barrow, Alaska, USA - NGEE PermafrostL1-D... | ecosystem: Environmental > Terrestrial > Soil > Wetlands >... | reverse complement strand
CCTAACAACAAAACCCCACGCGGAATTTTAGCACCAAGCTCGTGAAATTTTTTAGGGAAACGTAAAAACTCAACAATTTCTTTTAATTCCTCCTTAGCCTCTTTAGCGCCAGCAACGTCTTTAAAAGTCGTGCGATTTTTGTCATCCGGTTTAAAATCTTTAGCAGTTGATTGCCCAAAACTCATAGCGCGTGAATTAGAACCTTGCACACCGCGCATCATAAAGAAAAAGAAACCACCAATAATAAGCAATGGTAATAAGAACGGCAAAATATTAATTAAAAAATAATCCCAACCACTTTCATCTTTAACGGAAATTTTAATGTCCGCTAATTTTATCGGATCAACGCCTAAATTACTTAGAAGAGCAGTTAAAGATTCTGTCGGCTCTTTTCTAGTTATTTTCTGACTTCCGTCTTTTAAAATCGTCGTAATTTTATCGCCACTGACTGATATCTCAGAAACATTTGCTTGATTAATTCCACTGACTAGCGCTTCTATCCCCACGGTTTCACTTTTAACAGAATTACTCGAAAAAGCACTAAAAATAGCAGCGATTATCAAGAAAATTGCCAAAAAAAGTAAAAAGTTTTTTATTAATTTTTTCATGTATTTAGTCTTAAATGATTATTTCTATTATAGGTGGAAAATGACCATTTGGCAAACCTCAACTCTTAATAAAAATTCCCCTGAAAATGAGGAATTTTTATTTTTATTTGAGCGGCAAGATTATTATTCTTCTTTTTCAGTTTTCTTCTTAGTAACTTTCTTTTCTTTTACTTTTTTAAGCTCCGCCTTTTCTTCCTTCTCTTCCTTGTCTTCCTTCTCTTCGGTTTCCGCTACTTCTTTCTTTTCAGTTTTTTCTTCCTTATCTCCTTTTTCCTCCTTATCTCCTTTTTCCTCCTTATCTCCTTTTTCCTCCTTCTCAACTTTCTTAGACTTTTTGCCATCCGCTAATTTTAAACCTAAACGATGTTCAGACGGAGAAACGCTAACGACTTCAAAATCACGAACTTCATCAGCTTGAAACAAGTCAGTAATTTTTTCCTTAACACCAATATTTAATTGACTAATATGCGCAAGTCCGTGTATTTCTTCGTCTAACTTCACAAACAAACCGAAAGGATTAACTTTCAAAATTGTTCCCGAAACAACTTGACCGGCTTTATATTTAGCACTCGCCTCCAACCATGGATCCTTTAATAATTTTTTCGCACTTAAGAAAACTTTAGCGCCATCAATAGAAATAATTTCCGCTTTAATTTCATCATTTACTTTATACATCTCGCTCGGAGAATCAATTCTTTGCCAAGCGAGTTCAGAAATATGAATTAAGCCTTCAATGCCTTCACCAAAAGAAACAAAGACACCAAAATTAGTAATAGCCGTAATTTTACCATCAACCCCCATACCGACGCTATACTTATCAAGCGCTGGTTTTTGTCTTTTATTCCAAACATCTTTTTCGCTGAAAATAATTTTATTTTCTTCTTCATTTAAAGTCATAACAGTAACTTCAAATTCTTGACCGACAAAAGATTTTAATTTTTCTAAAATTCGACTCTTATCACCGCCGGAAATACGAGGATAATTTTCCGGAGCCAATTGCGAAACTGGCAAAAAGCCATCAATCTGACAATAACGACTGAGTAAACCACCTTTATTAGCGTCAACAATTTTAACTTTAACAGCTGTCTTATCTTTAAGCGCTTGGCGTAAATTATTCCAAGCTTTTTCTTGGCCAACTAAACGGAAAGAAAGTTCCAGCTCGCCATTTTCATTTTCTTCGTCAACAACAGCGGCTTCAACTTCATCGCCCGGCTTAAGTTCGGAATATTCAGGAACTTCATTATAAAGTTCCGGACCACGAACAACACCCATTAAAACACCAGCAATATCCAATTTAACTTCCGCCTTAGAGGCGGTAACTACCATTGCCTTGATAATATCTCCCGCTTGCGGAATTTTAATATCATCTGTTTCTAATAATTTTCCAAAATCGAAATCTTGGTCTAAATTTTTATCTTCCATATTTATAAAGCCAACTTTTGGTGGTGTTTAAATTTATTCTCGTTCAAACAACAAAAAAAGCATGCCTAACCCCATCGAGATGGAGCTCTTCAGCCGCCTAAGTAGAGCTTATTAGCTGCTACCTGAAGATGTTTATTAAAGGCGAAATATTTATTTGTACTCCTAGTTTAGGGGGGTTTTTTGGTTTTGTCAAGAAAAAACCATCTTAATTAAGATGGCTCAGTTCAATTCAAAAAGAAATTTTAAGAAATTAGCTAATCAGCAACACTAGCCAAAGATGAACGCCGGCTCCGGCCAAAAAAAGGCTTGCTGACAAAAAATGCCCATAATTACGGGTTTTCCAGAAATACCTGAAACAAATACCAGCGCAAACTAGGCAAAAAACTATGGTGCCAATAACGGCAAAAAGTTTGATTTGTTGATTATTGGAAACTAGGCCAATAATAGCCAATACCAAAGCGGTTACGGTACTAAAGTCAAATACTGTGTCTTCTGCGTAATACTTTATTTTTTCCATCTTTTTATTTTTTGGTTTAAAATGTACGAACATAACTATTTGAGTATATCACGAATATAAGAAGATGTCAATACTAAAAATTGACTAAAATTGGTTTTTATAATAATATCACCTGAAGTTCTTTAAAAAAATTTCTTAAAGATAATTTCTAGTATTCACCAATAAAAATCTTAAAAATGCAAGGAAACTTATGGATGGCCGGTAATCCGCGCTATCAACCAAGGCAGCTTACTCGTATCTTCGGATATGATAATTTGTATGAACCGTACGTAGAGGTGGAACTCGCCACCCTACAAACTCTCTCTGAATTTGGCATTATGCCAAAGGAAGATTATGACAAAATTACTGATGCTATTCGTTGGGCACTGAGTAAAATTTCAACTTCTGAAGTTGATGAACTTGAACGCGAAGTCACTAAGCACGATATTCGGGCTTTAGTGCAAATTATCCAAAAAACCGTCAAGGCTCAAGCTGGACGCTGGATCCATGTGCCTTTAACTAGCTATGATGTGATTGATACCGCCCGAGCTTTGCAATTTTTACGCGCTTTTAAAATTTTGGCACCAAGCATAATCCAGGTCTTAACAGAAATGAACGCTAAAATATTAAAATTTGCCGATACCCGTCAAATCGGACGCACTCACGGACAACACGCCCTACCAATTACTGTCGGCTTTTGGTTGGCAACCATTAACCAGAGATTGGCTTATAATTTTGGAGAAATGCAGCGCTACGCCCAAGGCTTGGTCGGAAAAATTTCCGGAGCCGTTGGCGCTTATAATGCGCAAGTTGGTTTAGGAATATTCGACACTATCGGACCAGATGGAACCAAAAGATTTGAAACTGAAGTTTTAAAAAAGCTCGGTCTTAGACCTACTCCTATTAGCACGCAAATTCTACCGCCGGAACCGCTGGCCTATTTCCTTTTTTCCTGCACCATGATGTCAGCCTCTTTGGCCCAATTTGGTCGTGATTGTCGTCATTTGATGCGTAGTGAAATCGGCGAAATAAACGAAGCCTTTTCTGCCGGACAAGTTGGTTCCTCAACTATGGCTCACAAACGCAACCCGATAAACTTTGAAAATTTAGAAGGTATGTGGCTCAGAACCAAAAATGAATTTGGGAAAGTGCTAGATACGCTAATTAGCGAGCATCAACGCGATTTAGTTGGTAGCTGCGTCGCGCGCGACTTGCCAATTATTGTTATAAACTTACAACAACAACTCAACACTTTGCTGAGAAGTAATGGCGAGGGAACCTTTCTCTCAAAAATTAATGTTGACGTTGAGCGTTGCCAAGCTAACTTGGAGCAAAGTGCGGATTTCGTGATTGCTGAACCTTTATACATTGCCCTGCAAATGGCCGGCTATAATAGCGATGCTCATCACCTAGTAAATCACACGCTGATGCCAATCGCGAAAACAAACGGCATTGATTTATTTAGAGCCGCCGAAATGGCTGCTGACTTAAATCCAGATCTGGAATTAAAAACTGCCCTAGCTAAAATTCCGGAAGAGATCCAAAATCTACTCAAACAACCAGAAAACTATATTGGCGCCTCTAAAGAAAAGGCTCTCAGTATTATCAGTCTGGTAGAGGGAGTTATCAAAAACTGGCAATACGAATAATTAATTTTAAAAGCCAGAAAATAAAAACAAAAACAAAAAAACGACCTGACAACAATCGGGTCGTTTTCATTTTCTAAAATATCAAGCACAGCTTTAATCCACTGACTTAAAATAATCACAGTGACCCTCTGGAGAAATCTCGCCATTTTCTTCTAAAAGTTCCGCAAAAAATTTATCGTCGGAGGTAACGCAAACACATTTCTCGTCTTGCGCATAAAAACTGGCACAATTCTGACATTGTGTCGCTTCGTTTCCCCATTCATTTACATATTCACTATCCAAACTTCGTTCAGACATATAATTGTAATTAATTTTCTTAAAATAATTATAGCATTTTAAATTCCGGGGGCAAGAGCGGGGCCTGACAAAAATAAAAAGACTCGCTTACCTATTAAAGATGAGCGAGTCTCGATATTTATGTCCGAGTGGACACTTTAGAGAACGGCAGTAGATCTGCTAAATGATAATAGCCGAACCTTGGGGTTCAACTTAACCACTCTTTTAGGAAAATCAGACAATGTCAGTTCCATTTTTTTCACGTTCGTGAATAGGTTAGGAACTTTAATCATCCGCATAATCGCTGTTTCCAAATAAAAAAAATCAATTTTTTCATCATGATAATCTTCTAGCAAAGATTTAATGAAGTGGTGATTGCGTAAGCAATCGGCGATTAGGAAATCTTCCAGACAATCTACGAACTCAAATTTCTTCTGAGCGGGAAACTTAGCTTTTTGTAAAGCGATTAATTTCTCCAAATCTGAAGCTTTAAATTCTTTAGAAGTTTCTACTTTTAGCTCGAGACAAAGCATGAAAGTTACATAATCAGAAGTTTTTATCCCAACAAACAACTCTGTTTTGTATTTAGCAACTGCGCGAAATACATCCCAACTGTTAGGAAAAACAATTTCCACGTATGGAAATTTTTTGAAAATAGGCCTCTCATAAATTTTGACCCCTTCTTCACAATACAGCAAAGGAATACGGTTTTTTTTGTTTAAAAACCAAGTAATCAATAAATTCTTCAATTTCAGTGTAGTTTTCATGATACAGAGTTTTAAATTTATATTCGATGAATTGTAAAACTTACCTAAACAGCAGCAGTTAAACTTAACAATTAATCCAATCCTTTATGTTAAAGAACAAATCTTAATTTAATATTAGCATTAAAGATTTTTGAGGTCAAAAATACTTAAGGTTACATTTTTTTCTTAACCAGCGCATAGGCTTGCTTAATAAGCTTTACGCTATCAGCACCATTATAAAATTTAAGCTTGGCGATATCTTTAACGTTTATCCATTCAGCCGCCGACATATAAGCTTTCTCATGAGTATCAAAATGTTTGGTAGAAATCCGTCCTTGAGGATTCTGACAAATATAATAAATTAGAATACCGTGCAAACTTTTGCGACTTTCGATGCTAATAAAAAAATTTTCGGTAACCATGATGAGCTGAGCGGGGGTAACCCGCAAACCGGTTTCCTCCCAAAACTCTCGTTTTAAAGCGTCGATTGATAATTCCCCTTTTTTAATTCCGCCACCGGGAAAATCGTAGCCATCCCATTGCTTGCTGAGGAGAATTTTTTCACCTTTAAAAAGCAAACCGTAAATTGAAGGACGAAAAATTAAATCTTCCGCCTTAACCTTAAATGGTTTCTTATTAATGTCTTCACAAATGACAAATTTAGTTTTCATATGTTTTTTATATTATAACATAAAAAGCCCCCGTATATTTACAGGGGCTTTTCAAAAGAACAAGTTTCAATTTTAGTTTATTCCGTTTCCATTGCTGCTTTCAGTTTACTCCAATCTTTTTTCGGATCGGTACTCAAACTGCCAGCGGCAATTAAATCAGACACGAGCGGGTCTTCTTGCTCATATTGTTCAGAGGGAACGGACATGCCAGCGATAACGGGCAGACCTTCCCACTCATCAATATGGTCTTTAGACCGATTGGCAACGCAAGCAATCCCCACCGTAACAACTCCAAAGGTATCAAGGGTATTAATTCCTTTTTGAGTCGTACCGAAATTATTGCATAAGTCCTCAAAAATAAGAGCGAACCAGCCAATCTGAAGCGCTCCAGCATTCCGGCGCATGACTAAATTAAATTCTTCTTTGGCAGTCGCGGTTTTAAGAGCCGTTACTTCTTTTTCCAGGCGTAAGCCAGGAATGTTAAGTAGACGTCCAACTTCCTGGGCAATTTTGCTTCCTCCTTCGGGAGCGCCAATCAAACAATCAATTTTATGACCCCAGGTTTCTTCAAAGGCACGAATTTTTTTAACCATTAACTTGGCAAAATAATTTAATCTTTGCGGATGATCTTCTATCATGGCCAGATTAAAATAAACATCTCCCACATAATTCTTTTCGCCTGTCGGAGAAGGATACTTACCACTATAAGCAACCAGTGGACCCAAAAAATTACCATCAGGGCCTTTACTCGATTGATAATGACCTTCAAGATTAATCAGCGTTTCCAAAGGCTGCCCTTTAATCAGACTGAGGGCATCAGACTTCAAAGCTTCGGCAATAGAAAGTTTCCGACTCTTAGCAGGACTAATTCCTTTTCCAGGATTACCTTTGAAAAGTTGGCCTCCAAGAATTAAATTATCAGCTCCGGCATCCAAAATATTCTTAATGCCATCAATTCGGTCTGCTGATTGTTGGCCAATATCCATCCACCAATCCCGAATACCAGGAACATGGATTTCAATGTAATCCGGTAAATTCTGTTTCAAAATCTTTAACTCCTTAGACGAACAAACAACCGCATCAAATAAATTCGTGCCAAATTCCAGTAAATTAGTGGCATCGTTTAAAATGGCCATTCCCGGAGTAGCGCCACGACGCATCCGACATTCATCAAAATCGGTGTCAGTCTTAACGGAAACTATGGCAATCTTAACTCCTTCAGGAATCAAAGAACGAACTTCGCGGAAGGCTCGCAAAGACGAATCGCTAGTCATTGTTAAAATATCACCTGGTCGCATGAACATAACATATTTCAACAAAATGTTTTTATCCGTGCCGTTGGTATCTGGTAGCTTCAAATCCCAAAAGATATTAATAGGATATCGGCTAACAATTTTCGCCAATACGCCATCATCGCCTTTCATCCCCTCAAGGTGTAAGGCGTCATTAAACTTTAAATAGCCGATATAATCGACTATCTCCCTAGGCCTAGCGAAAGCTTCAGCAATCTTATCTAAAATTGCTTGGGCACTTTCAACCCCATCAAAAGCCATAGTAAACGGTTTTCTTTTCATGATCTAAAATTTAAGATGAATATTAAAGTTAATAAACTATTTTTAAAGAACTTTTTACTTTTCCAGCTATTTAAACATAAAATTATAAAAAAGTAAATAACAAAAAACAACCTTCAATGGCTGTTTAATAGCGCGCCTAGTCTATGAGCTGCTAGCTTACAGAACCTCAACTCCCAACTTTTTTAGTTCTTTGGCAAGTGTAAACAATGGTAAGCCCAAAGAGCCCATAAAATCACCTTCGATTCTTTTAATTAAAACCGCGCCCAATTCTTGGATTGCAAAAGCACCCGCCTTATCCATCGGTTCACCGGAGGCAATATAATTATTTATTTCTTGAAGACTTAATTTTTTAATAAAAATTTTAGTGACATCCGTGATGCTGACTTTTTTACCACCGGCAATATCAATAATAGTTAGTCCCGTTAAAATATCAACCCGCTTACCGCTCAAACTAATCAACATTCTTCGAGCCTCAAGCTTGCTCTTCGGTTTGCCAAGCAACTGATTATTTAAAACCACAAAAGTATCGGCGCCAATCACAATTCCGGTTTTATGATTCTTGGCGACGGACATTGCTTTTCCGTTTGATAAAACTTTCGCCAATTTTTGTGGTGGCATTTTTAAAGTCATGTCTTCTTCATAATCTGGAGCTTCGATCGTAAATGGTAATCTTAACTTACTAAATAGCTCTTTCCGGCGAGGTGAGGTAGAAGCGAGAATTATTTTTTGAGTTTGTTTTTTCATACAAAATCTAAGGAGCTTAATTATTATTTTAAGTATAACATCGCCAAAAAACAAAAAACAGCCCTTTTGGACTGTTTTTATGAATAACTTTCTTACATTAATTTACACTTATCTCATTGGAGGAGGTGTTGGTGGCGTTGAAGTTGGTGTCTGAGGTGATGCTGGTATTGTAGGGATTGACGCGGCAGACTGCTTATTAAACTTTTTTTTCACTACGAAATAATAAATTACTGCTCCAATAATTCCTGTAAACACCATTACAATTATCCACATTCCTCTGTCTTCGATGTCATGCTTAGCGGCGTGAATAATCATCATTATCCAAAATACCGTTGCCCAAATACCGATTGCAAACATAAATAAAATAAGCCCTATTCCCCAGCCGAAATATCCCATCATTGAATCCCCCAATTCTTCACAAGGAACATCTTGGCCGTTTACTATACAAGTCGATGCAGCTAAAACAATTTTACTGTTAGCTAACGCAAAAAAGATTGTTAGTAAAAACAGGGATATAACCCTCATCCGATTTTTTAACATAATTTTAAGCTATTAATTTCTTATGTAAATTAAGCTATTTATTAATAAAATTATATCATTTTATTAACAAAAAAACTATAAACAAAAAACGACACTTTTGGGCTGCGCTAATTTATAAGAAAAAAGGCTCTGTCAATACAGAGCCTCGCGCCGGAATGTGTGTAAATTTTTTGGCTACTTATAGTAGCTTGTACTCTGCTCGACTCTTTCGCATGATTTTTTTTGTTTTTTACTGTTAGAACTTAGAACTATCTATACTGTAACACAAACATAAATGTTTGTCAATAGTAGTTATCCCCAGATTTAAGATTACTGATTAATCGGTTGTTCCACAATGCCGAAACCGTCCATTCTTAAAAAATCCACAATTTCCAAAGAAGTATGTTCAACTACTCTTATTTCAGAAAAACCATCCTTTACTTCTTCACTACTCATAACGCCACAGCATTCAAACTCTAACACTTTTTCCATTTTGGCATGTAGCTTATTTACTTCGCTATTATCGCTAGCAATAAACAGATGCAAAACAAAGCCTTTGGCGTCGGTGTAAGGATTCATTTCTGTTTTAACTAAAATACCATTTACTAATAAATTCATAATTGATTCTCCTTTTTATTTTAAGATTGTTTTTTTCCGGTCATAGCCTGACGAGTTCCGATAAAATAGAAAATTGCCGAGCATAAATAATTTAGAGCAAAGACAATAACAATAGACCAAAATGCTCCAGGATGATTATGCAAACCGATAAGAGCGTTAAGGAATAGAGCAATAAATGCCGAAAAAATTAATTCTCCGATTATTATGGAAACAAAAACATGAACAATTGTGATTCCATGCTTAATTTTGTCTCTATAACTATTAAACCCAAAGGCATAAGCAAAAAAACTAGGAAGAATTATGGGAATTATGCACGCTACAGCAGATAAAAACGATAACAACGTCATCGTCATTGTGACGAAGATTTTACTGGGACGTATTTTTGTCTTTTGCGCCCAATTCGTCGGCCGGCAAGGATTAGTAAAAATAGTCCAAGGTTTAAGCCAAATTGGATAACTTGGTAAATGCGTAGTGCCAAAACTAATAGCTTTGGCGCCCAAGGCTCTAACTGTATCAATGTCTTCACGGCACATAATACTAGAAGCAATAACCGGAACTAGATGTTGGGTATACAATTCTCCTATCGCCCGCCAATTTAAAATTTGGATAGGCTTGCCGGAAACGCCACCGCCGCCGCCGCCAACTTTCTTTTCCAAGCGCCATAGAGGGCTTCTTTTCTTAGGAAAAACTGTTTCCCAAGGAACGCTGTTAAAACTAATTGCTTCAACGGTTCCATAAAGCTCCCGGGCAATTTCCAAGTAATCTTGATTTACAGATAACTTTAAAATCAAGGGGCAATTAGTAGCTGCTTTTAACATTCTCGTGCCATCAACAATGGCCCGCGTTTCTTCTAAGTGATTTCCGGTATTTGGACAGGAATGATTAATTTCTAAGGCAACCAAAGGAAAATCTTTCAATTTCTTAGCCATATAAACTAATTCATCTGTCGTCCCAAAAATAGAGCCAACAACTTTAATCTTTTCAAAGTTTATTTTTGGCGCCACTTCACGACACCACCAATCTACTCCTTTGTTGGTCAATCCAATTTTGTTAACTGCGCCACCAGAAATGAGGCGCACACAAGTCCAGGGTTTATACCAACGTAAATTACCTTTGCGGTCATAACGCGTTAATGTTTTAATAACATTAGCAAATAATTCCGGCTTAATAAAACCTAACCAGACCAAAAGCCTCTCCCAGGGCCAACCTTTGAGACGAAATCCCAAAGAACCGCTAGCCGTGGTGTACTCGAATTCGTAACCATTGCTCAATTTAATCATAATAATTCCTCCTTTTTATTTAGTGATGTTAATGTTCAATTTGTTTTATAGCTTAAATTATCATTTTTAATGAGATTTTGTCAAGGAATAAGATAAATGGAGAGAACAAAAAAACAGCCCTTTCGGACTGCCTTTGTTAATGAGCTTCTTTTGCGGGTTGGTTATAAATTTTGGAAAATAAAAAAGCCCGACATTATGCCAGGCTATTTATACCGATGGACTAATTATAACCCCATAATTTTAGCAACTGTTTCGGTTTGGCAATCACGAGCAGGAATAATTTCCTTCATCAAATTAGCCGAAGCTGATTCAGTAAATTTCAAACCATTGGCGGTTGAAACAACAGCCACTGAAGAATTTTTTGGAATTACGCCTGATTCCACTGCTTGCTTGACACCCGCTAATGCGGTACCGGTCTGCGGACAAACAAAATATCCGTCTCGACCGCAAACAGCGACTGCCTCATTAAGCATTTTTTCAGAAATGATATTCATCGCTCCCTGAGAATGAATGATTTCGCGCATTACTTTATCGCGTGAAACTGGATTACCAATCCGAGCAGCCGTGGCTACTGTTTCACCAACTGTCATTGGTTCATAAAACTTTTTCCAACGATCAATTGTTGGCTCTAATTTTCTCCAAGAAGTTTTGTGCCACGATAATGCCAACGGACAAGCGGCTTGCGATTGCGAACCAAGGATGTGGGTGTTGTGGTGAAGACCAAAATCAGTCATTAAACGCAAGGCCTTACCAACCGAGGAACAATTACTCCCATTGCCAACCGGCAAAGCAATCCAGCTTGGCAATTTCCAGCCAAAGAATTGCGCCAACAAAAAAACTGTTGCCTGATGTCCCTCTATCCGGGTCGGATTTAAACTATTAGCTGGAAATAATTTACCAGCGTTAACCAATTCTTTAACGACCTTCATACAATCATCAAATGTTCCCGGCAAGGTAATAACCTTAGCTCCGTGTACCAATGGTTGAGCTAATTGCGCGGGCGTAACTTTACCTTCCGGTAAAATAACCGCACAATCAATGCCGGCCGCCGAAGCATAAGCCGCAGCCATCGCCGAGGTGTCCCCCGTTGAGGCACAACCGATAGCTTTAATTCCAGCCGCTTTAGCAACCGACATCATCACTGTCCCGCCAAAATCTTTAAATGAGCCTGTTGGGGTCATGCCTTCCAGAATTAAATAAACATCAACGTCACCAATCCAGGCACTGAGATGTTTACCCGCGTGAACAATGGGAACATTGCCTTCACCCAGAGAAACAATTTGATTATCTGGGATGCTAGGCATAATCCATTCCTTAAAGCGCCAGACGCCAGATTTCGTTTTTGGATCAGAATCAATTCTGATGTTTTTAGCACGATTATCAAAAATGTCAGTCATCGCCTTAAGAAAGCTTAGCCCCTTCAAATCATGTTTCACGTCATACAGTCCGCCACATTTCGGGCAGGCAAAGGTACGTTCTTCCAGCAGGCTCGTTTCATGCCCGCAATTAATACATTCCAACCAAGAAATTGCTTTTTTCATCTGTTACGGTTTTAAATTTATAACTATTAATTTATTAATGTTCGATTTGTTTTATAGCTTAAATTATCATTTTTTATCAGGTTTTGTCAAGGAATGATATGACAAACGCTATAAAATAGGAAAACAAAAAAACAGCCCTTTCGGACTGCCTTTGTTAGTGAGCTCCTTTTGCTGTTTGGTTATAACTTTAAGTCTTTTTTAAAATTTTAACCATCCCTCTATTAGCATCAACTTCAACTAAATCGCCATCTTTAAAATTCTTCATTGCATTTTTTACAGCCACAATACACGGTATTCCAAATTCCCTAGAAATAACCGCCGCATGACAAGTGAGCCCGCCGACTTCGGTAATAATAGCAGCCGCTTTTTTCATTGCCGGTAAGTAATCCACCGTTGTGGCATAAGTAATCAAAATATCCCCGTCATTAACTCTATCATTTTGTTCTGGCGACGATATTATACGCACAAATCCCTGGGTTTTTCCGGGACTAGCACAAACGCCCTGTTGTTCATTATCTCCCTGAATGCTATTAGCACGCCTTTCAATATGACTAAATAATTTTGTGACTTCTCCTCCAGAAAAATTAAAACGCTTAGACATTATTTTGTTATAACCAAATCCTCGGAATTTACCATTCAATTCCAAAAACTTACCGGCGTCTTTTTCCCTTAGCAAACAATCCACAATTTCCGTCTCATAGAGAAGCCTGGTTTGGTTAATTGAGATATACAACCGTTTAGCAATTTCTTTATATAATGGCAGGAGCTGAAATCCCGCATAACTGACAAAATATTCAGCCTCATTCCTGGTATCTAACGCCAGTCCAAAGTCTATAAATTTTTGTAAATCCTGAGGGCTGATTTTATATTTTAAAATAATCGACTTGATGTTCTTATTGCGAAGCTTTTT
>Ga0209587_1001077_pt1 | contig 13072 bp, 12 predicted proteins | sample NGEPerD_2_FD_184512 | JGI IMG/M metagenome (GOLD analysis project Ga0209587, IMG submission 184512) | Arctic peat soil microbial communities from the Barrow Environmental Observatory site, Barrow, Alaska, USA - NGEE PermafrostL1-D... | ecosystem: Environmental > Terrestrial > Soil > Wetlands >... | reverse complement strand
CGCTCGCCGCGGCAGCGAGATCATCGGAGGACCGAGCGGACGGTATGCCGCGCTGGCCCGGGAGGCAGCAAGGTCGGCATGGCAGCCTGCCGCCGCGGTTCTGATCGGGCTGTCGAGCCTGACGATCGCCCTGGGAGTGCTGCAGAAGGCGCGCTGTTTCGGCAAGGGATGGAACACCCCGGACCAGTTCTGGCACGCGTGCTACTCGGACCTGCCGATCGTCTACCAGAGCGCCGGGCTCGGGCACGCGATGCCGTATCTGCCCGGCGCCCAGCCTCTGGACCAGCCGCTGATCTCGGGGCTCGTGATGTGGCTGGTCGGGCTCGCGGTCCCCGACGGCTCCGTGCTGGTTCAGCAACAGTGGTACTTCGCGTTGTGGGCAGTGCTGATCACTCTCATCGTGATGGTCCTCGTGGCCGTCACGGCGGCGTCGGTCCCGGCGGCGCCGTGGCGCGCCGCCCACGTGGCCCTCAGCCCTGTGCTGGTTATGGCCGGCCTCGTCTCGGTCGACCTGCTCGGTGTAATGCTCGCCTCCGCGGCGTTGTGGGCATGGGGGCGGAGCAGAATCGTGCTGGCCGGCGTACTCATGGGTCTTGCTGTCTCGGCGCGCAGCTATCCCTTGGTCCTGCTCGTCGCCATCGGCCTGCTCGCGGTGCGCTCGGGTCGGGTCGCGGCATGGAGACAGCTGGGGGCAACGGCTCTGGTCACCTGGTTCGCGGTGAGCTTGCCCTGGCTCGTGATGAACGCGGATGCCTTGCTCTCGGTCTATCGCAGCTGGTGGGGGGCCGGGGCGAGCTACGGCTCGGTGTGGATGGTGCCGGCCAGGATGGGGCACGCCGTGCCGGCGGGCGCCGTGACCGCCCTCGCCATCCTGGGCTGGGTCGCAGCCCTGGCCGTAGGCGCGTTCTTGGCCCTGAGCCTTGACCGGCGGCCGACGGTGGCCGAGATCTCACTGGTGATGCTGGTGATCGTCCTGGTCACCGGCAAGACTGTCCCCGTCCAGGCCGGACTGTGGCTGCTTCCGCTGATCGCGCTCATCGGGATGCAGTGGCGTGACCATCTGATCTGGGCCGCCTTCGAGTCGACCTACTTCGTGGCCGTATGGCTCTACATCGCCGGCCAGAGCAAACCTGACCGCGGCTTGCCGGCGGGCCTCTACACGGTGCTGCTCGTTCTTCGCCTGGCCGCCATGCTGTTCCTGGTCGTGCAGGTATGGCGGGTGGCCCGGTCCCGCGGGCCGGCCGCCGAGGTCGCCGAGAAGGGTGAGGTCGACGAGGACGGTGAGGCTGAAGAGCAGGGCGACGAGGCTGAAGAGCAGGGCGACGAGGTCGACCCTCTGGCCGGCCCGATGGCGGGTGCGCCGGATCAGGTGCTCGTCCACCTCACCTGAAACCCCTTCCTGTCGCACAGCCGTCGATTTCGGGCGCGAGGCAGTTGCCGGTACTCTCAAGAAGTTCGCCTCGTGGGACCCACGCTGTTCGCCGCCGACCCCCTGTCGGTGGCACGTGGCACGGTGTTTCGAGGTGGGACGCTGCAACCCTCCTGTCACGGATGTTCCGTGACCGTTCTAGACCGAAGGAGGTGGGTTATCAGCATGCGTCAGTACGAACTCATGATCATCCTCGACCCCGATCTCGAGGAACGCACCATTCAGCCCTCGCTCGACAAGTTCCTGTCTGTCATCACCAAGGATGGCGGCACCCTGGACAACGTCGACTTGTGGGGCAAACGCCGTCTGGCCTACGAAATCAAGAAGAAGAACGAGGGCGTCTACGCCGTCGTCACCTTCAGCGCGGAGTCGGCCACGGCAAAGGAACTGGACCGTCAGCTCGGCCTGAACGAGTCCATCCTGCGGACCAAGCTCCTGCGCCCCGGCGCCTGAACTCCGAATCTAGGGACTCGATATGGCTGGCGACACCGTCATCACGATCATCGGCAATCTCACCGGCGACCCCGAACTGCGGTTCACGCCGTCGGGTGCTGCCGTTGCCAACTTCACCGTTGCCTCTACCCCGCGTCAGTTCGACCGGACGAGCAACGACTGGAAGGACGGCGAGACCTTGTTCATGCGTTGTTCGGTGTGGCGTGACGCGGCGGAGAACGTCGCCGAGTCGCTGCAGCGTGGCACCCGTGTGCTGGTTTCGGGCCGACTGAAGTCTCGCTCCTATGAGACCAAGGAAGGCGAGAAGCGCACGGTCGTCGAGCTGGACGTGGACGAGGTCGGACCGTCGTTGAAATACGCCACTGCCAAGGTCAACCGCACTCAGCGGGGCACCGGAGCCGGAGGGTTCAACGGCGGCGGTCAGAACAGTGGCGCTCAGGGCGGTGGGTCAAAGACCGACGCTGCTGCCCAAAGCGGTAGTGGCCGGGGTGCTCCCGCCGACGACCCGTGGGCCACTGGTTCGTCTGCTCCCGCCAACGCGGGTGGCGCTGCGCCGGCCGGCCCGCAAGGCGGCTGGGGCAACGGCCCGTCATATGACGAGCCCCCCTTCTAGATCGCGGCTCGTCTTCGCGCGACCTATCAACAAGACAAGACAGACAGAGAAGTCATGCCATCCCAGGGATGAAACCCTGGGCTCCTCTCAAGATTGGAGAGCACCACGATGGCCAAGCCCGTTGTGCGCAAGCCCAAGAAGAAGGCCAACCCGCTCAAAGCGGCGAAGGTCGAGAACATCGACTACAAGGACACAGCGCTGTTGCGCAAGTTCATCTCCGACCGTGGCAAGATCCGCGCTCGCCGGGTGACCGGTGTGTCTGCCCAGGAGCAGCGTCTCATCGCCACGGCCGTCAAGAACGCCCGTGAGATGGCCCTGCTGCCCTACTCCAGCTCGGCTCGCTGAGTTAGTTAACTGCTGAGCTAGTTAACTGCTGAGCTAGCTGACCGAGAAGGAGAAGTTCAATGAAGGTTATTTTGACTCACGAGGTTACTGGCCTCGGCACGGCCGGTGATGTGGTCGACGTCAAGGACGGCTACGCCCGCAACTTCTTGCTGCGTCGAGGTCTGGCCACCGGCTGGACCAAGGGCGTCGAGAAGCAGGTTGCGGCGATCAAGAAGGGCCGCGAGGTCCGCGAGATCAACTCCTTGGACGAGGCAAAGGGCCTCAAAGGTCAGCTCGAGGTCAAGTCGGTCCAGGTTGTCGCCAAGGCGGGCAAGTCCGGTCGCCTCTTCGGAGCCGTGACCCAGGGTGACGTCGCCGACGCCGTCAGGGCATCAGGTGGTCCCCAGCTCGACCGCCGCAAGATCGAGCTCACCAGCCCGATCAAGTCGGTCGGCTCGTTCGAGGCTCTTGTGCGACTGCATCCCGAGGTGCAGGCCACGATCAAGCTGGACGTCGTCGCCGGCTGACGCCGCGAAAACGCATGTCGCCAGAGGGCGCGGATCCCATCGGATCCGCGCCCTCTGGCGTGCTCGACATGTCAAGCCGTCCGGGGGATGTCACCAAAGACCTCTAGGGGGTACCTTCTAGAAATATACCGCGGTAGCCATCTGATTTACGTAGTCCGACGGAGGTTGACGGATGCTCCGCAAGGCGCGTCATGAGTCGTCAGAACGTAGCTTCGGTGGACCCGCAAAACTTATCGTCATCACCGCCGCATTCACCCTTCTCGCCAGCGGAACTGCGCTCGCCTCCGGCTCCACCTCGTCACAGACTGGCACCACTCGGGCACCTGCGGCCCATGCACTGCTGCACGCTGACAGCCTTAGCATCACCGAGGCCGAAACCAAGGCCGAGACGACAGGTTCAACCGAGAGGACCAACCCCTCCAAGCCGAACGATGCCGCCCAGCCCGACCCGGCCGCCCAAGGTGTTCACGGAGCCTGTGTTTCCGCAGCAGCGCACAAAACGGACAATGCTGGCTTGCGAGACCACGCGGCGACAGTCGCCGAGGCCGCACACGGGTGCCCCGGGTCTAGTGCCGCGGCCGGCCGGGCCAAGGCTGCAGAGCAGTCAGCGGCTGGCCGGGCCAAGGCTGCAGAGCAGTCAGCGGTGAGCAAAGCCACAGGCTCCAAGAAGACGGTAGCTGGCCAGCCCCACCGCTGACGCGGGCAGACCGTAATGTTGACGGAGTACCGACCTCCGCGGTAGCAGTGGTCCCCGGACTCGACCGTCCAGCCGTCTCCGTCACACGCAGCGCGGGCCATCGAACTGGAGGCTCTGAGCATGCGCATCGGGTTGGTTGGAGTCGGCCGGATCGGGGCATTGCATGCGTCGACGCTGATAGGGCTGGGCAGCGTCGACGAGGTCGTTGTCACCGATGCCGATAATGCGCGAGCGCAGGCCGTGGCCAGAGAGTTCGGCCTCGAAGCTGTCGCCGACGTCGAGACCCTGCTCGGGGCAGGCTTGGACGGCGTCGCCATCTGTGTACCCACCAGCGCCCACTCCGAGCTGATCGGACGCGCCCAGGACGCGGGACTCACCACGTTCTGCGAGAAGCCGGTCGCCGCGGACCTGCGGGGCACACGTGTGATCGCCGAGCGCGTGGCCGACGGGAAGGTGCCGGTCCACATCGGCTTCCAGCGTCGCTTCGACGCCGGCTTTCGGGCCGCCCGTGAGGCGGTGACCAGCGGCAGTCTCGGCTGGGTCCACACGATCCGGGCCAACACCAGCGATGCCGCGCCGCCGCATGCGTCGTACATACCGACCTCGGGCGGCTTCTTCCGGGACTGCAGCATCCACGACTTCGACGCGGTGCGCTTCGTCACCGGCCACGAGGTTGTCAGCGTCTACGCCGTGGGCGAGAACCGCGGAGAGGCATTCTTCGCCGAGTCCGGTGACTTCGACTCAGCCGCTGCCGTGCTCACGCTGGATGACGGCACCATTGCACTCATCTCCGGCTCGCGCTACAACGCCCGCGGCTACGACGTCCGGCTGGAAGCGTTGGGTAGCGAGGACTCCGTGTGCGTCGGCATGGACGACCGGCTGCCGTTGCGCTCGCTCGAGGAGGGCGTCGAGTTCCCCGCAGGCAAGCCGTACGCCGACTTCATGGAGCGGTTCCGTCAGGCCTATGTCGACGAGATGGTCGCGTTCACCGAGCTGGTCGCGGGTCGGATCGAGACGCCGTGTTCGGTGCAGGACGGACTTCAGGCGTTTCTGATTGCGGAGGCATGCGCCCTGTCGCGCCGCGACGGCCGCCCGGTGCGCATGGACGAGCTGGGCCCATGACGTCGATCATGGACCGGGTTGCTGGGGCTCCCATCTCGTGGGGTGTGTGCGAGGTCCCTGGCTGGGGCTGGCAGCTCGACCCCGCGACAGTGCTGTCGCAGATGCGGGATGTTGGCTTGGTCGCAACCGAGTTCGGACCTGAGGGCTTCCTGCCTGATGATCCGCGGCGCAAGGCAAGAACCCTGGCGGACCATGGGTTACGGGCCGTGGGCGGTTTCGTCCCCGTCGTGCTGCACGATGCGACCCACGATCCGGTCCCCGAGATCGAGCAAGCCCTCGAGGGTTTCGTGGCAGCCGGCGCAAGAACTCTGGTCCTCGCCGCTGCGACCGGGACCGACGGGTACGACGTTCGGCCGGTCCTTGACGACGCCGGCTGGCAGATATTGCTCACCCACCTCGACCGGCTCGACCGGCTCGCCGGCCAGAGCGGGATCACCGCGACGTTGCACCCACATGTCGGCACCATGGTCGAGACGACAGACGACGTCGAGCGTGTGCTTGCCGGCAGCGGGATCGGACTGTGCCTGGACACCGGGCACCTGCTCATCGGCGGTGCCGACCCGGTGGCCCTCGCGTCCGCGCATGCAAGGCGGATCCGTCATACGCATCTCAAGGATGTGGATGTGTCGTGGGCGAGACGGGTGCAGTCTGGTGCTGTGACGTACACCGAGGCGGTTCGTCAGGGCATGTATCGCCCGCTGGGTCAGGGCGACGTGGATATTGCCGCGATCGTCGGCTCGCTGGAGGGCGCGGGGTATGACGGGTGGTACGTCCTCGAGCAGGACGCCATCCTGTCCGGGCCTCCAGCTGCCGGCGAGCTCGGCCCGATCGCCGATGTGAGGGCCAGCATCGAGCACCTGCGCACCGTCGCCCGGAGCACCGCATGAGCGACGACGCCCGCCCGTTCGACCTGCTCACGATCGGGCGGGTCGGCGTCGATCTCTATCCGCTGCAGTCGGGCACCCCTCTGCAGGACGTCACAACGTTCGGCAAGTTCCTCGGTGGCAGCCCGACGAATGTTGCCGTGGCCGCCGCGCGGCACGGGCGGCGCACTGCGGTCATTACCCGCACCGGCCAGGACCCCTTTGGCACGTTCGTCCACCAGGCTCTGCGGGACCTCGGGGTGGATGACCGTTACGTATCGGCGGTCGACGGTTCGCCCACGCCGATCACGTTCTGCGAGATCTTCCCGCCCGACAGCTTCCCTCTCTACTTCTACCGGTATCCAGTTGCCCCTGACCTGCAGATCCTCGCGTCGGAGATCGATCTGGATGCCGTGCGCTCAGCCTCGGTCTACTGGTCCACGGTGACCGGGCTGTCGGCCGCACCGAGCCGTGCTGCGCACTTCGCGGCGTGGGAGGCCCGCGGCAGGGCCCCGTTCACCATCCTCGATCTTGACTACCGGCCGATGTTCTGGCACGACCCGAGCGAGGCCCACGCACAGGTTGACCGAGCCCTGTCGATGGTGACCGTTGCTGTCGGCAATCGCGAGGAGTGTGAGGTTGCGGTGGGCGAGAGCGATCCTGACCGAGCAGCGGAAGCGTTGCTGGACAGGGGGATCGATCTCGCAATCGTCAAGCAGGGTCCCAGAGGCGTGCTGGCGCGGACCCGTGACCAGCGAGTCGAGGTCGAGCCGTTCCCGGTCGAGGTGGTCAACGGCCTCGGCGCTGGTGACGCATTTGGCGGCGCGCTCTGTCATGGACTGTTGGCGGGCTGGCCGATCGAACGGATCCTGACGTTTTCCAGCGCTGCCGGGGCGATCGTGGCCTCGCGGCTGGAGTGCTCGACCGCCATGCCCACCGACCACGAGGTCGAACAGCTGATGAGCCAGCAGCAGCTGCCCGGTAGTGAAGCAACGGCCACGGTCGACGTGGCTGCCGAGCTGATACACGGAGGTGCGTCATGAATACGTGGTTTCGCAAGGCAGGTACGGCGGGCCGGGAAGGTTTCGATGTGGCGATCGGGCCGCGTGAGGCGGGCTGGCAACACACAGGCCTCTATGTCGTGACTCTCGCCCCAGGTGAGTCGCGTCGCATCACCGGTGGGGAGTTTGAGTGGCTGGTTCTCCCACTGTCCGGACAGGTCCGGGTCGAGAGCGCCGGCAAGCTGGTCTTCCTGGAAGGCCGTGAAGGGCCCTTCGCCGGACCCACCGACTATGCCTATGTTCCGGTGTCCTCGCGGTTCACCATCACCAGCACCTCGGGAGGCCGGATCGCCCTGCCGCATGCCACGGCGTCAGCCACGTTGCCCTTCAGGCGAATCCCCGCCGAGGAGACGATCATCGAGCTGCGGGGTGCCGGGCACTGTTCACGCCAGATCAACAACTTCGGGACTGCGTCGGTGCTCAACGCTGACTCGATCATCGCGTGCGAGGTGCTGACGCCGGCGGGCAACTGGTCGTCCTATCCGCCACACAAGCATGACGAGCACCTGCAAGACCGTGAGAGCGTCCTGGAAGAGATCTACTACTTCGAGATGCGCGCCGACGGCGATGCGCCGGAGTCGGCCAAACCCTTTGGCTACCAACGGGTTTATGGCACCTGGGACCGACCGATCAACGTCATGGCCGAGGTTCACAGCGGTGACGTTGTCCTGGTGCCGCATGGCTGGCACGGGCCCTCGATGGCACCACCCGGGTATGACATGTACTACCTCAACGTCATGGCGGGCCCGGGCGCGCACCGCGAGTGGCTGATCAGTGAAGACCCCGATCACGCCTGGGTGAGCAAGTCGTGGGCCTCACAGAAGGTTGACCCCCGGCTGCCCTTCGGTCGGCGCGGGTGAGCCATACGATCCGCCTGACGGTCGCCCAGGCCGTCGTGAGGTTTCTCGCGTGTCAGTACTCCGAGCGCGACGGGGTCCAGCAGAGGCTGATCGCCGGCTGCTTCGGGATCTTCGGACACGGCAACATCGCGGGGCTCGGGCAGGCGCTGATGCAGGCGGAGCTCGAGGGTGACGAGGAGGCCGACGTCGGTCACGATGCTCTGCGGTACTTCCAGTGTCGCAACGAGCAGGCCATGGTGCACACCGCGGTGGGATTCTCACGGATGCGGAACCGTCTGCAGACTCTGGCTTGTACGACATCCATCGGCCCGGGCGCGACCAACATGGTCACCGGTGCTGCCCTCGCGACGATCAACCGAATCCCGGTGCTGCTGCTGCCTGGTGACGTCTTCGCGACCCGAGCAAGCGGCACGGTCCTGCAACAGCTCGAGTCCCCGCGCGGCCACGACATCTCGGTCAACGACACCTTGCGCCCGGTGTCGGTGTTCTTCGACAGGGTGTGGCGACCCGAGCAGCTGACGTCCGTGCTGTTCGGGGCGATGCGCGCCCTGACCGACCCGGCGAACACCGGAGCAGTCACCATCGCCCTCCCGCAAGACGTCCAGGCTGAGGCATGGGACTGGCCGGATGAGCTGTTCGACGCTCGGGTCTGGCACGTCGCACGGCCGCTGCCAGAGGCCGCCGTTCTGCAGGAGGCCGTCGCCGCGATCAGGGCAGCGAACCGTCCGCTGATCGTCGCGGGCGGCGGGGTTGGCTACTCCGAGGCCACCGATGCGTTGCGTCGGTTCGCGGAGGCCACCGGAATTCCCGTGGCCGAGACGCAGGCGGGCAAGGGCTCCTTGGCGTGGGACCACCCTCAGTCAGTGGGCGCCATCGGAGCAACCGGCAGCACCGCTGCCAACGCCCTGGCCGCCGAAGCTGATCTCGTGGTCGGCATCGGCACCCGCTGGAGCGACTTCACCACCGCGTCGATGAGCGCCTTCGGTGAACCAACCGTCCGCTTCGTCAACATCAACGTGGCAGCTCTTGACGGGCACAAGCTCTCAGGCCTTTTTGTGCTCGCCGATGCCCGGGAGGCGTTGCAGGCATTGACAACCCAGCTATCGGGGTGGCGCACCGACCCGGCATACACGCAGCGGGCGACTGACCTTGCAGGATTGTGGGACAGTGCGGTCGCGGCGGCGTACGACCTAGGAGGCGATCGGGACGCGGCCCCACGCCAGAGCCAGGTGATCGGCGCGGTCAACGACCTGTCCGGCCCGCGTGACGTCGTGGTGTGTGCTGCGGGCTCGATGCCGGGCGACCTGCACAAGATGTGGCGGACACGTGACATCAAGGGTTATCAGGTGGAGTACGGCTACTCATGCATGGGCTATGAGATCGCTGGCGGACTCGGGGTCAAGATGGCCGCCCCCGACCGCGAGGTCATCGTCCTGGTGGGCGACGGGTCGTACCTGATGATGGCCCAGGAGCTCGTCACCGCTCTGCAGGAGAGCATCAAGCTGGTGGTGGTCCTGGTGGAGAACCACGGTTTCGCGTCTATCGGTGCGCTGTCCGAAACCGTTGGCACGCCACAGTTCGGCACCAGATACCGATACCGCGGTGACACTGGTCGCCTGGACGGGGACATCCTGCCGATCGACCTGGCCGCCAATGCCGCCAGCCTCGGCGCGGACGTCCTTCGTGCCGACACCCTGGGCGCGTTCAGGCAGTGCATGCGTGAAGCGTTGGCATCAACCCGGACCACGGTGGTTCACGTGGAGTGCGACCTCGCGACCGGCTCCCCGTCGAGCCGGTCGTGGTGGGACGTCCCGGTCGCTGACGTCTCCACCCTTCCGGTCACGCGTGCGGCCCGGTCGGCATACGAGCAGGAAAAAGCCAGCCAGCGCGAACACCTGCGCCCCTTTGAGCAATAGCGGGTGTCAGCGGGTGCCGCCGGTGATCAGCCACGCGTCCCCACGGGCCCGCCAGCCGAGGGCAACTCCTCGCATCGACATGAAGATGACGAACGTCAACCAGAGCACGGACAGCGCATGTCCTTGCGCGGCAACGAGATCCGGGCCTGCCAGCAAGGACTCCGCCGCAGCCCGGACTCCCAGGATGAGCGGCAGATAGAGGGCGAGGATCCCGACCTGGGCCAACGCGAGCCACCGGCCGTCACCGGCTCCGATGAGCACTCCGTCCAAGACGAACACGAAGCCGGAAATCGGCTGGGAGAGCGCGACCACGATGAGGGCAGCGGCGAGCGCGGACTGCACGGCCGGGTCGGAGGTGAAGAGAGCCGGCAGCACCGAATGTGTTGCCAGCACGAGGATTCCGAGCACCCCGCCGCCGATGACACCCCACCACAGCATGGTGCGGGTGGCGGCGCGCGCTCCGACGACGTCGCCGGCGCCCAAAGCCTTGCCGGTCATGGCCTGTCCGGCGATCGCAAGAGCGTCGAGGGCGAAGGCCAGGAAGCTCCAGATGGTGGCGGACACCTGGTAGGCGGCCAACGGCACATCACCCATGCCCGCGGCGACCCAGGTCGTCACGAGCAGGACGAACCGAATCGCCAGCGTCCGGACGAGCAGGGGCACTCCGTCACTAGCGGCTTTCAGCACTCGGCCCGGGTGTGGGCGCAGGCTCGCACCGAGCCTCCTCGCCCGCCGGGTCACGACGATGACGAGGGCGGCCGCCATACCGGTCTGGGCGAGAACGGTGCCCCACGCGGAACCCGCGATGCCCATGTGCAGGCCGTACACGAAAAACAGGTTGAGCACGATGTTGGCGCTGAAACCCACGACGGACGCGGCCAAAGGAGTTCGGGTGTCTTGCAGTCCGCGCAGAACTCCCGTCACGGCGAGGACGACCAGCATCGACGGTATGCCGATCGCGGAAACCCGTAGGTAGGTCACCGCTTGCTCCAGTGCGGCCGGGGATGCGCCGAACAGGGCGCACAGCGGCGCGGCGTAGATGGCGACAACAGCCCCGGTCACGATGCCGATCGCGACGGCGAGCCACATCCCGTCGACACCCGCGCCGACGGCGCCCCGCTCCGACCCGGCGCCCACTTGTCGGGCGACGATCGACGTGGTCCCGTAGGCCAGGAAGACGAAGACGTTGGCGGCGGTGATGAGTGCGGCGCTCGCGACACCGAGCCCGGCCAGCTGGGTGGTGCCCAGGTGCCCGATGATCGCCGAGTCGGTCAGCAGGAACAGGGGCTCTGCCACGAGGGCCAGAAACGCCGGAACGGCCAGGCGCACAATCTCGCGCCGCTGGTCGCCAGAATCGGGTGGCAGGTTGCCGGGTTCGTCCGACAAGTTCCGATTGCGGTTCACCATCGCAGGGTAGGCGGAGCGCAGGAATCCCCGAAGTAGTGCGCCCGTTGCCGATCTGGTGGACAGTTGTTTCTGATGGCTGTGGCCGAGTCGGAGGGAAGCCCCCCGTGAGCGTCGTGGATTTTGTGGGCCCGTTGGTCCGGGCAGGTCTGGGTGCCGACGTGCCCGTTCGGGTGCGGTGTTGGGACGGTAGCGAGCTCGGTCCGCCCGACGCGCCGGTGCAGCTGACGTTCACCAGCCCACGAGCCCTCCGTCGAGTGTTGTGGGCCCCCAACCAGCTCGGGTTCGCCCGCGCCTACGTCTCCGGCGACGTGCTGATCGATGGTGACCTGATGGAGGGCCTGTCGGCGCTGGAACGGATTGCCGATCCCGAGCTCGGCCCGGGCGTGGTGATCGACATGTCGACGCGTCGGGCCTTGGTCGTGGCGGCGTTGCGCCTGGGCGTCGTGGGCCCGCCTCCACGACCTCCCGAGGAGGAGGCAAAACTTGGCGGGCTGCGCCATTCAAAGGGCCGTGACGCGCTGGCCATCGCTCATCACTACGACGTCGGGAACGACTTCTACGAGCTCGTCCTCGGGCCGTCGATGACCTATTCGTGCGCCTACTTCGAGAGGGATCACCGACCCGTATCCGGTGCCGCCCCAGATCCCTCGTTCGGGCTGGAGGAGGCCCAGCAGGCCAAGAACGACCTCGTCGCCCGCAAGCTCGGCCTCAAGCCGGGGACGCGTGTCCTCGACGTCGGGTGCGGCTGGGGGGCCTTTGTCTGCAACGCTGCTCGCAACTATGGGGTTGAGGCCATCGGCATCACGCTGTCGCAGGAACAGGCGGACCACGCCCGGCACCGGGCCCTCGATGAGGGTGTCGCTGATCGAGTCGAGATCCGTGTCCAGGACTACCGCGATGTCCACGGCGGGCCCTTCGACGCGATCGCGAGCATCGGCATGGCAGAACACGTCGGTCGGGCGATGCTGCCGACATACTCGGCGGAGCTGTTCGGCCTGCTGCGCCCCGGCGGTCGACTGCTCAACCACGCGATCTCCCGACGCCCCGGAGAGCTCGGACGCTTCTCGCGAACGTCGTTCATCGACCGCTACGTCTTCCCCGACGGGGAGCTCCAGCCGATGGCCGCGATGGTCGAGGCGCTGGAGGATGCCGGCTTCGAGGTTCGCGACGTCGAGGCCTTGCGTGAGCACTACGCGCTGACCTTGCGCGCATGGGTGGCAAACCTTGAGGCCAACTGGGACCGGGCCGTTGAGCTCACGAGCGCCGGCCGGGCGAGGGTGTGGCGGTTGTACATGGCCGGCTCTGCGCTGGCCTTCGAGGGCAACCGGATCGGGGTGAACCAGGTCCTGGCGGTGCGGCCCGACGCCCGCGGTGTCAGCGGCATGCCGCGTTCGCGAGCGTCGCTACTTGCACCGGCCGTCACCCCAGGTTCTTGAGGGCTTCCCTCCTCGACAGCGGTGAGAGCCGGGTGTCGATCTGGTCCACGCTGCGGCGAACCCAGTCCGCCGCGCTGGGGCCTGAGTGGGCGTACTGGCGCAGCGACCAGCCGATCGCCTTGCGGATGAAGAACTCCCGGTCGGCCAGGTTGGGCGTGATGCAGTCGAGGAGGAGCTGGCGGTCCGTCTCATCCTTGCTCGACAGCTGGCTGAGGATGGCAGCCCGACGTACCCACATGTTGTCCGCCGTCGCCCATGAGCGCATCCGTGCGGCCTCGGTCTCGGGGTGTGCTCGCAGGACTGGGCCGACCCGTCGCGCGGCGATCTCGTCGACGAAGTCCCACCACGCGCCCGTCTCGATCAG
>Ga0209587_1001076_pt1 | contig 13072 bp, 15 predicted proteins | sample NGEPerD_2_FD_184512 | JGI IMG/M metagenome (GOLD analysis project Ga0209587, IMG submission 184512) | Arctic peat soil microbial communities from the Barrow Environmental Observatory site, Barrow, Alaska, USA - NGEE PermafrostL1-D... | ecosystem: Environmental > Terrestrial > Soil > Wetlands >... | reverse complement strand
TGGTACTTCTTACTCACAGCGGTCCCCTATCTCTGGGTGTTCTTGACGGTTCACCCGAGACCTACCACTCGGCAGGCCTCAGGTGGGGGACCGCCACCTCAAGTTCCACGAGATCCGGGACAACCTCAGCTGGTCGGGCGGAGGTGCTTGCTCGTCGTACTCCAGGTTGAAGTCGTGCAGCATTTGCGGTGCGGCGGCAAATCCGTCGCCAGCCGTGCTCCCGGCTACCGTCTCGGCCATGCTCAACAGTCTGCCGTGGCAGACATCCGAAGTCGCCGCTCGACGAGGCCTCCACGTTCTACGTCGCCTCGACGGCGTCGGAGCCGAAGCCGACCTGCCGGGAACCTCGGCCCTCCCACGACTGGCCCAGGCCGCAACAACATCAACAGCGTCGACGTTCATGGCACTTCCGGCGGGTAACATCTTCCCCGTGGTTGCTGCCCGGCTCTTACGGGCAACTCACCCCATCAACCGGACGGAGTCTCACAATGTTGTGGACCATTCTCATCATCCTGGCCATTGTTGCAATCGCGATCTTCATCTTTAGCCGCGTCCGTGGAGGCCGGGGAGGTCGGGTCTGAGCCTGGGGGAGGCTCGACGCTCCCTTTGGTTGTCCTCGGTGACACCAAGGGCTGAGCAAAAACTTCTTCGCCTTCTGGCTGTTTGGGGCATCAACACGGGTGTTGGGCAGTCCAAGGTGTGACTGGGCCTTGCCAACCCGCTGGTCAACATCGGCCGACAACGCGTAGTCCGCGTGCGGCTGGAAAGTTCCGGTCCCTGTGATTTGGGTAGGCGGGACGCGCTGTTCCAACATGCTCAACCTGTCGGTCCGCGCACATGGTGCGTTTGGTTACATCGAGCGGTATCGCGATTGGAGTATCGCGAACAGGCCAAAGGCCACGAATCCGAGCGCCACGGCGGTGACCAGAAGTTTCCCGAAGGGTTGCGCCAGGATTGTCTGCAGCGCCCCGTCGAGCCCCGGCGTTTTCTGCCGGTCGAAGGTCAGCGTCGCATAGCTGAGCAGCCCCCCCACCACGCCCAGGGCCACGCCCTTGCCGATGTATCCGACCTGGCCCATGCGCTCCACACCCTGCCGGGCAACTGGGGCCATCGACGACGTGTCGATCTCCTCGCTGAAGGATTTCCTCACGCCCTTGACCACGCCGGCCACGCCGACGCCGATGATGATCAGCCCCGCGACTACGACGATCACATCGCCGGCCGGCCACGCCAGCACACCCGAGGTGGTTTGCCGCTGCGACTGAGAGCTCGATGATCCCGACCCGAGCGCCACCGACGCTGCGCTGACCCCCAGCGCGGCGTAGATCACCGTCTTGGCTCCGCTGGTGACCTGCTTGCGCATCCGACTGGCCCCTTCACGGTTGTGATAGCCCCAGATGGCTTCACTGGCCTGCCAGAGCGCGAGCGCCACCAAGCCGACCACAACCAGCAACAGCATGAACTTGCCCACAGGCTGATCCGCCACTGTCCTCATCGCTCCGGAGGGGTCGGCGCTCTTGCTGGCGCCGGCGCCCCACGCGAGCTGCGCCGCGAGCCATGCGATCAAGAGGTGTACGACACCGTAAGCGACCAACCCGACGCGGGCGACCACCTCCAGCGACGTGCTGTCGCCCGCCTGTTCGGCCTTGCCGCCGGCACCGGTCGCCATCGCCAAAAGCCCTCCGTCTCGACGCCGAGCCCAGCGCCGCGAAACGGATTCTCCCACGTCCCGACCGGCCCGTGGAAGCACCCAACGCCATCCATCCGCCATCCATCCGCTGGCCATCCGCTGGCGGGGTCGGGTTGCCGATCGACCCAGCCGACCCGCCAGCCGCCCCCGAGCAGGAGGCGCAGTGGCGGCCCAAACAACGGTCGATGATGCGGCGATCCTGAGCTCCGTGCGGCGCTGTTGGCTGCGTGTCCCGAGGGGTAGCGCTTGTTGTCGGGATGAACCCGCCGAGGGGCACGCCTTCATCGCAGACCCTGCGCCGTGGCCACTCTGATCAGCCCCGCGCCAGGTCCCGCCTCAGCATGGCCAGCGATCGAACAACGCAACAGAGCCAGATGGAGTCATGACCGCCACCTTCTCCCATGGCCGGCTGTACGGGAAGGTGGCGCTGCCGTGCCGCCTGAAACCGCTCTCGCTGGAGAGCAGATCGCGCAGGTGGACCGCTCCATGAGGTGGATGCACTCGTCCATCGGCCATTCTGTCCCAACCACGATTCACGCAGCGGGGAAGCGGGTCGGGTGAACAGGGTTAGGCGACGCCTTGACTGGGTAGCGTCATATCGCCAGGGAATTCCAGTACGAGGAGATTCGATCTCCGTCGTTTCCTGCGCAAACCGACATCCGGCCATCTCTCGGCCGGGGGCGGGCTATCTTGACGTCACCCAGCATCACCAGGCCGTTGCTCCATCCTCATGACACTCCACCCGCCTGCACTGCGCATCGCCCGTCCCTCAAGGCGATCATGCGAAAACTCGCGGTCAGCCTCTCGGTGGCGTGTGTTGTCCCGGCCGTGATGTTCTACGTCGCACTGGTGACGATCAACATCTCAGCGGCTGTCATAGGGGCGCTGACCTGGATGTATGCGGCCATGGTCTGGCGGTGGGCGACGAAGCGTCCCGTGTCCGGACTGCTCCTGCTCACGATGGCGGTGCTGACGATTCGCACGGCCATCACACTCTCGACCGGGGACACCTTCATCTACTTCTTCCAGCCGGTGGTGAGCGACGGCATCGTGGCAGTGGTGTTCCTGATATCGCTGGCAAGCGCGCGGCCCGTAGTGGCCAGATTGGCTGCTGACTTCTACCCCATGGATCGAGACCTGGCCGCACGGCCACCGGTCCGTCGCCTCTTCTGGCACCTGACGCTGCTGTGGGCGTTGGTCAGCTTGGTCAAGGGCGGCGTCGGCTTGTGGCTTCTCCTTTCGCAGTCGCTGGTGGACTTCGTGCTGATCAAGAACATCATGGTCGTCTCTGTGACCGTGCTCGCGGTGGCCATCACGGTCTGGGCGTCGAAAAACGTCGCACGCGAAGAAGGTCTGATCGCACGCGCCTGATTCCGGCCGTCCCCGGCACACCCCGTACTGAGTCCGAGAGAGTACGGCGGGGCATCCAGTACGACCCACAGCCGCCGGTCTGAGACGTGCGGACTGAAAATCGTCAGGCATTCGCGTTCTCACCAAGCTCCATGCCCGGGATCGAGCGCACCTGATCGGCAGCAGCATCGGCGGCAGGCCCACCGTCTCCTGGGCGCGACGGGCACGAAGCAGGACCGGGTTCCCGCGAGCACCTGCTCACTCACGCGCCGCAGATCTTCAAGATCTCCGACCTGCCGGGGTTGGTCTACCCGTTGCGGGTCCGGGCAGTCGAGGAAGACTCAACCACGCACGCGCTGCGCGAAACCGGGAACCGGATATCCCCCTCGAGGTGACTCGGCGCGCGGGTTCGGGACCGGGACGAAACCCGCGCGCTCGTCGGACTCTCGCTCCGTCATCACCTCACAGGCGATGGCCTCGGCGCCGGTCGCAGCCGAGGCGACCGCAAGCGCGGTCGCGCACGCCTGAGCGAGGTTCGTCGCGGGCAGGCTGATCTGGACCACGAGCCAGCCCCGGGACGATGTCCCTACCGTGGGGTGGTACTTGGCCAACGCCGACGTCATTTGCTCGACGTCGAGCCCGTGCTTCGTGGAGACTTCAACAGCCGCGTTGTACGTCGTTCGCACGATATCGGTCCTCACGCCTTATTGGATGCGGGCGGCGGACCGGTGCAGGGGCTGGGCCCCGGTTCATCGATACACCCTAACGTCCGCGCTGGCCGGTCACCGCACAGGTTGTCGTCCGCGTCTAGACCAGCGCGCTCCAATAGGTCTCCACACCGTCGAGCAGCGTCGACGTTCCCCGCCGGCGCGTGCCCGGGTCCCGCTAGGATCCATGGAGTGGACGTTGACGGGCAAGCCGCGACAGCCCCAGCCAGAGGCCCCTGATGACCGATGACCGCGACCGGGACGAGACGGGCCGCGCCCGGCAGGGCCGGCCCCGCGATGCCCTCGGACGACCACTTCCCTACGGATCCACTGGTGTGGAACCCGTCTCCGAGGTACCGCTTCCCCCCGAGGAGACGTTGCGCTTCGCTCGCCAGCTTCTCGAGGAGGGCAGGCCGTTCGCCGCGCACGAGGTCTTCGAGGTGCGCTGGAAGACTGGCCCCTCCGAGGAGCGTGATCTCTGGCAGGGCCTGGCGCAGCTGTGCGTGGGTCTGACGCACGGCTTGCGAGGAAACGATGTCGGGGCGCTGCGACTCGTCGAACGAGCCGCAGGACGTCTCATGAGGTACGACGCCACCGGCTCGCCGACGTACGGCCTCGCGCTGGGCAAGGTCATCGACTGCGCCCGGCAACGCGTGACGCCGGGCTGACCTCGGATCGACACGGAGACGACAAGCGCCAGCCCAGGATGATGCCGATGGTCAGGCCTGCAACTGGTGCTCGGCGAGCCAGGCCTCGGGGTCGGCCGCGTCCCCGTCGTCGGGGTGCACCTCGAGGTGCAGGTGCGGACCGGTGACGTTTCCGGTGGAACCGACGTACCCGACGAGGTCACCGGGGGCCACACGCTGTCCGACCTCGACTTCCACCGCGCTCTGGTGGCAGTACCAGAGCACAGTGCCGTCGTCGAGACGCACCACAGTCTTGTTGCCGTAGGAGCCGTCGTAGGCCGCCTCGGTCACGACACCGGGACCGATGGAGCTGATCTCGCCCCCCTCGGGGGCCGCGAAGTCCAGGCCCGTGTGGGTGCTGGACCAGAGTCCACTGGACTCGCCGAACCGAGCAGTGAGCTCGTACCCGGTGACGGGCAGCGCCCACGGCGGGGGCTTGGTCTCGAGCTTCACGCCCGGCACGATGCGGTACGCCGACACGGCATCGGGCACCGCGACCGCAGCCCCAGTCCGGGGCGCAGCGACGGCAGCAGCTGCTTCGGGTGCTGTGACGAACGTGGTCGTGGCCAGCAGACCGGTCAGCAATGTGGGTGCGATGACATGGCGCAGGTAAGTTCTTGTGAACATGGCGTGGGACTCCCCTCGTCGCGCCGCGGGAGTTTGCTTCCCGGGACCCCTGGCGCACATGTGGCCGCCTCGCTGCTCGTCTGAGGATTCCTGTAGGGGGCACACGGCGGGGGACGAGCAAAGGGCGCTTCCCGCACCGGGCTGGATTCTCTGGTCAGTGGCGCTGCCTTTTGCAAGCAACGCGTTCCACTACTCACGCATGTAGGACCCGTGGAGTGCAAACTGAGCGCTAGCAATCTGTTAGCGCCGTCACACCTGCCCAGCGTCTGCACGCTCAGGTCGGGTGCCTTCGATGACGAAGGTCACAGACATCGTCGAAGGCGAAGTTCGGTCGCTACGATCGGTCAAACCCGACGAAAGGACACCTCATGGGTGCCGAAGACAAGGCCAGCAACACCTTCCAGGACGTCAAGGGCAAGATCGAGGAGACCACCGGAAAGGCGACCGGCGACGAGCAGCTCGAGGTCGACGGCAAGGCCGACCAGGTCGAGGCGTCGATCAAGGGCGGCATCGAGCACCTGAAGGACGCCGCGGGCAAACTGAAGGACGCCTTCAAGAAGTAGCGCGTCTGGTTCGACGCAACTTGTGTGCTCACGCGACCTCGTCACCGGCAGTCGAAAGACGGTGGTGGCGGGGTCGCTCGTCTCTGTCGAGCTTGGACGAGGCGAACCACGTCGCGCGGCGGTAACCCTTCCCGACATACCGGCCTAGACAGGTACAAGATCATGCAGTAGTTGTTCGTGCTCGCGAGCGTGCTCGGCCCTAACCTCGCACTATGGACGACACGCAGGCACCTGCCCTCATGGTGAACGGGATCGGGACGACCGCTCTGGGCCGGCTGCAGATGCGAGTCCCCGAGGAGGACGGCTTCGAGGAGGTCACGGTCGAACGCCGCTGGCCGAACATGGCCTCCGCCCGCGCCTGGTGCGAGCGCACCGTGGACCGGGCTCGACCGGGCTCCACCATCCTCGAGATCCAGGTCTTCGAGGAGAGCTGGCAGCACGCCAGGTCCTGGGAGACCACCAAGACTCGTCCGATCGCCGAGCTGCTCCAGCTCGGCGTCGTGAGCGACGGGGGCCGGGTGCTCTGGTCGGAGCCGCGCTCCATGACCGCCCGCGTAGGTTCGCGTCACCTGTTCTGAGTCAACGCAACGCTCCCTGAACGAGCCCTCGGGTCATTGTCGCTCTCTGCGGCTCTCTGCGACTCTGGGGCTCTGGGGAGTCGCTTTTGCGGCACTATGGAGACATGAGCACGCCGTCCGAGAACAGGCCTGAGAAGAACAGGGCTGCCTACGACCCCGCAGCCGAGGTCACCGAGATCTGCCATGACCTGATCCGCATCGACACCACCAACTACGGCGACCAGCCCGGGCCGGGTGAGCGCAAGGCTGCCGAGCACGTGGCCACACTGCTGGACGAGGTCGGGATCGACAGCGAGCTGTGGGAGGCCGAGCCCGGTCGCACCAACGTCCTGGCCCGCTGGGGTGGGTCCGAGGGCGACCCGGTGCTTGTGCACGGCCACCTGGACGTCGTACCGGCTGACGCAGCCGACTGGCAGATCCACCCCTTCAGCGGGGAGGTCCACGACGGGCAGGTATGGGGTCGCGGTGCCGTCGACATGAAGGACTTCGACGCGATGCTGCTCTCCACAGTGCGTGCCCGCGCCCGTGCCGGCATCGTGCCGGACCGACCGTTGGTGCTGTGTTTCACCGCCGACGAGGAGGCGGGCGGCCACAAGGGGGCCGGACCGCTGGTGGAGTCGCACCGTGAGTGGTTCGAGGACTGCACCTACGCCATCGGCGAGGTGGGCGGCTTCTCCACGACGGTGCGGGGTCGTCGGCTCTACCTCGTCGAGGCGGCAGAGAAGGGCATGGCCTGGATGCGCCTGACAGCGACGGGCAACGCGGGGCACGGCTCGATGCGCCACCCGGACAACGCGGTGACCACGCTGGCCGAGGCCGTCGCGCGGATCGGCCGCCACCAGTGGCCGGTACGGCTGACACCCACCATGGAAGTGCTGCTCGGGGTGGTGGGGGAACTCGCCGGCACCGAGGCGACGCCCGAGAACGCCGAGGCGCTCGTCGAGGAGTTCGGTTCCGCGGCGCGGATGCTGAGCGCGGTGATCAGGCACACGACCAACCCCACGGTGCTCGAGGCCGGCTACAAGGTGAACGTGGTGCCGGGCCACGCGAGTGCGCAGGTCGACGGCCGGTTCCTGCCCGGACAGGAGGACGACTTCGTCGCCACCCTGCGTGAGCTCGCCGGCCCCGACATCGAGATCGAGTGGATCAGCAAGCAGCCTGGGCTGGAGACGCCGTTCGACGGGGAGATGGCCGACGCCATGACGTCCTCGCTGCTCGAGGAGGACCCCGAGGCACTGGTCGCGCCGTACCTGATGAGCGCAGGGACCGACGCGAAGCACTTCACCACCCTGGGAATGCGCGCCTTCGGGTTCGCGCCGCTGCGCCTGCCGGCGGATCTCGACTTCACGGCGCTCTTCCACGGCGTGGACGAACGAGTTCCGGTGGATGCGCTGGAGTTCGGTGCGCGTGTCTTTGACAGGTTTCTAGGCAAGCTCTGACTGGGCAAGCTCTGACTCGGGAAGCTCTGCGGCTCAGATCAGGGACTCGATCCGCTGCCGGATGATCCTGCGGCGAAGCTGTACCCGTCGGGTGCCGTCGGGACCGAGTCGGAGCCGGTCGAGCTCCCAGCCACCCTGTTCGGCCATCTCGACCAGCTCCGGGTGACTGCTCCACGCGAGACCTCGCGAGAGATGAGCAGCTTGTCGAACTCGTACTCGACACCGGGCCGTAGTGCCCGACGCTCGGTCCGCAGCTGCCTGCCGGAACTCATCCAGTGACCTCCAGCCCCTCCGAGACGTCCTGCAGAGCCTGCACGATCTCGAGGGGCAGCTCGCACTCCTCGACGCCGAGCGACTCCCGCAGCTGGGCTGAGGTTCGCGCGCCGACGATGGGGGCGGTGACGCCGGGACGGTCGCGCACCCAGGCCAGGGAGACCTCGAGCGGCGACCAGCCCAGGCCGTCGGCCGCACGTCCCACCGCGTCGACCACCCGCCGGGAGGACTCCCCGAGGTAGCGGCCCACAAACGTGGAGAAGTGCGGCGAGGCGGCGCGGGAGTCGGCAGGGGCGCCGCCGCGGTACTTGCCGGTGAGCACACCGCGCCACAGCGGGGACCACGGGAGGATGCCCAGACCCAGCGCCTGCGCCGCGGGGACCACCTCGGCCTCCGCGGACCGGTTGAGCAGGGAGTACTCGACCTGGTGGGAGGCCAGGGGCGCTCGGCCCGGCACCGCCCGCTGCCAGGTCGCTGCCTGCGCCGACTGCCAGCCGCTGTAGTTGCTCACCCCGACGTACGACGCCCTACCCGTGCTCACCGCATAGTCGAAGGCGGAGAGCGTCTCTTCGAGGGGTGCGTCGTCGACCCAGACGTGGACCTGCCAGAGGTCGACGTGGTCTACGCCAAGGCGCTTGAGCGAGGCGTCGAGAGTGCTGATCAGGTGCCCGCGCGAGGCGTTGGTGATCCGGTCGCGACCGCGGCGGCTGATGCCGGCCTTGGTGGCCAGCACGATCTCGTCGCGCTCGCACACGTCGCCGATGAGTGAGCCGATCAGTCTCTCCGAGTCGCCGTCGGTGTAACCGGCTGCGGTGTCCACGAGTGTTCCGCCGGCATCCACGAAGGCGACGAACTGCTCGCGCGCCTCGTGCTCGTCGGTGTCGCGGCCCCAGGTCATGGTGCCCAGTCCCAGGCGCGAGACCGAGAGACCCGTGGAGCCGAGGAACCGCTGCTGCATGGCCAAACGCTATCCACCCACGCCATGGTCGAGGGTCTGCGGCTCGCCAAAGGGAGTCGGCCACCTCCGCGGAGCCCGATCCGCCTCCCTACACTGAGCCGGTGCTCGACTTCCTCCAGGCCGTCGTCCTCGGGGTGATCCAGGGGCTCACCGAGTTCCTGCCCATCTCCAGCAGCGCTCACCTGCGGATCCTCCCGGAGCTGTTCGGGTGGGGCGATCCCGGAGCGGCCTTCACCGCCGTGATCCAGATCGGCACCGAGCTCGCTGTCCTGATCTACTTTCGCCACGACATCTGGCGGATCGGCTCGACCTGGCTGCGTTCCCTGTTCAAGCCGGAGTACCGCGGCCACGTCGACGCCCGCCTGGGCTGGTACGTCATCGTCGGGTCTTTGCCCATCGTGATACTCGGCGTGCTGTTCAAGGACTTCATCGAGCGCGACCTGCGCAACCTGTGGGTCATCGCCGTCGCCCTGATCGTCCTCGGACTCGTCCTCGGCATCGCCGATCGCATGTCGACGGGCCAGCGGGGAATCAAGGAGGTCACCTTCCGCGACGCGGTGCTCCTCGGTCTGGCGCAGGCAGCAGCACTGGTGCCTGGTGTCTCGAGGTCAGGGGCCACCATCTCGATGGGCCTGTTCCTGGGCATGGGTCGCGAGGCAGCCACCCGGTTCGCGTTCCTGTTGGCCATCCCCGCGGTCGTGGGGGCAGGTCTCTTCGAGCTCAAGGAGATCCCCAATGGCGAGAACGCCTACGGCTGGGGCCCCACGGTCGTGGCGACCGTGGTCTCCTTCGTCGTGGGGTACGCCGCCATCGCCTGGCTGCTGCGGTACGTCTCGACGCACTCCTACCTCCCGTTCGTGATCTACCGCGTCGCCCTGGGGTTCTTCACCCTCGCGCTGCTCTGGACAGGGGTGCTCTCGGCGTAGCTTGGCGGACGCTAGAGCCAGCCGGCTCGCTTGCTGATGATGTAGATGAACAGCGAGCTGCCGAGCATCAACATGATCGCGATCGGATAGCCGAGGAGCCAGTGCAGCTCGGGCATGTGGTCGAAGTTCATGCCGTAGACGCCTGCAACGAGCGTCGGGGCGGCAATCAGCCCAATCGCGGCCGAGATCCGTCGCATGTCGTCGTTCTGCTGGATCGAGATCTGCGCGGTGTGGGCCTCGAATGCGCTGGAGAGCAGCAGGTCCAGCGTGTCGATCGTTTCCGCCACCCGCGCGAGGTGGTCCGCGACGTCGCGGAAGTACGGGCCGGCGTCCTTGTGGATGCCGGGCACCCCACCGACGGAGAACTTGTTCATCGGGTCGCGCAGGGGGAGGACCGCCCGCCGCATCTCGGCGAGCTCGCGCTTGAGGATGTAGATGCGCGCGGAGTCGTTGGTGCGCAAGGTCGAGAACACCGACTGCTCGACCTCGTCCACGTCCTCCTGGAGCGAGCCGGCCACTTCCTCGTAGCGGTCGACGACCTGGTCGCACACGGCGTACACGACCGCCGAGGGACCGTGCGCCAGCACGTTGGTCATCCCCTCGAGACGGTGCCGGGCATCGCTGAGCGCCCCGCCTGACCCGTGCCGGACCGTGATCACGAACTTGGGGCCCACGAAGAGGCTGATCTCCCCGGTCTCGACGGCGTCCTCCTCGTCGACGTACCAGAGCGTCTTGAGCACCATGAACAGCGAGTCGTCGTACCGCTCGACCTTGGGCCGCTGGTGCGCCGTGATCGCGTCCTCCACGGCCAGCTCGTGCAGGTCGTAGAGGTCTGCGACCGCCTCCAGCTCCTCGCTGTTGGGATGGTGCAGCCCCACCCAGACAAAGTCCGCTGCCTGCGTCGCCTTGGCGCGTACGCCGGCCAGGTCCTGGGTCTCCAGGCCGACGTCGACCCGCCCCCCCCTGCGGTACAGCGCGTTGTCGACGATCACAGGTGCAGGCTAGTACCGCACTGGGCCGTCCCGAATCGATGCGTGCGCAGATGCTCGAAGCGTGCGCAGACATGAGTGACGCGGACAGGCGACGCGTACGCTCCGGGCATGGCAACCGTGATCCTGGCGCGCCACGGACGGACGGCTGCCAACGCGTCCGGCGTCCTGGCGGGACGCGCCAAGGGTGTGCATCTCGATGACATCGGCACAGCCCAGTCGCGGGCTGCCGCTGAACGTCTGACCGGGCTCGACCTCGCGGCCGTGGTCACCAGCCCGCTGGAGCGGTGCCGCGAGACCGCGAAGCTCCTCGCCCCCCGTGCGCGCACCGTCACCGACCGGCGCCTGCTCGAGTGCGACTACGGCGAGTGGACCGGCCAGGAGCTGAAGAAGCTGGCAAAGGAGAAGCTCTGGCGCACGGTGCAGGCGCAGCCGTCCGGTGCCCGGTTCCCGGGTGGCGAGTCGCTCCCGGAGATGTCGGCGCGCGCGGTGAACGCGATCCGCGACCGCGACGCCGCGGTGGAGGCCGAGACGGGGGACCACGCTGTCTGGCTGGCAGTTTCCCATGGTGACGTGATCAAGGCGATCCTGGCCGACGCGCTCGCGATGCACCTCGACGCGTTCCAGCGGATCATGGTCGACCCGGCCAGCCTGTCCGTCGTCCGCTACACCCCGCACCGCGCGTTCGTGCTCACCATGAACTCCCGGTCCGGCTCGCTTGCCAACCTGGCGGCCAAGCCCTCACGCCGTCGTACCCGTTCCGGCGATGCTGCGGTCGGTGGCGGAGCCGGTCGCTCGGACGCATCCGTTTCGGAATGACCACTAGGCTCACATCCATGCCTGTTGTCCACCGGTTCGACCCACCAGAGCGCTTCGTGCCCGGCACGGTCGGTGAGCCCGGCCAGCGTACCTTCTTCCTCCAGGCGCGCGCCGGCAACCAGGTCACCTCGGTGTCCCTGGAGAAACAGCAGGTCCAGATCCTGGGGGAGCGGGTGGCCGAGCTGCTCGACGAGCTGATCCAGAACGACGAGGCCGCGACCACCATCCCTGCGATGACTCCGGTGGCAATGATCGACAACGAGCCACTGGACCAACCCATCGAGGAGGAGTTCCGGGCCGGCACGATCACGCTGTCCTGGGACGCCGATGACGAGCGCGTTGTCATCGAGGTGTTCCCGGTCGTCGAGGTCGAGGTGGAGCTGCCGGTCGAGGCCGAGGAGCAGGAGCTGATCGACCTCCCGATCGAGGAGCCGGAGCCCGAGGAGGTTCTGCTCGTACGGATGCCGGGCGCGATGGCCCGTCTGTTCGCGGCTCGCGCCGTGTCCGTGGTCGCCGCCGGGCGCGCCCCGTGCCCCTTCTGCGGTGGCCCGATGGACGCCGAGGGTCACCTGTGCCCACGTGCGAACGGCTACCGGCGCACGCGAAGCTGACAGGCCGTGCGGGCCCCCGACTCCTGTGAGCTTCTCGAAGCCCGGCTGGTGGTGCTCGGGCGGATCTTGCCCGCCTCGAACCACACGTTCCTGGCCAGGTTGGGGGACTCCGGCGCCCGGTGCGTCTACAAGCCCAGCTCGGGGGAGCGTCCGCTGTGGGACTTCACGGACGGCACCCTCGCGGACCGGGAGTACGCCGCCTGGGTGGTCTCGAACCACCTGGGCTGGAACGTCGTGCCGCCGACGGTGCTCCGGGACGGACCGGCCGGACGGGGCATGGTGCAGCTGTGGATGGAGCCTGAGGAGGGCGTCGAGCCGGTGGACGTCGTGCCCGAGGGGACGACGCCGCCCGGCTTCCTGCACGTCCTCGACGCGACCGGTGCGCGCGACGAGCCGGTCGTACTGGTCCACGAGGACTCCGAGCCGCTGCGCCGGATGGCGGTCCTCGACATCATCATCAACAACACCGACCGCAAGGGCGGGCACGTGCTGCCGATGCCCGACGGACACCGCCACGGCGTCGACCACGGCGTGTGTTTCCACTCCGAGGACAAGCTGCGCACCGTGCTGTGGGGCTGGGCAGGGCAGCGCCTCACGGCGGTCGAGCAGACGGGCGTGGAGTCGGTGCTGACCGGGCTCGACGCTGGGCTGCGCGAGTCCCTGGAGGACCTGCTGACGGTGCGCGAGGTGGACGCCGTCGCCCGTCGTTGCGAGCGGCTGCTCAGGGCTGGCTCGTTCCCGGTGGCCAGAGGTGGCTGGCCCTCCATCCCGTGGCCTCCGTTCTGACCCTGATTTTTCAGCAGGGATGACCGTGGGTTACGTGTCCTGACGCGGAAGTGCCCTTGCTGCAAGGGAA
>Ga0209587_1001075_pt1 | contig 13093 bp, 8 predicted proteins | sample NGEPerD_2_FD_184512 | JGI IMG/M metagenome (GOLD analysis project Ga0209587, IMG submission 184512) | Arctic peat soil microbial communities from the Barrow Environmental Observatory site, Barrow, Alaska, USA - NGEE PermafrostL1-D... | ecosystem: Environmental > Terrestrial > Soil > Wetlands >... | reverse complement strand
CGGTCCCCCGGCCCCCGGCTTTTTGTCGCTTGGTCGGGGTACGCTTCCGAGCGTGGACAACCCCAACAACCCACGCGGCGCTCCGCCCAAGAAAAGGCTCGCCCCCAACAAGCCCGGCACCGGGCCGGGCTCGGGCCCGGGCCCGTTCGAAGGCAACCGGCGGTGGGTCTCGATCGCTTGGATCGTGGGTGGGCTGCTGCTTCTCCTGTTTGCGGTGAACTCGCTCGCGGCCTCGTCCGAGGAAGTGCCGCTGTCCCGCCTGCTGGGCCTCGTCGACCGCGGCCGGGTCACCGAAGCCACGATCGGGACCGGGTCGGTGACCGGCACCTACACCGCGGGTGACGAGGAGAGGCTGTTCAGCACTACGCTGCCCCCCGACTTTACGACCAACCAGCTCGCACAGAGGCTGACCAAACAAGGCGTCACGTTGTCCGGGTCGCAGCCGGGTTTGTTGACGCAGCTCCTGGTCGGCTTCGTGCCGTTCTTGATCTTTGGAGGCCTCATCTATTTCTTCGTCTTTCGGCGGGCGCGCCAGCAGCTCGGCGGCGGCGCCGGCGGGCCCCTGTCCCTGGGCAAGAACAAGGCCAAGCTCTACGACCGCACCGATCTCAAGACCACGTTCGCGGACGTCGCCGGCGTGGACGAGGTCGAGACCGAGCTCCAAGAGATGGTCGAGTACCTCAAGTCCCCCGACAAGTTCAAGAAAGTCGGGGCGCGCATACCCAAGGGAGTGCTCCTGGTGGGCCCGCCGGGCACCGGCAAGACACTGCTGGCGCGCGCCATAGCGGGAGAGGCCGAGGTCCCGTTCTTCTACATCTCGGCGTCCGAGTTCATCGAGCTCTTCGTCGGGCTCGGCGCCGCCCGGGTGCGCGACCTCTTTCAGCAGGCGCGCCAGCGGGCGCCGGCGATCGTGTTCATCGACGAGATCGATTCCATCGGCCAGGCTCGCTCGGGGGCGGCGGGCTACCAGATGGGCTCCAGTCAGGAGCAGGAGCAGACTCTGCAGCAGCTGCTCACCGAGATGGACGGTTTCGAGCCCAACTCCGGCGTCATCATCGTCGCCGCCTCCAACCGCCCCGAGGTGCTGGACCAGGCGCTGTTGAGGCCGGGGCGCTTCGATCGCCAGATTCAGGTCAACCTGCCCGACATCAGGGGGCGCGCCGAGATACTAGAGATCCACGCCCGCGTCGTCAAGATGGGGCCTGGCATCGACCTCAAGGTCCTGGCTCGGCGCACGCCCGGCTTCTCCGGCGCTCAGCTCGCCAATGTGATCAACGAGGGGGCGCTGCTCGCGGCGCGGGCGAACCGGGAAGTGGTCGAGATGCAAGACTTGGAGAACGCCATCGACCGCGTGACCGCGGGGCTCGAGCGCCGCTCTCAGGTGCTGTCCGACCGTGAGCGCAGGCTGGTGGCGTTTCACGAGCTCGGCCACGCGCTGGTGGCCCGCTTCGTCGAGCACGCCGACCCGGTACACCGGATCTCGATCATCCCGCGCGGCATGGGAGCGCTCGGCTACACCCAGCAGCTTCCCGACGAGGAGCGCTACCTCATGTCCGAGCCCGAGTTGCGGGACCGCATAGCGGTCCTGCTGGGGGGCCGAGCCGCCGAGGAGACGGTGTTCGGGTACGCCACCACCGGCGCCCACGACGACCTCAAGAAAGCGACCGAGATCGCCCGGCGCATGGTCATGGAGTTCGGCATGTCGGAGAAGGTCGGCCCCATCAACATCTCCGAGCAGGGGGCCCGGTTCCTGTCGCCGATGTTCCGGCGGGGCGACGATGTTTCCGATGAGACCGAGGTCGCCATCGACCGGGAGGTCAAGTCGATCTTGATCGAGGGACAGGAGAAGGCGCGCAGCATCCTTATTGAACGCCGGGGAGACCTCGACGAGCTGTCAGAGGTCCTGCTCGAGCGCGAGACCCTCGATCGCGCCGATCTCGACCGGCACTTTTCGTCGGGTGGAACGGAGGAGCTGGAGAGGAAAACGGCCGAGCTCTAACCGCTTCATCGCCGAGTGGTGGTCAGGTGGTCATATAGGTCACCCTGCCACCACTCGGCCAGGAATCTAGAGCGAGGAGCGGTCCTCGGAGGCCTTGAGCGCCCGCATCGCCCACACCGTCCGGGTCACCGAGGTGAGCGCGCCCAGGCCCGCTAGCAGCAGCAGGCCGGGCCTTATCCAGCCGAGCAGGGCGGACGCCATGATGATCAACATGCGTGCGTCGCGGGTGGCGACACCGTCTGGACAATCCACTCCGACCGACTGGGCGCGCGCTCTCGTGTAGCTCACCAAGAAGGAGCCTGCCAGAGCGAGGGCCGCGGGCCCCCCGTAGAGCTCCAGGTCCGAGAAGGCGAGCCCCAATATCAAGGCCGCGTCCGTCCAGCGGTCCAGCACGCTGTCCAGGAAGGCGCCCGCGGGCGAGGTCCTGCCCTGGAGCCTCGCCATGTCTCCGTCGGCGCAGTCGGCGATCTGTCCCACAAGGGCCAGAACGACTCCGGCGGTGTAGGCGTGGAACAGGAATGCCACCCCGCCGGCGCCGGTCACCAGCGCACTGAGAATCGTCACCTGATTGGGAGTGAAATGCGTCCGGGCAAGCCGCGCCGCAAGGGGCCGCGATACCGGCCGGTAAAGGTAGCGCGTCAAGGGATAGTTGAAGTCTACGCGCAGCATTCGCCCTCCCCTCTGGCGTGAGCGGACGGGGGGACGTCCCCCTTCCGAAAGACCGGAGAGGCAAGATTAGCGCCTTTTGTGGAAGGATCAGGTCGGTAGCATGGTTGATAGAGTCACACTTAGATTTTCTATCAATTTAGAAGGCATGAAAGGCCGAGCGGTTAGCGAGCGAAAAGGCCGAGCGGTTAGCGAGCGAAAAGGCCGAGCGGTTAGCGAGCGAAAAGGCCGAGCGGTTAGCGAGCGAAAAGGCCGAGCGGTTAGCGAGCGAAAAGGACCGGACGAGCAGACATGGACATCAACAAGCTGACGCTGAAGTCCCAGGAGGCGCTGGGGCAGGCCCAGACCAGGGCGAGGGACCTGAATCACCAGCAGGTAGCGCCCGCGCACCTGCTCGGCGCACTCCTGGGGCAGACAGAGGGGGTCGTCTACCCCCTGCTCGACAGGTTGGGGGCGAATCCGGGAGCGTTGCGCGCTCGACTAGATGATTTGTTGGGCGAGATTCCCAAGGTTTATGGACGGGTCGAAACCTATCTGTCTCAGGCGCTGCGCGACACCCTCGAGCGGGCCTTCGGCGAGGCCGAGACACTCGGGGACGCCTACGTTTCCACCGAGCATCTCCTTCTGGCGCTGCTCGAGGGCTCGGACGACTCCGCCGGGCTGCTGCGACAGTTCGGCGTCGAACGAGCCGCATTTCTGGAGGCGCTCAAGCAGGTGCGCGGCTCCCAACGCGTCACCGACAAGAACCCCGAGGACAAGTACCAGGCGCTCGAACGCTTCGGACGGGACCTCACCGAGGCCGCCCGCCGCGGCAAGCTCGATCCGGTCATCGGCCGTGACGACGAGATCCGGCGGGTCATCCAGGTCCTCTCACGGCGCACCAAGAACAACCCGGTGCTGATCGGCGAGCCGGGCGTCGGCAAGACGGCCATCGTCGAAGGCCTCGCCAACCGAATCGTGGCGGGAGACATCCCCTCCTCGCTCGCCAACAAGCGCGTGGTGTCGCTCGACATTTCCTCGATGGTGGCGGGCTCCAAGTTCAGGGGCGAGTTCGAGGAACGGCTGAAGGCGGTTCTCAAGGAGATCGCAGACTCCGAGGGCGAGGTCATCACGTTCGTGGACGAGCTCCACACTGTGGTAGGCGCCGGCGCGGCCGAGGGGGCGGTGGACGCGGGCAACATGATCAAGCCGATGCTGGCGCGCGGCGAGCTGCGCATGGTCGGGGCCACGACTTTGGACGAGTACCGCAAGCACGTCGAGAAGGACCCCGCGCTCGAGCGGCGCTTCCAGGTAATCGTGGTGGGCGAGCCCTCTGTCGAGGCGACCGTTGCGATCCTGCGCGGCCTCAAGGAGCGCTACGAAGTCCACCACGGGGTCCGCATACAGGACGCAGCCCTGGTCGCTGCGGCCATGCTTTCGGACCGCTACGTCACGGCCCGCTTTCTGCCCGACAAGGCGATCGACCTCATCGACGAAGCGGCGTCTCGGCTGCGCATCGAGATCGACTCGATGCCCACCGAGATCGACGTACTCGACCGGCGCGCCAAGCAGCTCGAGATAGAGAAGGCCGCACTCAGAAAGGAAACCGACGACGCGTCGCGTCAGCGTCTCGAGAGGATCGATGCAGAGCTCGCCTCCCTGCATGAGGTCATGGACGGCATGAAGGCCCACTGGCAGCAGGAGAAGGAGCGCATCGACGTTATCCAGACGCTCAAGGCCGAGATCGAGTCCGCGCGTACGGAGGCCGAGCGCGCCGAGCGCGACGGCGACCTGCAGCGAGCGGCCGAGCTGCGCTACGGGCGCCTGGTCGAGCTCGAGCGCAACCTCCAAGAGTCGAACCGCGCGCTGGACGAGCTGCAGCTGGAGCAGCGCTTCCTCAAGGAGGAGGTGGACGAGGAGGACGTGGCCGAGGTCGTCGGGCGCTGGACCGGAATTCCCACCTCGAGGCTCATGGAGGGCGAGATCGAGAAGCTCGTTAACATGGAGCAGGGTCTCCACGAGCGGGTCGTGGGCCAAGCCGAGGCGGTTGCGGCCGTGGCCAACGCCATCCGCAGGGCTCGCTCGGGCCTCTCGGACCCCAACCGGCCGATCGGTTCGTTCATCTTCTTGGGACCGACCGGAGTCGGCAAGACCGAGCTTGCCCGGGCGCTGGCGGAGTTCCTCTTCGACGACGAGCGCGCCATGGTGAGGCTCGACATGTCCGAGTACATGGAGAAGCACACGGTCAGCCGCTTGGTCGGAGCTCCCCCTGGATACGTGGGCTTCGAGGAAGGCGGGCAGCTCACGGAGGCCGTGCGCCGGCGCCCCTATTCGGTCATCCTGTTGGACGAGATCGAAAAGGCGCACCCCGACGTCTTCAACGTGCTCCTGCAGATTCTCGACGACGGGCGCTTGACCGACTCACAGGGACGCACCGTCGACTTCAAGAACGCGGTAATCATCATGACCTCGAACCTGGGCTCTCAATGGATCCTGTCGGCCACCGAGAGCGAGCCACAGATCGAGGAGAAGGTGCTGCAAACGGTGCGGGATCACTTCAAGCCCGAGTTCTTGAACCGCGTGGACGAGCTCATCGTGTTTCACCGGCTCGATCGCGAGCATCTGGCTCGGATCGTGGAACTGCAGCTCGACATCGTGCAGGAAAGGCTCGGCGTGCGCAATATCGATCTCCAGATAACGGACGATGCCCGGGCCTATCTCGCCCGCAAAGGCTACGATCCCGCCTACGGGGCGCGGCCTCTCAAGCGGCTGCTGCAAAAAGAGGTCCTGGACCCACTGGCGCTCAAGCTGCTCGAGGGCGAGTTCTCGGACGGGGATGTCGTTTCGGTGACAGTGGAAGGAGACGGGTTGGCCTTTCCGCTCGTTTCCGGGCCGGCCGTTCGCAAGTCAAGCGCTAAACGCCTGCCGGTATAGCCTCGGCTGCGATGAGCACCGAGATCGTGATCCTTCGCTGCGGTGACTGCGGAGACGTCTTCGTCGTCCACGAGGGCGACCACGCGCCTTGCCCCAGTTGCGGATGCGAGGTGGTCGACATCGCCCGGGAGCCGTTGTTGTAATGGAAGCCCGCATAGCAGTGCTGGGAGACAAGTCACCCGCCGGCGATCCTCCCGGTGACGAGCTCTTCGACGCGGTCCGGCGCGGCGGCGGCGAGATAGCTGCGGCGGACGAAGCAGACGGCATCGTGTGGGTGGATCCCTCCGACCCGGACGGGCTAAAGCGCGCCATGGAGAGCTCCCCGGCCCGCTGGGTGCAGCTTCCGTTCGCAGGAATCGAGCCGTTCGTTACCGCCGGTGTCATCGACGAAGGTCATTCGTGGACATGTGCCAAGGGGATCTACGGCGAGTCCTGCGCCGAGCACGCGCTCGCGTTCATGCTCGTGGCGTGGCATCGCATGCACGACCACATCGGCGCCTCTCGCTGGCAGCCCGAGGACTCGAGCTCCACAGAGCGGCGCTTCCACGGCCAGGCCACGGTCGCGATCGTGGGCACAGGGGGGATAGGGGGTTCGTTGGCCTCGATGCTCGAGCCCTTCGACGCACACGTGATCGGCGTCAACCGCTCGGGCCGGCCCTTGGCAGGGGCTCAGAGAACGGTGGTCGTGGGGGAGCTTTCGGAGTTGATCCCAGACGTCGACTTCGTCGTGCTCGCAGCGGCGACCACGCCCGAGACCGAGCGCCTCTTCGATGAGGCGATGCTTGCCCGCATGAAGCCCGGCGCCTGGTTGATCAACGTCGCCCGGGGAGCCCTGGTCGACACCGACGCGCTCGTCGATGCGCTCCGGCGTGGCGAGATCGGGGGGGCCGCGCTCGACGTCACGGCCCCCGAACCGCTGCCCGAAGGGCATCCTCTGTGGGAACTGGACAACTGCATCATCACCCCGCATATCGCCAACACATGGGTGATGGGGCTGCCTGCACTGTGCAGTCTCATCGAGCGCAATGTCGCCCACTTCGCTGCGGGAGAGCCGCTCGAGGCGACGGTAGATCCCAAGCTCGGCTACTGAGGAGTGGTGAGCTCGGTGCCGCCCTCGGGGCGCCAGCACGTCATCGAGCGCGGCACCCAGCGCGCCGTGGTGACCGAAGTCGGAGCGACCCTGCGCAGCTACACGGTGGAGGGCATAGAGCTGCTCGACACGTTTTCGGAGGAGGCCATGTGCGACTCCTGCCGCGGGCAGGTGTTGGCGCCGTGGCCGAATCGCATCGACCATGGACGCTACCGGTTTGCCGGGCGGGACAGGCGGCTGAGTCTCAGCGAGCCTGAGCGGGACAACGCCATCCACGGCCTCGTCCGCTGGCTCCCCTTCGATCTCGTCGGCGCCGCTGAGCCCGACCGCTTGCAGCTGTCGTGCCTGCTGTATCCACAAGATGGCTACGAGTTCATGGTCCTCGTCGACATTACCTATGCACTCAGTGACGAAGGGCTCGGGGTCTTGCTGCGAGCCCACAACCGCGGTTCCGAGCCGGCCCCCTTTGGCGCCGGCTACCACCCCTATCTCGCCACCGGCTCCGGAACGGTCGACGACACACAAGTCCGCATACCGGCAGCAACGGTCCTCACCACCAACGACCGCCTGATTCCGACCGGCGAAGCTCCGGTCGAAGGTACGAGCGTCGACTTCAGGTCTTTGCGGCCCCTCGGCGACGCGCGGCTCGACCTCTGTTTCACGGATCTGGCACGGGATGATGCCGGCATGACCCGAGTTGAGTTCGCCGCGCCGGGCCGCCCGGCCGTGGCGATTTTCATGGACGAGCACCACGATTTCCTACAGGTGTATACGGGCGACACGCTCGAGGAGCACCGGCGTCGGCGGGGTCTGGCGGTCGAGCCGATGACTTGTGCCCCCGACGCCTTCAACAACGGCAGGGGACTGCGCGTGCTGGAGCCGGGGGAGTCGTTCGATAGCCGCTGGGGAATCAGCACCATTGCTTAGAGCCGGGCGGCCGGAGTGGGTTCTAAAATAAACTCAATGAAGAGGGCTGCATTATTGCTGGCTGCACTATCGCTAGCGGCCGCCTGTGAGACGCCGCCGCCCGAGTTCGAGCTCGCGCCGCCCCCACAGTCGCCGGCCGCCGTCAACGAGAAGAGCGCAGCCTTGCCGAGAGCATGGGTGAGGGTCGCCGGCGGCCCGCTCACCCATCCGGCGATGAACGCCGCCGTCGCGGAGATCAAGCGGCTGCGCCTGTGGGGAGCCATGACTTCGCATCTGACCCGCTTGAACATTCGTGCTCGTCCGGGAGAGAGCGCGGTGCCGCAGGACCGGCACTTGGCCGACTCCCTGTATCGTTCCACCAGGAGGGGGGAGGGGCGCGTCTGCCGGGTGACGTTCTATCCGAGGGCGATGAGGGACGACCTTGCAAAGCAGCGCTATTACTACTCTCAGGACCGGCTTCCGGTCGAGCCGCCGACGATGGACGACTTCTGGGTTGCGATCCTGGCCCACGAGCTGACCCACTGCCGCGACAGCGGGCGGACCGAGAAGGTTGCGCTGCGGGTCGAGCGCCGGGTGTTGGAGCGCCTGAGAGCCCGCTGAGATCTGCCGGGCCCAAGCCGGGCCGGAGCGGTGGGGGCCGCGGTGGTCCACGTGCGACAGTCGCATCTCCGCCACCCAATTCGGTGACTCACGTGCGACAGTCGCATCTCAACCCCCTCGGGCCGTCGGCGTAGGATGCGCTCACGCAGTGAAGTCGCTCGGAAAGGGGGAGCCATGAAGAAGCTCATCAATCGCCCGGAGGACGTGGTCTTGGAATCGCTCCAAGGGGCCGCACACGCACACTCAGATCACGTGCGCGTTAACTTCGACCCCTACTACATGGTGCGGGCGGACGCTCCGGTCAGTGGGAAGGTGGCCCTCGTCTCCGGAGGCGGCTCCGGCCACGAGCCGATGCACGGCGGCTTCGTCGGCATGGGGATGCTGGATGCAGCGTGTCCCGGTGAGGTGTTCACGTCTCCCACTCCCGACCAGATGCTGGAGGCCACCAAAGCGGTCGACGGCGGCGCGGGAGTCGTGCACATCGTCAAGAACTACACGGGTGACATCCTGAACTTCGAGATGGCTGCGGACTTGGCCAAAGAAGAGTCGATCGAAGTCGAGGCGGTCGTGATCGACGACGACGTGGCCGTCAAAGACAGCCTCTACACCGCCGGTCGCCGGGGTGTCGGCACCACTGTGCTCGCGGAGAAGATCTGCGGTGCGGCGGCGGAGCAAGGCCGCTCGCTCAAAGAGGTATCAGACATCTGTCGAACGGTGAACTCTCGTGGCCGCAGCATGGGCATGGCCCTCACATCCTGCACCGTCCCTTCGGCAGGAGAACCCACCTTCCAACTCGGCGACGACGAGATGGAGATCGGCATCGGAATCCACGGCGAGCCGGGACGCGAGCGCGCTCCGCTCGCATCTGCCAAGGAGGTAGTCGAACGCCTTGCCGAGCCCATCGTAAGCGACCTTCCATTTGAGCGCGGCGACCAGGTGCTGGCCTTTGTCAACTCGATGGGCGGGACACCGCTGATCGAGCTATACGTGCTCTACAACGATCTCGTCGCGTTCCTCGACGGCAAGGGCCTGAAGATCACTCGCAACTTGATCGGTCCTTACATAACATCGTTGGAGATGGCGGGCTGCTCGATCACGCTGCTCAAGCTCGACGATGAGTTGACAAGTCTGTGGGACGCTCCGGTCAACACCCCCGGACTGCGCTGGGGCGCTTGACCTCGCAAAGTTTAGTGCACCTCCCCATAAATGCGGTGGCATTCGAGCGCCTCTGCATCCCCGCTCGCGGCGTTACTTGTCGCTCACGTACCTTCCAGGTACGCAGCGCTCCTCGCGCCTGGCGAATCGGGGCGCAGCGACGCTCTCGGTGCGCACCGCATTTCCGGTGCGGAGCACTCAGGCGGAGGAGGATGATGAGATGACGATCGTCTACGACGACGTCCTGCAGTGGGTCCGTAACTTCGCCGCCGAGATATCAGACAACAAGCAGTACCTCAGCAAGCTCGACGCGGCTATCGGGGACGGCGATCACGGAGCCAACATGGACCGGGGCATGCAGGCTGCGCTTCCCAAACTCGATGCGGTGGCGGGAGACGACGTTGGGGCGGCATTGAAGGTGGTCGGCATGGCGCTCATCTCGAAAGTCGGAGGCGCAGCGGGACCACTCTACGGAACCCTTTTCTTGCAGCTAGGTTCTGCAAGCGCGGGCAAGGCCGAGTTGAGCGCGCAAGATTGGTCGTCGGCTTTGGAGTCGGCTGTGAAGGGCGTGCAAGCGCGCGGCAAGGCCGAGCCCGGCGATAAGACTATGATCGACGCTCTCGTTCCCGCACGAGACGCCTTCAGGGATGCAGTCGAGGGCGGAGCCTCACTCGGCGACGCGCTCGAGCGCTCGGCGGACGCAGCCAAAGAGGGAATGGAGGCGACCGTTCCACTAGTGGCGCGCAAGGGCCGCGCCAGCTACCTTGGCGAGCGCAGCGCCGGCCATCAGGATCCGGGAGCGACCTCCTCGCACATGCTGCTCAGGATCGCGGCCGAAACCTGGAAGAACTCTTAACTCCCAAGAACTCTTAGAGCTCAAGGACTCAAGTGGTCGGGATAGTGATCGTGTCGCATAGCTCTGCGATTGCACAAGGCGTTGTGGAGCTTGCTCGGCAGATGGGCGGCGAGGGGGTTGCAATCGAGGCCGCCGGGGGACTCGACGAGCCCGGTAACCCCATCGGCACCGACGCGGTCCTTGTGCTCGCTGCCATCGAGAATGCAGACTCGGGCGAAGGCGTGCTCGTGCTCATGGATCTCGGCAGCGCGGTGATGAGCGCGGAAGTCGCGCTCGACATGCTTTCAGAGGAGCAACGAGCCCGGGTTTATCTGTGCGAGGCTCCGCTGGTCGAGGGAGCAGTCGCGGCAGCAGCCGCCGCTCGCGTGGGCGAGGACCTCGAGGGTGTCGCACGCGAGGCGCGAGGGGGATTACAGGGAAAGGCCGCGCACCTCGGTGTCGAACAGTCGCAAGATACTGGTAAGACGGCGCCTGAGGAGCCAGACACCGGCAGCTTCAAGGAGCTGCGGCTGACGGTAGCCAATCCGCTCGGACTCCACGCCCGTCCCGCGGCGCGCTTCGTGCTCACCGCGGGCGACTTCGACGCCAAGATCGAAGTCACCAACCTCACCACGGGAAGGGGGCCGGTCACTGCGCGCAGCCTGAACGCAATCGCAACCCTGGGTGTGAGGCGGGACCATGAAATCAATATCAGGGCACGCGGTCCCCAGGCGAGCGACGCGCTCGCCGCGCTGCAAGTGCTCGCCGACGAGGGCTTCGGCGATAAAGCCGGCACCGCAGCGCCGACGCGTTCGGTGAACGTGAGCGCGGTGGAGGGGGCGACGTTTACGGGACTGCCGGTGTCACCGGGCAGCACGCTCGGAGTTGTTCGTCGCCTGCGTCGTCCCGAACTCGAGATCCCCGCGGAAGTCTCGGTCGATGCCGACGATGAGCTCGCTGCACTGGAGAAAGCTGTTGCGCAGGTGCGCCGGGAGCTATCCGGAACGCGCGAGGACATCGCCAATCGGGCCGGCGAACAGAGTGCGGCGATCTTCGACGTTCACCTCCTGTTGCTCGATGACCCGACACTTCTCGAGCCGGTCCGGCAGGCGATCTCCGAAGATGAATGGAGCGCCGCGCGCGCGTGGGCGAAGGAGATCGACTCTCTCGTGAGCCGATACCGCTCTCTGGACGACGGCTATCAGCGCGAACGGGCAGAAGATGTGGCCGAGGTCGGCCACAGGGTACTGGCGTGTCTCATCGGAGTGCCGCCTGCCGGTCCAGAGCTGGGGGGGCCGGGGATCCTCGTGGCCACCGAGCTGGCACCGGCCGAGACGGCCGCGCTCGATCTCGAACTGGTACGCGGCATCGTCACCGCGCGCGGCGGGCCTACCGGGCATGCCGCGATCCTCGCGCGCTCGCTCGGGATCCCGACCATCGTCGGTGCGGGCGACGATGTACTTGGGCTTGCGGAAGGTGTGCGGGTGCTGATCGACGGCGCAACGGGGGCCATCTATATCGATCCAGACGCAGCACTTGTATCTCGCTACGAAGGGCTCGAACAGCAGCGACAGATGCAGCAGGGGGCCGCGCAGCGGGAGGCCCTGGAACCCGCCGTCACAAGCGACGGTCGTCGCATCGAGGTGGGCGCAAACCTTGGCTCGGTGGCCGAGGTAGACGGTGCGTTGGCTGCCGGTGCAGACGGCGTCGGTCTGCTGCGCACGGAGTTCCTTTTCCTGGATCGGGACACGCAACCAACGGAGGAGGAGCAGCTCACGGCCTATGCAGCGATAACTCAGGCGTTAGGTAACAAGCCCCTGATTCTGCGGACGATGGACGTGGGTGCCGACAAACCGCCCGCATGGTTGGAGCTCGAGCATGAGACGAACCCCTTCATGGGTTTGCGCGGTATTCGCTTTTCACTAGCGCAACCGGAGATGCTCTTAATACAGCTCCGAGCCGCCCTGCGCGCGGCCGCCGCCGGGCGTCGGCTGAAGCTGATGTTCCCGATGGTGAGCACAGTCGACGAGCTGCAGCGGGCCCGCAGGCTCCTCGAACAGGCGCGCACCGATGTGACGAGCGCTGGGTATTCAACGCCGGAGGGTATCGAGGTTGGGATCATGGTCGAGGTGCCCGCCTGCGCCATCTCCGCAGATGCCTTTGCGCCGCACGTCGACTTCTTCTCGATTGGTACGAACGATCTGACCCAGTACACGTTAGCGGTGGATAGAGGCAACAACCGCGTCGCAGGCCTGGCCGATCATCTCCACCCGAGCATATTGCGCCTCATCGAGCGCGTCGTTGAGGCGGCCCGCCGGCACGACAAGTGGGTGGGAGTGTGTGGCGAGCTTGCGGGTGATCCTCGGGCTGCCCAGATCCTCGTAGGGCTGGGGGTAACGGAGCTGTCGATGAGCCCTCCTGCGATTGCGCTCGTCAAGGATGCAATACGCCGGGTGTCTTACGAACGCGCCAGAGAGGTTGCGGCGTCGGCGATGGAGATGGTTTCGGCGGGCGAAGTCAGGCGGCTGATCGAGACCGATTAGACGCTCAGGCCAATCCGGGCCGAGCCGAACTTTGTGCCCTCAACCACCTCACGCGTGTGGTCAGGGACGCAAAGTTGGGACCGGGCACCTGGTCGAGGCCTCAGCGCTGGGCGATCGCCCGCACGAGCTCCCGGCAGAAGTCCGGGATGTCCTCGACCACCCGGCCCCAGACGATGTTGCCGTCGCGGAAGGCAGGCTCGTCCACCCATTCGGCGCCGGCATTGATCAGGTCGTCCTTGATCCCCATGCTGCCGGTGGCGCGGTGTCCCTTCACGATTCCGGCGGAGATGCCGACCAGTCCAGCGTGGCAAATCAGTCCCACGATCTTGCGTTGCTTGTAAGCATTGGCGACGATACTCGTCACC
>Ga0209587_1001074_pt1 | contig 13094 bp, 11 predicted proteins | sample NGEPerD_2_FD_184512 | JGI IMG/M metagenome (GOLD analysis project Ga0209587, IMG submission 184512) | Arctic peat soil microbial communities from the Barrow Environmental Observatory site, Barrow, Alaska, USA - NGEE PermafrostL1-D... | ecosystem: Environmental > Terrestrial > Soil > Wetlands >... | reverse complement strand
CGGGTGAGACGACGTAACGTATCATGGTGCGGGGACAGGTCCATGATGAGATTCCTCCTGACTGCCGGTATCATCCTCCTGCACAAGAACTTTTGTCAATCTGCTTAGAGCATTTCACGGGAGACGAGCTGGTGACGACGATCCGCACGGCAGACCGCGAAATCGATACCAGGGTCGTCTACTACGGACCCGGCTTGAGCGGGAAGACGACGAACCTGGTCAACATCCATCAACGGATGTCGGGCGGGCTGCGCGGGCAGATGCGCTCGATCGAGACCGAACAGGAGCGTACGCTGTTTTTCGATTTCGTGCCGGTGGAGCCGGTGCGGATCGGAGGCTGGTCATTGCGGTTCCAGTTGTACTCGGTGCCGGGTCAGGAAACCTACGCGCGCACGCGGCGAGCCATGCTCGGGGGCGTGGATGGTGTCGTGTTCGTGGCGGACGCGTCACCCGACCGGCTCCGCGCGAACCAGGAGAGTATCCAGGAGCTGGCCGAGCATTTCGAACGGCAGGGACGATCGCTGGAGAATGTTCCCCTCGTGCTGCAGGCCAACAAGATGGATCAATCAGGTGATGTCAGCGCGGTGGAGGTGGCGGCCCGGCTCGGCGGCGCGGACTGGCCGGTCGTGGAGGCGGTGGCGGTGCGGGGCGTCGGCGTTCGGGAGACGTTGCGGGAGATCGTGCAACGGGTGACCAGGGCGCTGTAGCGGTGACGCATTTCGACGGGCAGCCGCCTGGCGACCGCGGTGAGCCTGATGAGCGAAGGCGCGATCTTCAGCGCCGCGCGCGCGCGTTTCAGGACCGCCTGCCAAATCTCGGCCACGCCGCGCGGAAGGCGGGAGGCTGGCCCCGGCTGGGGCGCAACATTGCCGGCTGGATGATCACGGGGTTCCGAAAGACGCACGCGAACGACCTCGCCGCCGCGGTCGCCTATTATGCGCTGCTGGCAATCGTGCCGACAGTGCTGGCGCTTGTTTCGATCCTGGGATTGGTGTTGCGCACCGAGGAAGGATACCGGAATGCGGTCGAGGTGGTGCTTTGGCTGGTTCCGAGTGGGCTCACCTCGGACAGTGTCGAAGCGTTGCCTCGCCTCCGGGACCAAAGTGGCGCGTATGGCGCGGTGTCACTGATCGGCTTCCTGTGGATCGGATCGACCTTTTTCGCGGCGCTCGGACGAGCGATGAATCGGGTCTACCAGGTGCCGGACCGGTCGCCTTTGGAGCAGCGAGTTCGTGGGGTACTGGGTATTCTCACGTTTTCTGTGTTGTTCTCGGTGTCGGTGATCGCGGCAATTGTGCCGACTGTCGTGCTTGGCATCGACAAGGACAGGCTTCCCCTGAGCCTGGAACGGTGGCCGATCTTCACCGGCTTGTATCAGGTCGTGTCCTATCTTGTCGCGGTCGTGGTCGCAATAGGGTTGTTCGGCTTCATTTTCAGGATCGTTCCGAATGCGGATCAGCGGATGGAGGATGTGGTTCCAGGCACGCTGGTGAGCGCGCTGGCCTTTGTGGTCCTGGCGCAGGTGTTTCCGGTGTACCTGCGCATCGTCAGTGGCTGGAACCTGATCGGTGGCACGGCGGGACTGCTTTCCCTCGTGCTCGTCTGGTTTTACCTCCTGTCGCATTTGTTCCTGTTTGGCGCATACATCAACGCCACCTGGCAGCGATGGCATCGCCGGCAACGCTGACCGGCATTGCGCTTGCGCCGGACCACCAGCCAGTGACTCGCAAAGGGCGTCCCTTTACCGTATACTCTGCCTCCATTGGCCAACGGAAGGAATGATACGGTGGGTCGGCGGGGAACTGCCGTGTGGTATGTCGTACCATCTCGCGGCAGGCGATCCGTTTCGTTTCTTGCACGAGGAGGCATTGCAGTGGCGCAGATTACCCTTAACGTGAATGGCACGTCGCATGTCGTCGACGCGGAGGAAGATAGCCCGCTCCTGTATGTCCTGCGCTACCAGCTCGACCTGAACGGCCCAAAGTTCGGCTGCGGTCTCGCCCAGTGCGGCGCCTGCACGGTGCTGGCCGACGGGAGAGCCATCCGATCCTGCCTGACGCCTGTCTCGGCGGTTGTCGATCGGGAGATCACCACGCTCGAAGGGTTGGGTGACGAGAAGGCGCCTGGCGTGGTGCAAAGGGCATTTATCGAGGAGCAGGCCGCGCAGTGCGGATATTGCATTTCGGGCATGATGATGAGCGCCCAGGCCCTGCTGACCGACAACCCCAACCCAGGCGATGAGGATATCCGTAACGCGCTGGCCGGCAACCTCTGCCGTTGCGGCACCCACACCCGCATCCTTCGTGCGGTGAAGCGAGCGGCGAGCGAAGGAGTGACGACGTCATGAGCAGCACCATCGTTTCCCGTCGTGGCTTCCTGCAAGGCGCTGGGGCCATCGTGGTCGGCTTCTCGCTGGCGGGGCGGACACGAGCGGCGCTCGCCGCTCCGGAACAGCCGGAAGATCCGAAGTGGTCCGCCGACCAGCAGCGCGATCTTACCCCTGAGCTCGACGGCTGGCTGCGCATCGACGAGGATGGCCACGTCACCTTCTTTACCGGGCGCGTGGAGATCGGCAACGGCATCCTGACTGCCCTCCAGCAGATCGGCGCCGAGGAGCTTTCCGCGCCGTTTGCGGAGGTGAGCGTTATCGCCGGTGATACCGACGTGGTGCCAAATCAGGGCATCACCTCCGCGACGACGACGATCGGCGTGGCGGCTGTCGTCATTCGCCAGGCCGCCGCCACCGCGCGGCAGGCAATCCTTGAGATGGCAGCCGGGAAGCTTGAAGTCTCCACAGACCAGCTGACCATCCGCGATGGCATTGTCCAAACCATCGATGGCAGCCAGAAGCTCGATTTCGGCACGTTGATCGGTGGCCGCCAGTTCGCGCGCGATCTCGACATGAGCGCTCCGGCCAAGCCGCCGGAGGAGTACGCCATTGTCGGCCAGTCCATTCCTCGCACGGACATCCCCGTCAAGCTGACCGGCGGTGAGGGCGACTTTGTCGAGAATACACGGATCGACGGGATGACGCATGCCCGGCTGCTTCGTGCCCCGGCCTACGGCGCGCGACTGGTGTCGCATGATGAATCAGTTGCCGGGATGGACGGCATCGTGGCGGTGATCCCCATCAGGCATCCTGGAGACGAGCGTCTCGAGCGCGTCGAGCTGCTCGCCACCATGCCGGGTGACTTCATCGCGGTGGTAGCCGAGCGGGAAGACCAGGCGCTGGCGGCTGTCGAGCGGCTGGCAACGTCGGCGAAATGGGATGCCGGCACAACGCTGCCCGTAACCAACGAGGGGCTGTACGACTGGATGATGAAGAACGGGAAGCCGATCGAGCTGATCCCCAACGGTGATCCAGGTACACGCCGGCAAACGTTTGATGAGCTCTACCACAGCTACGAGACGCGCAAGCAGGACGCCGCCGGCATCGTCTCGAAGGCGTACCGTGGCCCATACCTGTCGTACGGCCCGATCGCGTCGTCCTTCTCCCTGGCAGATGTGCAGGGGGATCACGCCGATGTCTGGTCCTCGACCCAGTGGCCGTTCGGAGCGCGCTGGATGGTCGCCCAGGCATTGGGGTACACCGAGAATTCACAGGTGCGAATCCATGCCGGGTCGAGCAGCGGGCTTTACGGCCGGCGTGACGACTACGATCAGGAGGTCGATGTCGAGGCGGCCATCCTCTCACAGGAGGTTGGCCGGCCGGTGCGCCTGCAATGGAGCCGGAGCGACGAGTTCGTCTGGGGGCAGTATCGCCCGCCCCAGGTCGTCGAGCTCGAGGCGCTCCTCGACGAAACCAGCCAGATCACCGGGCTTTACGGCCGGATCCACACCGTAGTCCGCGGGACGCACCCCGCGCCCGGCATTGCGACGATGGCGCTGGGCGACACACCCTACGTGATCCGGCCGCTGGCGCTTCAGGGGTTTGATGCGGGGCCGTTGCTGCGCACCGGGTATATGCGCAATGTCTTCAGTGGGTACAACATGTTCGCGCTCGAATCGCTCATGGACGAGTTGGCGGAGAAAGCCGGGGAAGACCCGGTCGAGTACCGGCTCCGGCATCTGGAGGATGATCGGGCCATTGATGTCATCAATGCGGTGACCGAACTTGCCGGCTGGCAGCCGAGCGGCGGTAGTGGCGGCTCCGGCATGGGGATCAGCTTCGTGCTCTACACCAACGAGAACGGGCCATCGTCGTCCTATATGGCCTATATCGCCGAGGTCGAGGTCGACAAGGACTCTGGCGACTTTCGCGTGACCAGGTTCTCCTGTGCGATTGATCCGGGACTGGTGGTGAATCCGGACGGCGTGAAGAACCAGGTCGAAGGTGGCGTGATCCAGGCGATGAGCTGGGCGACGAAGGAGCAGGTCACCTTTGATCGCGAGATTGTGACCAGCCACGATTGGGCGACGTACCCAATCCTGACCTTCCCGGAGACGCCAGAGATCGAGGTGACCGTGATCGATCGGAAGGACCAGCCCTCGAAGGGCATTGGCGAGCCGGTGACGACGCCGGTGGCCGCGGCGATTGCCAATGCGATCTTCGATGCGACCGGCGCCCGCGTCCGCGAGCTTCCCATCACACCGGACAGCGTGCTGGAGGCGCTCAGCCAGGCGTAACCCGGAGTCTGCGCAACATCACGGATTCTCCGCATTGGTGTCCGAATCGGCCGGCTTCGGCCAGCCGGGAGCCTCATAGGCTGAATCGGGATAATCATAGAACCCTGATCCGGACTTCACACCGAGCTCCTGGCGGGCGACCAGCTCATGCAGCGTCGTCGAGCGGCGGTCCGCCGGATCAGTGGAGACCGAGATATAGGAATCCTCGATATCGGCGATGACATCGAGCCCGATCTTGTCCATCTCGGCGAACGGGCCTTCCTCAACCCCCCAGAACAGCGCCCACAACCGATCGACATCCTCCGGCGAGGCATGTCCCTCATCGACAACGCGGAGCGCCTCTTTCTTCACCGCGCGCCAGACCCGGTTGATGATGAATCCCTTGCTCTGGCCGTTGACCACCGCGCAGAAGAGCCCAAGCGATGTCCCGAACGCTTCGAGTGCGCGCATGGTCTCATCAGACGTTTCGCCGCACCCCATCAGCTCCACCATCGAACGGTTCCAGAACTCGGAAAAGAAGTGGAGATTGACGAGCTTGTCGGATTGGGAGACGACATCCGCCAGCTTCGCGGACATGATCGACGAGCTGTTGGTGGCGAGGTACGCAGTCGGGTTCAGCCGTGACGCCTCCTCGAAGACCGCTCGCTTCGTGGGGATATCTTCGCGTACCGCCTCGATCATCAGGCCGGCGCCGTCGAGCGCGTGAGCCAGGGCAGGCACGGGGGTGATGCGGGCGAGGACATCATCGAGGTTCCAGTCCAGGCCGCCGTTGGTGATGGGTTGTTTGAGGTAATCACGAAGCGCGTCATGTGTTGCCTCGGCCACCGCGGGGATCGCATCGGCAATTCGCACCTGACGTCCGGAGGCGGCGGTCATTGCCGCGATCTGCCGCCCGAGGAAACCGGCGCCGACGACCGCAACGACATTGATGGCGTCTGGTTTTGACGAAGTGATCGACATGTTCATGCATCCTTGGCGATACGCTGCTGATAGGCCCATGCAGGGAGATCATGATGGCACGGTACCAGAACCTGAGCTGGATGTGACCTCGTTGATCAAGCGCTTCCCTCTTAAACGAGCTAGCACAGTATGCACGCGTGGCTCGTGGTGAGACACTCGTCGTCAGGGAAAAGGAGTTTGTGCAGGCCGCCCAGCTGACCGGCTGCAATACAGCGCGCATCCTGTTTCGCCATGTCTTTCCGAACATCATTACACCACTGATCGTGATCGGCACCCTGCAGGTGGCCCGGTTCATCATTGCCGAAGCGAGCATCAGTTTTCTCGGATTCGGCGTGCAGCCCCCGACAGCGGCATGGGGAAGCATGGTAAGCGCGGGGTTGGACTATATTTTCTCAGCGTGGTGGCTTATAGCCCTGCCGGGGTTGGCCCTCGCTTTTGTCGCGTTGGCGGTCAATATCACCGGCGACTGGCTCCGGGACACATTGGATCCGCGCATTACGCAGTAACCCAGGAGGAATCAGGTGCCTTTAGTTCCACAGAGCGTGTTTTCAGATCGAGCGAAGACGATTCGTGAATGGCTCGACGCCAATGACCTCAAGGCGTTGATCGTGACGACGCCGGACAACTTTTACATGGTGTCCGGATTCCATCTCGACGTTGCGCCGTGGGAGCGCCCGGTCGCGGCGGTGATTCCGGCCGAGGGTGAGCCATTCCTTGTCATGAATGAGCTGTCGACGAACCACCTCAAATTTGCCGAGGAGCGCAAGTCGCTTTTCATCACGGATTACACGATCTATGTTGAGCATCCGCGGTCGATCAATCGCACCTGGACACGAGACCAGTGGGGCGAGCTGCTTGCCACAAGGTTGGCCGAGCGCGGTATCACCGGCGGCAAGGTAGGGGTTGAAGGCCAGGGACCGGTCGCGCTCAAAAGGGCGGTACCAAAGATCGAGTTCGAGGATGTCTCCCGCTACCTGGTGGAGCTGCGCGAGGTGAAGTATCCGGCCGAGCTCGAAATCCTGCGGGAGTGCGCCTCGCTCACCGATTACGGCCAGGATCGCTTTACGGAACTGCTCACGCCCGGCGCGAATGTCGCGGCGTTTGATTTCGAGATCAGCAAGCGCATCATGGAGGAAGGCGCTCGCCGTTTCCCGGAGGATCGGTTCGAGGTTCGTATCCGTTCCTCGTGTGGTCCGTATTCCGCCGCGCCGCACGGTTCGGGGGCATTTTGTGGCGAGACGTTCGAGAAAGGTGAAGGTGTCGTCAACATTATCGTGCTGCGGCTCAGTGGGCTGGTGGTCGAAAGCGAGCGAACGCTGTTCGTCGGCGAGCCAAAGAGCGACATCCAGCGCCGGGCCTTCAGCACCGCCACCGACGCGAACGAAGCAGCAGCCGCGCAGATGATCGCCGGAAACCCGGTGTCGAGCGCGGACGCCGCCGCCCAGCAGGTAATCGAGGCGGCGGGCTTTGGCGACAACATCAACCACCGCACGGGTCATGGCATCGGCATCGCCGGACATGAGTTTCCGGAGGACATGCCGTTCCTGCATCGTCCCTTCAAGGAGCGAGAAGTCTATTCGGCGGAGCCTGGCATCTACATTTACGGCGTTGGCGGCTTTCGTCATGACGACACCGTCATCGTCGGCAAGGATGCGCCAGAGGTGATCACGAAACGCTCGAAGGTGCTGGAGGACCAGATCGTTCCGGTGTGATCGCCGCTCGATGGTGATCGGCGTCGCGCAGCGTTGTTTTGTCACCCGCTCGCAACAGTTTGTTCGCTTGTGCCACTCATGCCTGGAAGGCTGAATCGCTCGGCCAGTTGCCGGGTTGAAAGGACAGAGGAATGGCGCTAGGCAAGAGCCTGAAGCAGTGGTTGGCGGGCGCGCCCAATGCGATCGTGGCCTTCGTGATCGGCCGGTTTGGGAAATCGCCGGCGGGCGCACAGCTGCTGGAGGTGCGCGGTCGCACGAGCGCCTCGATCCAGATCGTGCCGGTCAATCCGGTGGAGGTCGGCGGCAACCGCTTTCTCTTTGCGCCGCGTGGTGAAACGCAGTGGGTGAAGAACTTCCGGGTGGCGGGGGAGGGCGTGTTGCGGGTTGGGGACAAGCGAGAACCGATCCTTGGCCGTGAGGTTCCTGACAGCGACAAACCCGAGATCATTCGTGCCTACCTCGACCGCTGGTATTGGCAGGTGGGCTCGTATGTCGACGTGCCGAAGGATGCAACGCTGGAGCAGCTTGCGGGGATCGCTCCCAACCATCCGGTGTTTCACATTCACTCGAAGGAAATCGCCTGACGCAGGGCCGATTGACCACGCGGTCGTTCCGCCATTCGGACGGGCGCAACTGGGCCAGTTCCCGCGAGGCATCGCGGTCACGCAGCCATCCCGCAATCGGCTCTGGCGAGTCGTTACGGGGCGTCCCGCACCCCTCGGACGTCCAGGGTGTCTCGCAGGCCATCGCCGAGCAGGTTCAGGCCAAGCACGGTGATCATGATCGCAAGACCCGGGAACACGCTGATCCACCACGCTTGCCGGATGAAGTCCCGACCCTCGTTGAGGGTCAGGCCCCACGTCGGTGTTGACGGTGAGACGCCGAGCCCCAGGAATGTCAGGCCCGATTCAGCAAGGATGCCCAGTCCCACGGCGAAGGTCGCCTGGACGATGATCGGCGCCATGGTGTTCGGCAGGATGTGCCGGAGCATGATCCGCTTGTGCGATGCACCCATCGCCCGCGCCGCCACCGAATATTCCTCCTCGCGCAGGCGCAGTACTTCGGCACGAACGACACGCGCAAAGTCATCCACGTAGGCCACCGCGATCGCGATGATAATGTTGCGGATGCCGGCGCCGAATACCGCGACCATGCCGACGGCCAGGATGATTTCCGGGAACGCCCAGAGCAAATCCATGAATCGCATGATCAGGCTGTCGAGCCATCCACCGAAGTAGCCCGCGATCAGGCCGAGTGTCACGCCGACTGCCATCGACAAAAGCGCTACCGAAACCCCGACGGTAAAGGAGATGCGCGTGCCTACCGCCATCCTGCTGAGAATGTCGCGACCGAAGGAGTCGGTGCCCAGGGGATGGTCGAGGCTTGGCGCGCCAAAGAGCTCGAAGTCGTCCGCCTCGGGATCATATGGCGCGATCGTCGGCCCCAGGATAGCCACCGCGGTGAGAATGACCACGATCACCATCCCGAGCAGCACCTTGCGTTCCCCACGCAGCCGTCGCCAGAAGCGACCACGGCTGGATGGAGTGGAAGCCGTCGCCGACGCGATATCCGAGTCAGTGATTGTTGCATCAGCCATATTTGATCCTGGGGTCGAGAAGCGTGTAGGTGATATCCACGACAAGATTGGCGAGCACGAAGATCACCGTGATCAGCAGGATCGTTCCCTGTACCATGGGGTAATCCTTGTCGAAGATCGCGCCGACGAGGATTCGGCCAATACCACGAATGGAAAAGACAGTCTCGATGACCACGGTGCCGCTCAGGAGGAGCGCGACCTGAATGCCGGCGACCGTCACGACCGGGATCAGGGAGTTTCGCAGCCCATGGATAATGACCACACGACGTTCCGACAGGCCTTTGGATCGCGCGGTTCGGATGTAATCGCTGCTTAGCGCCTCCAGCAGTCCGGCCCTGACGAACCTCATCAGGATCGCCGAGTAGCCCGCACCGATCGCGAGGCTCGGCAGGATCAGGTGTTTGAGCCATTCCCAGGCGCCATCTTCGGTGAATGACGCATAACCGAGCGACGGTAACCAGTTCAGCTGTACCGAGAAGATCAGGATCAGGATGATGCCAAACCAGAAGCTCGGCATGCTCACGCCGACGAAGGCCACCAGGCTCACCGCGAAATCCGCAAACGAGTTGCGTCTCAGGGCAGCCAGCACGCCGGTGGGAACGGCGATCAGTGTCGCGATCAGGAACGCCAGCAAGGTGATGCTCATGGTCTTGGGCAGGCCCGAAAGGATCGCGCCTCGAACGGTTTCAGCTCCGGTGATCGACGAGCCCAGGTCGCCCTGCAGGATGTTTCCCAGCCAGCGGAAGTACTGGGTGATCACCGACTCGTCGAGTCCGAGCTTGTGGCGCATTGCCTCGGCGGCTTCCGGCGTGTACTCCGGACCGAGCATCTGGATCACCGGGTCGCCTGGAATCGCCCTGATCAGGAAGAAGACCAACGTGGCGCAACCCCAGACGATAATGACGCTGTGGATGAGTCGCCGGATGATGTATTGAGTCACCTTGTCGCCTCGCGTGAAGGCATCCCGACCGGCTGGCCGGTTGAGATGCCTCAAGAGGACGCGTTACTCACCTTCGAGCCAGATCGTCTCGAGGTACCGTTGCTCGGGGATTGGGACATACCCCTGAACACTGGAGATGAATGCAGTGCGATCAGGTTCGTGATAGAGGAACGCGAATGGGGCATCCTGCTGGGCGATAGTCTGGATTTGCTGGAAGATGGCTGCCCGTTCTTCCTGGTCGGAGGTCGTCCGCTCTGCCACGAGAAGCTCGTCCACCTCTGGGTTCGAGTAGCCGTGGGTGTTCCAGGGACCTTCGGAATAGAAGTAGTTCCAGACATTGTCGTCGGGATCGGCATCCACAACGCTGCCGGTGATGTTCATGTCGTAGTCGCCCGCGTCCCATCGCTCGAAGTAGGCGGTCGTGTTGACGAGATCGAGCTCGACATCAAGGCCGATTTCGGCGAGCTGGTTGCGGAGGTTTTCGGCGGGGCGTGGATCGTCGGACTGAAGCATCAACTTCGGCTTCGCGTCGGCCAACCCCGCCTTTTCCGCGAGTTGTTTGGCTTGCTCGAGGTTATAGGCTTGCGGGCTGGTGACTGTCTCCGGATCCTGATACACCCATCCGAAAGCTGGGGCGATCGGGCCGACGCACTCGACAACCTTGCCGAGGAACGCCTTTTCGTTGAAGTCGGCCCGGTCGATCGCCCTGGCGACCGCCATCCTGGCGTCGGGGTTGTCCCAGGGTGGGCGAGTGAGGTTCATCCGCAGACCCCACCAGTTGGTGCCCGGCGCTTCGACGATGGTGAACTGGTCGTTGGCGGCGAGCCGGTCCACCCCGATCGCTGGCACGATGTCCAGCATGTCGATGTCTCCGGACTCCATCGCGCTGAGGCGGCTGGAGACTTCCGGAATGACCGAAATCTCGATCGAGTCGAGTGGTGGTCGTCCGCCATACCAGTCTTCGAAGGCGACCAGCTCGAGACCGCTGGCGAGCTCAACCGAGTCCGGAACAACCTTGAAGGGACCACACCCCACCGGAGTGCGCCCGAATCCTTCGTTGCCGATCTCGTCGATGACGGTTTTCGGGATCGGGTTGAGCGCCCGCCCGGGACCACGACTGCAGGCCGTGGCGAGAAACGGCGCATACGGAGCGCTCTGGGTGATGATCAGCGTGGTGTCGTCGGGCGCGGCAATGTCGGTGATCAGTTGGAGCTTGTTGGCGTGTGGTGAGGCGAACTCGGGATCGGTTGTTCGCTCGTATGTGTAGATCAGGTCACTCGCGGTCAATGGATCGCCATTGTGGAATGTGAGGGCAGATCGCAGGGTGAAGGTGTACACCAGCCCATCGTCCGAAATGGTCCAGTCTTCCGCGAGGTCGGGGATAATGCCAAGCTCCGAATCGAACTGGACAAGACCCGAGAAGATGTTCGACAGAATCTCGCCAGCGATGATGCCGGTGGTTTCCTGCGCGGGATCCAGGGTCGGAATGTCGGTGATGCCCATGCCAAGCCGGAGCGTACCGCCCTGTGGCACGTCCTGGAGGCGCGTGGGCAACCGTGAGGTTGCCCACGCGCCATTGAGCCGGGCTGCGTAACCAACAGCGCCGCTTGCCATCGCGAGTGTGAGGAGCGTGCGGCGCGAAACATGCGGTCCGCTGAGCGCGCTCCAGTCGATCCGTTCTGTCATGTTGGCTGCCTTTTCGAACGATGGATCATGCGTGGTTGCGCACGTTACTGATCCAGCCAGATGGTTTCGAGATATCGCTGTTCGGGGATGGGCACATACCCCTTGACGTAGTTGTAAAACCCGGTCACGTCGGGGTTGTGATACAGAAACGCGTAGGCGGCCTCGGCGTTGAGCAACGCCTGAAGCTCCTGCAACAGCTGAGCGCGCTCCTCCCGATCATTGGTTAGCCGCTGTCCATCGACAAGCTTGTCGGCTTCAGGGTTGCTGTATCCATAGGAATTGAACGGCCCGGTCGAGTGGAAGAAATTCCAGACGTTGTCATCCGGATCGACATCGACAACGCTGCCGAGAATGACCATGTCGTAATCGCCAGCGGTCCGGCGCTCGTTGTAGGCGTTGCTTTGCATTTGGTCGACCTGCACGTCGAGGCCGATTTCGCTGAGTTGGTTCCTGATGGTCTCGGTAACTCGCTGGTTGGCTGCCGTCCCAATCAGTTGGGGCTGGACACCGCTCAGGCTTGCCGATTCGGCAAGTTGTCCCGCCTCATCAAGGTTGAATGCTTGCTGGTTGTCAACTTCTTCCGGCGGACGGTACACCCAGCCGAAGGCGGGTGCGATCGGGCCCACGCTCGGCGTCGAGCGACCAAAGAACGCCTTCTGAATCAGGTCATCGCGATCGATGGCCTTAGCGACGGCCATCCTGGCGTCCGGGTTGTCCCAGGGCGGGCGGTTGTAGTTCATAGCCAGACCAATCCAGTTGGTGCCGGCTGCCTCGACCAATGTCAGCTCGTCGTTCGCGGCCAGCTGCTCGAAACCGATCAGTGGAACGATATCAACCATGTCGACATCGCCAGCCTCGAGCGCGCTGATGAGCGTGGACGGTTCGGCGACCAACTGGACAACGACCTTGTCCAGCAACGGACGACCACCGTACCAGTTTTCGAAGGCGACCATTTCGAATCCGCCACCGACCTCGACCGTTTCGGGGTCGATCATAAATGGGCCGCATCCAATCGGGGCCAAACCAAACTGTTCATCTCCCATTTCCTCGATGGCACGCTGCGAGATCGGTGTGAGGGCACGTCCTGGTCCCCGGCTGCACGCGGTGCCAAGGAAGGGAGCATACGGGGCGCTCTGGGTGATCACCAGCGTGGTGTCGTCAGGAGCGGTAATGTCGGTGATGAGCGCGAGCTTGTTGGCGTGCGGCGAAGCGAAGTCCGGGTTGGTGGTCCGCTCGTACGTATAGATCAGGTCGTTGGCTGTGAGTGGATCGTCATTGTGGAAGGTGAGTCCAGGGCGCAGGTGGAAGGTGTAGTCCAGTCCGTCCTCGGAGACTTCCCAGTTTTCGGCGAGGTCGGCAATGATGCCGAGCTCTTCGTCGAATTGGACCAATCCCGAAAACAGGTTGGCGACCAGCTCTCCGGCCACGATACCCAGATTGACCTGTGCCGGATCGAGCGTCGGAATCTGGCCGAGACCGAAGCCCCAATTCAGCGTACCGCCCTGTTTGGCGTCCTGGCGGAGCGATGAAACCCGATCCGGGCGGGCACTGGCGGTATTGGCTGCCGCGGCAA